>OGZH01002558.1_pt1 | contig 10002 bp, 9 predicted proteins | sample 1576741 | NCBI WGS metagenome assembly OGZH01 (sample SAMEA3541560, study PRJEB24748) | human gut metagenome | biome: human gut; feature: human-associated habitat; material: faeces | place: China | collected 2012 | reverse complement strand
GTTTGCGGTGCCAGAAAATGTTGTGGCTGTTGATAGAGCTTTTCCATCACAAGCCAATATAGTCCGTAGGCTTTCAGTCCGTCTTGCATAATCATCCGCAGTAGTTCGTTGTCGGTGTATGCCAGTAGGGGGTGCGGGAAATAACTTCTGATGGCAGATTCTTCGCAAAAGTCGGCATAGAGTATATGCGAGTTGTATCCTTTGCCGGGACGCCGGAAATAATGGTGGTAGAGGAGCTCGAGATGTTCGGGTTGGGCATGGAATATATTGGCGATGATTCCCATTGTCTGGATATTGACGCAGCATTTAAGCTGTGCATGAGCTTCTTCGAGCATCACCCAGTATAGTCCGTATATTTCCAGTCCTTGTTCCCGTATCAAAATACTCATGGGTATATTGCTGGAAGAAGAAGTGGGGTGATTGAAGTAACCGTTATGAATCGGTTTTCTCTTTTGTGATGCGTTGTCCGATTGTTTGGTATTTGCTGAATTAGATGTTGTCATAATAAAATATATTAGTTTCTGTTTTAAATTCTATTTTTCTGAAAATGCAGATACGAAGAATCCGGCCACTTCTTTGGAAAGCAGCAAATATCGTACTCATTCTTCATGATGGAATCGGAGTATTCTCTTCGTGTATGTAATCTGTAATATAGGGAATTTTCGGAGCAGGGGAGATTTAATTCCGAAGTTCTGAAAAAGCAATGCTGGAAAAACAGATAACTGCTTCTGTCAAAAAACAAGGAAGCAGCATTGACATGATTTTTTCTCTTACTTGCGGTTGCAAAGTAACTACTTTATTTCGTATATGTCCTACAACTTTCCTTATTTAATCCATGAAATTAATTTTTTTTCACAGAAGAGCCGAATACAATCCCTGCCACTCGACACGTAAGCCATTTTCTACAATGCACGTCATAGTATGGGAGAAACCTGTTGGAGGGGTTTTCGTAGTAGGGGCGGCCGAAATAGTGTTCATATTCTGTCAGTGTCCCTGTAATGGAAAGGCAGGTTCCGTCTGTTCGTTGCAGGCAGAAATCGGCGTTGTCCCATCTCATCCGGTCTATCAGTTCTTCTACTTGGTATGCACGGCGCATAGATTCTCCCAGTGTCAACAGTGTGCCGTAATTCTCTTCCGCATCTTGGCGGATAATAGCTGCCCGACGGGAAACCGTCAGGCAACTGTCATTCTTCATCGTTTTTTTCATACAGATTTCTTTGTGCTGAAATGTGAGCATTTCAGTTCTTGTTAGTGGCGTAAATGTAGTGAATTTACTTGACTTTACAAAGGATAAAATTACTTATATAATGGATGATTAGTTAAATAAATGGAATAAAATATTTTGCATTTTTCATTGTCTGAATATAGGCTTTAAAGAGCTTATGGAGGAGTTTAAAGAAAGCTGTGGAGGGAATGGGAATAGGCTGCAAAGGGCAAAGGACGGCCCTCTTTATCCTCTGTGGTGAAAACCGTGCAATAATGTCCCACATGGTAATTGGTACACTGATAATTATTCACCATTGAAACCTTTTGCGCAGCCTTTTTATCCAACTGTCGCTACGTATAACATTATTATTCTCTCCAATCGCTTTTTTCAAATCCCGGATTCGTTCGTTTTGTCTCTTCATTGCTGCCTGTATTTCGTTTATCAACGTATTTATTTCCTTCTGCAGCTGAATTTCCTCTTCTTTCAATTGAATAATGTGGGCGTATTTCTCGCAGACCATTGTTTTGTCTATGCACAGTTGTTCCAGCGTATCAATATATTCTGCTGTAATGCCGGCTTTACTTCGGCGAAAGAGTTCCAGAATACATTCTTCGTCAACATTCGGAACATTGTCTATGTATAACATAGGGAATTGTCCCATTTCCACCCAAAGCAGGATCGCTTCTTTTTCGATGTGATACTTAATCACTGCTTTTTCTACACTAATCCATTTTGGCATATCGCTTTTGTTTTAATGTGTTATAAAAAAAGGAGTAAATAACGTATTGTCCGGAGAGGTGCAACGAACACCCACGATTTTTATGATTTCGGTCGGCTGGGGAATTGGTTGGGGTATAAGGATTGTTGAAACCGACCGGATACAATAAAAGCGTGAGTGCTGTTGTACCATTATCTAAACTTGAGGCTTAGCAACACCCTTGTAGAAGACAATGATAACAACAGACACCCACGCCAAACGTTTATATATAACACATCTCTAATCGATATGTTGATATACGACCATCTACGTGGAGTATCTGCTGTATCATCTCTCTCTACAAAGAACTGCTAATTTTCAAGTTTGAGAGACAATACGTTATTTACTCCATGAAGGAATAAAAACCGCTTTTGCCTGTTTCATCACGCTGATGGGCAGAAAGCGTATGACAAAGATATATGTTTTTTTCGGAATAGGATGGAAAAGAGGAAATAAATGCAGGAAATATGGTATGAGAATAGAGAGTATGGTATAAAGATGGTAAATAGGCTATACGGGTGGCAAATATAATGTGATGATAAAAAGGAGGGAGTCAAAAGTAAAACCATCTATTAGATTGATATTATTTAGGTACGGATTATACGGATTTCGCGGTTCCATTAGACTAAAACCGTGAAATCCGTGTAATCCGTGCCTAAATGAAAGCCATAAAAGTCTTTTGACCTCGCATTGTCTTTCCGTGCAATTCTTTTTTTAGCTGCGATTTCTTTTGGGCTTTCCGGAGAAGATAGTCAGTTCAAGAATTGCAAAGATGATTTCCGTTGTGGTATATCCGGTAAATGTATATTCCAAATTTTCATTTTCGGAGAAGTATTTGAGATAAACGGTTGGAGTGCCATTGTGGAAGTCGAGAAAAAGATAAGAAGTATAATCATAGATGCCAAGATCGGCAAACTCGTTCAGAATCGCTGTGTTGAAAATCGTGCATTGGCCTGTCTTTGATTCATTTCCGGACATTTCGAATCTGCGATGTTCTTTTGCGAGATCGTCTTTATTCACATGCCTGAATTGTTCTTGCAGCTCTTTACTGAAAGAAAGGCGTTGTCTGATGAAATTGAAAACTTCTTCCTTTGTCATTTGTTTTAAATCGGTTATTTCCATTTTTTATTAATTATTGGGGTAAAGGTACTTTCTTTATTTGGTAATAAATCGGATTTAGTCATATTTCTTTTATTTATTTTTCGGCTTATAACCCTAAAAGAATCTGAATTTATGGATTTATTTAGGGTTATAACCCTAAAAACTTTCCGAAAATAGTATATCTTTGTGCTTATAACCCTAAAAACTTTTGAATATGATTAATCGTGAACAGTATATGGAACAAATTGTTCCTTTTATAGATAAGCCGTTTGTAAAAGTGATAACGGGTATTCGTCGCAGTGGAAAGTCGGTAGTGCTGCGTCTGATTCGTGACGAACTGTTGAGGAGAGGAGTTCGTGAAGAACGTATCATCTATCTGAATTTTGAAAGTTTTCAGTGGATAGATCTGAAAGAGGCGAAGGCTTTGTATGCTTATATTCGGGGACAGGCGGGAGATGCGGGTAAATATTATATTCTCTTGGATGAAATTCAGGAAGTGGACGGTTGGGAAAAAGTGGTCAACTCACTTCTGGTAGATTTGGATACGGATATTTATGTGACCGGCTCCAACTCACGTATGTTATCGTCCGAACTGGCAACTTATTTAACGGGACGGTATGTCGCTTTCCATGTCATGACCTTGTCTTTTAGAGAATATCTGACTTTCCATGACTTGCAGGCCAATGATCCGACACTCAACCGGAAGGAGGAATTTCAGAAATATCTCCGTATGGGAGGATTTCCGGCCATACATACTGCCGATTATGGATATGAGGCTATCTATAAAATTGTCTACGACATCTATTCTTCTGTCATTCTTCGTGACACGGTGCAGCGTCACAATATCCGGAATGTGGAACTGCTCGAACGGGTAGTGAAGTTTGTTTTCGATAATATAGGCAATAAGCTGAACGCTAAAAATATAGCTGATTACTTCAAAAGTCAGCAACGGAAGGTGGATATGAATACCATCTATAATTATCTGAATGCATTGGAAAGTGCTTTTATCATTCAACGTATTCCCCGGTATGATATTAAAGGAAAGGAAATTCTGCAGACGAATGAGAAGTATTTTGTAAGTGACCTTTCTTTGATTTATTCCGTGATGGGCTATCGTGACCGGTTGATTGCAGGTATGTTGGAGAATCTGGTCTGTCTGGAGTTGAAAAGAAGGGGTTATGAAGTGTATGTAGGCAAACAGGATGATAAAGAAGTGGATTTTGTAGCCATCCGTCGGGAAGAAAAGATTTATGTGCAAGTAACGTATCAGTTAGCTTCACAGGCCACTGTTGAGAGGGAGTTTGCTCCTTTGCTCGCCATTAACGACCATTATCCTAAATATGTAGTTAGCATGGACAGCTTGTGGCAGGATAATGTGGAGGGTGTCAGGCATCGTCATATAGCCGATTTCTTGTTGGATGATGCTTGACGTTAAGGAATATAGAAAACGAAAAAGAGGAAATTCTCTGCGAGAATCTCCTCTTTTTCATCTTTCACGAAAGATCGAATTATTTCTTCTTACGGTCACCGTAACGGCTCATGAACTTGTCAACACGACCTGCAGTATCTACCAATGTAGATTTACCTGTATAGAACGGGTGAGAAGTGTTTGAGATTTCAATCTTCAGCAACGGATAAGTTTCACCTTCGAATTCGATGGTTTCTTTAGTTGCTACAGTTGATCTAGACAAAAACATGTCACCATTTGACATATCTTTGAATACTACCGGACGGTATGATTCTGGATGAAGGCCTTTTTTCATTTCAGTATCTGTTTTTTTAATTTATATTCTGTTACTATTTTGGTAAGAAATAGTGTAATGGTCATTTTCAGAGCGCAAAGATAATGCTTTTATATGAAATAGAAAAAGAATTCTTTTAAAATTTATAATATATAGCTTCGAATTACTGATTTACTGTGTATTGTTTGGGGGCACTGAACTTGTTCTGATGCTATGACGATAAATTAAACTGATTGCTAGCTCGACATTACAATATAATGTCATTGTGTCTTCCTGCTAAAAAAATACGGTTCTATTTAAACCTTTTTCTGCTATATTTTCCTTTCTGATGTTCGTTATTCGGGGGATAATGCTTACTTTTGCGTAGAATTTTTATTCACTAACAATAAACTTTAAACAAAATGGTAAATTACAAAGATTTAGGATTGGTAAACACAAGAGAAATGTTTGCTAAGGCTATCAAAGGTGGATATGCTATCCCAGCATTCAACTTCAACAATATGGAACAGATGCAGGCTATCATCAAGGCTGCTGTTGAAACTAAATCTCCTGTGATTCTTCAGGTTTCTAAAGGTGCTCGTCAGTATGCTAACGCTACTTTGTTGCGTTACATGGCTCAGGGTGCTGTAGAGTACGCAAAAGAATTAGGTTGCGCACATCCTGAAATCGTTCTTCACCTTGACCACGGAGATACTTTTGAAACTTGCAAATCTTGCATCGATTCAGGTTTCTCTTCAGTTATGATCGACGGTTCTCATCTTCCTTATGAAGAAAACGTTGCCCTGACTAAGAAAGTTGTTGATTATGCTCATCAGTTCGATGTAACCGTAGAAGGAGAACTCGGTGTACTGGCTGGCGTAGAAGACGAAGTGTCTGCCGAACACCACACTTATACCCGTCCTGAAGAAGTAGAAGATTTCGTTAAAAAGACAGGGGTAGACTCACTGGCTATCTCTATCGGAACTTCCCACGGAGCGAATAAGTTCAAACCGGAACAATGTACACGGAACGCCGACGGCGTATTGGTTCCTCCTCCATTACGTTTCGATATTCTGAAGGAAATTGAAAAACGTATCCCGGGTTTCCCTATCGTACTGCATGGATCTTCATCCGTACCTCAGGACAAAGTGGCTATCATCAACAAATACGGCGGTGCCCTGAAAGACGCAATCGGTATCCCGGAAGATCAGTTACGGGAAGCGGCTAAATCGGCTGTTTGTAAAATCAACATCGACTCCGACGGCCGTCTAGCGATGACCGCCGCCGTACGCAAGGTCTTCATCGACAACCCCGCCGAGTTCGACCCCCGCAAATACCTGGGTCCGGCACGCGACGAGCTGAAGAAGCTCTACAAGCACAAGTGCGAGAACGTCCTCGGTTCGGCCGGCAAGGCATAGTCCAAGGATCGGTTCATAATCAAAAAGAGTTCAGGCTTTGGTCTGAACTCTTTTTGTTTTGCATTGCGTTTCCGCATCACCGGACAGTTCCGCCTGTCTCGCAGTCTCGCACTCGCGGCCAACGGCCGCGTTTATAGATCTTACCCACTCCTAAATCCCCACCTCAGGAGGGGACTTGCCGCATCGCGCAACCGGTTTTACCGGTTTTTATTCAATCACAACCCGGAAGCGGCACTCGGAAGCTCCCTCCAGAACGGTTCCCAGCGTTTCCACCCGGACGGTTTTATCCGGGATCAATTCCTCATAGACAAACAGGATGCTCTGGCGGGAACATTCGCAATGGGTCGGAGCCACGACGAACCCGGCATCGACCTGCGGACAGAGACACCGGGGATACCCGATCTCATAAACCCGTCCCGGCTCGACGATGTCGGCAAAAAAATATTCCGAGCGGTTGTATTTCGCATACTGCTTGTCCAGGTCGCAGCCGCACTCCTCGAACTGCCGGCGAAGCTCCGCCAGAACGACATCTTTCACACAATTGACGGCACACGGCCGGTAAAGTTTCGCACGCACGTCGGCGGGAAGTTTCCCGATAGCCTCCTCCAGAATCCGGTAAAAGGCTTGTGCCTGCTGCAAGTTATAATTATCCATATTATAATTCATTGGCAATTATATATTTCATTGGACCAATCCCGCTGTCGACGCCCGTTGTCGCCGCCTACGGCGTCGCATACAAATCCGACCCCTCCCCGACCCTCCCTCAGGGAGGGAGATGACGTACTCTTCGGACGGTGATACATGAAAATATATAATCGCGGTCTTTATTCAATTCACTCCGCCTCGTCACCGATATATTTTCCCACGAACTCCCCGACACGGCGCGTATATTCCTCCCGGTTATCACGGTACGAGTTCGCGTGCGAAGCTCCCGGGACCACCCACAACTCCTTTTCACCGGGCTTGGCTTCGTAGAGCGGGTAAACCATCGATGTCGGCACATAATCGTCGGCATCGCCGTGGATGAACAGCATCGGAAGCCGGCTCTTTCGCACCTGCTCCAGCGACGAAGCCTCGCGAAAAGTCCAACCGTATTTCAGGCCGCACATCCACCCGGCCACGTCGAGCAACGGAAACGCAGGAAGCCCGAACTGCTCTTTCAGCTCCTTGGCAAACTGATCCCGGACGCTCGTGTAACCGCAGTCCTCGACGAAGCATTTCACATAGGGCCGCTGCTCCTCGCCCGAAACCATCATCGTCGTCGCAGCGCCCATCGAAATTCCGTGGACCACCATACGGGTACGGCCGCCGAAGATTTCGTTGGCAACGTCCATCCACCGCAGCACGTCGAGACGGTCCTTCCATCCCATCTGGATGGCCCGGCCTTCGCTCTGGCCGTGATAACTGAGGTCCGGCAGCAGGATGTTGTAACCCAGGTCGTGGTTATAGAGGTAACCGATCATCAGCATCCGCACGGCATTGTCCGTATAGCCGTGAACGATCACCGCCGTACGGTCCGTCGGGCGGGGCGCCGCCGCATAGAGCGCATGCAGCCGCTCGCCTCCGCTCCCGGCGATCACCGTATCCCGCAGGGCCCCGGCACGTTCGAGGCTGTCGCCCCACGGCCGCAGGAAGGGATATTCGCCGTACATATATTCATACGACGACGCATTCTTGGCCTGCATCGTCGCATCGGGCGTCAGCGAATAGGAAAGCATGTAAAGGCTGCCGCCGGCAATGGCTGCCGCCAACAGCACCAAAAGGACAACAACGCTCCGGACAATTCGTTTCATAGCTGCGATTTTCGGTTATTCGATCGGTTCGGACAAAGGCAAATTCCCTGCCCCGGCGTAAAACGTAATGACTTCGGCGGCCCCGTCACCCGCAGCGTTCCCGCAGGATAGGCCGGGAGGGTCTCGCCGACCCGGTTTTCGGAGGCAGCGATGAGGGGAATTATCCCAACATCACTCACTCCGCAGCCAGTTTCATGCGGATATGCTCCAGCATGTCGTCGGTCATGCGCGAAAGGTCCCATTCGGGTTTCCAGCCCCACTCCTCGCGGGCACAGGTGTCGTCCAGCGAGTTGGGCCAGCTTTCGGCGATCTCCTTTTTCACGGGATCGACGTTGTAGTCCATCGTGAATGCAGGCAGGCGCTTTTTGATCTCGGCACAGATGATCTCGGGCGTAAAACTCATCGACGCGAGGTTGAAGCTGTTGCGGTGAATGAGCGTCGCCGGGTCGGCCTCCATCAACTCGACGCAGGCGCGCAGGGCATCGGGCATGTAGATCATATCCATATACACGTCCGACGGAACGGGACACGTGAACCGGCCGCTGCGGATCGCCTCGTAGTAAATTTCGACCGCATAGTCCGTCGTGCCGCCGCCGGGCAGCGTGACGCTCGAAATAATGCCCGGAAAACGCACCGAACGGGTGTCGACGCCGTATTTGTGGTGGTAATAGTTGCCCAGCAGTTCGCCTGTGACCTTGCAGATACCGTAGATCGTCGTCGGCTGCATGATCGTATCTTGCGGCGTCGAATCCTTGGGCGACGAGGGTCCGAAAGCGCCGATCGACGACGGGGTGAACAGCGCGCAATGGTGCTGGCGGGCCACTTCGAGCGAGTTGTTGAGCGCCCCCATGTTGACATTCCACGCCATCTGGGGATTGCGCTCGCCCACGGCGGACAGCAGGGCCACGAGGTTGAAAATCGTATCGATGCGGTAACGGGCCACGACCGAGGCCATAGCCGTCGCGTCGAGGGCGTTCAACACCTCGAACGGACCGTCCTCGGCCAACGTCCTGCACTCGCGCATATCGGTTGCGACGACATTCCCGCCGCCATAAATACTGCGCAAATAAACTGTCAGCTCGGAACCGATCTGGCCGCCTGCGCCTACTATTAAGATGCGTTTCATCTGATTTCTATTATGAATTGGTAGTAAAGGTAGAAAATAATTATGAAAAGTGTACAATTTTTTGGTCTTTTCATTTTTCTTGTGTACTTTTGCACCACTCGAAAGAGAAATGTTGCTGACATAGCTCAGTGGTAGAGCACTTCCTTGGTAAGGAAGAGGTCCCGGGTTCAAGTCCCGGTGTCAGCTCAGAAGACGGCACACAACCTTCGGAAGGCGGGTGTCATTCAACAGAAAATCAATTGCATAATCCTTGTAACAGGCTTGTTACAAGGATTTTTCTTTTTCGTTCCAACCAATCTTTCCGAAAACCGGCTGCAACCGATCCGCACAAAACAACACCTCCGGAAACAAAACAGCCGGAAAAATGAATCTTCCGGCTACGACCGGCTCTGCCCGGTCTATGCAATGTAAGTTATCGGAAACGGTTATTCGTCCATGCGAATCGTTTCGCCCGTCCGGCGGCTGCGTTCGGCCTCGTAACAGATGCGGTGGCTCTCGATCGAATCCTCGATCGAAGTCAGGAAAACATGGTCGGGGTCGTAGAGCGCCTGAATAAAATCGTCGATCAGATAGAGGTCGGCCCCGGCATGGAAAGACTGTCCGGCAATGTCCGAAAAGTCGTACGTCCGCTCATAACCGCCGCGGAACTTCCGGACCCGCAGCGTCCGCTCGTCACCGTCGATCTCGCCGCCGGTCATCCAGATATGCGTCCGCCGGAAATCGTCGTTGGAGAACATCTCCATCGACAGGCTCACGACGACCGCGTCATCCATCTCCATCGACAGCAACTGCCTATCCACCACATCGTTATCACAACGGTAAACACAGCGGCCGAAAAGCCCCGTACGCAATTCTTCCAGAATAGCATCGTCGAGGGTC
>OGZH01002552.1_pt1 | contig 10015 bp, 10 predicted proteins | sample 1576741 | NCBI WGS metagenome assembly OGZH01 (sample SAMEA3541560, study PRJEB24748) | human gut metagenome | biome: human gut; feature: human-associated habitat; material: faeces | place: China | collected 2012 | reverse complement strand
GTAGTGAAGCTCTTCACCTCACCATACACAATGCCGCTACCCAGATTGAGGTAAGTAGAAAACAAAAATTATTTAACGATTACAACGTTAGTAGCTCTTGTTCTTGAACCACCCTTAGGATCTTCCTCTGTGTCGAATGTAACCTGCTGACCTTCAACAAGTGTCTTATATCCTTCACCCTGGATAGCTGAGAAATGAACGAATACATCTCCGCTTCCATCATTGTTTGAGATAAATCCATAACCTTTTTCTGCGTTAAACCATTTTACTGTACCGTTGTTCATGTGGGTACCTCCTTATATATTTCTTGCTTGTACCCAATGAAAACGTGCATCATTTATGAGAGAAATACGATTAAAACCTTAATCCATACGTCCGCTTAAAAGCGATTACATAGTTAATCTTGAATACGCTCTCATAATAGTATGGGTGCACCTATTTGTCAAGAAAAACAAGGTAAAAATAATGATAAAATCCGGTAAAAAATGATCCATGGGTTCTTGGCAGAAAAACAAAAGTAGGGTACTATAAATACAGGAAAAATGCAAAAACAGGAGGAGAGCGTATGAGAAAGGGAAAACGTCTGATTGCATGGATCATGGCAGTTGTTATGCTGTTTACAATCTGTGTATTTGGTGGAAATGGAACGGCGGAAGCGGCAGCTACAACACCGGTTGCAAAGCATGGAAGACTGTCTGTAAAGGGAGCAGACCTGGTCGACAGTAAGGGAAATAAATTCCAGCTTCGCGGTATCAGCACACATGGAATCAACTGGGATGTCGGATCGCCATATGTGAATAAGAAGGCATTCAAGACGCTTCGTGATGACTGGGGCGTGAATGCGATCCGGTTGGCAATGTATACCGAAGAATACAATGGCTATTGCAGTGGCGGCAGTCAGGCAAAGCTTCGGAAACTGGTGGATAAGGGAGTCGGATATGCGACTGATCTTGGTATGTATGCGATCATCGACTGGCATATCTTAAGTGACGGGAATCCGAATAAGAATAAGGCGCAGGCGAAGAAATTCTTTACCACGATGGCAAAGAAATATAAGAACAATAAAAATGTTATTTATGAGATCTGCAATGAGCCAAATGGCTGTGGCTGGAAAGAGATCAAATCCTATGCGACAGACATTATCAAAACGATCCGCAAATACGACAAGAAAGCAGTTATTATCGTGGGAACACCAACCTGGTCACAGCTTGGAACGGATGGAACGTCAAATGAAGTTGCAGACAGCCCAATCAAGGGATATAAGAATATCATGTACTCCCTGCATTTCTACGCAAGTGAGTGGGCGCACAATGAATATCTTCCGGCAAAGGTTGCTTATGCAAGAAAGAAGAAGCTTCCGATTATTGTATCTGAGTTTGGTTTATCACCGGCCAGTGGCGACGGAGCCATTAACAAGGCATCCGCAGACAAATGGATGAAGATGCTTAACAAATATAACATCAGTTATTTCTGTTGGAGCCTCAGTAATAAGAACGAGTCGGCATCTTTGCTTAAACCATCAACAAAGAAAACCTCCGGCTGGAAGTCAGGTGACTTATCCACAGCAGGAAAGTATATCAAGAAAAAATATCTTGCGAGAAAGAAAGCTCTTGGCAAGAAAGCATAGTGATCATGTATATGAGATAAACAGTAATATCGGCAGACAGCCAGATGGTCTGTTTGTATAATGAATCAATCATATTTTGCACCTGTGCATCATAGAATAAATAATACAGGAAAATCGTATGAAGCGAATCGAATTTTTCCGGAATGATGACAGGACAGGATGTGATGGTATGAAGAAAAATAACAGGATTCTAGCCTGGTTCACCATGGTTTTGTTAGCATTTGCAATTCCATATGTGGGAACCAGGCTTTTTGTGCGTTATCGGGATGTGTCGGATGCCCAGATCACGGCACTTAGTAGCAGCCGGGATGTGTGTATCCTGCAAAATGGCAATTACAGGCTGATCGACTGTGAAGAATATATTTTATATGTCCTTGCCGGATTGTATGATCCGTCATGGAATGTGGAGATGGCAAAGACGATGGCAGTTCTGACCCGAACCGCAATCTATTATGAAATGAACGATCAGGCGGATACTGCAAATGGCGGAGGGAAGATCATCAATGAGGGAGATCTGAAAGAGATCCGGATAGAGAAAGATGAATTAAAGCAAAAATGGGGGAAAGAATATAAGCAGAATATGGAAATGGTATATCAGGCTGTGAAGGATACAATGGGACAGGTTATCGTTTATGATGGCAGACTTATTATTCCGGTCAGTCATGCAGTCAGCATAGGGGTAACTGTTAGTGCAGAGGAATTATATGGTACTGCGATTCCATATCTGGTATCCGTTGACAGCAGTCAGGATATCCAGTCGCCGGATTTTTCATCGACAAAGATTTACAGTGCGCTTCGTATAAAGAAAGAATTTGGCATGAATGGAGAGGGAGAAGCGTTTGACGGATCAGAGAATCTGGGGCAGACCGACGTGGATGTTGAAAAAAACGAATCTGCGACGACTGGTTCAGCACAGAGTGAGGAACAGGTTGTGGATGCGGATGCACTGACTGTGCTTGAGGCGACGAAATCAGGATTTGTCCGAAAGGTAAATGTATTCGGTACGGTCGTGACGGGAGAGACATTTGCACAGACCCTGTCACTTGGAACGACAAATTTTCATATCGATCAGGTCGAGGAGGGATATCGGATCATTTCGATCGGTAAAGGCTCATCCCTTGGAATGTCGTTGTACGGAGCCGGATGGAAAGCCGATCAGGGCAGTACATATCGTGAGATCATTGCATACTATTATCCGGAAACTTCGATCGCGGATGGAGCGGCATATTAAACACCTGCGAAAACATATAAGGATAATTACCAATATATTAAGGATATTTGAAAGCATACAGATGGAATTGCAAAAGTGGTTGCTTTGCAAATCATTTCATTTCGCTGGTGGCAGGATACGACAAAATGCATAAGATAAATAAAAAGCTTGTGGAAAATATTTGCCTGTGTATATAATCCGGAAGTTCAGGCAACAATATCCATGAGGTGATAAACATGAAGAAATTTTTGAATGTTATTAAGAGAAATATTTTCTACATTGCCCTGATCGCCGGAATGGTGGCACTTGTAGGACTTGTAGCTCTATATAATGTGAAAACCCAGTCAGATGATGAAAATGCTGTCAGCTCGGAGGCAGTAGAAGAGACCGCAGACAGAAGCAATCTCGGAACAACAGAAGCCGTAAAGGAAACACTTGGCGGTACCGCCAAAGCAGAGGGCAAGACAGAAGCAACAACAGAGAAAAGCTCAGAAGTAGAAACCGGAGCAAATGCTGCCAAAGCGGAAGAACAGATCGAACTGAACTATGACGGCAGTACAGCTCTTATGTGGCCACTAAACGGAAATGTGATCATTCCATTCAGCATGGATACCACAGTATTCTACGAGACATTAAACCAGTACAAATGTAATGCCGGAATTGTATTGGAAGCAGCAGAAAATGACAAAGTATCAGCCGCTTACAAATGCAAAATTACAGAGATCACAAGCACACCGGAATTTGGAAATGTGGTAAAGGCATCCCTTGGAAATGGCTATGAAGTCATGTATGGACAGCTTAAGGATATCAATGTTTCTGTTGGTCAGGTGGTAGACGCCGGCTGCACCATCGGCACTGTAGCAGAACCAAGCCGTTATTATTCAAAAGAAGGAACAAATCTGTATTTCGCAATCACCAAAGATGGCAAACCGGTCGATCCTGTATCATTGATCGAAGGGGAATAATCAGAACAATCCATATAAAGTATAAGAACAGATGCATGTCGTGCCGCAGGGTAGGGTGTGTGTCTGTTTTTTATTTTATCTCCTTCCTCTGGAACACCAACAGGGAAATAACAGTTGGCAGGATCAGAAGTACAGCGGCGATCTCCATGGCGTGAACGACCAGGCTGGTGGTTAGTGTCTGCCATGCAACAGCAGTCAGGCAGACGGTAGGAAGATTGCTGTAGATGATATGGAGTGCGTCTACTTCCGGGAAAATGGCATAAAAAAGCATGATGCCATTTGGCAGCAGGGCAACGACTACAGCATAGATACCGCACCACAGAAGGTCTGTGGAGAAGAACATGCACAGGGAGGATGCCATTGTCTGTCCGGCGATGATCATAGGAAGCATGATCACAAAACGCAGAAAATAATTCTGATATGCAGAAGCGGTCAGACTTCCATCATGACGGAAACAGATGTAATTCGTCAGCAGATAGGCTGCGGATACCACAACGATTCCGATAAGCAGCAATAGTGTATTCACGATGCATTTGCCAAAGAAAATTGTGTTTCGGCTGGTTCCGAATGACACGATATTCTTCATCGTATTATTCCTCCATTCACCGGAGAAACCGATATCGGTGGTGAAAATAATGCAGTACCAGACGATCGTTGCCATCATATACAGACCGGCGTTCATAATATCTGCACCTTCAATCGTAAATGGGATCCGGATGACATGGATGGCATACCAGACAGATACGTTGATCAAAATGGCAATGACCGCTCCGATAATGAGCAGGGTATATGGATAAGCCCGATGGCTTACTTTGTAACATTCGCTTTTGAGGAAATTATTCAATCGTTGTCCCTCCTAACAGTTCAATAAAGAAATCTTCCAGTGTGGTTTTCACAATCTCCAGTGAGTACAGATCGTATCCCTTTTCAAATAAGAAACGGCTGATCTTCTTAGTCGGGTAAACCGCGTTATTTTCAAAATAAATATAAATGGTATCATCATCTGCATTGTAGGATGCGTCGAGTTGGAGCTCTTTTGAAAGATATTCAGCAGCTTTTTCACCATTACTGGTACGCACCTTTACATAGCTTTTTTCTTTTGCTTCTAGTTCCTCAGCAGATATTTCCTGTAAGATCTGACCATGATCGATGAATCCGTAGCAGGTTGCCATATTTGCAAGCTCGGATAGAATATGGGAGGAAATGATGATTGTGAGTCCGTTCTCTTTGTTCAGCCGCAGCATCAGCTTTCGCATCTCGACGATGCCGGCAGGATCCAGACCATTGATCGGTTCATCTAAGATCAGAAATTCCGGATCGTGCATGAGCGACAGGGCGATTCCCAGACGCTGCTTCATGCCGAGGGAGAAATTTTTGAATTTCTTATCTTTAGCTTCGTAGAGTCCCGTTTCTTTCAGAACTGTTTCAACAATGGATGGATCGTCGATCCCACGCTGGATACGATAATATTCCAGATTGCGTTCCGCAGAGAAAAATGGATAAAATGCCGGAGTTTCGATGATAGCACCGGTTCTTTTCCGAGCTTCATTTAGTCCATGTGTTCCCTTCTTTCCAAAAAGTTCGATGCTGCCATAATCAGGGGCATTCTGTCCGGTAAACAGGCGGAGAAGTGTCGTTTTTCCTGCACCGTTTTTACCGATCAGAGCATAAATGTCGCCCTTTTTCACGGACATATTTATCTTATCAAGTGCAGGCTTATCACCGTATATCACTTCTACATCTGTTGCTTTTGCAATGACTTCTGCCATGGAACAGCACCTCCTGATTCAACCGAATTTTCCTATAATCAGCATACTGTTTTGCCGCAGGAAAGTCAATTCATGGAGCAGACTCTAAGTTGAAACTTTTTTTGATTTTTTTGAAACATTAAAAATGTGCAGTTTGTAAGTTTATATATGTGCTGGTACAAGGTAACAATTATACAGAATCGTCTAATGAAAGTGTATAATGAAAAATAGTGAAAATTAGTAAAAAATAGTGAAGATATAATGGAGAAAAAAACCCATATTTATTATAATAAAGGAAATATCCTGCCAGACAGGACGACAAGGGGAGAGCTGCAAATGATGCAAATGTTAAAAATCACGTTCATTATTCTAGTGGGAATTGGCATGTTGATCATGGGGATATACACATTTATCCGGTTGAAAAAACGACGCAGGGAATTAAAGCGGCTGTTGGATAATATTGCTTCGGGATCAACGGTGGATCAGTTGTTAAAGGAAAACCATCCGAAGCTGTCAGCTATGGATGAGAAGGAAAAATATATCTATATCATAATGGGACTTGGAGCCGGGTTTGTTTTGTTTGGAGCATTTTTCATGGCGCAGGAGCTGATGGAGAGAAATGTCATACCGGATATGACAGGAACGACCGGGTGGATGCTTGTGCAGCGGCTGGTTGCATTTGCATTCGGCATCATTCTCCTTTTTACAGGAAGTGGCATGAAGAAGAAACAGGTAAAAGAAAATGATTACATGGATATGATGATTCCGGGGAAGGTAGTCGGAGAAGTGCCGGGCGCTAAGACGCTGACACCGGGAAAGGCGATCCTTACGATCCAGTATACCGATCCTTATGATGGCAGTGTGCATAACTATCAATTGGCGCAGGAATTGAGCCGGAAGAAGCATCCGGTTGGCAGCGAATATCCGTTGTACTATTCCAGAGAGCAGCGCAAGGTATACGATCCGGGATCAAACAAAGTGAACCGGAAAACAGAACTGTTTCTCAAATGGCTGGGGATCATCATATGTTTGGTGTCCGTGTTGAGTATAGTCATGTTGTTTATTATGTAGGCATTTTACATTAATTCTAAAAAAATGAAAATATTGATATTGACAGTTAAACCATCTAAGTACTTCTGGTGAAGGAAAGGGTGGTTTTGTTATAGGGATAGTGATGATTTTTATTGACAATAGTATATATAGGGCATATACTTAAATTACCTAATGGGTAATTTGAAAAAGGGAGGAAAGAATTGGAATTAATTTATACAAATGCCAAAATTGAAGAACAATGTACCAGTTTAAAAGCAGCCAGAATGTGTTTTGGTGGGAATAATATACTGGCAACCAGTCTTTTGGCCAGGATAAATGCTCTGAAGCAGGCAGACACTATTAAAGATATTATAGTTCAACCATCTTTTCACTTTCATGATCTTAAAAATAAGGATGGAAAAAACTATAAAGGGTATTTTGCTATTGATGTGAAATCAAGGACAGATCAGTGGCGTATAATATTAGAACCGTTAGATGAAAATAAGGAACCATATGTTCCTTGCAATATTGATGAGATATCCTCAAATGTGAGGATTGTTGAAATAGTGGAGGTGAGCAAACATTATGAGTAATTACATTGAATATAATGATACGGTTGCATTTCACCCAGGATATTATATTAAAGAAATTGTAGAAGAAAGTGGATTAACTCAGGAAGATTTTGCAAAGAGATTGGACACTTCACCTAAGAATTTAAGTCTCTTGATTCGTGGTGAACAGAGCTTGTCTATTGATATTGCAATGAAACTTTCCAGAATGCTTGGGTCCAGTGTGAATTATTGGTTAAATCTTCAGAATGCTTATGATGCATTGATAGCAGAGTTTAAATCGCAAGAAGAATTGGTAAGGGAAAGAAAAGTATTTGAATTATTTGATTACAAGTATTTTAGAGAAAACTTTGGTCTTCCCGATTTGCCTAGAAAGAAGGATGAACAGATAAAAGAACTTCGGGAATTCTTGAATATTGCGACTTTGACTGTACTTACAAAACGTGATATGGCTGTAAGCTTTAGAAGTTCAACAACAGCGTTAGAAGAAGCTAGTACAGTTAAAGCTAATACAATGGTTCAGATTGCTATTAATAAGGCATTGACAGTTGATGCCCCGAAGTTTAATAAGAAAAAATTTGAAGACGCTGTACAGTATGCTTTGACTTTGACTAAGAATCATGGTGAATTCTATCCTTTGATTCGAAAGGCATTTGAGGAGTCGGGTGTTATATTTGTAATTTTGCCGAATATTTCCGGTTCCAAGATTAATGGTGCTACTAAAAAGATAGGTGAGAACATTATGCTGATGGTTAATGATAGAAGACTTAATTCTGATTCTTTCTGGTTTACCCTGTTTCATGAGATAGGGCATATTATCAATGGTGATTATGGGATATCGTTTGAAAAGGAATCAGGGGAGCAAGAACTGGCAGCTGATTTATTTGCAGAGGATAACTTGATACCAAGAGACGAGTATAATGATTTTGTAGCGAGCAGGAAATTTGGATTAAATGATATTATTGGTTTTGCAGAAGTAATTAATAGAGATCCCGGTATCGTACTAGGTAGATTACAGAATGACGGTTTGGTCAGATTTGATGATTGGACAATGAAACCAATAAGACATAAATATAAGGTTAAGATGATATAATGAACGCAAAATCCATTTGCTCGCAAGGATGCAATTTTGCGGAATGCATAGAATGTGCGAAGCACATGATATTATTGATTTAATAGAAGGTGTTCATAAAGAAGAATGCCGATGCAGGGTTTGCTCTGGCTTTTGTAAATAACATTGCGAGGATTTCGTTGTGAGATGCATATTGTCAGTAAATACGAGTGCTTGTTTGAGCCAAAGGCGAGTTAGCACAGGAGTATTTACGAATAGGACAATATGTATCGAACAGAAAACGGAGCACGTTATTTCAAAAGCCAGGAGCGAGCCCTGCATCGGCATTCTTTTCTTTGCGAAAATATTACTCCTGCCTAATCCGGATATCGCCGCTGGTTGTGGTGACACCACATTCATATTCGGAATCATTTGCACCATGTGGAATATCGATATTACCACTTTGTGTATTTGCGGAGAAGCTATAGCTTCGGTCAGAATCCAGCTCCAGGTCAATATAGCCGCTCATAGCAGATATGTCGATTGCTTCGGCATCCGCAATGTTCATATCCACATCGCCACTTGCTGTATTGCAGGTTAGGCTGGTATTTGCGGAAAGTTCGCTTGCAGATACATAACCGCTTGTTGTGTAAAACTCGGCCTGACCGGCAGCGGTACGGTTCAACAGGATATCACCACTTGAAGCATGAAGCTCCAGCAGTGTTGTAAATGAACTATTGCTGATAGAGATGTTACCTGATGAAGTCTTTGTCGTGAGCGTATTGGCTTCGATATCTGCGATGCTGATGTCTCCACTGTTCGTTTTGAGACTGGTGAATGCAGAATTGCCGGCTGGCTCGGTATTCGGCTTATAAGAATACCGATAATCAATATTTCCGCTTGCGGTAGTAACCTGAATCGCCTGATATTCCTTCTCTGCCAGATAAACAACGGTAGTAGTATCCTGACCAAATCCGAGTGAGATTGTCGGATGGTGGGTACGTTTGTCTTCGCAGCGGAAAGTGAGCACGCCGTCAACAATCTCTGCATGGTTGGTCAGACCATCTGTATCATAATATTCGATGTAATTCGTTCCGTTGTCGGAGTTTTTGATCATGACGTCGGTAGATGCTTCGCCTGCGATGTCAACGGCGTTGAAATCATCTTTGATCTGAACTGTTTTCTTCATATAGTCCGGCAAGGCTTTCATACCGAGCAGGTCGACAGAACCATTTGGAAAATGGAATCCGTTAATTGCAAAACTTAAGAATACGATAATGACGCCGACTACTATAAATATAGAAGCAACAATAACTGCTTTTTTGGATTTACTCATAATTATCTCTCCTTTACAAACATTCTCTTAATTCCATTGACGGATGCCTTGTACAGCTTGAAAATGCCGATCGTAACAGGCTTTACGGCTACGATGAACAGGATCGCAAGTCCGATTCCGGCAAATGCAGCTCCAAGCATGAAAAGGGCAGCCGGAACATTCTGTGTAACAAAAAATGGAATAACTCCCAGCAGCCCGGCGATACCTGCAACTGCCATCGAGAGTACGATTACATAGAAGGACAGGAGAAGTGCCAAAATGACAACCGCCATGGCAATGACCAGAACGATCGCGGTCAGTAACAGCGGAGCCCATATAGGAGAACCAAGAATCAGCAAAATGATCTCCCATGCCTTTAATCGGTGGGATGGTTTGATTTTTTCTTTCACAAGTTTCGTCAGTGGCATATCTGCCAGGATCTGATCAACGACATCGTCCGGGGCATCCATATCGGCAACCGCTTCTTCCTCCGACAGG
>OGZH01002543.1_pt1 | contig 10032 bp, 5 predicted proteins | sample 1576741 | NCBI WGS metagenome assembly OGZH01 (sample SAMEA3541560, study PRJEB24748) | human gut metagenome | biome: human gut; feature: human-associated habitat; material: faeces | place: China | collected 2012 | reverse complement strand
CTGCTTTAAATACAAATCCGAATATTTTTCTCTTAAATCATCCACGGAGCATCTCAGTGGGATGGGGACTATGCGCCCATTGCGGAAAATGGCACGGCTGTCTATATTTTTATGGCAGAACATGATGAGTATTATGGTTCCCAGCGGGCATGGAGTGCTTACAACAGTCTCCATGATGCCTATGAGGAAGCTGGATGGAGCGAGGAGCAGATCAGCAATGTTCTTCAGATCCAGACACCAAATGACGAATGGTTCGCTCAGCGGGGCGTTACCAGCAATTATCATGGCGGCGGCAATGTGGTTTTTGGGGAATATGATGTTTTAAACTGGGTCTTGTCTCACACCAAGGAGGAGAATGAATCATGAAGGTATTGCTTGTAAATGGCAGCCCTCACCGGGAAGGCTGCACCTATACAGCACTGTGTGCGGTGTCGGAGGCACTCAATCAGAACGGGATTGATACCGATACGTTCTGGATTGGCAATAAGCCGATTTCCGGCTGTATCGCCTGTCACAAGTGCAATGACCGCAATCGCTGCGTGTTTGAGGATACGGTAAACGATTTTTTGTCATTGGCAGAGGATTATGATGGCTTTGTATTTGGAACGCCGGTCCACTGGGCAGGAGCTGCCGGTGCAATCACTTCTTTTCTGGACCGTGCTTTTTATGCCGATTTAAACGGAGGCGGCAGACGATTCTATTTGAAACCTGTAGCGGCGATTATGTCGGCTAGACGAGCCGGAACGACGGCTACATGGGATCAGCTGAACAAGTATTTTGGTCTGATGCAGATGCCTATTATTACGTCTCGTTATTGGAACATGATGCATGGAACAACACCGCAGGAAGTAATGCAGGACCGTGAGGGCCCTCGGGCAAGTGCTTCGTGGTGGAGCAACCTGCCAGAAATATCAATCCTGCAATATATAATATCAGTCGTTTCATATCACATTCCTACTTTTTCATATCGCTATTTTCAGCCTCCGGTTTTATCTTTTTCTTCCTGAAGATGAAGAGTTCACTCAATCGGTCCATCTTCCGGCGCAGCACAAGGCCGACACCCGTTTCGGTTATCTCACCGTCGAGTATGCTTTCGTAGTTTTTATTATGGAATACACGGACATATCGAGTACCCGACGCATCAAGACGGTATTCCAGCGATATATTGTCAATGAATGATTCCGCATCGTTCGTGGCATTGGCCCCGGTGGACACTTTTCCACCGATGACTATCTGTACGCGGTCGTTGAAGAAACGCTGGGAATAACGAAAACTGAAGTCTTTCTGCGTGTCACCCGTTTCAGCAGAGGTACGGTCTTCCACACCTACACTGATATTGGCCCCTTTTATACCTCCCGCCAAGGAGTTTATCTGGCTCTGAAGTACTGAGTTCAAGGCGGCTCCCATTGACAAACCTCCTCCTTTGGCACCACTGTTCAGGTAAATACCCGTGGCAAGCATGGCAATGGCCTGCTTGCTACGCTCTTCTGCACCCATTGCCTGCAGCTCATTCTCTACTGCGGCATCTTCGGGCGCCGAAATATCGAATATCAAATCGGGAGCGTCAAGCCTGTTCTTGATGGAAATGGAAACATCGAAGTTCACCATGCGCGAACCGTCCCCGTCACCATCGGCCACAGAAGCACGCATACGTTCCGTAGCCTTCAGGCTCAGCGTAGGATTCATAATATTCCCCCGCCAATCCACATAACTGCCGGGATTGAACTGGAACTCCTTCAACGGGATGATAGGCAGCGAATATTTCATGACGCCACCCGAAAGGGTATAGCGTCCGGTAAGGCTCATATCCCCTTGGGGAGTATACTGCATATTCAAATCACCGCCACCTTCCAGTTCGATGTATTTGCTACGGTCGGGACTCAAGTCGGCACGAAGACGGACAGCATCGTCAATATGGACGGACATATACATTTCCAATCCTCCCAAAGACATGGCAGGAACCTCATCTGCTTTTACCGACGTCGTATCGGTGAACGAGGTAAAGGTAACCAGCCCACTGAGACGGTCTTCCACCGTTAAAGGGGAATCGGTCAACACGTAGGTTACGTTGGTATTGCCCAGCAAATTCATGTTTCCACGCATCGTGAGCCCGTCAAGCGGCCCCTTCACCGTGGCATGCAAGTCGACGAACACCTTTCCATACACCAGACTTTCGCGAGTACGCGGTGCATCCAGCAACGTATAGTTCTCTGCCAGCAGATTGAGGTTGGCAGTAGGACGCTCCATATTCCGGAAATCAACCTTACCGTCAATCGTAAACGGATTCTTGCTGGTGGTATAAATGGCAAACTTATCAAATATCAACTGATTGTCCTTTATCTGTACCGGACGGTTGTCGAACCAGTAACGTGCTCCCGCCTGGCGTGCATAGACAGACACACTGTCCAAAACAATATCACCATGCATTTGAGGCTTGTCCAGCGAACCATAAATATAAAGCCCTCCATCAATATCTCCGGTAAAGGCCACCGTTTGGTCAGGGATGAATGCATTGGCCATCTTCAATGGAAAATGCTCGAAACGGGTGGACACTTCCAGGGTATCCTTTCCGTTCTTCTGCGTCAAGATACCGTCGGCGGTCATCACTTCTTCATTATCATATGTAAAATAGGTATTCAGATAGTGCGTATTCTTGTCGCCCGGCAACCAGGTAGCCCCCAGGCCGATGTCTCCAACCGGTTGGCGTTCGTAGGTCAGTTTCTCTACATTGGCTTCGGCGGACACCTGCAGGGAAGTGGCAGTCTGTATATAATTTGCTTCGGCGGAGAACAATCCCGTAAGCCGGGGCATATAAGGAAGTACCTCCGTAAGTTCATCCAAGCGCAATCGGCTCAGTTCTACGTTTATATTCTGCAAGGAAAGGGTATCATTCTTGTCGGATTGCATACGGAAACACAGACCATCGTCGCTGTCCATATCAATATTGGCATAGACGCGCATATTCTTATGCAGATAAATCCAGTTACTATTGTCCGCAAAGTGGAATTTACGGAAAGCGATAATCGGCTCGGCAGGAATAAGGTTCAGCAGCACACCATTACCGCGACCGTGTCCTTCGGTCAACGGACGGGCATTAATACCGAATAGAACACCGGTCTGCCCTTTTCCATTCACATAATCCACAGTCAGTTCCGCATCTTCATTACGGACTTCACCCGTCAGTGTGCTACGGAACACAAACTGCGGGTTCTTGGGACCGTTTATGACACCACCTTGCAACTTCATGCGGGCAGTATCCTGCTTTACTGTAAAAAATATCGTATCGAGCTGCAAGGAGTCCATGCGCAATCCGTGAACAGCTGTACGTCCATTGATGCCGACTTGCGGAGTAAATCCGAAGCTCAGTTTGAAATCATTATAGGAAATACCCTTTGCAGCCAGGAAATAGCTGACGGGATTCTGGTTACCGGCTTCCAGATGCATGCCCGCTGAAGGAAGGACTTGGCGCAAAGCGGCATGGTCCAAACGCCGTTCATCAATCTGCTTTGTCAGGATAGAGACAAATTTATCCGACTGTTCCATCAACTTCTTCAACGTGCTGTGAGCGCGGAAACGCAGATTCAAGTCACCGGCATCAAGCCTCAACTTGAGAGAATCATGACGTGCCTCCGCTCCCATTGTAAAGGCAAACGGGTGTTTCAATGGTCGGGGCACCAAACCCAGCTTATGCAGATTCACCTCTTCCACATTTAAATCCAAAGCGCCATCCAGATAGCTGCGGTCAAGACGCATATCCGCATTTCCCTGCATCTTGAGAAGGACATTATCGCTGGCAAGACGGACGGTAGCAACGGATGACTTGAGTCCGGCATGCACATCTACACCGGAAATGTCCCAATGGCCATACTGTAGTTTTTCCAAGGAGGCATTCAAAGCGGCCACAGTTTTTCGTGATGCCACATCCACCCCTTGCCCCTTAGCGGACATCTTTGCCGTAAGAGTATAGATAGAGTCCTTGGGCAGGAAGTGATGCACCTGCAAGTTGTTGATGGCAAGGTCGGCATGGTAGGCTTCCGTAGCAAGATTATAGGCGGCGTCCAAATTCAAGGCGCCTTCCTTCTCCTTCAGTTTCAGGGCGGCAGTGCACTGCGCCCCCTCCATACCGAGACGTGCCGCAAGGTGCATACTGTCCGGCACAATGATGGAGCCATCGGGAGCAATGTCAGCTAGTCCGGTCAGGAAGTTCAAGTTCTGCGTATGCATTTCGAAGTCCATGCTTCCATTGCGTTTCACACTGTCGGTCAAGCTCCAGAATTCTCCTCCCCCACTCAACGAAAAGGCTCCGGGCAGCTCAGCCGTAAAACGGGAAATCTGCATCTGCTTCAGGTTTCCTTCCGTACCGGCATGAATCACCAACGGACGGAACGGATAGGCTTCCTTGAAAGCTTCCGGCAAGCCACCGGCAAAAAGCAGTACATCCTGTTTGCCGATACGGGCATTGAAACGGGCTGTCAGACGGCCGGTGGTAGGTATATTTATCAGTTCCCAGTAAGTCTGTGCCGTAAGGTTCATCTCACTATGAGGTGTCAGCAACTTCAAAGAAGGGATACGGATAACGGTAGAATCGGCAAACAACCGCCCGGTCAGGGAGGTGACGCTCAAACCGGAACGCTCATACATGGAAAATTCCCGGATAACGGCATTCATATCTCTGCCGTAGTACATCACAGAATCAATGCCCAGGCGAATGTCGCGAAGAGCAATGTGCGAGGGGTCGAAGCCTATCGCACTCCCCGGGCCAGCGGTATCATAATTGACAGAAGTTCCAGTCAGCAGGAATTTTCTCCAGCCATAGAACTGGTGTTTCAAGTCGGCAGCAGCGTCCGCAATCTCAGCATCTCCTATATGGGCTTTCAGCCCCATGGAGTCCAATGGCATCTGTAAATCGACCGAGACGTTCTTCAACTTCAGAGTATGGAGTGTGACTTTCCAGTTTAACGCAGTGTCAGTAGTGTCCTTGGGAGTCTCAGTGGTATCTGCAAGCATCACCTGCACATGGGTATCGCTCAATTCTATATTATTGAGGATGGCATCTTCTTTTGTAAGGTCTATGCCATGGCTTTCGAAAAAGAAATGCCCCAGTACTCCTTTGATGCACATACCTTCCATTAAATTGGAGGAGTTGACAGCAACTTGTTTCAAGGTAATGTCATCCACCTCCACTTTCCCTTTGAGTAAAGGCCATGCCTGTACCCGTACGTTCAAACTTCCAAGATTCAGCAAGGTATCGGGATGCTGCACATCAACAGCACTGTCGGCAGGCTGTACCACCAATACACCGCGGACCAACAAATTCAAAGGAAAGCGAAGGTCAATCCGCTCCACGGATATGTCCATACCCGTAGCACCTGATGCAATTGCCGTAGCCTGCTTCCGTATCAAATTCTGTACGGGAGGCACATAAAGCAATATCATCAATATTATAAACAGTATAATAGGAGTAAGCAACACCCACAGTGCTGTTCTCAACCATTTTCTTCTCATCGGAACGTCAATCTTTCATCGTATTTAAAAGTCCTACAAAGTAAACAATTTCTTTCGACATTTGGTTCCCGACAGAGAAAAATCACGTATTCTTCTCTGTTCCCCCATTACGGAAAAGCTGTTGCCTGAGTAATGACATCCTCTATCAAAACGAGGGCGGCAAGGGCGTGTTCTTTCAACTCTCCGGTAAAAGGCACTCCATGAGAAGTTTCCAACAGTTTCAGCAATGCAACCAGTTCCGCTGCTCCAATTAAAGTAAAGAGGGGAATCATTTTGTGGGAGACAGCAGCCATCTCGTCCACATCCTCATTCTCCACAGCCTTCTGCAAACGCTCCGCATTGAGGCGGGTTTCAGCCACAAAACTTTCCAGAATGGACTTTGCCGCCTCGGGGTCATCGACCGAAAAAGCAGTGAGCGAAGAGAATTTATACCCCGGGCAAGCCGAAGTTTCCGAAACTTCCATAACCTCCATCCCTTTGTCCTCCATATTCAATTCATGTAGCAATTCACTGACGGTAAACGGCTTATGCAGGCATCCGGCAAATCCATGCACCGTAAATTCCTCACGCTGCATGTCACTGCGGGCAGTGACAGCAATCACCGGAACAGACTGTGCCTGCGGTATGTTCGAAGCACGAAGCAGTTTCAGTAAATCAAAACCATTAATAGCAGGCATCTGCACATCAGTAAGCAGAACATCAAAGGTTGCAGTGCGCAAGGCATCCAGCAGTTCATCCAGTTGTAAACAAGAGACAGAATTTATACCACTCTGCTGAAGCATGGCGGCAGTAAGGGTAAGCTGAATACGGTCATCATCGATAAGGAGGACATTCTTCAGTGAAGAATGAGGAACGGGGAATGAAGAATTGCCATTCGGCGTGGCAGCACATCCCGATTCTTCATCCTTCATTCTCCGTCCTTCACTCCTTACGGGATAGATAGGAATATATATGGTGAAAGTGCTTCCCTTGCCTGGCACACTGTCTACATCAATCGTGCCTTCAAGCAACTGTACCAGCATACGGACAATGGAAAGTCCAAGTCCAAACCCCTCTTTACCCTGAGCACCCGGTAAGCGGGTAAACTCCTGGAAGATACGTTCCCGGTCGGCAGGTTCCATACCTTTACCGGTATCAGCAATGGCAACTACCAGTCGACGGTCCTCGTAACGGGCAGTCATGGTAACACTGCCTTGGTCCGTAAACTTCACGGCATTGGACAGCAAATTGTTGATAATCTGGCGCAGACGCAAGGGGTCGCAAATATAGGTACCGCCCAGCTCCGGGGCAATGTCGCAATGAAGCGCCAGTCCTTTGGCAGCCGTAAGTGGTTCAAAACTGACGTGTATCTCTTCAAGCAGGCGGGAAGGATGAAAGGTGACCCGGTTGATTTCGGCCTTGTTCAAATCAAGACGATGGAAGTCGAGCAAATCAACGACCAGCTTCAGCAGATGTTCCGATGAGGTTTTCATATTGTCCAGATAGAACCGCTGACGCTCATCCACCGTCAGACGGGAAAGCAAGTCGGCATAGCCCATAATAGAACCGAGCGGGGCTTTGAAATCATGGGTAATGGCAAGCATCAGTTTTTCACGGACAGCGAGTAAATCCTCGGCACGACGACGGGCCTCTTCCAACTCACGACGGTAACGGTTGCTTCGGGTTATGTCGCGGCCGATGATAATAAGAAAAAAAGCGGAAAGCAACACCGCACCTACGGCAATGCCACTGATAATCTTGGCCGAACGGCGTCGGACCGCTTGTTGATACTCGGCTTCCGTCCGTGCACGCAGCAGAGTTTCCGTCTCGTAATCTTTCAGCAAGCTGTCAATACGAGCGGTCAGCATATGGTCCAAGCGTTGCAGATAGCGTTTACGTCGCTGTATAACAGTGTTTACAGCTTTTTTCTGCTGGGCCACGGCACGCAGTTTCTCATGCAAAGAATCGGCCGGATTATAGGGTTCAATCACCGTATCCGTTGCAAATTCAAGGGAGGTCTTTACCTGGATAGCCGTATCTTTCTTTGGGGGGACAAACACTTCACCCAAACGACGGAAAAACCCCTTCTTCCGAGGGCGTGTCACGACGGTATCCCGATGTGTAATGATACGGTGCTGCACACGCTGCTGGGTCACTACCGAGTCCTGCTGGGCAATTATCTGCTCAATGTCACTGGTGGATACCATGCTGTCATTCGCCTCACTCAGCGTGCGCAGCATTTTTATCGTATTGGTATCCTTCTCGCGTATCAAAGCAAGCACGCTGTCTGTCCATTGTACATCGCGGTCATCAGTAAGAATAAGGTTCTCCATTTCCCGGTGTACGAAAAACAAGGAAAAAAACAATACCGCCAGCAACAAAGTGTAGCCTACGGCAATCTTTACTTTGGAGACATTATTCATACTATCAAATCCTTTCCCTGGTCTGTTTACGGAACCTCAACCACAGCATCACTCCCGCACTGGTCAGTCCGAACGGGAAAGCCATCCAGACTCCCGTCAGCCCCCAACCGAAAACGAAACCGCAAAGGTACCCTACGGGCAAAGATATAATAAAATAGGATATAAATGCAATAATCATCATCGGTTTCACATCCGAGATGCCGCGCAGGGCATTGGCAAAGTTAATCTGCAACCCATCGCCGAACTGGTAAATCAAGAACGGGAAGAAGAGAGCGGCAACCATGCCGGACACTTCCGCATTGTCCGTAAACCATCCCCCTACCTGACCGCGAAGCGCAAAGACGATACCCAGCAACACCACCTCCATACACAGGATGATGTGAAGGCCGGCATACGCCGAGCGGCGCACATTCTGCCCGTCTCCCTGCCCCTTGAAGTTGCTGACACGCACGGCAACCGCAGCGCCCATGCCATAATACATCATGAAGGTGAACTGAGAGATAGTAAGCATTATCTGATGCGATGCTAGGGCAAGTGTCCCCAGCCAGCCCACCATGACGACGCTCAGACTGAAGGAAGCGGTCTCCATACCCATCTGCATACCCACGGGCCAGCCCAGTGCATTGAGCTTCCTGAACATCGGCATCGACCACCCCAGCCGCATGAAGCCGAGCCTGTAACGGATAAACCGGCGGCCGCGAAGCACAATCGCCGCAAAGACCACCACCATCACAATGCGGGAGAACAAAGTGCTGATACCCGCACCAAGCAGTCCCATCTCCGGAAAGCCCAGCTTTCCATTGATAAGTATATAGTTTCCTACGATGTTAAGCGCATTCCCTCCGAGCAGAATCCACATGGCCGTCTTGGTATCGGTGATGCCGTCCGTAAACTGTTTGAAACCGTTGAACAGCATGACAAAGACCAGTGAAGCAAGCAACACCAGATAGTAAGGCTTGATTAGAGGCAACAATTCTCCGGGCTGTCCCAGCCGCTCCACATTGAAATAGAGAACAGCCATGACAAGAGTCAGCAACAAAGCCACCAGCACATTGGCAACCAGGCTACACCGCAACGCCTGCCCTGCCTCGGCAAAGCGGCGGTTACCGTAGAAGCCCCCTACAACCGGTGTCAGCCCGTAGCTGAAGCCCGTACTGAAAATAATGCAAAGAGTAAACAGATTGTTTACGAAAGAAGCGGCACCCAGTTCCTCCGTGCTGTGATGCCCAATCATCAGCGTATCGGCAAAACCAAGCACAATGACTCCCAACTGCCCCACCACAATGGGTAGCCCCAGGAGAAGCAATGCTTTATAGTGCTGCTTATACGTATCAAATAATTTTTTCATACTAAAGGTTTTCTTTTTGGTAATAAAGCACAATCCCGTTTTCATCGCGGAAGGTCTGTTGGGCGACCCTATGAAGCTGTTCTGCCGTCACAGAGCGGTAATTGTCCACTTCACGGTCTATGTCTTCCGCCTGCCCGGTCAGTTCAAACCAGGCAAGATTCGTGGCAACATTCAGATAATTGATGTTGCCGAATATCTGTGTAGACTCAAACTTGTTCTTTACTTTCTCCAATTCCTGCTCTCCAACAAACCCGGATTTCAACTCTTCCAACTCTTTCCGGACAGCAGCCTCGGCTTGTTCCAAAGATACGCCTGCAGATGGTTTTCCACTGATATGCAGCAGGCCGGCATCCCGTGTACCGGAGATATAGGCATCGAGACTGGAAAAGAACTTCTGCTCCTGCACCAGCCTGCGGGTCAAGCGACTGGAACGTCCATTGCTCAGAATATCCGACAGAATATCGAAGGCATAATAATCGGCATCCTCACGGCTACACATGTGATAAGCCATGAACAAAGCATCCAGAGGAACATTCCGTTCCACCGTCTGCCGGCGTTCTGCCGTCTGTACAACTTCTTGCGGTAATTGCCTTACGGGCACATTCCTACGGGGAATGGGAGCAAACCATTTTTCTGTCAGCCTAACCGTTTCTTCCCACGAAATATTTCCGGTAACGGCCAGCACTGCATTATTAGGTGCATAAAAACGAAAAAAGAATTCCTTTACCTCATCCAGCGTGGCATTGGCAATGTGAGAGAGGTCTTTCCCGATAGTAG
>OGZH01002541.1_pt1 | contig 10038 bp, 10 predicted proteins | sample 1576741 | NCBI WGS metagenome assembly OGZH01 (sample SAMEA3541560, study PRJEB24748) | human gut metagenome | biome: human gut; feature: human-associated habitat; material: faeces | place: China | collected 2012 | reverse complement strand
GATTCATACAGCTAAAAATGAGCCAGCAAATAATGGAGAACATTTATGGCAATGGACAGCTAAACAATCTTTAAATGATGAAATAAAAACACCTGTAGAAAATACGATAAAAAATGAACCTGTTAAAAAAACAAGTGCAGTTAAAACAGGCGATACAAACCATGTTTATTTATATGTTGTAACAGGAAGTATTAGTATGGCTATAATGGCTGAGTATATTCACAAGAAAAGTAAAAAATCTATAACAAAATAATTAAAATATTACTAAAAAATTACGAAGCAATAATTCGTAATTTTTTGCTTTATAATAGTAGAAAAAGAAGCTTAACAAAGTTAAACTTCTTTTTAATATACTTAATTATTAGTCAGTTAAATCTTCTCCATTAGAAGCAATCACTTTTTTATACCAATAGAATGAATCTTTTTTATAACGATCTAATGTTTTTAAATCAAATTCATCACGATCTACATAAATAAATCCATAACGTTTAACCATACCTTCATGAGTAGAAATTAAATCAATAGCAGACCATGGACAATATCCCACCATTTCAGCTCCATCAGTAATTGCTAATTGAATTTGTTCAATATGTTTTCTTAAATATTCAATACGATATGGATCATGAACTTTACCATCTTCTGTTAATTTATCATAAGCTCCAAGTCCATTTTCAGTAACGATCATTGGCAAACGATATCTAGAGTACATTTCTCGAATTGTAGCTCTAAATCCAAATGGATCAATTTCCCAACCAAAATCAGTATGTGGTAAATTTGGATTGGCTGCACCTAAATAAACACCCTCTTCCATACGTGTTTTTTGTTGATCATGTCCAAATGTTTCTTCTTGACTTTCATCACACCAAGCAACAGTTGCTGTTGAATAATAATTGAAACCAATAAAATCAGGATGTCCATTCTTTAAGATTTCCATGTCTCCCTCTTCAATATGTGGTGTAGCATCTCTTTTTTCCATAAAAGCCCATGCTAAATGGTTGTATTCACCATAAACTGCCATATCTAAATAAAGCCAGTTTCTAATCGCATTTAAGTTTTGAGCAGCTAATTGATCTTCTGGTTTACAACTTGCTGGATAAGCAAGAGAAATATTTGGTGCTGGTCCAATTTTTCCACCTTCAACCATTTCATGACATAAAGCCATGGCTTTTGCTTGTGCTACTAACATATGATGATTTTGTTGGTAAAGAGATTTATATTTTTCTGGTCCTGTAAGGGTTGTTGTGCCAATAATATCTCCTGATAAAATTAAAACGTTTTGTTCATTGATTGTAAGCCAGTATTTAACACGATCACCAAAGTTTTCAAACATCACTTTAGTAAAATTAACAAACCAATCAATAGATTCTCGTTTTTCCCATCCACCTCTTTCTTCTAAGGCTTGTGGCATATCGAAATGGAACATTGTCACTAATGGAATAATATTATATTTTAAACATTCATTAATAACATTATTGTAGAAATCAATTCCTTCTTGATTTACTTCACCTGTTCCTTGAGGTAAAATTCTTGACCATGAAACAGAAAAACGATAAACTTTAAAGCCCATTTCAGCCATTAAAGCAATATCTTCTTTATAACGATGATAAAAATCTGCACATACAGTTAAATCAGATGTCCCTTCTGGTACTTTTTTGACATCTTGAACCGAAGGACCCTTTCCGTGTGATAAGTTAGCTCCTTCTACTTGATAAGCAGATGTACTTGCTCCCCAAAGAAAGTCTTTAGGAAATGGTTTTAATTTTTTATGTAACATTCTTTCTTCCTCCTAACATTACTTTAATTATACTCTTAAAGTAAAAAAACATCCATATGGATGTTTAGTCAATCAATTCATCAGCCTTGTAATCTCTAAATTTATGATAAACAGGCCCGGCATAAGCAACCATTAATTCATCATAAACTTTACTTGATAATTTTTCTCCAACATAAAGCATTTCATATTTAACATCTTTTTCTACATATTTAAAGCCCATTTCTTGAAGTCCATTTCTTAAATAAAAGTTTTTACGATGAACACGTTGTTTGTAGTTATCATATTTTTCATCTACTTCTTCAATACATAACATAATGGTATGAGGATATCTTTTTTTCAATATTTGTAAGACACTACTTCCATAGCCATGACCTCTTTGCATATCATCAATAGCAAGATACAAAATATAGGATAAATTTTGATAGGTAATGACATACGTTAACCCAACCCATTTATCTTGATCATAGATTGATAAAAATTCTCCTTTACCTTTATTGTGTTTTTCTATAAGAGCTTTCCATGGTGCTCTTTCATCTTCAGGAAAAGCACTGTAATAAAGTTGACTTACTTGTTCAATATCATTTTCACTTATTTTCTTTAATTCTAATTCCATAATATCTCCTATTTGTAGTATTTATCAAAATATGCTTTTAATGATTTTTTGATTGAAATGTGATCCAATTTCATTGAAAAAACAAAACGTTCTTTTTCTTTAAATTCATTTCTTAACTCACCGATATGTTTTCTAAACGCTTCATATTGGACAATAATATCGTTTTCTTTCGCAAATTTTTCATTTTGCTCTCCTCCTTTTGCCAAATATCCGCTATTGTGAAGCTTTTTAAAAATTATAGCATCTGCCGGTTATTTCTTCAATAGACAGGTTTGCAAAATACCATGAAATAGTTTCTCCGAAAGCTCTTTATATCATGTCTGCGCTCCTGACCGCCCGCAGCGAATGTTCATATATCTTTTGTACTTTCAGGAATGCTTTATGCACGCTGCAGTAGTCTGTGGCATTCCTGGAACAAAATCCATCTTCTTCCAGGCATCGGTTTATTTTCATCGTGACTTCTGTTGATGATATGATATCAAACAGAGAAATGTTTTCCGGATTTTCAGAAAGCAGATATCCGCCTTTGATCCCTTCACAGGCTGTGATGATATTTGCGTCTTTTAATCTTTTTGTTATCTTTGGAATATAACTTTCCGGTATTTTCAAGGCTTCCGACAGTTGTGCCGCCGTGACAGTCTCTTTTCGCAAAGCCAGGTAATATACGATCCTTACTGCATAATCTGTTGTAATTTTTAACTGCATAATGCTGCCCTCATTTCTGTAATCTTCCTTTTTTTCGTCTCTGGTTTTCATTTATCAGAATGCCGAAATAGATGGCTGAATCAATGCATAAAATTCTGCTCCATGGTCCTTGCCATTAAAAAACAGATTCCCGTATGGATGTTCCTCGAAATATGTTTTGTCGGTAAACATTCCTACATCTCCAAACATCTTGTGTTTTTCCATATGGTGCCCATAGATCATGGTATTAAAATCGGAAAAATCCGGCTGATTGGCACAGTGCAGAAAAATCGAACTACTTAAGGAATATTTCCCCTCTGCATCTGTGTTCATGTAAGTATCATCATCTTCTGCCTGCAATAACGGATAATTGATGTTGGTGTCATTCACCCGGATCCAGCCGATGATGTCCGGATTGATCTTCTGTAATTCTTTAAAAGATTTTGTATGTTTTTCTGTCGGTATATAAGCTTCATAATTTCTGGCATCTGCCGCCTGATATACCTGGTTTGAATCCCAAAGCATATAGCAGGAGAGGAACATTACCATAAGGATCAATAATAATGCCGTAAAATTTACCAGATGATCGAGCATTCTGACTATGAACTTTGCCGTTTTTTTCATATAAGCTATTCCTGTAAGATCCTTTCCTGTCTGTTAGATTTTGTATCTGTCAGATTTTGCATCTGCTGGATTTTGTATCTTTTATATGTTTGGAATTTCGTAATAGATTCTCCTTGCCTGTCGCAAAATTCCAAGCATACAAATTCCGTTTTTTTTGATAAAAGGGAATGCGATGGAGTTTCGCCGCATTCCCTTTGCTGTTTCTTTTATGCTTTTATGAAATTATTTCTGTACTTTTTTGCGTTTGAAAGCAACGAATCCAAACAGTGCCGCACCGCAAAGAGCGATCATCAGAACGTATGGAAGATTCTTACTGCCATCTACCAGATGCTGTCTACCGGTGAGGAGTGGAATCCGAGCACTCTTTATAAAATCGATATGCCTGTAGCTCTTGTTGAAAAACAAAAGGCAAAAGCTATCAGACAGGCAAAGAAGCTATTACAACGTGAAGGAACACTTCCACCTGATAAGCCATTAGCTTCTTAATCTATTTTTTTAACTCTATAACACTTCAAAAAAGTTGCCTGCCTTAGACAGCTTATTCAAGTGTGCCAATTTATGGCTTGTTTCTACTTTCTTTCACACTATCTCCCTCTTAATAAACTTATTAGAGGCTACCTTTTCGCAGAATACAAGACATACATGACATGTCCAACTCTTGAAAAGCTAGCCTCTTTAATTACTTTTTAATTATTTAATTTTAAGTTTCTTCTTAAACAACTTAATGGCTTTCTTATTTCCTTTAAGTTTAGTCTTCTTAGACTTAATATTTTTCTTTGCTTTCTTGCTAAATGCATTCTTCTTTACAGTCTTAAGTTTGTCACCTTTGAATGTAATCTTCTTAATCTTGTTATCTCCTATAAATGCCTTAGAACTTATTGTCTTAACTGCTTTTCCAATTACTACTGTTTCAAGTTTTGAGCAGTTCTTAAATGCATTTTTTCCGATAACAGTTACCTTGTTACCTATTGTAAGCTTCTCAAGGGCCTTGCAGCCGGCAAACGCATTGTTACCAATTGTTGTTACATTTAATCTATATCCCTTACAATCTGCTCTGTCCGGAATTGTAACTTTCTTTATTTTATTCTTTTTAGCAGCTACTACACCAATAACCTTTGATTGTCCTACTGTTGCAGTATCAATTGATGTAATCTGGTATATTAAATTTCCTGCCGTATATGTCATTCCAACGTATACGCCGTAGCTATTGGTATGGCTGCTGCCTGTTGCGGGGATCGGTGCGGTTTCAAGAACCTTCTTGCAGACGGTGCATTCCTTATGCTTAGCGCCGTCGGCGGTTTCGGTAGCTGCCGTGTCAACGATCCACTCGCTGGCACTGTGAGCCGCAATATTGGCCTTATCGCCACACTCGCACTCATTCCAGTGATCGGTGTCGTCATACTTCCACTCGGTGCCGTAGCTGTGGGTATGGCTTGGAGGCGCATCCTTATAGGTGGCCTCGAGCTTTACATCATTGCCGGGCATGGTGAAGGTGGTAGTTGCCTTGGTGGCGTCTGCCAGAGTGACATTGCCATCCAGCACGACCCACTTGTCAAAGACCTTGCCTGCTTCCGGTGCGTCCGCCGTAACGGTCACAACGGTGTTCTGCTCGATCTTGTCGGTGATGGGGGTGCCAGCGGCAACGGAGGCCGTGCCCTTGATAACCGTGAGCGTATACGCCTCTACGGGGTTTTCGGCGAACTCCGCCTCGATCGTTACATCGTTTGCGGGCATGGTGAAGGTGGTGGTGGCGCTGGTCTCGTTAGCCAGTGTAATGCCGCCTGCCTTAACGACCCACTTGACGAAGTGCTTTCCGTCAGGAGCCTGTGCCGTAACGGTGACCTCAACGCCCTCCATGGCGCGGGTGATGGGTGTGCCTGCGGCAACGGTTGCCGTACCGCCGGTGACGGTAACGGCGTAATCCCGCAGGGCGGGGATCTCGGTGTTCTCGCTGCGCTTGGCGCCGCAAACGGTGCATTCCTCGTGCTTGATGCCGGTGGCCTCCTTGGTAGCGGCCTTGTCGATCACCCACTGGAAGCTGTGTGCTGCCGTGTCGGCCTTGTCGCCGCACTCGCACTCATGCCAGTGATTGGTGTCGTCATACTTCCAATCCGTGCCGTAGCTGTGGGTATGGCTGGGAGGCGCATCCTTATAGGTGGCCTCAATCTTCACATCATTACCGGGCATGGTGAAGGTGGTGGTGGCCTTGGTGGCGTCTGCCAGGGTGACATTGCCCTCCAGCACGACCCACTTGTCAAAGACCTTGCCATCGGGAATTATCGCCGTGACGGTGATCTCAACGCCCGCAGCGCACGTTGACCTCGGGTATGAGATCCGCGGCGTCGCCGAGAATGTGCTGGCCCGCTGCGTCAACCTCGTCTCCTTTGAGGCCATCGGCAGCCGGTATCTCCGGACCTACAACGGCGGCCTCATCTCCATAGACGGCAGGCAGATGCTGGCCGCGCCGAACAGGTGCACGGCTTATGAGATCCTCGACTTGGTGCAGACCGTCAAGACGGGCGCGTTCCGTTACTGTCAGGGGCTGACGGCGGTCACGTTCCCGGCGAGCCTCACCACCATTGAGGCGCAGGCCTTCACCAGCTGCCTGAGCCTGACGGACGTTCAGCTGCCGGACGGCCTGAAGACGATCGGCGACTTTGCTTTCGCCGGCTGCGCCGCGCTGACGAGCGTGCTCATCCCGAAGAGCGTCATGCAAATCGGGCGCCCGCATCCCCCTCACTTCGTCGGCCGCCACGGCGATCAACCGCGCCGTGGTCAACGATCTGGCCGTGCGCAACCGGTTGCGGCTGTGGACGACGGCCGTCACGTCGCTGCTGCTGGTCACCTTCGCCGCAGCCTTCGCCAACGCACTCCGCCAGCGGCGGCGGTTGCAGCACAGCCGGCGGCAACTGGCCCTCACCAATGCCGAACTCCGTGAAAAGAACCGGCAGCTGACGCGCATGAGCGACCGGGTGCGCGACATCAACGCCGCGCTGGTCGACTCCAACCGCATCAAGGATCGTTACGTGTGCCAGTACGTCGACCTCTCCGTCTACTATATCTCCCGGCTGGACGACCTGCGGCGCATGATCTGCCGCCAGGCCAAAACCGAAAGTCCCGAAGCGCTGATCCGCCGGCTCCATTGAGCGGACTGCCCTTGAACTCCGGCGCCATCAGTTCGAATGACGGTACATGATGAGTGGCGACAATGAGATGTCTGGCAGTACTTTGTTTTACGCTCTGTTCCAGAAAACGGAAACAGCGCGAATGTTCGTCATTGAACCTTGTCCAGTCCAGCGGTTCGCTGCCGTAACGCATCCTGCGGAAATCTGTGATGGCTGCCTCAGTTTCATAGGCATCCTGCAACAGGATATGTGACCACAGTGTGGTAGCGATCAATTCTATATCGTTACCCAATGGGATAACGGCATTATAGTGGCAGGTGATGTTTTCCCTGATTTTGAGCGACCAGCCGTTATACAGCTTGTCTATGTCGAACATCTTGTAAAACTCGTGGTTTCCGGGAACCACGATGACCCGGCTGTAATTTCCGGAAGCCCAGTCCCAGAACGGATGTCTGGAGTAGTTCTCATCTCCGATATATCCTATATCTCCGGCAAGGACAAGCACTTCTCCGGCAACAGCCAGCGGGTTGTGCTTCAAAAAACTGCTGTTCTCCCGAAACTCGAGATGCAGGTCGGATGCGTATTGGATTCTCATTGTTGTGTTATGAAATTGGCTTCAAGTTGTTCCAATAACTGTTCTCCGGAAATGCTTTTAAGTCCTGCCGATTTGAAAAAATCAGAGTTTGGCACTTCTTCTTTGACAGCCAGGCAAAACCTGTCAACATCTTGTTTAAGCGAATCAGGAACTTCGTAGGTGTCGGCAGGAGCAAGCATGGCAACCAGCCGGAATACATCTTTCTTGTGCTTGACGATATGTTTGCTGTCCACTTGTTCTCCATTGCTTTTCCGCTCGGTCATTTCTAAATAGGCCCTGCATTTCAGACAGATAAGACTTTCAATGTTCGCAATATGTACGCCCTCCTCCAACGTGCTGTGTTCAATGGTATAATTATAATAGTCATCATCCATCAAAATGGCTGACAGACTTGACAGGTCATCATCAACCGGAATGGGGGTAATGTGGGCATCGTCCGGGAATTTGACAACCCCGATATTTCGTGAAAAGAGTTCTATCTGATACGGGAAATCCGGATTTCCCGGTTCCTTGAACCTGTAATATTCATGCCTGCATTCCCCGTTCCCGGTTCCCTTATTCCTTTGTCTGTACCCTGCGGTTTTTACAAACTCCCAGAATTTTGCAGCAAAATCCGAAGACAGCGCCTCCACAATCAGTATAATGTCTATGTCCTTGGTCGCCCTTGGAGTTTGTGCATATATTTCTTCATGCATTTCACAGGCAGTACCACCTATGATGACATAGTTTCCTTCATATCCGGTGAAAAACTCCCTGAATTTATCAATTCCTCTTACCATATCATATTATTTATCATAGTTTCCAATTCTATTTGAATGCGTTCATCATCCATATCCTTCATGGCCAGAAATAAAGACAATTTGTCTACAATGCCGTTTTTTGAGAAAAAACATGGATTGTAACGCCATATCTCTATGCGGGTCTCGCCATATTCCTTGTCTGTCCGGATTTGCAACCGTCGAGCTTCTTCTTTTGCAATGGCATAAGTGTCATTTTTTTCCTTGTTCAGCATTGAATATTCCGACAAGGCATTTACTCCACTAATACAAAATACTTCATCAGGCAGACTATCGGTATATACAATCCGCTCGATGGGGTTCGCCAGGAACGGCAACATCCTGTCCCATAATTCACGCTTTTTGAACTGAAATATCATACTCTTTGTCTTGCCGCCGGATAAAGCGATAACTTCTTTATCTTTCAGCCATCTGACCGCCCGGTTTACATTGGCATACGACACGTTGAAAAGATCTGCAATATCATAAGTTCCTTTCCCTTCGAGAGACTTTACTTCAAGATGATAAAGGATTATGCATTGGGCAATTGCAGGAATCTGCGTTTCTTCACCTCCCCCGATATTATTTTTATGCGGTTTCAAATCTATCAACAAATCCGGTATGAACATTTGCTTTTGCGGTATGATGAAATTTACACGATGTCTGACAAGACGCCGTACATTATAGGCCGCCACTGTACGCAATACAAATATTACCGGGCATTGGGCTTTTCGCTCAACCAGTTCTTTTTGTTTCCGCATCTGCCCCGGAGTATATGCAGAACTGTCTGCACTATACAGAAGAACTACGTCATGCCCCAACAAGTTAGCCGTACAAAATGTATAACCGGCAGTAATATTGGCTGGGAATGTATGCAAGACATCCTTTTCGACCGGCCTGATGTCCGCCCTCAAATCAAGCAATTCAGCGATGTACCGGCTTGTCACATCTATAAAATCATCTATTTTGCACATAATCATTTATGTTTGAGAATATGCAAAATTAACGATTATATACTATATATCAAAGAAATATATGAAATATATTCAGCGAAATTTCCTTTAAAGACTGATCTGGGAATATCAGGAGCAAAGAAGTTTTTTGTATAACATATGGATTACAAGTGAATAAGAACCGTGTCTTCAACCTTTCCACGATTCTTTGTCCTACTCTTTCGGTGAATCAAAACAAATTCGATATGGACGAAAAAATGCTTTCATTGGAACAGGAGATCAAGATCAAGGAAAAAGCCCTCAAACTGAAAGAGGAGAAGAAACTCCGCAAGATTTGTCCGATGGTCGTTTTCGGAGACACCGCAAACGGCGAGAAAGAGATTTATGTGGCCTACATGTCCGAACCGAGCTTTCCGCAGTTCAGCAAATTCATGGCCGCTTCCAAAAAGGACGAGGTAATCGCCATGCGCACGTTGGCCCGCGACTGCTTCGTGGACGGAGATAAGGAACTCGTGGACGACGAGTCGCTCTTCCTGTTCGGTCTGATGGGACAGCTTTCCGAGCTGATCACCACCCGCCAGAGTGTCCTGGTAAACTTATAAGCCGGTGGGTAGTGACCGACGAGCAGCGCATCCGCCAGCGGATGATCTATGTCCGCCACTACTTTCCCGGCGTCAACCTCGACACGATTTCCGACGAGGAGTTCGCGATGCTTTCCGAAGAGGCGTTGTGGCTGCACGAGCAGATGCTCATCAGCCGTATGCCCGTTCCGATGTCATTGCCGGAGAGGACTCCTTGACCTGCCGCCGTAAGCTTCCGGTTTGCGGCGGCCTTCGTTTCATAATCTCCGCCCTTGCGGAAAGACTATTCTTTTAACGCAGTACCCATTACCAT
>OGZH01002540.1_pt1 | contig 10040 bp, 9 predicted proteins | sample 1576741 | NCBI WGS metagenome assembly OGZH01 (sample SAMEA3541560, study PRJEB24748) | human gut metagenome | biome: human gut; feature: human-associated habitat; material: faeces | place: China | collected 2012 | reverse complement strand
ATGCTGAGGCGTTTGGCCTCCTTCACGGCGTTGGCCTCCTTCTGTACGTCGACGACGAACAGAGCCGCCGGAAGACGCGTCAGGTCGGCGATCGAGCCGAGGTTCTTCTCCAGTTTCGCACGCTGGCGGGAGATCTGGAGTTTTTCGCGCTTGGAGAAATTATCGAACGTGCCGTCGGTCGCCATCTTGTCGATGGTGGACATTTTCTTGACGGCTTTACGTATGGTGGGGAAGTTTGTCAGCATACCGCCGGCCCAACGCTCGGTGACGTAAGGCATACCGACGGCTGCCACCTTTTCGGCAACAATGTCCTTGGCCTGTTTCTTGGTCGCTACGAACAGCACGCGGCGACCGCTCTTGGCGATCTGCTTGATGGCCGCAGCAGCCTCATCGATCTTCAGGACGGTTTTGTGCAGGTCGATGATGTGGATGCCGTTCTTCTCCATGAAGATGTAAGGAGCCATTTTGGGGTTCCATTTGCGCTTCAGGTGACCGAAGTGCGCACCGGCTTCCAATAATGTATTAAAATCTGTACGTGACATTTTAATTCAATTCGTTGATTAATTTTAATTCTCTTTTCTTCAACCCTCCGGGTAGCGGCCTGGCCGGTCCCGGGGAGTTTTCCGCGGCGCGGCAACCAGATAGTAGACTAATTAAAAATTAAGAATTAAAAATGAAAAATTCCCAATATATAAATAAGTATCCATGTGGTTTGAGAACCGTCGCCGTGCGTTGCCGAAATTCCGGTCGTGCGTATTAACGCTTGCTGAACTGGAACTTGCGGCGTGCACCGGGCTGACCGGGCTTCTTACGCTCAACCTCGCGGGAATCGCGCGTGAGGAATCCAGCCTTCTTCAGCACCGGACGCATCTCCGCGTCGATTTCGCACAGTGCGCGTGCGATGCCCAGACGAGCGGCCGAAGCCTGTCCCGTGATACCACCGCCATCGAGGTTGATGACGATGTCGTAATTCTCCGCCGTGTTGGTGGCCAGCAGGGGCTGCTTCACCTGAAATTGCAGGATATCGAGCGGGAAGTATGTTTCGAGCGCCTTACGGTTGATTGTAATCTGACCTTTGCCCGGCTTTACGAAAACGCGGGCGACAGCGGCTTTACGTCGGCCTACGGTGTTTACAATTTCCATACTCTTCTTACTTAATCTCGTTCAACTTAATTGCTTTGGGGTTCTGCGCGGCATGGGGATGCTCCGCACCGGCATACACCTTGAGGTTCTTGAAGATAGCCTCGCCCAGACGGGTTTTGGGAAGCATACCGCGAACGGCCTCTTCGATCACGAACTCAGGCTTCTTCTTCAGGTAGTCCTGAGCGGTCGCGAAACGCTGGCCGCCGGGATACCCGGTGTGACGCGTGTAGACCTTGTCGGTCATTTTGTTGCCCGTGAGCTTCACCTTCTCCGCGTTGATGACGATGACGTAGTCACCACAGTCGACGTGGGGTGTGTAGCTGGGCTTGTTCTTGCCTCGGAGGATCTTCGCGACCTGCGATGCAAGACGTCCCAATACCTCGTTCGTAGCGTCGATCACCACCCATTCCTTGGTGACGGTCGCAGCGTTCGCCGAGATAGTCTTGTAGCTTAATGAATCCACTGTTTTTACGTTTAATTTAACTTATTGTAATCCGTTCCCCGCACATTGCGGGTGCGCAAAGGTACGAAAAAGTTTCTGATCTGCAAAAACAAATGAAAATCAAAATCGAAAACCGCGCAAAAAAACCGCAACGGCCCCGTATTCAGGAGAGTTGCGGCATTCCGAAGCAGGAGCGCGGCGTTAGCGGGCGCCCTTGGCGGCAGTCGGGCGGCTGTGTCAATACGAACGGGATCCTCGTCCTTCTCCAGCAGGTGCAGGTTCAACGGTGCGGCAATGTCAGCTGTCTGCAAAACCATCAGGTCCATGCGACCGATAGCCGCCAGAAGTTGCTCCAATGTACGGGTGGATGCCCCGCAGGAGAAGCAGTGGGCCATGAAAGGCCGGCGGTGGGCAGTCGCCTTGCCGATGTAGATACCGAACTTACCGCCCGACTTTCCGCAGAACGGGCAGCGCGGAACGATAAGGTTCTTACCGCTCCCGTCCCGTTTGGCACCCGTCTCGCGGGTTATCTCCGAAACCAGATATTGATATTCCTGTACCGACAGTTCCATATTAAGGTATAGTCGTGACCGCTACAGGTTGGTTTGAAATGTTTGGAAAAAGAATCCGGATTAGCCCAATAAAAATAGACCGGCAGAATCATGGAAGGTCTTTCCACCCAAAGGAAAAGAGAAATTGTCTTCCCGGCTGGACAAAAAATGACTGCTTTTGTCTAATCGATAAAACAATATATAAATAAGGAGATTGATAATCAGCATTGGCTGATTATCAGGTGTAGAGATGTACTTTTCTAAAATGATCACTCTCTACATAAAAAAAGCGTATTTTTTGTGCAGTACAATAAACATACTGAATGAAAAGTATCGTTTTCCAATTACTACAAATAACGGATTTGTATTTGCGAGGTCATTCGAACTTTCCTCGAACAAAGGTCGTATGATATCTCGAACGCCAAGACCCGTGAGCGGAAACTGAAAGTCTTGGAGGCGGCAGAGGAATTGAAATGTGAAAACCTGCTGTTGATAACATGGGGAACGGACGATATGGCGGAATACAAAGGGCATACAATAAAAATCGTATCTGTCCGGAATTGGTTTTACGCATGTAAGCTGCCATATATTCTCAACATTCCAGTCGTTACAAGTCAAAAAGCCACCGACACGCCGCATCCGGATCGATGGCTTTTTATTCCCTGTTCAGATTCAGTGTCCTCTGCCCGTCATAGAACACCTCATTGTCGTAGTCGGTGGCAATCCTGATAGTGTCTCCTTTCTTGAAGAACCGGCTTTTGGCCACGTGCAGGCGCATAACGTTCTCCTTTCTTTCAGCCGATGACTGGTTGAGCGAAACAAGGTGCGTGCACGGGCGGGCCAGACCTTTGGCCTCCGAACAGTTGTACTCGGTCAGCACGTTCCGCTCGTCATTCAGCCACTCCCGGTCTTCGATGGTAGACTGGTAAGTCACCACCATCCATACCTTTTCGTCCGCCGCCAGGTCCTTCAGGTCATTAGCCACCGCGATACGCTTCGCCCGTTCATGGTCGGCTCCCCATGAACGGCGGTTGGCATCCGTCAGCAAGTCCATCGAATCCACAATCACGATGTCCGGATTATATCCTTTGAGCTTCCTGTATTCCGAAATGCCGTTCTTGATGTCGAGTGTCGAGACCTGGGCATTGAAACGCGGGTAACTGCGCACCGTGATGCTTCCGGCATACGAGGCGACCAGTTTTTCCAGATGTCTCATCTCCGTATCCGAAATCTTTCCCCGCTCGTAATAGTAGGCGTTCCTGGAAATCAGTCCGCCGGAATAGGCGTTCAACGCCTCTTCTTCCGAACCTTCCAGCTGGAAATGCAGCACATGCAGCCCGTCATCGATGTCCGCCCTGACACCGATCCATTTGGCGATGTGCGACTTTCCCACGCCTGTGCTGGCCAGGAAACAGGTCAGCTGACCTCGCAGGTTACGTCCGGCATTGAGCGCATCCAGATACGGGATGTAGAAGCGGGACACACGAGGGGCGGCCGAGCGTTCCTCTTCCTCCTCGCGCCGGCGGTTCCTCTCGAAACGCTCCTTGAAAGTCGCGGCCACATCGACGAACGAGGAACTCTTCAGCGTGAACCCTGCCAGCCACTCGGCATATTCCCGAAGAGTCTTCTCCGCCTTGTCCTGTTTGTTCTCGTTATACAGTTTCCCGACCTCCGCATAGACCGACTGCAACCGGACCCCCTTGATGTAGGACTCCAGCATGTCGGTCATCACCTCGGCACTCTGTCCCTCGTCATACTCCCGGAAAGTGTCTATCAGCTCGATGGCGTCGTAATCCTCATGGAAGGTCTGTGCCAGCACGGCATACGACGGCGGTGTCTTGTATGTCTTGAAGTGTACGGCTATCGCCTCCTGTACCTGCTGGAACGAACGGTCCGGCAGGTATTCCTTACGCATATGCCGGGCTAGGACAGCACACAACGGTTCCTGTCTGAGCGCCGTGGCATAGAGTTCATACAGGAACTCGGCACTGAGCGGATTGACGGCACTCATGGCTTCGCCTCCTTTTTCCGCCACGCCTCACAGCGGATACGGTACAGTTCCGGATAGCGCGCCTGTGTCCTTCTGCGGCATGGCTCCGCTTTCGCACATTTTGAGCATGACGGGGAGAAAGGCGTCCACATCAGCGTGGAGAGCGCACAGACGAGATATCCCGCTTCGGTGGAGAGCAGTCGCCGCTTGGTCGTCTCCTCGTATTCCGGATAAATAAAACGCCCGAACGGATGGCTGCGGCGGTCTTCCACTGCCCGCGCCAAATCATGCCGTGACAGCCCGAAACTCTTCAGCCACCGGTCCTCCCGGTAGCGGCGTTCCTTTCCCGAGCGGAGATAGCGGCCGATGGCTTTCTTTCCGAATGAATGGGAGACGTTCCATTTCCTGCGATACGCGGTATCATATCCGGAAATGGCATATGTCTGGCAGATACAGAAGTCGGACAGGCGTTCCGCACTGACGGAGACGACCTCCCGGCACAAGCCGTCGAAACACATCCCGAGCTGCCTGTCCGACTTGCCGCCGGTAGGGAACACAAAATCCGCCCACACCGTGGTGCGGACCAGCCGTGTAAAGAGCCTCCGGCATCCGTCAATCCATTCTTTTCTCTCCATCGCGTGTCAATAGTTTGCGCAGCTGCGTCTTGGCTAGGAAGATGCGGCTTTTTACCGTTTCTACGTTCCTGGTCTGCAAAGTACCGTTGTTATAGGTGATTTCCATGATTTCCCCGAGTTTGTAACCAGCCTGCTGCAAGAGCAGGGCTTCCCGGTAAATCGGTTTGAGCCGGTCCAGTGCCCAGAGGATGTCATCGTTATAGAACTCGCGGTAGTTGTCCATCCCCATGCTGTTTCCCGACGGTTCGTCCTCATCCGACAGCGAAGAGGATATTTCCGAAATGTCGATATTGTCGTCCGGGGGCATGCGGTTCCTGTTGCGGTTGTTCAGGTCCGCCACAAGCCGTTTGGTCACGGCATAGATCCAGGTCTTTACCGGACGGGCCGGGTCATAACTGTCCATATACTTGAAGAAGTTGGCCAACGCCTCGAGGTAGTTGTCCTCGATGTCCTCCTGGTTATAGGTATATTTGATACAAATGCTGTATATCAGATTCTTGTGCGGCATCACATATTTTCTGAGAAGTTCCGCCCTCTGTCTCGCGGATTCGTCTTCAGGCTGGAGAACCGCAATAAACACATCTTTCTTTTCCACGTTTCCACTGACTGAAAAGGTTGATAATGAATCTCATGTCCTAATCTGTCAGCTACCGTGAGCGTCAATTGAAAAAACGGGCGGCAGCATTACCGCCGCCCGGAAAAAATCCAAACCGTTGTCGGCTTGTCACAGCCTGTGCCTGCGGATGTAATAGTAGAAGAGGTGGCAGGCATCCGCCGCATTGTCATCCACCGGGACAATACCGTATCTGTCCTTGCAGGCCGCGACCATCTGCGTCTTGGTGGCGTGTCCGTCTCCCGTCGCCCATTTCTTGAGGACAGCCGGGTTGACGAACTCCGGTTCCGGGATATCCAGTTCATCGCACACTTCGAGCAGGATACCCCTGAGTTCCGAGAGCCGCCGCATGTCGTAGAAATGGCGGTTCACGCTCACATCCTCGGCCACGACGCGGCGGATGCCGTAACGACGGAGCAGCGAGAGCAGCGTAGTCCTGAAAGCGCCGTGCATCTTGTTGCCGTTGCGCCGTTTGCTTTCGGTGAAGTTCCATGTCCCGGCCTCATGCAGGGAGAAGTATCCGGTATGCGTGGCGATGTCCAGCGCCAGTACCTGCTCCCGGGTCAGTACGCTATTCTCCGAGTCTCGATTCGCCATTCTCTTTCACGATTACCAGTTTATGCGGATAGCCTTCAGCCACATTCCCGTGCGAGACTACCAGCACGGTACCGCCGAGCGAGTTCAGCGCCTCGAACATGGAGGCCAGCCCCGCTTCATCGACCGCCTCGAGTATCTCGTCCAGCACGAGCAGATCCAGTCCCTTGTCCCCGTCGCAGTTGCTGTTCACGAGTTTCTGCATGGCAAGGATGGTCGCCAAATTCACACGGGCGGCTTCGCCTGCCGAAAACTTGCCGAACGAGCCGCAGTCCATGCCGTCGCGCAGCAGTGAGATGGAGATTTTCTCCCTTACCTTACCACTCTTGAGGACGGTATACCCGTCGAAGCGGATACGGATGTCGCTGCCGATGTCTTGCAGGAACTCGTTGGTGATACGGCTGAGCGCCTCGATTTTCGTGTTGGCCAGATAGGTCTTGAACTGCACGAACCGTTCCCGCTGTATCTCCAGGGCACGGACCCGGGCATCGACGGCCGTCTTGCGCCCTGCCGCCTCGTTGGACTTCCCGCGCGTTTCACGGAGAGTGTCCTTGAGCGATTGTATGAGGTCGGGTGAAGCCGCCTCATCCAGCTCCCGGATCGTGGCCTGCAAAGTGTCGATGGCGCAGGCCGCAGCCTGTATATCTTCCTTGCCTACCCGTATGCCGCGGTTCAGTGCGGCATTGCGCTCGTCTATGAATCCGAACACCTCGTCGAATACCTTGCGGCGGACACCTTCGATTTCACTTTGCAGGGCGGTAATTTCGGAAGCGATGCGTTTATGCCCGCTTTCCACCTCTTCCACGTGGCGGGTGGCATTCCTGATGGCCCGTTCGTGCCCGGCCAGCTGCTCCTCCCATCCGGTGCGTCTGCCTTCCAATATCCGGCGCTCATGGTTCAGCCGGTTCTGCTGCAACTCCACGGCATCCGTCTCCTCCTGCTTCTCATCGATACGGCCGTTGATTTCCGTGAGCTGCCGTTGACGGAGCTTCAGTTCCTTCATGCCGGCCTCGATGTCGAACTGTGGTTCTGCCACCAGAAACTCATGCCCGCAGAAAGGACAGGTGATGGAGCCGGCCAGTTTGTTCGAGAGGCCGTCAATACCGGCAGAAACGATACGCCGTTTATGACGCAGTTCCTCGATGCTGCCGGACAGGTCGCGCAGACGGATGTCGATTTCCCGCAGTCTCTCCGCAGTCGTATCGGACTGATCCCTGTATGCCTCACAGAATGCGGCATACTCCTTCTTGAACTGTTCCCAGCCGTCAGTCCTGTTTTTCAGTTCCTGTTCCGCCTGCTTCAAGACGGCATCGCAATCCTTCAGCCGCTCTGTGGCGGTCTGTAACCGTCCTTTCTTTTCGGCAATGACCTTGTCCCAGTCCGTCTGCCGGGCATCGGGAAAGAGGGACATCATTTCCGCTATCTTTTCCAGACATGCTTCCAATGCGGTATCTCCGGCTTCCAGTTCCTGCAAAGCCTCGTCCGCCCGCTGCACTCCGGCAAGCTGTTCCTCAAGCCTGTCCACGTTCTCGTGCCCGGTACGGATCTGCTCCCTCTTGGCCGCTATGGCCGTTTCCAGTCCCATGATACGTTCCACACGGGTACGCCCCCGCTCGGCTCCGGCTTCCTCCTCCTTGCGTATCTGCTCCTGTAACATCCCGATACGCCCGTCCAACCCGGCCAGTTCCAGTTCCACCTGCCGTTTCTTTTCAGAGAGCGGCACGATGTCTTCCTCCACTTTGGCGATGGCTTCATCCACCAGGATACCGTTGGAAAAGCGGTTGATGACCTCTTTCTTCTCCTTGTCCGATGACGAGAGGAAATCCTCATACCGGTATTTGGAAAGGATGAAATTGTTGAGCAGCTCGTCGCGTGTGATACCCAGTTTGTCAAGAATATACCGGTTATAGGCATCCACCGAAGGCTGTACCGCTTCATCGGTTACCACCTGCTTGCCGCCACGGTAAAGCGTACAGCTGACAGAGGAAGCCCCCTTGCGCGGGATACGGCGGTTGACGAGCAGTTCCTCGGCGGCGGAATCGTTGATGAAACGCAAAGCGATACGGCATTCTTCCGCTGCATCGTTGATAATCTCCTCCGAGCGTATCTTTCTAAGCGGGCTGCCCGTGATACCCACGGCAATGCATTCCAACAGGGCAGACTTGCCGGCCCCGTTCGACTGCTGGGACTCATTGTCCCGGTTATCGCCGAAAATCAATGTCGTCACGCCTTGCCGCAGCATGTAGGACAGCGAACGGAAGGCGCAGAGATTTTCGGCTTCTATCGTCTTTAATTTCCACATGATCTGTTTTCTATTCTAGATAAATACTCCAATCCCATCGACACATCCTCGATCTGTTTCTCCCGGCAGAAGTCCTCGTAGGTTTCCCGGATGCGGCGGCTGTCGAATTTCTCGAAGAGCGAAGAGGATACCGCCTCCGGCAGCTGCTCGTCATCGGCAACCAGTTCTACCTTCGCCGCTCCGGCTTCCAGCAAGGCGGCTTTGTCCACCGATTTCATCGCGGCGGCAGGTGCATGGACACGCACCTTGACCTTGTAGCGACCATCGGCCTCCATTTCACGCAGCTCGTCCATCAGGTGCAACCCGGCACGTTCCGCCGGCATATCCATGACACGGTACCGCATGTTCACGCGGTTCTTGACAAACTCGTACGTGCCGTCCGTATACAGCACCGTGTATCCTTTCTCCTCGTCCTCCCCGAAGTTATGCTGGCGCGAGGAACCGATATATTCGATTCCCGTCCCCGGAATGACGGTACGGTTGTGGTAATGGCCGACAAAGACCTTGTCGAAAGGAGAGAATATCCTGGCAGGCAGTTCCTTTTCCGAAGGCTGTGCCAATGCCCCGTTGATACCCTCATGGATGTAGAGGAAGTGCTCCGGTTCTCCGGAAAGCGCTTCCGCAGCCAATCGTCCGAGCCTTTCGGCAAAAGAGCCGTCTTCCGGAAAATAGCTCATTACATGGAGCGCGAACTTCCATTCCGGGCGGCACAGGGTCAGGTACTCATCCACGACAGTCACATTCGGATGCCGGTCGAAGACATGACAATATCCGCGCAGGGATTCCTGGTTCACCTTGTCGTGGTTCCCTTCCGCCAGCGTGACATGAATGTCATGGTCCGCGGCGGATACAAGCATATCCCTGACGGCCAGCAGGACATCGAGTGTCTGGGCGGCACGGGAAAAGAACAGGTCTCCTCCGACAACCACTTCCCGGATATCCCGTTCCCTGCAAATTCCCATGGCCTCCTGCCAGTTGGCCTGGAATGCAGGGATGTTGTCTTTCGAGATGTGGATGTCATTCAATAACAAAAGGCAGGGTTTGTTCTCTTTCATACTAAGTGATTGTGATTAGGACGGGAGGCCCGGATGCCTCCCGTCGGATTAGAATTCAAGAACTTGTGAAAGGCTTATCTGCGGTGGCGGGGACGCCCGGCACGCTCTTCCGTTTCCTCCGGCTGCTCTTCTTCCTCCCCGGGGACATCCTCCGGTTCGTCACTGGGCTTCGGACCCTCCATCTCGCTTTCGATCAGGTCGAGTAGTTCCCGGTTGCTCGTGGAGCGTGTGACACGCACGGAGAGCCCTTCCTGCTCGATGTAGCCGCGGATCATCGCACGCAGCTCCTGGCCTTCCTCGGTCTTCTCACCGAGTTCCTGCCGCTGAAGCTCGTCATAACGTTCGAAAAGGTCGCCCAGCGAGATGCCTCCGCCTTCACGCCCGTTTTCTCTGTTATCTTTCGTACGGCGGTCGAACGAGAACGCGGATATATCCTCCTTGGGCAGTTCACCGTCCAGCGTGTCGATGACCGTCTTCATTTCATCCGTCTCCATGAGCGACATGCCGTAGATACCATCGCACTGTTTGAGGAACTCGACGGTGGCTCCCAGATGATAACGGGTGTAGCGGTAGATGATTTCCGGGATACGCGGCGCACCCATCAGGGCGGTCAGCTCCTCCTTGGTCAACGGTACCGGTTCCGATTCGTTGTCAATGGAAATGACATACTCGGTCTTGGCTCCGTTCTTGCGCTTTTCAATCTCCGCCGGATAGG
>OGZH01002532.1_pt1 | contig 10071 bp, 9 predicted proteins | sample 1576741 | NCBI WGS metagenome assembly OGZH01 (sample SAMEA3541560, study PRJEB24748) | human gut metagenome | biome: human gut; feature: human-associated habitat; material: faeces | place: China | collected 2012 | reverse complement strand
ATGTGACTTCTTTTTGAATTTGATGAAAAAGTCCTTGACTTTTCGTCTCTGGCAAAACAGCTAAGTCGATCAATATTTCCTGCGGCGCGCGCCTTGCGCCCTTCGATATCCAGGAGCTGCGGGAGATCACCATGTACGACGAGCTGGAGCTGGACACCCTGGGCGACCGGAAAACGGCGCTGTTTCTCATCATGAGCGACACCGACAGCACCTTCAACTTCCTTATCTCCATGATTTACAGCCAGTTATTCAACCTGCTGTGCGAAAAGGCCGACGACGTGTACGGCGGCAGGCTCCCCGTCCATGTGCGCTGCCTCATCGACGAGTGCGCCAATATCGGACAGATACCGAATCTGGAGAAGCTCATGGCCACCATCCGCAGTCGCGAGATCTCCGCCTGTCTGGTGCTGCAAGCCCAAAGTCAGCTAAAGGCTTTGTACAAGGACAACGCCGACACCATCATCGGCAACTGCGACAGCTCCATCTTCTTGGGCGGCAAGGAGCCCGGTACGCTGAAGGAGCTGAATCAGGCGCTGGGGAAAGAGACCATCGACACCTTCAATACCGGCGAGAGCCGTGGACGGGAGGTTTCCCACAGCCTGAACTATCAGAAGCTGGGCAAAGACCTTGCCACGATAGACGAGCTGGCGGTGCTGGACGGCGGCAAGTGCATCTTGCAGCTTCGGGGCGTGCGCCCCTTCCTCTCGGATAAGTACGACATCACCCGTCACCCCAATTATAAGTATCTGTCGGACGCGAACCCAAGGAACGCCTTTGATATCGAGAAATACCTCTCCACAAGGCTGGTGCCGAAAGCGGATGAGGTCTACGATGTGTTCGACGCGGGCTGCGTCTGAGCGCACAAGCCCGCCGCCCTCATGCGGCGGCTTTTCATATAGATACGGATGAGAAAAGACGCCTCCTCGCTTGCAGGGTCGGAACGAATCCACGAACTAAAATTTGAAAGGAGAAGCCGGAATCGGGGCTGCATCGCAGCTTTCGCTCCGGCTCCTGCTGTATCCGCGAGATTTCAACACAACCAACACCCAATGATTCCGGCAACACAAATATGGAATTTTTCAACTCTGCTGTCGGCGTTCTCCAGACCCTCGTCATCGCCCTCGGTGCCGGCCTCGGCATTTGGGGAGCCATCAACCTCTTGGAAGGCTACGGAAACGACAACCCCGGCGCAAAGAGCCAGGGCATGAAGCAGCTCATGGCGGGCGGCGGCGTGGCGCTCATCGGCGTCATTCTCGTACCCCTGCTCTCCGGCCTGTTCGGTTAATCGCCCGCACAAATCCTTCGCGGCGTCCGCCCCCCGGGGCGGGCGCTGCGGGAAAGGAGGGTAAAGCCCATTGGATTTGATATGGCAGAAATTCACCGAATGGCTGAAGGAGCTGCTGGTCAGCGGCATCATGGACAACGTGAACGGGCTGTTTGACAACGTGAACAGCCGCGTGGCGGGCATCGCCGGGCTGGTGGGCGCTACGCCCCAGGGCTGGAACAGCGGCGTCTACGGCATGATCCGAACGCTGTCGGACAATGTGATTTTGCCCATCGCGGGCGTTGTCCTGGCCTTTGTCATGACGCTGGAGCTGATTCAGCTCATTACGGAAAAGAACAATATGCATGACGTGGACACCTGGATGTTCTTCAAATGGATATTCAAGACCGCCTGTGCCGTGCTCATCGTCACCAACACATGGAACATCGTCATGGGCGTGTTTGAAGCGGCGCAGAGTGTGGTAAACAGCGCGTCGGGCATCATCATATCGGACACGTCTCTGACGTTCAACGAGCATATCGCGGGATTTGAAGCTGCGCTTGCGGAAATGGAGGTCTGGTCGCTGCTGGGGCTGTGGCTGGAGTCCGTGGTCGTGCATCTTTCCATGTGGGCGCTGACCATCTGCATTTTCATCATCTGCTACGGCAGAATGATCGAGATCTACTGCGTGACCTCCATCGCGCCCATCCCCATGGCGACCATGGCCAACCGGGAATGGGGGCAGATGGGCCAGAATTACCTCAGAAGCCTGCTGGCGCTGGGCTTTCAGGGCTTCCTCATCATCGTCTGCGTGGCGATTTACGCGGTGCTGATCCAGAACATCGTGGTGGAGAGCAGCGTCTCGGCAGCCATATGGACGTGCATGGGGTACACGGTGCTGCTGTGCTTCACACTGTTTAAGACAAGCTCCCTTGCCAGGAGCCTGTTCCATGCTCACTGACGGAGGTGATGAAATTTGGCATACGTTCCCGTACCCAAGGACTTGAACGCGGTGAAAACCAAGGTCATGTTCAATTTAACAAAACGGCAGATTCTGTGCTTTGGCGGCGGCGCGCTCATCGGCGTACCGCTTTTCTTTCTGCTCAAGGGCAGTATCGGCAGCAGCGCGGCGGCTCTTTGCATGATGCTGGTCATGCTGCCCTTCTTCCTGCTGGCCATGTATGAAAAGAACGGTCAGCCGCCGGAGAAGCTCATCCGCAACATCGTGCAGGTGTGCTTCCTGCGCCCCAAACAGCGCCCGTACAGGACGAACAATTTCTACGACCTGCTGAACCGGCAGGATATTTTGGATAAGGAGGTCTACGCGATTGTCCACAAACAAAAACCCCGCAAGAAAGCTCACACGAGCCGAGCGAAAGCAGATCGACGCGGCGATTGCAAGAGCCAGGCGTCAGGATAAGCGAAAGAAGTCCGCCCAAGACAGCATCCCCTTTCAGCGGATGTACCCCGACGGCGTGTGCCGCGTGACGGACAATTACTACACGAAAACCGTGCAGTTTCAGGATATCAACTACCAGCTCAACCAGAACGAGGACAAGACCGCCATTTTCGACGGCTGGTGCGACTTCCTCAACTATTTCGATTCCTCCATCCGCTTCCAGCTCTCCTTCATCAACCTCTCCGCCACGCGGGATACCTACGCCCGGCGCATCGCCATCCCCTTGCAGGGCGACTGCTTCGACAAGCTCCGCACCGAATACACCGGGATGCTGCAAAGCCAGCTTGCACGGGGCAACAACGGGCTGATTAAGACCAAGTACCTGACCTTCGGCGTGGAGGCGGACAGCCTGAAGGCGGCAAAGCCCCGATTGGAGCGCATCGAGACGGATATCCTCAACAACTTCCGCCGTCTGGGCGTAATGGCGGAGAGCCTGAACGGGATGGAGCGCCTGCGCCTGCTGCACGGGATGCTCCACATGGACGAGCCGCAGCCCTTCCGCTTTTCGTGGGACTGGCTGGTTCCCTGCGGGCTGTCGGTGAAGGACTTCATCGCGCCCAGCGCCTTTGAGTTCAAGACCGGCAGCAGCTTCGGCGTGGGCAGCAAGACCGGCTGCGTATCCTTCTTGCAGATTTTAGCGCCGGAACTCAACGACCGGATGCTGGCGGACTTCCTGGATATGGAAAGCTCCCTCATTGTCAGTATGCACGTCCAGTCCGTGGATCAGGTAAAGGCCATCAAGACCATCAAGCGCAAGATCACCGATTTGCAGAAGATGACCATTGAGGAGCAGAAAAAAGCGGTGCGTTCCGGCTACGATATGGATATTATCCCAAGTGACCTTGCCACCTACGGCACGGAGGCAAAGAAGCTCTTGCAGGAGCTGCAAAGCCGCAACGAGCGTATGTTCCTTTTGACCTTCCTTGTGGTGAACGTGGCGGACAACAGGCAGCGTCTCGGAAACAACGTCTTTCAGGCGAGCTCCATCGCCCAGAAGTACAACTGCCAACTCACGCGGCTGGACTTTCAGCAGGAGGAGGGCTTCATGTCCGCGCTGCCGCTGGGATATAACCAGATCGAGATCCAGCGGGGGCTCACCACCTCCAGCGTGGCGATTTTCGTGCCGTTTACCACCCAGGAGCTGTTTCAGGACGGCAAGGAAGCCCTCTACTGCGGGCTGAACGCCCTTTCCAACAACCTCATCATGGTAGACAGAAAGCTGCTGAAAAACCCCAACGGGCTGATCTTAGGCACGCCCGGCAGCGGCAAGTCCTTCTCCGCCAAGCGGGAGATCGCCAACGTGTTCCTCGTCACAAACGACGATATCATCATCTGCGACCCGGAGGCGGAGTACGGGCCGCTGGTGGAGCACCTGCACGGGCAGGTGGTGAAGATCTCGCCCACCTCCACCGACTACCTGAACCCCATGGATTTGAACCTGAATTACAGCGACGACGAAAACCCGCTGAGCCTGAAATCCGACTTCATCCTCTCCCTGTGCGAGCTGATCGTGGGCGGCAAGGACGGCCTCATGCCGGTGGAAAAGACCATCATCGACCGCTGTGTGCGCTCTGTCTACCGGGAATACCTGAGCGACCCCCGCCCGGAGAAGATGCCGATTCTGGAGGACTTGTATAACGAACTCAGGCGGCAGGACGAAAAGGAAGCGCAATATATCGCCACGGCGCTGGAAATCTACGTCACCGGCTCCCTCAACGTGTTCAACCACCGCAGCAACGTGAATATCGAAAACCGCGTGGTCAGCTTCGATATCAAGGAGCTGGGCAAGCAGCTCAAAAAGATCGGGATGCTGGTGGTGCAGGACGCGGTGTGGAACCGCGTCACAATTAACCGTGAGCAGCGCAAGTCCACCCGCTACTATATCGACGAAATGCACCTTCTTTTGAAGGAGGAGCAGACCGCCGCCTATACGGTGGAGATATGGAAGCGCTTTCGCAAGTGGGGCGGCGTTCCCACGGGCATCACGCAGAACGTCAAAGACCTGCTCTCCAGCCGTGAGGTGGAGAACATCTTTGAAAACTCCGACTATGTGTATATGCTCAACCAGGCTTCCGGCGACCGGCAGATTCTGGCGAAGCAGCTCAACATCTCGCCCCATCAGCTCTCGTATGTGACCCAATCCGCCGAGGGCGAGGGGCTTTTGTTCTACGGCAGCGTGATCCTGCCCTTCGTAGACCGCTTCCCCAAGGATACGGAACTGTACAAAATCATCACGACAAAATTGTCCGACCTCTCCGAACAAACCGGGGAGGAAGCGAAGGACGCCATTACAGAGTAAGGAAGGAGAAAAGAATATGGATAACCACCTTATGATTTTTGAAAGCGCAGATTTTGGTCGGGTACGTTCCGTGCTGAAAGACGGTGCTCCTTGGTTTGTTGCGGTTGATGTGTGCAAAGCTCTCGGATTGAACCAGGTTACGCGTGCAATGTCCAGATTGGACTCGGATGAAGGTGGGTTACTTGAAGTACCCCACCCCCAGAACGCCGATAAGACGATTGAAATAAATGCAGTAAGTGAAGCCGGACTCTATCATTTGATCCTTTGTTCCAAAAAGCCGGAAGCGAAAGCCTTTAAGCGCTGGATCACCCATGAGGTCATTCCCTCCATCCGCAAGCACGGCGCGTATATGACGGACAGCCTGTTGGATGCGCTGGAGGCGCACCCCGAGGCCGTGCCGGAGTACCTGAACCGCCTGCGCAGCGAAAACGCCCGAAACCGGGAGCTGACCCGCCGTCTCCGGCTTGCCCTCCCCAAGGCGGAGTATTACGACGCCTTTGTTGACCCTGCGGACTGCACCAATATCCGCACCACCGCCAAGGAACTGGGCGTTCCCGAAAAGCAGTTTACCCGGTATCTGGAGGAAAAGAAGTATCTGTTCCGGGACAAGAACCGCAAGCTCTTTCCCCGTGCGGTCAAAAAGAGCGCCGGTCTGTTTCTGGTGAGGGACTTCTACACCGAGCGCGGCAAGCTGGGACACTATACCCTCATCACCCCGGCGGGCAAGCGGCATTTTCTGGAGAGAACGGATGAAATTCTGTTTGAATAACGCTTTTAACCCATCAGCAGTCCCATCAGGAGGTGATAAATATGGCAAAACGCTCGCCAAGGCTGATTTTCACCGAGGAAGAACGCGCCCTGCCGGAGCTGGAACGAGCTGTCCGCAAGGCGGACAGGGCGGCGGTTAAGCTGGAAAAGGCCGAAGCGAAAATTCCCAAGAAAACCGTTAAGGTCAAGGAGCGCGTTGTGGACGCCGAGAGCGGCAAGGTCACGACGCGCCTTTTCTTTGAGGAGGCGGACAAAAAGCGTCCGCCCTCCAAGCTGGCGCACGCCGCAAGGAAAGCGCCGCTGGATACCGTCCGCAGCGCAGTCCACCGCAAGCTCCGGGAGGAGGGCGATGACAACCCCGGCACGGAGGCGGCGAACACCCTGACCGAGACGGCGGAGCGCACCCGGCGCATTGCGGAATCGGCGCACCGCTCCCATGCGGAAAAGCCCTACCGCAGGGCGGACAAGGCGGAAGCCGCCGCAGACAAAGCCAATCTCAAGGCGCTGAACAAACAGTACGAGCAGGAATACGGCAGGGCTTCCAACCCCTATTCCCGCTGGCAGCAGAAGCAGGCCATTAAAAAGGAATACGCCGCCGCAAAAGCGGGGAACGGCGCGAGGAATACCGTCAAAGCGTCCGAGACCACCGCGAAGGCAGCAAAGCGCGCCGCCGAGGGAAGCAAAAAGGCCGGCAGCTTTTTTGTCCGGCACAAGAAGGGCTTCCTCATCGCGGGCGGTATCGCCGCCGCGATACTGCTGCTCATGACCTGCATTTCCTCCTGCTCCACGCTGTTTCAGGGCGGGATCTCCGGCATTGCATCCTCCACCTATCCGCTGGAGGATGCGGATATGCTGGCAGCGGAAGCCGCCTACTGCGCCATGGAGGACGAGCTGCGGGAATACCTGAACAGCTACGAAAGCACCCACGATTACGACGAGTACCACTTCGACCTGGACGAGATTGAGCACGACCCCTATGTGCTCATTTCCATGATTACCGCCCTCAAGGGCGGAGAATGGACGATTGACGAAATAGGCGGGATTCTGGAGACGCTGTTTGAAAAGCAGTATATCTTAACGGAAACCGTCTCCACAGAAACCAGATATCGCACCGAAACGCGAACCGGCTACTACACAGATGAAAACGGGAACCTGCAAAGCTACGAGTATGAGGTGGAAGTGCCGTACACCTACTATATTTGTACGGTCACGCTTGAAAACTTCAACCTCTCCCATGTGCCGGTGCATATCATGTCCCACGATCAGCTCTCCATGTACGCCGTGTATATGAGCGTGCTGGGCAACCGCCCCGACCTGTTCCCCGGCTCCCCGTATGTGAACCGGTACTACCACACCCAGTATGAGAAGTACGAGATACCCCCGGAAGCGCTGGCGGACGAGCAGTTCGCCGCTATCATCAAGGAAGCGGAGAAGTATCTGGGCTACCCCTATATCTGGGGCGGCAGCACGCCGGACACCTCCTTCGACTGCTCCGGCTTCGTTTCGTATGTCTACAACAACTGCGGCCTGCACTGGAGCTTCGGCAGGCTGGGCGCGGAGGGGCTGCGGGGTATGTGCGCCTATGTTTCCCCGGAAAGCGCCCGTCCCGGCGACCTTATATTCTTTGAAAAAACCTACGACACCGCAGGCGCGTCCCATGTGGGCATCTATGTGGGCAATAACAGGATGCTCCACTGCGGCGACCCCATTCACTACGCTTCCATCGACACAAGCTACTGGCGAAGCCATTTTCTCCAGTTTGGCAGATTACCTTAACAACAACCATATCAACGCAAAAAGGAGGATGTTATGAACCCGCGACTTGAAAAGCTGCGTCAGGAGCGCGAGAAGCTGGCGGAAAAGCTCACATCGCTGACCGCACGGCTAAAAGCCCTGGACGAGCAGATTTTGAAGCTGGAAAACACGGATATTGTGGGCATCGTCCGTGAGAACGGGCTGACCATCGAGCAGCTCGCGGCGCTGATGGCGATGCTGGAAAAGCGCCCCACGGCGGCGCTGCCCGACGAATACAGAAAAACGGAGGATTTTACGGATGAAGAATAAATGGAGATTTTTTGCCGTGACGCTGGCCGTCGTGCTCTGCATGACGGTCTTTTCCGTTACGGCCTATGCAGGCGGCGGCGATATGGTCGATTCAACAATGGGCGACCCGACCATGGAAACCCCAACTGCAACTACACAGCCGGAGAATACGAATACCGGTGAGCAGACCCCAAACGGACAGACCCTGACCGTGCTTGTGACCGAAAATGCGGACGGAAGCCATACCGTGACCATCGGGGATCGGAGCTGGACGCTTCCCGCCAAACGGGAGCAGGCCGGAAAGGTGGTCAACGTCCGCACCTATTTGAACCTGCGCACCGGCCCCGGCACGGACTACACCGTGGTCGGGCATCTGCTTAACGGCGCGGAGGTGAAGGTGCTGGAGGAAAGCAACGGCTGGTACAAGGTGGTCGTGCCGGAGCAGACCGGCTATGTATACGGCAAATACCTTGACGTCATGAACGCGCCGACAGAAAACAGCGGAAGCGATACGGATATGGCGGGACTGCCGGAGCTGCTGCTGCAATATTACGCCGCCGCCGGAGGTTCCGCGCCCCTGACCCCGGACGGCAACCTGACGCTCATGGACGATATCGGCTCCGCTTTCGGCGCAGGCAAGCAGTTCATCACCGTGACGACCAAGGGCGGCAACACCTTTTATCTCATCATCGACCGGGACGATAAGGGCAATGAGAACGTCCATTTCCTGAATCTTGTGGACGAGGCCGACCTGCTGGCTCTGACCAAGGACGGCGAGAGCATCGTCCCCGCCTGCTCCTGCACGGACAAATGCGCCGTGGGCAAAATCAACACGGGCTGCAAGGTGTGCAGAACCAATATGAGCGAGTGCGCGGGCAAGGAAGTGACGGAACCCACGCCACAGCCCGCCGAGCCTGCGGAGACCGCGCCCGAAAAGAGCGCCAACGGTGCGGGGCTTGTTGTGGTCATCCTCCTGCTCCTGCTGGGCGGAGGCGGTGCGCTGTACTGGTTCAAGCTCCGCAAGCCCAAGGCCGACACCCGTGGGGCGGACGATCTGGACGATTACGACTACGGCGAGGACGAGGAAGATGAGGATTACGAGTTTGAAGATGAAAACACTGCTGACAGTGAGGAGGACAAAAACCAATGATGAATACGACCTGTTACCGGCTTGTTGTGTGTGAAAAGCCCTCCGTGGCAAGGAGCATCGCTTCCGTCCTTGGCGCAGGCAAACGCGGGGACGGCTTTCTTTCGGGTGGCGGCTATCTCGTCTCCTGGTGCTTCGGGCATCTTGCGGAGCTTTCGGACGCAGACGCCTACGACGAAAAGTACGGCAAATGGCGAAGGGAGGACTTGCCCATCCTGCCGGATAGCTGGCAGTACACCGTGGCGCGGGACAAGCAGAAGCAGATGAACACACTGCGCACCCTCATGCACAGAGAGGACGTTTGCGAGGTCGTCAACGCCTGCGACGCCGGGCGCGAGGGCGAGTTGATCTTCCGCACGGCGTACCGGCTCAACAACTGCCGCAAGCGCGTGAAGCGGCTCTGGATTTCCTCCATGGAGGATGCGGCTATTCTTGATGGCTTTGACAATCTCCGCGACGGCGCGGAGTACGACAACCTCTACGCCTCCGCCCTCTGCCGCAGCAAGGCGGACTGGCTGGTGGGCATCAACGCCACCCGCCTGTTTTCCGTGATGTACCACCGCACCCTGAACGTGGGGCGCGTGGTATCGCCCACGCTTGCGCTGCTGGTGCAGCGGGAAGCGGAGATCAATGCCTTTCAGCCGGAGACCTTCTACACCGTCCATCTGGACTTTAACGGCTTCTCCGCCGCAGGCGGGCGCATGAAGGAGCAGGCAGATGCGGAGCGGCTTGCCGGGGACTGCAACAGCAAAGCCGCCGCTGTTACCTCCGTCGTGCAGACAAAAAAGACGGAGAAAGCTCCGGCGCTCTACGACCTGACTGCGCTCCAGCGTGACGCCAACCGACTGCTTGGGTACACGGCGCAGCAGACGCTGGATTACCTGCAAAGCCTCTACGAAAAGAAGCTCTGCACCTACCCCCGCACCGACAGCCGCTACCTCACCGACGATATGGAAAGCGGCGTAAACGCGCTGGCGCTGTGCTGCGCCGGTATCTGCGGCACGGAGCCGCCCGCAGCCGTCTGTTCGGGGCAGGTGTGCAGCAGCAAAAAGGCACTTCGTAAATACCAAGTGCTTCCATGCGGTCAATAT
>OGZH01002526.1_pt1 | contig 10092 bp, 9 predicted proteins | sample 1576741 | NCBI WGS metagenome assembly OGZH01 (sample SAMEA3541560, study PRJEB24748) | human gut metagenome | biome: human gut; feature: human-associated habitat; material: faeces | place: China | collected 2012 | reverse complement strand
AATGCACCTCCGCATCAACGACGAACATATCCGTGGACGCATCATGACGGTATGTGTGGGAAGTGCCTGGGGCTGGGGACAGACACCGAGTGCCGTTCCTTACAACGGCTGGCTGGATGTATCTGTGATCTATCGCCCGGAATTCCTGCAAATCATTTCCGGATTGTGGATGTTGATACAGGGAAGGATTCTGAATCACAAAGTCGTGAAGTGCTATCGGACAAAGAAAGTGAAAGTACTCCGAGCACAAAGTGCTTCAGTAGATCTGGACGGACGGATACTGCCGAAACACTTTCCTCTGGAAGTAGGCGTTCTCCCGGAAAAGACCACGCTTATTATCCCGAACTAAGAAAACAAACACGCCTCCTCTAAACAAGGAGATACCTGTATTACCTATATAATGTAACTTATAATTTGTAATTAACAATATGATCGAACTTAAAAACAATCCTGCCGGTAACTTCTTTCTGCTGGCCGGTCCATGTGTAATAGAAGGTGAAGAGATGGCAATGCGCATCGCTGAGCGTGTGGTCGGAGTCACTGAAAAATTACAGATTCCTTATGTATTCAAAGGTTCTTACCGCAAGGCAAACCGTTCGCGTCTTGATTCATTCACAGGCATCGGTGACGAGAAGGCACTCAAAGTGCTGAAAAAGGTACATGATACTTTCGGAGTGCCCACAGTGACGGATATCCATTCGGCCGACGAGGCTGAGATGGCTGCCGAATACGTAGACATTCTCCAGATTCCGGCTTTCCTTTGCCGTCAGACGGATTTACTGGTTGCTGCTGCTAAAACGGGTAAGACGATTAACATCAAGAAAGGACAGTTCCTCTCTCCGCTCGCCATGCAGTTTGCCGCTGACAAAGTGGTGGAAGCAGGCAACAAGAACGTGATGCTGACCGAACGCGGAACAACTTTCGGTTATCAGGACCTTGTAGTAGACTACCGGGGGATTCCGGAAATGCAAACGTTCGGTTATCCGGTCATACTGGATGTCACCCATTCATTGCAGCAACCCAACCAGACCAGCGGAGTGACCGGTGGTATGCCCCAACTGATCGAAACCGTAGCCAAAGCCGGCATCGCCGTAGGAGCCGACGGTATCTTTATCGAAACACACGAAAACCCCGCCGTAGCCAAGAGCGACGGAGCAAACATGTTGAAGCTGGACCTTCTGGAAGGACTATTAACGAAATTAGTCAGAATACGGGAAGCTATCAAATAACTCTTTTTTCTGCCCGTTTGTGATTATACACAAAAGAATACGACAGATATTTCAAACAACTTTTTTATAAACTAAATAGAACATGAAACATTTATTACGTGGATTTTTTATTGCAGTTCTCTTTATATGCTGCAACTTCCAACTCGTGCTTGCACAACCTATGCAAACACTGCCCGTGGACAAAAATGTCCGCATAGGTAAACTTGACAACGGGCTTACTTATTACATCCGACACAACGCACTCCCAGAAAAACGCGTCGAATTTCACATTGCACAGAAAGTGGGTTCCATCCTTGAAGAGCCGCAACAGCGCGGTTTGGCTCACTTCCTTGAACACATGGCTTTCAACGGAACAAAAAACTTCCCGGGTGATGAAACCGGACTGGGCATCGTGCCTTGGTGTGAGACTAAAGGTATCAAGTTCGGAACAAACCTGAATGCATACACCAGTATCGACAAAACAGTATACCGAATCAGCAATGTACCTACCGACAACGTCAGTGTAGTAGACTCTTGTCTGCTGATCCTGCACGACTGGTCAAGCGCCATCAACCTTGCCGACAAGGAAATCGACAAAGAACGTGGTGTGATCCGTGAAGAATGGAGAAGCCGTAACAGTGGTATGCAGCGCATCATGACCAATGCCCTGCCTGTCATGTATCCGGATTCCAAATATGCAGACTGTATGCCAATCGGAAGCCTCGATGTAATCAACAATTTCCCTTATCAGGACATCCGTGACTACTATGCGAAATGGTACCGTCCGGACCTGCAAGGTATCATGATTGTCGGCGACATCAATGTAGATGAAATGGAAGCAAAGCTGAAAAAGGTATTTGCAGACGTGAAAGCTCCGGTGAATCCGGCTGAACGTATCTACTATCCGGTAGCAGACAATCAGGAACCGCAAATCTTTATCGGTACGGACAAGGAAATCGAAACTCCTTCCATCAGCTTCTTCTTCAAGAGCGAAGCCTTCCCGGATTCACTGAAGAATACAATCAACTATTACGGCATTCAATACATGATTAGCATGGGAGTTACAATGCTGAACAGCCGTTTGGCAGAAATCCGTCAGCAAGCGAATCCTCCTTTTACAGGTGCAAGTGCAGGTTATGGCGACTTCTTCGTAGCCAAGACCAAAAATGCTTTCGGAGTAGACGCCAGCAGCAAAATCGATGGTATCGAACTGGCCATGAAAACGATTCTCGAAGAAACTGAACGCGCACGCCGCTTCGGATTCACCGAAACTGAATATGACCGTGCCCGTGCCAACTATCTGCAACGCGTAGAATCTGCTTACAATGAACGCGAAAAGATGAAAAACGACACTTATGTCAACGAATACATCAGTAACTTCCTTGACAATGAACCGATGCCGGGCATTGAATACGAATATGCTATGATGAATCAGCTGGCTCCAAACATTCCGGTAGCGGCTATCAATCAAGTGATGCAACAGCTGATCACTGACAACAATCAGGTAGTACTGTTGGCAGGTCCGGAGAAGGAAGGTGTAAAATACCCGACGAAAGAAGAAATCGCTGCTTTGCTGAAACAAATGAAATCTTTCGATCTGAAGCCTTACGAAGACAAAGTTTCTAACGAACCATTGCTGAAAGAAGAGCCGAAAGGCGGAAAGATCGTTTCTGAAAAAGCCGGAGATATTTACGGAACAACAAAACTTGTTCTGTCCAACGGTGTGAAAGTATATATCAAAACAACCGACTACAAAGCTGACCAGATTCTGATGAAAGGTACCAGCCTTGGTGGTAGCAGCCAGTTCCCCGACAAAGAGATTCTGAATATCTCTCAAATCAACAGCGTAGCAATGGTTGGTGGTATCGGTAACTTCAGCAAAGTAGATTTGAGTAAAGCACTTGCAGGCAAACGTGCTTCTGTAGGAGCCGGTGTGAGCGCAACAACAGAAACGGTTTCCGGCAGTTGTTCTCCGAAGGACTTTGAAACAATGATGCAGCTGACTTATCTGACTTTCACTGCTCCCCGCAAGGACAACGAAGCATTCGAATCATACAAGAACCGCATGAAAGCCGAATTGCAGAATGCTGACGCTAATCCGATGACCGCATTCAGTGATACAGTCTCTTATGCATTGTACGGCAATCACCCACGTTCTTTCAGCATGAAAGAAAACATGGTGGACAAGATCGACTATGACCGTGTAATGGAAATGTACAAAGACCGTTTCAAAGATGCGAGCGACTTTACATTCTACTTTGTAGGAAACATTGATGTTGAGAAAATGAAACCGATGATCGCCAAATATCTGGGTGGTCTGCCATCTATCAATCGCAAAGAGACTTTCAAAGATACGAAGATGGAAATCCGCAAAGGTCAATACAAGAACGAGTTTGCCAAGAAACAAGAAACACCGATGGCAACCATCATGTTCCTGTTCAACGGTACTTGCAAATATGATTTACGCAACAACCTTACTCTCAGCATCCTCGATCAGGCATTGGATATGGTTTACACCGCAGAAATCCGTGAGAAAGAAGGCGGTACTTATGGCGTAAGCTGCAGCGGAAGCCTCACCAAATATCCGAAAGAACAACTCGTGCTTCAGATTGTATTCCAGACCGATCCGGCCAAGAAAGACAAACTATCGGGCATCGTCATCGAACAGTTGGAAAAAATGGCCAAAGAAGGTCCGTCTGCCGAACACATGCAGAAGATCAAAGAGTATATGCTGAAAAAATACAAAGACGCCCAAAAGGAAAACGGCTACTGGCTGGGCAATCTGGATGAGTATTTCTACACAGGTATCGATTATACAAAAGACTATGAAACGTTGGTCAACAGCATCACAGCAAAAGATGTACAGGAATTCCTTGCCAAGCTGATGAAACAGAACAACGAAATCCAAGTCATCATGACCGTACCTGAAGAAGAAGCTAAATAAACTTTTATAGCATACCAACAGTATGATGATATTTAACGAATTACGCAAACATGGACGGCTCGCCTCCAAACGGCATCCGATGTATGAAAAGAACAAAGTTGCCAAAATATTCGGATATATCGGGGTTGCTTTTTGGGCAGGATACCTGATATTCTTCGGTACGACGTTTGCATTCGGTTTTGCAGATATGGTTCCCAACCGGGAACCATATCATGTAATGAATGCCGTTGCCCTGATATTTATTCTGGCACTTGACTTCCTCTTGCGTATTCCGTTCCAAAAGACACCGACGCAGGAGGTAAAACCTTACCTCCTGTTGCCGGTTAAACGAAATCGGATCATCGATTTCCTGCTTATCCGTTCGGGACTTAGTCTGTTCAACCTGTTCTGGTTGTTTATGTTCGTCCCCTTTTCCTTCATTACCATTACCAAATATTTCGGTATCTCAGGTGTACTCACCTATCTCATAGGCATCTGGCTTTTGATCGTTGCCAACAATTACTGGTACTTGTTATGTCGCACACTAATCAATGAACGTATTTGGTGGGTGCTGCTTCCCATCGCTTTCTACGGTGGACTGGGCTGCCTTGCCTTTATTCCCGAAGACAGTCCCCTGTTCTACTTCTTTATGGACCTGGGCGACGGATATATCAACGGGAATATTCTCTGTTTCCTCGGTACCATTCTTGTCATAGCCATCTTATGGCTGATTAACCGCAAAATCATGTCCGGCCTCATCTACGCCGAATTGGCAAAAGTAGATGATACCCGCATCAAGCATGTTTCAGAATACAAATTCTTCGAGCGATACGGAGAAGTTGGTGAATATATGCGGTTGGAATTAAAAATGCTTTTGCGCAACCGGCGTTGCAAAGGTGCATTGCGCAATGTTCTCCTTGTAGTCATCGCCTTCTCCTGCCTGTTGAGCTTTTCAAGCCTTTATGACACGAGCACCATGACTACCTTTATCTGTGTTTACAACTTTGCCGTATTCGGCATGATCATCCTTTCGCAACTCATGTCCTTCGAAGGCAATTACATCGATGGACTAATGTCCCGCAAAGAATCCATCATGAGTCTGCTGAAAGCAAAATATTATATCTATACTATCGGCGAGATCGTCCCATTTGTCCTGATGATTCCCGCCATTGTAATGGATAAAGTCCCCTTACTGGGTATCTTTGCCTGGTTCTTCTATACCACCGGTTTTATCTATTTTTGTTTCTTCCAACTGGCTGTTTACAATAAGCAGACCGTAGCACTGAACGAGAAAGTGACAAGCCGCCAGACCAACAGCGCCATACAAATGGTTGTCAACTTCGGAGCTTTCGGTATCCCGTTGATCCTGTATTCTGTGTTGAATGCGTTTCTGGGTGAAACGGCCGCCTACTCTATCCTGCTCGCCATCGGGCTTGGATTCACACTGACTTCTCCGCTTTGGATCAGAAACGTCTATAAGCGTTTCATGAAACGGAGATACGAGAATATGGAAGGCTTCAGAGACAGCCGCCAATAAGAGATTTACGATTGAACCGATTAATCATTTACGATAAAAATACCAAGACAATGATAAGCATCAATAATCTTCAAAAGAAATTCGGCGAAAAGTTAGCCGTGAACATAGATCACTATGAAATCAATCAAGGCGATATGCTCGGATTGGTAGGAAACAACGGTGCCGGTAAAACAACACTTTTCCGGTTGATGCTCGACTTACTGAAAGCGGATAATGGGAATGTCGTCATTAACGAAATTGACGTCAGTCAAAGTGAAGACTGGAAAAACTTCACAGGTGCTTTCATTGATGATGGATTTCTGATAGACTACCTTACCCCGGAAGAGTATTTCTACTTTATCGGGAAAATGTACGGACTGAAAAAAGAAGAGGTGGACGAACGCCTTCTGCCGTTCGAACGTCTGATGAGCGGAGAAGTGATCGGACAAAAGAAACTGATCCGTAACTACTCAGCCGGTAATAAACAGAAAATCGGCATTATCTCCGCCATGCTTCATTATCCTCAGTTGCTGATACTCGACGAACCGTTCAACTTCCTCGATCCCAGTTCGCAATCCATTATCAAACATATGCTCAAAAAGTACAGCGAAGAGCATAATGCAACTGTAATCATTTCCAGCCACAATCTGAATCATACGATAGATGTATGTCCGCGTATTGCCCTGCTGGAGAATGGCGTCATCATCCGGGATATTATGAATGAGAATAATTCAGCTGAAAAAGAACTGGAAGACTACTTCAATGTAGAAGAATAAAGTTACTTATAATTTTACGATATACGAAAAGAAAGATAGCCGATGAGAGTGAACTTCAAACTAATCTTCATACTGACAGGACTGATCTTTATCCTTAGTTCCTGCCGCACGTCTGCTCCCCGTCTGGATTACCAGGCACTGGCACGCGCCTCCATCCTGCTGGGCGTGGACATCAATATGGAAGATAACCACAAGCTCTATCTGGAATCAGCCGAATGGATTGGTGTTCCTTATCGTGGAGGCGGCGATTCAAAACGCGGTACCGACTGTTCGGGACTCACCTACCAGATATACCGGAAAGTATACCGTACTCAGGTTCCGCGAAATACTGAAGACCTGAGAAAAGAAAGTACCAAAGTCGCCAAACGGAATTTGCGAGAAGGCGATCTGGTATTCTTCAGCAGTAGCCGTTCCCGAAAAAAGGTAGCTCACGTAGGTATCTATCTCAAAAATGGGAAATTCATTCATGCCAGTACCAGCAAAGGAGTGATTGTCAGTCGACTGAGCGAAGACTATTACACCAGACACTGGATATCCGGAGGAAGAATACGCTGATTATCAACTTAAAAACATATAGAATCATGAAATCGTTTATTGGAGCAGTCATATTTATCTGCGTAGCGTTAAGCGCAAACGCACAGCTTTTATGGAAAGTATCTGGTAACGGACTTAGCAGCCCTTCATACATTATGGGGACTCACCATCTCGCTCCGTTGAGTGTCAAAGACGGCATTGCCGGACTACAGAAAGCGATGGATGAAACACAACAGGTATATGGAGAACTGAAAATGTCGGATATCCAGTCTCCGGCCACCATCCAGAAGATGCAGAAAATGATGATGATCGAAAGCGATACGACTCTGACTACCCTCCTCTCACCGGAAGATTACGAAACCGCTAATAAATTCTGCAAGGAGAACCTGATGATGGACCTCAACATGGCACCCAAAATCAAACCGGCTTTCTTACTGAACAACATAGCAGTAGTGGCGTACATCAAGCACATCGGAAACTATAATCCGCAAGAACAGCTCGATACTTATTTCCAGACTCAGGCAACACAAAAAGGAAAAAAAGTGGATGGACTGGAAACTCCGGATTTCCAGTTTAACCTGCTATACAATGGAATTTCCCTGCAACGCCAAGCCCAACTGCTCATGTGTACCCTCAATAACATCGACAAAGAGGTGGAAAGCCTCAAAAGACTGACAGATGCCTACATGAAACAAGATTTGGAAACCATGTTGAAAATCAACGAAGAGCGTAAAGGAAATCAATGTGATGCACTTCCCACAGAAGAAGATGCCCTAATTTACGACCGCAATAAAACATGGGCACAGAAACTACCGGCTATCATGAAAGCCGCTCCTACCTTCGTTGCAGTCGGCGCTTTGCACCTGCCGGGTAATAAAGGCTTATTAAGCTTACTGAAAAAACAGGGATATACAGTAGAAGCAGTAAAATAATGAATTATAAAACTTATTTATTCGATTTCGACTATACACTAGCCGATTCATCACGGGGTATCGTTACTTGTTTCAGAAATGTACTTAATCGTCACCAATATACGAATGTCACTGACGAAGCGATCAAACGTACCATTGGTAAAACATTGGAAGAATCTTTCAGCATACTGACCGGAGTCACCGACTGGGAACAGCTCACCGCTTTTCGACAAGAGTACAGACTGGAAGCGGATGTTCACATGAACGTGAATACCCGCCTTTTTCCTGATACACTCTCTACTCTGAAAGAACTAAAAGAGCGAGGTGCCCGCATCGGCATTATCTCTACTAAATACCGTTTCCGTATACTTAGTTTTCTGGATGAGTATCTGCCGGAAAACTTTCTCGACATAGTGGTAGGCGGAGAAGATGTACAAGCTGCCAAGCCTTCACCGGAAGGAATAAAATTCGCTCTCGAACACTTGGGCAGGACTCCGCAAGAAACCTTATACATCGGAGACAGTACTGTGGATGCCGAAACAGCACAAAATGCGGGAGTAGATTTTGCAGGTGTCCTTAATGGAATGACTACCGCTGACGAACTCAGAGCATATCCGCACCGGTTTATTATGGAGAATTTATCCGGTTTGCTATATATCTGATTATCTTCTGTTACAACAGCAAAAAAATAAAGGAAATATTTGTCTGAAACAAATAAAAGAAGTACTTTTGTGCCCGATTATTCCGCAACGGGTTCGATAAAGAGCTCTTTAAGTGATTAAAGACCACCCGCCGGAGCTAACTTATACATTATATATAAGATGTACGCAATTGTAGAAATTAACGGTCAGCAATTTAAAGCAGAAGCTGGCCAGAAACTGTTCGTTCACCACATTGAAGGTGCAGAAAACGGTTCAACTGTAGAATTTGAAAAAGTTCTTTTAGTAGACAAAGACGGAAACGTAACTGTAGGTGCTCCGACTGTAGAAGGTGCTAAAGTTGTTTGCCAGGTTATTTCAAACTTGGTTAAAGGTGACAAAGTTCTTGTTTTCCACAAGAAAAGAAGAAAAGGTTACAGAAAACTGAACGGTCACCGTCAGCAGTTCACAGAGTTAACAATCACAGAAGTAGTAGCTTAATCATTTAAAAAGTAAGAAGAAATGGCACATAAAAAAGGTGTCGGTAGTTCTAAGAACGGCCGCGAATCACATAGCAAAAGATTAGGCGTTAAGATATTTGGCGTAATGATAAAACTTTAACAACAAAAGAGGGAGATATTATTTTATATTTAGGTAATAAGTTGTGTCTTTATTATAATCAAAATACATGGGATTTTACAAAGTTAGGTCATATTAAAGATACAACATATTTAAAAGAAGCATTAGGGAAAGGAAGTGTAACCGTTACACTTTATATGGAGTAAAAAATGACAAAGAAAGTATTAAAAATAATAGGGATTGTCATTTTATGTATTGGGGTTATTGCCTTGTTGCTTATTAAGTTTTGGCCTAGTTTAGGAGGAAGTGTTAATAAGGAAGATGAAAAGAATTATAAAGCAAGAAATTCTTTATATAAAAAAGGAATATTTCATGGGAATCCTGAAATTCAACTGATGACAGGACAAAAGAGCGAGTATAAAAATGAAGAAAAAGTTCCTAAAGGTGAAATACCTGTTCATCAGTTAAAGAAAATAGAAAAAGCGAAGAACGATGAACTTAAATGGATTTGGTTTGGACATTCAAGTTCATTACTTCAAATAGAAGGAAAGAACGTATTAATGGATCCTGTTTTTTCAAATTATACATCACCGATTCCTTTTATTGGACCAAAACGTTTTACTAAATTACCAATAGATATAGAAAAGGTGCCAAGTATTGATGTTCTTGCCATTTCTCATGATCACTATGATCATTTAGATTATCAAACAATTAAACAAATAGATAAAAAAGTCAAAGAGTATTGTGTTCCTCTAGGCGTCGAAAAACATCTTCTTCGTTGGGGAGTCAATGAAAAGAAAATTCATGTTATGAATTGGTGGGATGAAGTAAAAGTAGATGGACTAACGATTACTTCAACACCAGGTAGGCATTTTACTGGGCGTGTTCCTTGGAAAAATAATACAACATTATGGAGTGGCTATGTTTTTAAAAATAATAAATATACAACTTATTTTACGGGGGATACCGGTTATGGAAATCATTTCAAGGAAGTTTATGAAAAGTTT
>OGZH01002524.1_pt1 | contig 10097 bp, 8 predicted proteins | sample 1576741 | NCBI WGS metagenome assembly OGZH01 (sample SAMEA3541560, study PRJEB24748) | human gut metagenome | biome: human gut; feature: human-associated habitat; material: faeces | place: China | collected 2012 | reverse complement strand
ACCTCACTATTCAGAAATTGACCGGGATACATAATTATTCAGCACGGACATTCAGTAGTGAAATTCCTGAAATTCTTTGCCTTTCGTTGATCGTGGAAGTGATCGCCCTATTCCCCGAATTTAAAAAAGTGGTTTTGGCTTCGAAAATGTTGCGACTTTCTAAGTTAGAACAGTTGATATTGAATGCCAAACGGGCCGGAGAATTGAGAAATGATGTGGATACCTCTATTTTGGCAAAGAATTTGCTGAATATTAGCGTCGGTGTGATAAACTATCTGATCATGCATCAGGATATATCTTATGCATTGTCGGCGGTGAGATCACAATATGAACAACTTTATTCTCTGGCTGTCGGAGAATAATTTTTTTATTGAAATACATACCGAAAAGTATAAAACAAATTACGTTATAATAGATAGAATTTATTATTCAATAACCGATCGTATGAAGAAGTTGATTTGTGGAATATTAATGTTAGGAACGATTGCCGGTGTATATGGGCAAAAAGTGATGAGCTTGGAAGAGTGCAGGCTGTTGGCTCTGGAAAATAACAAAAAGTTGAAAATGGCCGATGAGCAGATAAACGCAGCAAAAGCTAAAAAAGAAGTGCTCACAGGCCTTGGCACACTCCACGGCCGTGACGTGCTCTGCATCCCAGCCCTTGCGCATCTTCACGGTGACGGGGCGGGAGGTGTTTCTGACCACTTCCTCCACAATGCGGCCGCAGCGGTCGGGGTCAAGCATCAGCTTGCTGCCTGCCCCGCCCGAGACGATCTTGGGGGCAGGACAGCCCATGTTGATGTCCAGAAAATCGAACGCGTACTGTTCCACGGCGGCAGCGGCCTGGCCCATGATCTCGGGCACTTCGCCAAAGATCTGCACGCCGTAGGGGGCACCGTTGGGTTCGGCCTTGAGCAGGCTGACGGTTTTGTGGTCGCCGTATACCAGCGCCCGGCTGGACACCATCTCACTGACGGTAAAACCGGCTCCGTGCTGGGCCATCAGCCGCCGGGCCGGGGCATCGGTAAAGCCCGCCATGGGGCCGAACACTGCCCGGTGGGGCAGGGAGATCTCCCTGATCTTCAAAGGGGTGTTGAAAGGTTCCATGATACTCCTTAGCGCTATCTGATTTAGTTGATAACATGATAAAATTTGGATTATAAGTATACCATATTTCCGGCGGCAGAACAAGAAGCGGAACATCTTTCTTGTCAGCGCGGGATTTTTCCGGTATACTGGGGACAAAAGGAGGAGCGGCTGGAACACGGCAGCCAGCTGCACAAAAGAGATGGAATACAGAACATGGAAAAAGCAGAACGGCGCAGAGGAGAGCATCCGCACCTCCCTGCTGGGCTACGGCTGTATGCGGTTCCCAACCACACCGGAGGGAGCCATTGACGAGCCCCGGGCAGAAGCGCTGCTGAACGCCGCGCGGGATGCGGGCGTGAACTATTTTGACACCGCCTACCCCTACCACGGCGGCCAGAGCGAGCCTTTTGTGGGCAGGGTCATTGCAAAGTGGCCCCGGGAGAGCTTTTATCTGGCCACCAAGATGCCGCTGTGGCAGTGCGGGAGCCTGGAGGAGGCCCAGCATATCTTTGAAGAGCAGCTCCGGCGGCTGGGCGTGGAGTACATCGACTTCTACCTGCTGCACTCCCTGCACGCCGCCCGGTACGACCGGGCCAAGGAAATGGGCATCGTGGACTGGCTGTGGGAGCAGAAAAAGCTGGGCCGCATCCGCAGCTTCGGCTTCTCCTGCCACGACAACGCGGCGGGCCTTGAGCACATCCTGCGGGATCAGCCCTGGGATTTCTGCCAGCTGCAGTATAACTATCTGGACACCGATGACCGTGCCGAGGAGATCTCGGGTGACCGCGGCTATCAGCTGACCGAGGAGCTGAACATCCCACTCATCATTATGGAGCCCATCAAGGGCGGCACACTGGCCAACCTGCCCCCGGAGGCCGAAGCACCCCTCAAGGCCCTGCGGCCCGAGGCCTCGGATGCCTCCTGGGCCCTGCGCTGGGTGGGCAGCCACCGGAACGTCCATGTCATCCTCTCGGGCATGAGCGCCGAGGATCAGCTCACGGATAACCTGGCCACCTTTGCCCGCTTTGAGCTGCTGACCGCTGCCGAGACCGCCGCGGTGGAGCAGACCGCCGCCTTCCTGCACAGCCGCATCAAGATCGGCTGCACCGGCTGCCGGTACTGTATGCCCTGCCCCATGGGGGTGGACATCCCGGACAACTTCAGCATCTGGAACAAGCTGGGGATGTTCGGCCAGCCCGAGGCCATCAAGCACCAGTGGGAAGCCCGTTTCCCCGATGCCGAAAAGGCCAGCCACTGCGTCCGCTGCGGCAAGTGCGAGGCGGCCTGCCCCCAGCATCTGCCCATCCGCAATGCGCTGGCCCAGCTGCAGCAGGAGCTGGATCAGCTGTAATCTGCATCAGAAAAGCCACCGGCAAAAACCGGTGGCTCTTTTCTCTTATTCGCTCCACTCCATCCCGATCTTATCCAGCATTGCGCGGCGCTCAGGGGTGAGCTTGGGGTCGTGGGTGATATCCCACTCCCGCATCCGGCGGAGCCAGTCGCCCAGGCAGAAGCCGGTTTCGTCGGATTTGTAGTTGGCGGCGGCGTGGAGGTTGCCGTGGGCCTTGTAGTAGGCCTTTGCCTGCTGATAGGCGGTTCCCCACTTGGCATCCCGGGCATCCCACACCATGCCGATGCTGTTCAGCTTTTTGATGTGGGCGGGCGTGACCTGATAGGAATCCGGGCGGTTCTTGCGGGCTGCACGCAGGTTGGAGATCCACACGCCCAGCCGGACACCGTCGCTGTCCACATAGCTGGCGGGGACCAGCAGATGTTTGTACTTGCGGGCGTAACGGGCGGCACTGCGGAAGTTCCGCTCCCAGTTGGCCTCGCGCACGGTGCCGTGGTCAGCAGCGGGATCACTGGGGCGGCGCTCGCCCTTGAACAGGGTGCGCAGCAGCTTGCGACGCTCACTGCTCAGGGCGCTGCTGCCGGAGTTCAGGGCCTGCCGCTGGCGGCTGACCCAGCTGCCCAGCCAAACGCCGTCGGCGGTCTTGTAGACAGAGGGGATCTCCAGATCGCCGTGCTCTGTCTTGTAGGCCAGAGCCAGATCATAGCGCTCCTGCCAGGGGTCGTACTTTTCCCACACCATGCCCAGCTTGTCCAGCAGGGCCTTGCGCTCAGGGGTGACCCGGGCGCTGGAGCGGTCCGGGTTCAGGTAGGCATAGCGCTGGCGCGCCACCCACTTGCCCAGCAGCACTCCGTCCGGCGTGACATACTCCGAGGGGACGTTCAGGTTGCCGTGCTCATGGTAGTAGGCGGCGGCAACATCGTACAGGGACATCCACTTGCGGTCGTTGCGGTTGGTCCAGTCCATGCCCAGAGCGTCCAGCCGCTCCACCTGCTCCTGAGGCAGCTCGCCTGCCTTGTGAGCGGCGCGCTGGGCCCCCAGCCAGACCCCCAGACCGAAGCCGGAGGGCGTTTCGTACTTGATGGGCACTTCCAGATCGCCGTGCTCCAGATAATACTGGGTGGCGGCGGCATAGTTCTGCTCCCACAGGTCGTTGGAGGTGCTCCACACCATGCCGATGGCTTCCAGCCGCTCGATGCGGTTCTGGGTCAGGTTGCCGCCCAGATAGCGCTGGCGGTTGTAGACGATCCATTCGCCCAGCGCAAAATCATTTTTATCGCGGTAGCGCACCGGCACCAGCAGATCGCCGTGTTCGGTGCGGTATTTCTGTGCGGAGGCAAAGCCCTTTTCCCAGGCAGCTTCCAGCCGGTGGTTCCAGCGGATGCCCAGCTTTTCCAGCTTGACGGCCTGTTCCGCTGTCAGGCGGCCCGGGCGCTGCCCGGCCTGTACCTGCCGCTGGAGCTCGAGCCACTTGCCCACGGGCACGCCGCTGTGGATGGTATAGCTCCGGGGCAGCTCCAGGGTGCCCTCTTTGACGGCGGCATCGGCGGCAGCCTGGCACAGCACCTCCCAGCGGGCCTCCATCTCCCGGCGCAGCTTGCCATACAGGCGGTAGGTCTGCTGCATGGGGCGCTCCTGCCGGAAGCCCGGCGTTTTGCTGCCGGCCCTGGTCATGGCCTCGGTGCAGTCACGCTGCAGGGTGCGGCCGTTGCCCAGCCCCTCGAACTGCGCCACAAGGTCAAACACCGGCACGCTGCGGCTGCCTGCAGCCACCAGCGCGCGGCAGAGCATCTGCTTGAAGGTGGACATCAGGCTGGATTGGCGCACCAGAATGACCCCGGCCAGCCCCTCCAGCGGCTGCTGGACTCCCGGCGCGTTGACGCAGAGCAGGACCTTGGGGCCGGGGGCTGTATCGGAGAGGAAGGTCTCCACGGCGGCAGAATCCGCAAAGCAGGCGTGATCCGCGGCGTAAAAGCGGACAGCAGGGTCCACAGTGCGCAGCAGCTGTTCCAGCTCCGTGCCCAGCTTTTCCTGATAGGCGGCGGATTCAAACAGGACCAGATAATGGCCGCTGGTATCGCTGAGCAGGCGGGGCAGCAGAACGGTCAGGTTCTCCACCTGACGCAGAGACCAGCTCAGCTCTTCATATTGAACGCGCAGGGAGGTGTCGCCCTTGGGCATACACAGGTTTTTGATCCGGGCGCGCAGGGTGGCCAGCTCCTCCTCCTGAGGCCAGAGCAGGGCCGCATAGGCTGAGGGCACCGGCATGGTCCCGGCGGCCATGGCCTCGGCCACAGTCATGTGGGAGACGATGCAGTCGGCAAACAGCTCCTGCGCGGCGGCGCAGACGGGGGCACCGTTGGGAACACCCAGCCCCAGCACCTTTGCCTGGGGGCACATCCGCAGCAGCTTCTGCACCGACTGTGCCCAACACACGGCGCTCAGCTCATGGTAGCAGTCCAGCACGATGCAGCCGGGTTTCTGCTCCCCCAGCCGCACCCACTGCTCCGGGGTGGCGGCGGCCAGCTTTTCGCAATCACAGAAGCGGACATTGCCGGGCAGGGTGCCGCCGTTGTAGCGTGTCAGCTCTGCCTGCCGCAGGGCCAGACGCTGTGCACCGGCCACCAGCCAGAAAAAGGTGGTCTGGGGGTGAGCCTCCACCACCTTCCAGGCAATACAGCTTTTGCCGGTGCCGGTGGGATGGAACACGGCGGCCCGGTTCAGGGTCTCCAGAGACTGTACAGCTTTCTGAAAAGCGGCTTCGTTGACGGGATTCAGGGTCATCGACATGGTGGTAGTGTCCTCTCCGAGTTGCATGTTTGACATCGTTGGATACAACGAAAATATTTCATAGAATTAGTTTATCGCAAAAAACATTTTTCTGTCAAGCCCTTTGAAGAGAATTTAGGGCAAAACTTGGGAAAAGGATAAAAATAGTGTGGAATCCGTGGCAGAAACTGCGAACTTTGTGCGCAGCAACGGGGATACTGAAAGTGGAAATGCGTCCCGAAGCGGAGAGAAAGTATGACCTATGGCTGGAAGAAGGCTTCTTTTGCCCCGGCAGAGCTGCCCGGGCCGCACCGGGGAGATCCGGGCAGGAAGGCTGCTGCGGGGCATCCAAGAAGCATTTCATCTTTGCGGCCGAAAAAATGAAAAATTCCCTCTTGACTTTATGAAAATAAAGCGTATAATGCAATCAACAAACCGATGAGGCGGAAGAGAACCTGCAAGCGCACTTACAGTGAGCCCGAATGGTGAAAACGGGCAGAGAGCGGGGCAGAGTTCGTGGGCCGCCGAGGGCCGGGCGAACAGGGCAGTGCCTTTAGTAGCTTGGGACGGAAGCCTCCGTTACAGGGCAGGGGAGTGTTGGCTCTCCGTTGAGGGGCTCCTGCAGTTTTCCATGGTGGGAAGACGAGCGGAGCAAGCAAGGTGGCACCGCAGATTCGAATTTCTCGACTCTGTCCTTGTGGATGAACACACAGGGACGGGGCCGTTTTTATTTTACCCGTTCCGCAGGTGGAGCGGGTTTTATTTTTTGGGCCGCCCGCTCCGGGAAAGGAGCAACCGCTATGAAAACCATGAACATGATCTCCCGCCGCAGCTTCCTGAAGGCTGCCGCCGCAGCCGCTGTCGTATCTGCACTGGGCCTGACCGGCTGCGGCTCCTCCGGCTCTTCTGCCGCAGCATCCAGCACTGCTTCCAGCGCTGCCGGTTCCGCTGCCGCCGCTTCTGAAGCAGGCCAGACCTTTAAGGTGGGCATCGTCAACTATGTGGATCATGCATCCCTGAACCAGATCGTGGCCTCTGTCGAGAGCCGTCTGGATGAGGTGGGCGCGGAGAAGGGCGTGACCTTCGACTATGCCGATTACTACGCCAACGCCCAGGCTGACCAGTCCAACCTGAACCAGATCGGTGCAGACCTGGTGGCCGACCAGGTGGATGTCATCGTGGCCGTTGCCACCCCCACCGCCGCCACCATGCTGGCCGCTGTGGAAGATACCGACATCCCTGTGGTCTACTCTGCCGTCACCGACCCTGTTTCCGCCGGGTTTGATGGTGAGGAGGGCATCACCGGCACCTCCGATGCCCTGAACACCGAGGCCATTATGAACCTCATCACTGCCATCAACCCCGACATCGACACCATCGGTCTGCTGTACGACCTGAGCGAGGATTCCTCCACCCAGGCCATCGCCGATGCCAAGGCGTTCTGCGACAGCAAGGGCATCAAGTACATTGAAAAGAACGGTACCACCACGGCTGAGGTGCAGATGGCTGCCGAGGCCCTTGTGGCCGCCGGTGTCAAGGCAGTGTTCACCCCCACCGACAACACCGTGATGACCGCCGAGCTGTCCATCTATGAGACCTTCCTGGAGGCAGGGATCCAGCACTTCACCGGTGCCGACAGCTTTGCTTTGAACGGTGCTTTTGTGGGCTACGGCGTGGATTACGTCCAGCTGGGCGAGGCCACCGCCGATATGGTGGTAGAGCTGCTCTGCGGCGGCAAGACCCCCGCAGACCTGCCCTACCAGACCTTCGATAACGGCATCGTCACCATCAACACCGAGAGCTGTGAGGCACTGGGCCTTGACCTCGACACCGTTAAGGAAGCCTTCAAGCCCTATTGCACCGAAATTGTGGTAGTGACCACGCAGGAGAATTTCTAAAAAGGAGTACATCAACCATGCTGGCGAGTATCTTTTCGCTCAACGTGATCCAGACGGCGCTGGAGCTGGGCTGCATTTACGGTCTGGTGGCGCTGGCGCTGTTTCTGAGCTATTCGATCCTGAACATTGCCGACCTGTCCACCGATGGCTGCTTCACCCTGGGCTGTGCCGTGGCCTGCCAGGTGGCGCTGACAGGCCACCCCATCCTGGCCCTGTTCGCGGCCATGGCAGCGGGTGTGTGTTCGGGCTTTGTCACCGCCTTTTTGCAGACACGTCTGGGCGTTGAGAGCATCATGGCAGGCATCATCGTGAACACCGGCCTGTACACCATCAATCTGGCGGTCATGGGCTTTTCGTCCACGATGTCCCTGGTCAAGACCGATACGGTATTCTCGCTGGCAAAATCCGCACTGGCCTTTACGGGCGGCTGGTATAAGCTGGTCATCGCGGCGGCGGTCATTGTGATCGCCTGTGCCGCTATGGTGGGTTTCCTGGGCACCCGGCTGGGCCTTTCCATCCGCGCCACCGGCGATAACGCCGCCATGGTGCGGGCCTCCAGCATCAACCCGGCCTTCACCATCACGGTGGGCCTGTGCATCTCGGGCGCGCTGACCGCCCTTTCCGGCGGCCTGCTGGCCCAGTACCAGAAGAGCAGCGACATCAACGTGGGCACCGGCATGGTGACCATCGCGCTGGCTTCCCTTATCATCGGTGAAACGCTGGTGGGCAAGCGCACCATGGTGCGCCGGGTGCTGGGCGTGGTGTTCGGCAGCTGCCTGTATCGCTTTATCGTGGCCGTGGCCCTGCGCTTCAATGTGCCCGCCGCTGCCATGAAACTGGTGAGCGCCCTCATCGTGGCTGTGGCCATCTCGATGCCCGCCATCCGGGCAAAGTTTGCCTTTGAGCAGCGCAAGCACAATGCCCGGAAGGAGGTGCACTGAGATGGAAATGCTGGAACTGAACAACCTGCACAAGACCTTTAACCCCGGCACCGTCAACGAAAAAGTGGCCCTGAACGGTGTGAGCCTGCACATGGAGGCAGGCGACTTTGCCACCATCGTGGGCTCCAACGGCGCGGGCAAATCCACCCTGTTCAATGCCATTACCGGCGGCTTTATCGCCGACGAGGGCAGCATTCTGCTGGGCGGGCAGGACATCACCTTTGCGCCGGAGCACCAGCGCAGCAAGGTCATCGGGCATCTGTTCCAGGACCCGCTCAAGGGCACCGCGCCCAACATGACCATCGAGGAAAATCTGGCGCTGGCTTACCTGCGGGCAGGCACTGCGCCCAACGCCATCTTCTCCCGCATCTCACGCAAGGACAAGGCGCTTTTCCGCGAAAAGCTGGCTTTGCTGGACATGGGTCTGGAGGACCGCATGAAGCAGCCGGTGGGGCTGCTCTCCGGCGGACAGCGGCAGGCGCTTACCCTGCTCATGGCTACCCTTGTCACCCCGAAGCTCCTGCTGCTGGACGAGCACACCGCCGCGCTGGACCCTGCCACCGCCGAAAAGGTACTGGCGCTGACCAAGAGCATCGTAGCCGAGAAAAAGATTACCTGCCTGATGGTGACCCACAATATGCATCAGGCGCTGGAACTGGGCAACCGCACCCTGATGATGGACGCTGGGCGCATCGTGTTTGACGTAAAGGGCGCCGCGCGCAGCAAGATGACCGTGGACGACCTGCTGGAAAAGTTCCGCGAGAACGCTGGCAAAAACCTTGATAACGACCGCATCCTGCTGAGCAAGGTGGAGAAATAAGAAAAGGTCTGCTGCATCATACCGGTGCAGCAGACCTTTTTACTTTTATTTCTTTACCACAGGCGAATGACCTTGATGACGCCCTCGGCTTTATCACGGGCCAGCTCCAGATGGTGCTGCAGCGCCATGGCTGCACCGTCCCAGTTGTCAGACAGGGCAGCGTCCAGAATCTGCAGATGCTCCTCGCAGGTCTGCTCCTGATTGATCATGCTTACCTTGCCGGTCATGATGCGGAAGCGGGTGTTCAGGCCGGTGATACGGTCGTAGGCAGAGCGCAGATACTTGTTGGGCAGGGTGCTCATCAGCAGCTCGTGGAAATCGTCGTCCGACTCGCAGAAGTCCTCGATGCGCTCGCTGTGGTGCATCAGCTCAGCATAGGCTTCCAGCTGCTCGCGGGGGATGGCATTGCCGTAAGTACGCAGAGCGTATGGCTCCACCAGCAGACGCATTTCAAACATACTGTGCACGTCCTCTTCGGTGATGCCGGAGACCATCAGCCCCTTTTTGGGCAGAATGGTGATCAGCCCCTCCTGCTCAAGACGCCCCAGCGCATCCCGCATAGGGGTGCGGCTGATGTTGCCCATCTCGGCGCAGAGCTTTTGTTCGTTCAAAAACTCATTGGGGCGGTACTCGCAGTTCAGGATCTTGGTCTTGAGGTACTGGTACGCCTGCAGCTTCAGGCTGAGCTTTGCCTGTGCTTCCTGCTCTTTCATAAGCACACTCTCCTAATCTTCTTTGTCTTCTTCTCCAAAAACGTTCCAAAACGTCCGAACCGGCAGCGCAAACCCACCGCTGCCAGTTCGCTTCTTCTTCATGTTCAGCCAGCTTGTATCCCGGCTGCAATCCAACCACTTTATCTAATATATTATTTCACATTAGGGCGTTTTTTACAAGACTTTTCGCTTAACTTTGGCGTGTTTTCCGTTTTATACAAAGATTACGCCCCGGTTTTGCTACTTTTTACAATGTTTTTTGTGCTTATCGCCAAACAGACCGACTTTTTACCCTCTTCTTTTGCATCCAAGCGCAAACTGTGCTACAATAGGGCTGAAAAACAACACATCTACACCGGAAAGGACCGTATCTCTCATGGCACGAAGCGATGGCTACAACACCCGCACCCGGCAGCTCATCTTAGATTACCTTATCAACAACCGCCAGCACGCGGTAAGCGTCGCCTTTGTAGATCCAAACCTTAACGCCAACCTTGCCGTAAGTTGTATCTGCCT
>OGZH01002519.1_pt1 | contig 10110 bp, 9 predicted proteins | sample 1576741 | NCBI WGS metagenome assembly OGZH01 (sample SAMEA3541560, study PRJEB24748) | human gut metagenome | biome: human gut; feature: human-associated habitat; material: faeces | place: China | collected 2012 | reverse complement strand
GTCTCCAGCCGCATAATAACCGTTTGTGTGAACCGTTTGACCGACTGAAAAATGATAGGCAAGCGCATTTTGTGTTGTGTCAAAGTTAAGCGAAAAATAAGGTGTGATATACTTTGAAAGAATATTATCAAAAAAGCCATTGCTTGCCATTTCGTCAAGTTTCTTGTTGACGGAATCCTGTACGCCACGGTTGAAATATTCATCGAGTAACTTTGCAAGTTCATTGTAAAGTTTGTTAAGTTCTGAAACATCTTCGCCCAGTTTGATAACATCATCACGCAAGCCGTTCACATATGCTACAAGTTTGCAAAGGACTTCATAATAAGAAAGTGAATCGTCATATACAAGCGGTAGAACTTTTTGACACCAAAACATGAACGGCGCCGAGGTCTGCGGAATAGGTAAATTGATTGACATTTAAAATCACTCCTTTAATAAATCGTCATAAATAAGTCAGATAATTCATCAAGAATCATTGCATCAATGTTCAAGAAAGTTCTTCTAAATTCATTTAACATCGCTGAATATGTTTGCGCACCTCGTTTTCCGATTATATTTTCAACATAATCTTGAGTGTTTGTTGTGTTTGTGTTTGAACTAACATCACCTGATGCAGTTCCTTTTCTTGATGAATCCACATTGTCAGTTGAATTAAAAGTCTTATCTTCTGTTGATGTTTCAGTTCCTGATGTTGTTTCTTTGTTTGTCGCTGTGTTTTTAGCTGTGCTTGTTGTTGTGTCCGTTGACGATGAAGTCAGTTCACCTGATGAGGTTCCTTTTGCGGTTGTTGTGTCCTCTGAATTTCCGTGCTTATGCCGTGCATTAGTCAAGTAAGTAAGATTATTCAAATTTCCGACTGAACCTTGCGGAGTGTCAGAGTAATCATCATTATCATTGTAAGTTTTTGATGCTGTAGAATTTTCAGAGGTCGAACCCGAATTAGAAGAAGATGAAGAATTTTTCAAAGTTCCATCATTCTTATCCTCTGAGGTTGATTCACCTGATGCCGTTCCTGATTTCGCCAGTTCAAATGCTGAATGTTCTGCGCTTGAAAAAGTATCTTTTTTAGTTTCTGTTTCGGTTGTGTTTTTTGTGTCTGTTTGTGAAAAATCCGTGTTGCCCTTGCCAGCTGTGTTTGATGTTGTTTTAACATCAACATCAATTAACGGGTTGAATTTCAGCAGTTCACTTTTATACAGCTGGTTGAAATATGGCATTATTTCGTTCAGCTTGTCATTTAGTTTTAATTTCCATACTCCGAGAGTTTCAAAGCCGATTTCTCTTAAATAATAATGACGGAGAATTTTCTTTTCAAGAGGAATTTTATAATCTTCGTCAAAAATCGGAAAATCAAAATCAAAAATCAACGGTGCAGATTTTGCGATTATTTCTTCGACTTTTGAAAGGCCTTGCGAATCTGTGTAACCGCATAGATTTTCACAGATAAAGCGTAATTCGGCTGTATATTTACTCATCTTCTGCATCTCCTTCGCTTAAATCTGAACTTCGATAATCGCAATTTACATTCAGCCCAAACATAGCGTTTATTTTTTCGCATGCCTGTTTTCGCATTTGCAATCTTGAATATCTGCTGGCAATAACTCCGCCCATATTGTTTATAACCTCAGAAGATATGAGACGTTCTTTTTTATTATAGGTGATGTTTGAAATACCTAAATATGTTAAAGCCTCGTTCCATATTTTCTCTTTAAGTTCATAGAGCAATGGAGCATTAAAGGGCGCATCAGTCTTTAGAACTGACAAGGCTTGCTGGTCGAATTTGTCATTTGCAAAAATAAACGGTGTGTTGCCGTCATATTGCATATACATGTTTTGCATCGTCAAACGCTGATTGTCATTGCATTTAATCAGCACGGGTGTTTTCTGTGCATTCACATTAACATCAATAGTCCTGTCAATGTTGTATAAGCGTTTTGCAAAAATTGTAACATCATCAACTGAATTTGTGCGCAACATGTTGTTGAAAATCGGAACACTGTTTTCAAGCGTTAGATGCATGTTATAGCCGTTTGATGCATAGGCAGTTAGATCCGTAGGTATGTCATACACATTAAAATTCCCGCCGAGCATACAACGCAGACACAAGAACCCGACAACATCATCTTTGAAAAAAACGGCTGAACCGTTTCCGAATAAAGCAAGTTCCAGAAATCTTTCATCAACTGTATCGGGCAACCCTGTCCACTTAAACATTGAGATTGAAAGCTCGGTTAATCGCCTTACATACTGCGCATAACTAAGGTTATTATCAAAAATTGATTCACCTGTTAATGTTTTTTTCTTCTTTCTCATATTTGTTTCACTCCCTTATACGGAATTGTCAAGCGAATAATTTCCAACCTCTGAACCGTTTTTCCAAAAAGTTATGCCGTTATTGTAAATCGAACAAATCTTTTTTGCATCGTCTGCTGGAACACTACCCTTTATAGTGCATGCGACCGTTTTAGTGAAAGTCCAGTGTGGTCTAACATTTCTGTTAGGTGTTTTCACTCTATGCGTAGCGTAGCCGAACTTATCGAAATAATCGTCAATCGTATGCGCCATTTGCGGTGTTATGCATTTTGTAGTAACAACAAAATTGAGAAGTCCGAGCCAGTAAGAAATAACACCGGTTGTCTGACCGCTTGTTTGCGAACCTTGCAATTTCGCTTGTTCACCCTCATTCATCAAATTTGCAATTGCTCCAAGCGTACTAAGCCCAGCGCCAGCAACAGCGCCAGCAACATTGCCTGTCAATGCTCCGCCAGCAACGCTTGTCGCCATTCCATTTAATAAGTTCGGTAAAGTCTGTGTTTGCGTTCGTGCAAGCCACTGGTCGTAGTAATTTGATGAAAACGAAATTGCTGGAAAAGAACTCATGGTGATTGCCTCGTCTGTGTTTTCGCCAAGATTTTTATAATTTGACGGGTAAAGAATCGCTGGTGAGCCTCCTGAGATATCGCCACAAACATAAAATGTTGGTGTTGAATTTAAAAAATATTCAAACTTGTAAACTGCTGAACCGCCTTGATTATTTGACACATAAATGAATGTGTACGGATATTGGAGAAGTTTTTTATTTCGTGGAGCATATCCTGAAATCATCGCCCCTGAGTGCCTTATCAATTTTTTAATCGTAGTCGGCGCAATGTTAATCGCTACAGTTGAATTAGCCACGATAGTCTGATGTTCGGTTTGATGCTCTGAATGTTGCCCGTCAAGTCCGACACCACGCAAATAGTTAATAAGCCCGTCCGCATCTGTTTCAAATGTGTAAGTTCCTGACACAATTTTCTTGCCAAGCATTGTATAAACTGAACCGAGAATGTCTTCGTATGTGTTCGGGTCGCATGTTGTTTGCACTACATAATTAAGCGTCAAGTCGCTTGTTGTGCGATTTCCAAAAACATATTCTCCCACATTCACTGTTTCGGGGACAAGATTTTCGCCGATTTCATCAGATGCAGAATGTTCACGCTCGATGAAACACTCACCGACGGAATAATTAAAGAACCATGTTTGCATAACATCAATTTCAAATGTGATTTCTGTTACGGCATTGTTTACATACTCAACGCTTGTTATGAAAGCGTAAAACCATTTTGAGCCAAAACCCGAATTTTGAAACATTAAATAATTACAGTCATAACATGCATCAGCCGAAAGACCGACACGCATAGTCCCTTTATTCACTCTTTGATATGTTTGAGCAGTCAAACTGTGCTTTGCAAGACCTGAAAAATAAGCAGATTGCCCTGAACTTGATGAAAAATAAATCGTATGTTCATATGACGGGTCAAGCGGAACATTTGAAAGCAGTTTAATGTTTGTTGAGGGTTCAACATACATGATAATCACCTCACTTGAAATAATGATTGTGTGTCAAGTGACAAAACTTGACACACAATTCAAAAAATTACTCTGTAATAGTAACAGTACATGAACCTGACTTTGTGCTGTCATAAGTCGATGTTGCTGTGATTGTCGCTGTTGGTGCTGTAACCGATGTTGCAACAGTTACATGACCGTTAATGTCAACGGTTACGCCGTCAGTGTCTGATTTCCAGTTTACAGTCTTTGGCGCATAATTTTTAGTTTTGACCTCAACAGAAAGCTGAACGCTCTGACCTTTTTTACATGTAATTGCTGTTGGTGAAACAGTAACAGAGGTTACAGACGGCACGGCTGGAACAAACACAAGAGCATTAGCAAATGGTGACATTGAAAATGTTTTCCATGTATGGTAAAAATAGTTCCAGTAAAGACCCTGTCCGTTGTAGTTTTCGGTAAATTCATACATATTATCGAAAATCATAAAGAAATTTTTGTCAACAAGTACGGCAGGAATTGCGTTGAGCGCTGTGAGCGTGTCCTGTGACGGCTCCTCATAATTCGGGTCGTCTTTGAAAAGGGCATTCAGTCTTGCAACATCAAGCGTACCGAAACCGTCAATCAAAATTCTGTGTCCCATGAACTCAGCTTTTGACATGTTGAAAGCTGATGCCAAAACTTCAACATCAATTTCGCTGTCAAACTGTGAATTTACAAGTAAATACTGGTCGCCCTTGTCCGTGAAAGTCTGAACGCCAGCAGCATTATAGTTGTTTGACATGAATGTTAAAGCATTTGACACGCCTTTGATTTTTGTGACTGCACCTTTTGCATCGTTTGCATCAACTGTAATCGCTGAAAGTCTGCCGTCAAGAATTGCCTTTGCGAGCATGTACTTTGTTGTAACAAATTCGTCATAATTCGCCGCCGTGTACATAGCATTCACGATTTTTGAAATTAAATCAGTGATCCCGTCCCATGACAAGAAAGCCTGATTCAAGTCCTTGTTCTGAATTGTCTGCTTATAGAATTTCTTGTAATTCAGAGTATGAAACGCCGCTCTGACATCGGGAATCTCTCGTGCAAAAACTTTGTTTTCGCTTTCTTCTACATCGTACTGATGAGGGTTCGCAATGTTCACGAAAATTTCTTCGATTGTTTCACCAAAGTCGATAAGACCTTTTTTGAACATTGAAAGTGGATTGCTGTACATTTTCGAGGTAATAATCACCCGTGCGATACGATTTACAAGAGCGTTCAAAAATTCGTTCTGCAAAGGCGTGTACTGCATTACGATTTCGCCGATTCTGCGGATGCTTTCAGCCGTGTTGCTTGCCTTTGGCACAAAATCACGGTAATTTGTGCTTGCTGAATTTCGGATAGCATTCAAAATGTCAACGCTTGATGCGTTAAGTGTTTGTGTTTTTGGAATTGTAGGCATTATTCTTCCTCCTTATCATCAAATAAATCTTCTGTTGTGATTGTTTCGGCAGTTGTTTCATGAGTTTCATCATCATCTGCATCGTTAGTGTCAAAATTTACATCGCCATTGAAAAAACGGTGCATGTATTTCTTGCGCCATGCTTCATTTAATTCATCATATTTCTTGTGCCAGTCCTCGTTATCAGAAGAGCTACTACTCACTGCCGAATTAAATCCGTTTGTTACATCGTCAACAAATTTAAGCGCTCTTTCTGAGGTGTCATCGCCGATGAAGTCGTGAACAATTTCAATAAATTCTTCAAGTGTCATATTATCAACCTTTCACTATATTATTTACCAACATTTGAGCATAGGTATAATCAAAGTTGGCATTTTTTAAATTAGTAAAGCGTTTTTCGCCATTACCATATTTACCGCTTATAATATCGTTTGCAATTTTGTTATATTTTGTTTTTGTTGTTGCTTTTGCTGTTTCGGCTGAATTATTAAGCATTTCATTCACAATTGACTGACAATAATTATAATCAATATTAAGCGAAACAAGTTTGTTTTTGCGCTCTGTTCCGTTGCCATATTTTCCGCTAATTACATCACTTGCATATCGTTTATACACATTATAATATTTATCGTGAATATTATCAATTGTTAATGTTTTATTTGTAGTTTCAGCAAATTTAAAATCAACATAGCATTCGTTAATGTCAACATTTCCATTGATTCCATTAACTCTACCCGTTGATGATTTTTGCCAGATGCAAAATTCAGAGCTAACACCTGTAGGCTTATAGGAATAAGATGCAACCCATTTATATATACAAGGATTCAAATATTCTGTATCTATGCGGTCAACAAATCCGCTAACAGCTGATGCATACACTCCCGACTTATAACCCTTTTGGCGTAAATAACTACAAAAAATATTGATGCCGGTTGTAACCGTTGTTCTTGCGCTTGTTGGAGTTGTTTCCACATCAATAAACAAAGGCAAATCAAAAGTTTTATTTTTTACAATATTATAAAAAACCTCTGCAAGTTTTTGTGCATTTTTTGCAGAAAAATCACGGTTAACGAAATAATAAGCGCCGATTTTTAAACCCGATTTTTTTGCACTTTCGTAATTTTCTTCAAATCGTGAATCGGTGTAAAAACCGCAATCATTTCCGCCAGCTTTAATAATGACAAATTCATAACCTGATTTTTTAACTTTGTTAAAGTTAATTTTTCCTTGCCATGCTGAAACATCAATCCCGTGTGTCATTTTTCGTCCTCCTTTTCATCATTTTTTAGCTTTTGCAAATACGGAGCAAAAAAATCGTTTAACTTTGGATTCACTTCGCACAAATTTTCAAAACAACTTATAATTTCCATAATGCAAATGTAAATTGCAACTGACGGGAGAATCGGCAAATCAAACGGCAAATTTACAAAATTAACGGCGTAGTCAATTCCGCCACAAGCAATTAGTGCAAGCAATTCTGCAAGTTTATGAAATAGTCCTTTGCGTAAAATAGTGCTGTCAAGTTTTTTGTTATAAATCGCTTTAATAAATCCAGTAAGAAAATCAAAGCAGATTAAAACAAATGGCACAATGTACAAAAAAATCAATTTAATCACCACCTTTTATTTAATTATAAAGGGGTATTGACTTTTTATCAACACCCTTTTATAATTAATTTATAGATTAAATAAATCGAGGTGAAATAGTACAATTGAGTACCTTTTATGACGGCACAAAACTACTTTCAATGCGTGACATTAACGGAAATAAACCTGAAATTTATTTGTGTACATCTAACCGCAGCGCAGGTAAAACCACTTTTTTTAATAGGTATTTTGTAAAACGCTTTTTAAACTATGGTGAAAAGTTTGTGCTAATTTACCGATTTAAATATGAGCTCGACTCAATTGCCGATAAATTTTTTAGCGGCGTAAAATCTTTGTTTTTTAGTGAGTACAATATGATTGCAAAATCAAAAGCTGGCGGAATGTACTACGATTTATTATTGTCAAAAAACGGTGATTCAAAAAGCGAAGTGTGTGGTTATGCAATAGCGTTAAACTGTGCAGATCAAATCAAAAAATATTCGCATTTGATGAATGACGCACAAAGAATGTTATTTGATGAGTTTCAATCCGAAACAAATCACTACGCCACAAATGAATTGAATAAATTAATCAGCGTACACACTTCACTTGCTCGTGGAGAGGGCAAGCAATGCCGTTATTTGCCAATTTTCATGTTATCGAATAATGTTAGCTTGTTGAATCCGTACTTTGTAGCGCTGGGTGTGTCAACCCGATTGCGTGAAAACACTAATTTTTTAAAAGGTAATGGGTTTGTACTGGAACAAGGTTACAATGCATCTGCATCTAAGGCGCTTGAAACTTCTGCATTCAATCAAGCATTTCAACAGGCTGATTATGTAAAATATGCATCTCAAAAATCATACCTAAACGATAACACGGCTTTTATTGATTCTCCAAAAGGAAAGTCAAAATATTTGTGTACTATACGCTTTAAAAATAAAAATTTCGGGGTTTTTGAATTTGCAGAAGAAGGAATTATTTTTTGTTCCGATGTTGCCGATACTTCTTATCCACTTAAACTTGCAATTACAACTGAGGATTTAAGAATAAATTATGTAATGATTAAGAAAAATGATTTATTCATTTCAAATTTACGCTATTATTTTGATAACGGGTGTTTTCGTTTCAAAAATTTGTTGTGCAAAGAATGTATTTTATCCGCACTATCTTATTGATTATCACATTTTTTATAAAATTAATGTGACAATCGGGTCGTACTGATTGATTTCAGCCGTTTGTCTTTCGGCTTTACACACCGCTTTAATTTTTAAAAATGATTCGATAATACAAAAAGCACTTGCAATTTGCAAGTGCTTTTTAATTTTCATGTCATAGTATAAAATGTTTCTGTTAGCACAACGCCGCCATTAATTTGTACGGGGCGCAATTTAAGAGGAACGCTCAACCCGACTTTAAAATCCTTTATTGTACGTTTTTTCTTTAAAAATTCTTGTGCGTCATCGTTCATCACATTAAGTTCAGAAATGTCAACATCTGCGCCGATTGACTTTAAAAATAATGTCTTACACTGGTCTGGCATGCCTGCGCATTTGACATTATAGAAAGGATTGTCAATCGGTTTCAAATTTTCTGCCGTAATGTGTTCTATATAGGTTTTCTGGCGAACAAATAAACCTTTGTCCCAACAGCTTTCAAGTTTCCAGCAGAGAAATTTTTTATCGTCAACCTTTATCCCTTTAATTTCATTAGGACTACAATTACAGTGTATGCTGTCAGTGTCGGCATATATGAAATTGTTATAATTTTTTTGCGCCGCGCGGATAGTGAAATTTCTTGCATATGAAGTAATCGCAGAGCCCACGGGAATATAAAACGGTTTTTTGTCACAAGCATAAACGCCATAAAACCCAAGCGACAAATCATCTTTAATGTATGCAACTTTAAAACTGCTGTCAGTGTTAGTCGCTGTTTTTCCATATAAATTATTTAAGTATAGTTTTGCCAATGTTTTTTTAGCTCCTTTACTATTTAATTTTATTTTTTTATATTTATTTATATATTCATCAAATAATCCAATTTCTTTGTCAAAATAACAACCGTCAAGTATTTCAAAATCAACTAAATTATAATGCTCTTTGATAAGTTGATAGTCGGTCATAGTAAGCGTGAGTATTACTTGTGTGTTTTGTTCATTTCCGTTAATATCTAAATATTTTTTATAATATTTGTTTGTTTTTTTATCATAAAAATCTGATGTTTCTAGCCATTCTGTACTTTTGTAGCGATATGTGTTTTTGACTTGAATGCATGGCAAAAATCCTTTTTTCAAATAAAATCGTGTTTTAATGCGAATAAAATAATATTTTTCCTTTGCAATTTCAGGAATATAATTTCCGCTCCAAAAGGTGGGCAATCCCACAGGATAAAAATTACCACTTTCGCTATGCATAACAGAGGGGTACAAGCTGTTCACATCTGCTGTTGTTCCGTTATTATAGATTTTATTTTCACAACCTTTTTTTAAATAACACCAACCACCTTTATATGATTTTCGCACATAATCATCTGCATTCTTAAATTCCAACGGAACATTAAGAGTGTGTTCGGCAATGTTCGGAAATAACCGTTCAATTAAGGGCTTTGTCATTATTTTTTTATATTCATTTAAGCAACAACTGCCAATTGTCAAACTATCATGCTTTTCAGCGAACATAATTTCGAGTGCCTCTTTAAGCACAAGAACGTCATTTTTAATGTATTCTTGTTCTTCGGGCGTAATCTCGCACCCAGCATATCTATAGCCGGCATATTCCATTTTCAATTTTTTATGCTCTGTATCAAATGATTTACCAATTGATTCAAGGCTGAACGGCAATAATTTCAAGCTGTCACGAATTTCAATAATTTTATTATTTTTCTTTATGATTATATAATACCATTGGCCCATTTCGCTTATGCTGTATTTAATTGAATTATTTTTCATATCCTTTGTTTCAAGCCAGCGTACAAGTGACCCGTCAGCATTCATCTTTTCGTAGGCTTGTTCATATTTCAAATCTTTGAGCAAATATGACAAAATGAAACTACCGTCAAATTTTAAGTTATGAAAATACATTTTAACATTTTCATTTAAGCTAAAAAAATAATTGAAATAGTCTTGAATGCTATGCATTATTTTGACATCTTTTGTATACAGTTCACAGAAACAAGCAGACCAAACTTCTGTGAAAGTCTGGCCCTTAAAAACAGTTGTTTCAAAGTCGGCAGCATAGATTTTAAATTCTCTTG
>OGZH01002516.1_pt1 | contig 10121 bp, 9 predicted proteins | sample 1576741 | NCBI WGS metagenome assembly OGZH01 (sample SAMEA3541560, study PRJEB24748) | human gut metagenome | biome: human gut; feature: human-associated habitat; material: faeces | place: China | collected 2012 | reverse complement strand
AGCTTGAGATTGGTGATTTCCCAATCAACGCTATGCCTGGACAGGAGCAGAAGCACAACCAGCTTCTCATGACACGTCCTGCATTCGGTGGAAACACAATCGCAACAATCGCTTGTCCTGACAACCGTCCACAGATGGCAACAGTTCGTCCTGGTGTTATGCAGAAGCTTCCTAAAGAGGCTGGCAGAGCAGCAGAGGTTATCGAGTTCAATCCTGCACTCGAGGAGAACAACCGTTATGTTGAGATCATGGATATCGTTAAGGCAGTTGGCAACGTAGAGAACATCATGGACGCTAAGGTACTTGTATCAGGCGGACGTGGAGTTGGAAGCGCTGAGAACTTCGAGATGCTTCGTGACCTTGCTTCATGCTTCAAGGGTGGTATGGTATCATGCTCTCGTGCAGCAGTAGAGAACGGCTGGTTAGCACAGGATTATCAGGTAGGACAGACAGGAAAGACTGTACGTCCACAGATTTACTTCGCAATAGGTATCTCAGGAGCCATCCAGCACGTAGCAGGTATGGAGGAGTCTGATCTCATCATCGCTATCAACAAGGACGAGGACGCTCCAATCTTCGACGTAGCTGATTACGGCTTAGTAGGAGATTTAAAGAAGATCGTTCCTCAGCTTACAGCAGCTCTTAAAGAGGCAAATGCTGACGCATAATCGCATAATAATGCAATAAAATTACATTACTAATACATTTAAACACAGTACTGTTTATCGCAGTGCTGTGTTTTTTTTGACCATAAATATAGCGTAATCTTTGTTATACTACGACATCTAGTCGCATATTATAAATTTACCTCCACATTTATGAAAAATTCAGCTAATTTTACAATTGAGTCATTTATCCCAATGTGGTAGAATAACAAAGTCCAAGAAAAAGGAGAAATTGGATTTCGAAAAGTTAAAAACTTTAGCGCCATGCACCGGCAGGAACGAGAAATTATGTCGGTTAACGAGGTTTCAGGTTATCGAAAATTCGGCGGATGCCTGGACGCATATATGGATGCGTATCTCGAGCCAAATATGATGGAGACATCAAAACAAAGCGAGAGAACCATATAAATCAAGTAGCTGTTCAGTGCAGAACAGTTACAATTTGTACATTTAAAATTATATATCGAAAAGGAGATCTAACACTATGTGTGGAATTATAGGATTTACAGGCCGTTTAGAGGCACAGAAGATTTTGACGGAAGGACTCGCAGCGTTAGAGTATCGTGGATACGACAGTGCAGGTATCGCATATTTCAAGGATACAGGCAAGATTTCTATCCGCAAAACCGTCGGAAAGGTTAAGGATCTTCTCGCTATCTGCGATGATGAGAACAATTCAACCTGCGGAATCGGACATACAAGATGGGCAACACACGGCGGAGTTACCAATGCCAATGCTCATCCTCACAAGGTTGGAAATGTCGCACTCATCCACAATGGTATCATTGAGAATTACCACGAGATCGTAAACAAGTTTGATCTTGCAGATTCTCTTATATCAGAGACAGATACAGAGGTAGCAGCAGCTCTTATAAACAAGCTCTATGACGGAGATCCAAAGGCTACTATTAAGAAGGCTGTAGCAGAGCTTCAGGGTTCATTTGCGTTCTGTATCATGTTCAAGGATCAGCCGGGAAAGATTTTTGCAGTCAGAAATGTAAGCCCGATGGTTGCAACATATTGCGATGACGGAGCATTTATCGCATCTGACCTCACAGCATTTATCAAATACTCTAAGCGTTATTTTATACTTCCGGAGTACACTATCATGACAATGACTGCTGATGGAATCGAAATGGAGGATTTAGAGGGTAAGAAAGTTGAGCCGGATTATCTTGAGGTAAACTGGGATGTAACGGCAGCTCAGAAGGATGGATATCCGCATTTCATGATCAAGGAAATTCATGAGCAGCCGACAGCTATCACAAGGACTATCACTCCAAGAATCAAGGATTCACTTCCTTGCTTTGAGGATGATAATATTCCTGATTCGTTCTTCGAGGATATAAGCGACATAACAGTTGTAGCCTGTGGTACAGCTATGTATGCAGGAATGGTCGGAAAAGCTCTTTTAAAGAACAAGTTTGGTATTCCTGTTTCTGTTGAGATTGCATCAGAGTTCAGATATGAGCAGCCTGTTCTCACAGACAGGTCAATGGTTATTTTTGTGTCACAGTCAGGTGAGACAATCGATACCTTAGAGGCACTTCGTCTGGCTAATAAATATACTAAAAAGACGCTTTCTATCGTAAATGTAAAGGGTTCAACAATAGCTCGTGAGAGTAACTATGTACTTTATACACATGCAGGTCCTGAGATTGCCGTGGCAAGTACCAAGGCATACACAGTTCAGGTGGCAAGCTTTTACCTGATTGGATGCAAGCTTGGTCTTGTATCCGGCCGTATGACCAAGGAAGAGGCAAAGACATTTATTGAGAATCTGCAGGAGGTTCCAAATCTCATTGAGTCAGTTATCACGCAGGCACCTGAGATTGAACAGCTTACGAAGAGAATGACAAATGCTACAAATGCGTTTTACATAGGACGAGGACTTGATTATGCATTAAGCATGGAGGGCGCACTCAAGCTCAAAGAGATTTCATATATTCATGCTGAGGCTTATGCAGCAGGAGAGTTAAAGCACGGTACAATCGCGCTCATCAGCGAGGGAGTTCCTGTTATCGCAGTTGCTACACAGAGCCATGTATACAGCAAGGTCATCTCAAATATCCGCGAGGTAAAGGCGAGAGGCGCATATGTTATCCTTCTTAGCAAGGATAAGGATATTACAGATAAGTCAATCTGTGATGTGCATATCTCACTTCCACAGGCACCGGATGAGTTTGCGATTTTCGAGTCAGTTATAATCTGTCAGCTTATCGCTTACTACACATCAACAGGAAAGGGCTTAAACCCTGACCAGCCACGTAACCTTGCAAAATCAGTTACAGTAGAATAAATAATTTCCCCGGACATTTATACGATGTCCGGGGATTTTTTTTTCACGCTTGTGAGACACAATGCAGCATATGTAAGATATCGATGTATATGTCAGTGATTTGCACGTCACCAACACATTTTGTTAAAAATTGTTAAAAAAATAACAAAAACTGCTTTACACACTTCTTGCACGGTGGTATGATACATAAATGCGGGTTACTCATACGAGAATCCAGCAGCCATACAATTTTCATATGCGCTCTTATGCCGTGTGACAGAAGCACAGCATAACAGAATTAGGACGAGACCCATACGGGCTTTTACCAAAAGGAGGAAAAACAATGCGCAATTCAAAAACAAACGAACTTGTACTGACAGGTTTATTCACAGCCATTATCATTATCATGGCATTCACACCACTCGGATATATTCCGCTCGTAGTTATCAACGCTACGATTATTCACATTCCGGTAATCCTTGGTTCACTTTTCTGCGGACCTAAAAAGGGAGCATTCCTTGGATTTGTATTCGGATTTACCAGTTGTCTAAAGGCAACTATAGTTGGAGGAACTCTTTCATCCTTTGTATTTTCGCCGGTGCTTGCTGCATCCATGGTCGGAACCTCAGGTATATTTAAGAGCTTATTCATAGCATTTGTTCCAAGAATTTTAGTAGGTGTTATACCTTATTTTGTATATATAGGCATCAAAAAGATGCTTGCGTCAGAGAAGAAAAATCTCTGGGGCACAGTTTTAAATGTGCTCATGTCAGTATTCCTTGCATTCGGAGTATATGCATTCCTCGGCAAGATGTCAGAGTCACTTTCACAGGCAGCCGCTTTAGGAATCGGCATAGCAGTCGGAGCTGTAGTATTTATAGTAGTTGAGGCTGTATTTATCAGAAAGAGCACACAGGTTATTCCGTTTGTATATGCAGGTGTAGCCGGTGCCATGACCAATACACTGCTTGTAATGGGCTCAATCTTCGTGCTTTACAAGGATGCTTATGCAGATGCAATCGGTGTGGCAGGAAACGCGGTGCTGGGCGTTATCACCGGAGTCATCAGCTTTAACGGAGTAATTGAGGCAATAGTTGCCGCAATCATCGTATACCTTGTTGGATTGGTTTTAAATACTATCAAACCAATTGCAGCAAAATAAATTCAGATAGATTTAAAATAAATGTGAAATTGTATGTACGGCGGACTGATAAGGTCCGCCTGTTTTATAAGCAGTTGGACTAGGAACGGTAAAAAGCATTTGAGTTAAAAGAAAGGTATGATACAAGGTGAAACATATGCATGAAATAGACATAATGGATATCGGCGGCTTCAAAATAGGCCAAGCCGAGGACACTAAGGGCTTGACCGGCTGTACGGTATTTCTTTTTGATAAACAGTCACCGGCGGGAGTTGACATAAGGGGAGGCGGACCTGCTTCGCGGGAGACACCGCTTTTAAATCCTGTGGCAGATGCAAAGGGCATCCATGCTCTTGTACTGTCAGGCGGCTCTGCCTTTGGTCTGGATGCAGCGGGAGGCGTGATGAAGTATCTCGAGGAGCGCGATATAGGCTTTGATGTGGGAGTTACAAAGGTGCCTCTTGTGGTGCAGTCGTGTATTTTTGACCTGGTAATAGGTAATAAAAATGCAAGGCCTGATGGCAAAATGGCATACAAGGCTTGTGATAACGCTTCCTATGATACCTTTTTACAGGGAAATTATGGAGCCGGAATGGGTGCAACAGTCGGCAAATATATGGGGCGTGAGCGCACTCCGCCGTTGTCTCCAACATGGGCCGGGTCAGCATCCCGGAGGGCATGAAACCCTATATCCACAATTTTGCAGCGTTTTCCAGCTGTAAGACGCTGTTCACTGTGGTCTGCTCCTACGGGGACGACCTTGTGCTGGGCACTGCTTCTGCCCTGCGCAGCACCGCCATTTTGCAGCGCCTTTACCGGGAGTTTGCCAAGGATGGGCTGGATGTTACCCTGTACGCTACGGAGGTGGAAAGATGAATACCTGCCCGCATAGCCATATCAGGGTCGGCGGGGACACTGCCTACTGCCCGCTGTGCCAGAACCGCCTGTCCGGCCCCGCCGGAGAGCCGTATTTTCCGGCAACGGCCCCGCGCATCCACCGCGCATCCCTGCTGTATAAGATCGTGGCGTTCGTGCTGTCAGCGCTCATCGTCGTAGCCGGTGCCTTTGATTTCCTGCTGATGGAAGACACGCCCCACCGTCATTTCAGCATTTTGATGGCCGTCGGGGCCGTGGCGGTCCTGCGGGTGGTGCGCGCCGTGCTGCGCCGCCGCTTCAACGGCCCGCGGCAGATCTTCAATCTGCTGCTGCTCGTCTCGGCGCTGCTCGTCTTTACCGACTGGTTCAACGGCTACACGGGGTACAGCTTAGACCTCGTCGTGCCGATTTTGTGCTGTGCAGCGCTGGTCTGCAACTTTATTTTTGCCTTCCTGCGCAGCCGCTTTACAGCAAATGCGCTCGTGTATCTGCTCATGAACATCGGCATCGGCGTCCTGCCGTACATTCTGCTGTTCTTCCGCATTGACTATTCCGGCAGGCTGGACGCCCACAGTCTGCCGTGGGTCATCTGCCTGATCATAAGCGTCATCACGTTTCTGGGCCTTGTCATCTTCCGCGGCAGAGCCCTGAAAAACGAAATCGTAAAGCGTCTGCACATGTAACCATACTCCGCGTCGGCACAGTTCACACCGGCTGACGCAGGCGGATGCAAGCCTCCGCCCCTGCACGAGCCAAATAAAAAAGCTGCTGTCCGCTTGAGACAGCAGCATTTTTTATTTCTTGTCAAACGCTTCCCGGCGCTTTGTGGACAGGCGGAACATTTCCTCCAGCCCCTCGCGGTCATCGCGGACGAGCTTTTCCCGCATATCCTGCAGGGCGTTCTCAAACATATCGATCTCGGAAATCAGGTTGTCCTTGTTCCACAGGAACAGTTCCGCCCACATTTTGTCGTTGATGCGGGCAATGCGGGTCAGATCCCGGAAGGAGTCACCGGTGTACTCGCACAGCGAGGTATTGTCGTTGGCGCACATCAGGCTCACGGCGATGGCGTGGCACAGCTGGCTGACGTAGCCGATCATTTTGTCGTGCTCCTGCACGGTCAGGGTGCAGATGTGCTTGAAGCCCAGCACCTGGGCCAGCTCCTTTGCCCACTGGATGGCCTCCGGGGTGTTCTTGTCGGTGGGGGTGATGATGAAGTTGGCCGGGGCAAAGTTCACCTCGGCAGCGTGCTCCACGCTGGAGGTCTCACGGCCTGCCATGGGGTGGCTGGCAATGAACTCCACCCCTGCCGGGCACATGGCCTGCACCGGCTCCACAAGGCCGGTCTTGACGCCGGACACATCCGTGAAGATGCAGCCGGGCTTGAGGAGCGGGCCGTAGGCTTTGAACCATTTCAGCAGGGCCGTAGGGTACAGGCCGAAGATGATGTGGTCGGCCTGCTGCACCAGATCTTCAAAATCATGGGTCTTGCCGCTGGCAATGTAGCCGTGGTCGAGGGCATATTGCAGGTGCCCCTCGCTGCGGTTGATGCCGTCCACATGAAAACCGGCTTTGGTCAGCTCCAGGGCATACTTGCCGCCCAGCAGACCAAGACCCACCACGAGATAACGTTTTGTTTTGTCAAGCATATTCTACCTCCACACCCAAAGGCCGGATGGCTGCAAAGAAATTCGGCCAGCTCTTCTGGATGGCTTCGGCGTCATCCACAGTCAGGGGCAGCCCGGCGGCCGCGCTCAGCACCGCAAGGCTCATGACCACCCGGTGGTCGTTGTGCCCGTGCAGAATGCCTTCCGGCGCGTGCAGATGCTCGGCGCAGCCGTGCACCGTGATGGTGCCGCCCTCGCTTTCCAGCACGCCGCCGCAGGCCCGCAGCTCGGCTTCCATGGCGGCGATGCGGTCGCTCTCCTTCAGGCGCAGGCGCTCGGCGTTGCGGATGACGGTGGTGCCCTCACACAGCAGGCCCAGCACCATGAGCACAGGGCCAAGGTCCGGGCAGTCGGCCAGGTCGATGTCCACCCCGTGCAGGGGCGCCTTTGCAAAGGTGACGGTGTCCCCCTCACGGGTGAACTGTGCGCCGCACCGGTGCAGGAGATCCAGAATGACCGCGTCGCCCTGCAGGGTGTCCGGGGAAAGGCCGGTGACGGTCACCCCGCCGCACACGGCACCCAGCACCGCCGGGAAGGCCGCCTGACTGTAGTCGCCCTCTACGGCGTGATCGCAGGGGTGATAGTGCTGGCGGCCCGGCAGGGCCAGCGTATTCCCATCCAGCCAGCGGCTGGTCACCCCAAAGGCGGCCTGCACCGCGCGGGTCATGTCGATGTAGCTGCGGCTCTCCACCGGCGGGATGAGGTGCAGGGTGCTGTCGCCGTCCAGCAGGGGCAGGGCAAACAGCAGCCCGCTGATGAACTGGCTGGACACGTTGCCCGCCAGCTCGTATTCGCCCGGGGTCAGGGCACCTTCCACAGTCAGGCGGTCCGCGCCCTGCTCAAAACGCAGGCCCTGCTGCTGATACAGCGTTTTGTAGACCGACTGGGGCCGCTCCATCAGCCGCCCACGGCCTGTAAAAGTCACTTCCTGCCCGGTCAGGCTGGCCAGTGGGATGAGGAAGCGCAGGGTGCTGCCGCTCTCACAGCAGTCCACGGGGGCATCAACCGGCAGAAAGCGGCCCAGCCCCTCCACCACCGCGTCGTTTTCACCGGTGGTGACACGGGCGCACAGTCGGCCCGCCGCGCCCAGCGTGGCGGAGATATCCTTGCTGAAGGCAAGATGATGGAGATGGGAGGTCCCCTTTGCCAGCGCCGCGCAGAGCACCGCCCGGTGAGCCATGCTTTTGCTGGGCGGCGCGGCGATGTTGCCGCCCACCGTCCGGCTTGATTTTATCGTAATGTTCATCGTGTTACTTTACCTGGCTCGCCCTCTCCGTCAGCGCTTTGCGCTGCCACCTCTCCCAAAGGGCGAGGCCTTGGCAGTCCACCGCAAGGTCTGTGGTTTCGCCAGAGGCTCTCCCTTTGGGAGAGCTGGCAAAGCCGTCAGGCTTTGACTGAGAGGGTGAGGCCGTTCATCGTGTTACATATCCCGGCCAATGGCCCATGCGACCTGACGGCACTTTGCCATGGCCTGTGCAAAGGCATCCGGGGTCAGGCACTGTGCGCCATCGCTCCAGGCGTGGCGGGGATCATAGTGGACTTCCACCTCCAGACCGTCGGCACCGGCGGCCACAGCGGCGATCATCATCGGCTCAACCAGATTGGCCTTGCCGGTGGCGTGGCTGGGGTCCACGATGATGGGCAGATGGGTCTTTTCGTGGATGATGGGCACAGCGGAGAGGTCGAGGGTGTTGCGGGTGTACTTCTCAAAGGTGCGGATGCCCCGCTCGCAGAGAATGACCTGCTCGTTGCCGCCGGCCATGATGTACTCTGCGGACATGATCCACTCCTCGATGGTGTTGCACAGGCCGCGCTTGAGCAGCACAGGCTTGTGCATCTTGCCCACGGCCTTGAGCAGCTGGAAGTTCTGCATATTGCGGGCACCGATCTGCACCACGTCCACATATTCCTCAAACTCCGGGATCCGGTCCTCGCTCATCAGCTCGGACACGATGGGCATTCCGGTGGCCTCCCGGGCCTTGACCATATCGAGGATGCCCTCAGTCTCCAGACCCTGGAAAGAGTAGGGAGAGGTGCGGGGCTTATAAGCGCCGCCGCGGAACAGGCTTGCACCGCCCGCCTTTACGCCGTTGGCAATGCGCAGTGCCTGCTCCTCGCCCTCGATGCTGCAGGGGCCTGCCATCACGGCGATCTTCTCGCCCCTGCCGATCTTCACGCCGCCGCAGTCGATGATGGAATCGGCGGGGTGGAACAGGCGGTTGGCCCGCTTATAGGGGGCGGACACGCGGGTGACGTTGTCGATCCAGGGGTTGGCCAGCACGTCGCGCTCATCGATCTTGGTGGTATCGCCCACCAGACCGAACACATTGTAATCCTTGCCGGTGATCAGGGTCACATCCAGGCCCTGCTTCTCGAATTTGTCTACGATCTTTTCCAGTTCTTCCTTGGGGGTGCCTTTTTTGGTCGAAATGATCATCTTGTTTCTTTTCCCTTCTGTTTTGTCTCTATGCTTTCCGTTTTGCTGCACAGCCTGCCCTACTTGCCAAGGGCTCCCCCTTCGGGGGAGCTGGCGAGCGAATGCGAGACTGAGAGGGTTGTTACTGCACCAGGTGCGTCTGCGCGCCGCCATCCAGCCGGAGCAGCTGCACAAGGTAGGCGCAGGCATGGAGATATCCGCTGACCCCCTCGCCTGCAAAGCGGCCCTGACAGCCAAAGGAGACCACATCCACGCTGCGAAAGGGCTCCTTGCCGCTGGGGTCGGCCAGCATCACTTCCACGGCGGGCACGCCGCACACCTGCAGCGCTTCCAGAATGGCCACGCTGTAATAGGCGTAGCCGCCCGGGTTGAGGATGATGCCATCGGCCCGGCCTGCCGCCGACTGGACAGCGTCATGGCGGCGGCCATGACAAAGGCAAGAAGCTTCTTCATGAATGTGTTTTCCTCCTTAAAAGATCATGTGCAGGAGCCGGACGGGTCCCGCACAAATATATTAAAACCGGGCGAGCCGGTTTTAATCGAAGGGCGATTCAATTCTGGGGACGGCGGGCTCAGTCCACGAACTCCACGCCGGTCTCCTCATTCATGGACTTGACGCGGGCCAGGGACTCCAGCCGGATGCCTCGGGCGCGGATCATGTCGCCGCCGGGCTGGAAGGCTTTCTCGATGACGATGCCGGCCCCTACCAGAGTGGCGCCGGCGTCCTCCACCAGCTTGGACAGGCCCATCAGGGCGGCGCCGTTGGCCAGAAAGTCATCGATGATGAGCACCCGGTCGCCGGGGCCCAGGAACTCCTTGGCCACGATGATGTCATAGACCCGGCCGTGGGTGAAGGACTCCACCTTGGCGGTGTAGACCTCGCCGGCGATGTTCTTGGTCTGGCTTTTCTTGGCGAAGATCACCGGGCAGTCGAAGTATTGGGCCGTGATGCAGGCAATGCCGATGCCGGAAGCCTCGATGGTGACGATCTTCGTCACATGCTCTTCACCGAACAGGCGATAGAACTCTTGTCCCATTTCATTGAAGAGATCAATGT
>OGZH01002515.1_pt1 | contig 10126 bp, 8 predicted proteins | sample 1576741 | NCBI WGS metagenome assembly OGZH01 (sample SAMEA3541560, study PRJEB24748) | human gut metagenome | biome: human gut; feature: human-associated habitat; material: faeces | place: China | collected 2012 | reverse complement strand
TCTGCCTGCTGTGATGACTTCATGGGAAGGTATGGAATGCCGTGATTATAAACCTCTCCGTCTCGCTTTCGCTCGACAGCTCCCCTATCGAGGGGAGCCCTTGGCAAAGAGGGCCAGCTCCTGCGAGCCTGCCCGAAAAAGCAAAAGCCTCCAACGCCATGCCAAAAGCACAGCATCGAAGGCGGTCTTTTCTCAAAATCGCGGTTCCACTCCGGTTTGTCGCTCAAAGCCGATAACGGCGGCCATCCGCACTGCGATACTCAGCTTCCCGCAGCGTGCTGTCCGGGCGCACTTCACACAGCGGTCTGCAAACAGGCTTCCAGCCAACGTCCCGTTCTCTCTGCCCAGACGATGCAGCGCTACTCTGCCCGGATAAACGCATTTATCCTTTTACAAACTTATTATAATAGCCGCCGGGGCGTAAGTCAAGCGTTTGACTCCCCTGCCCGGCTTGTGCTACACTGGGCAAAAATGCAGCCCGGAGGTTTTATCATGCAGCTTATCACCGAACGTCTTTTTCTCATCCCCCTGCAGCCCGATGGGATGCGCGCCCTTCTGGCCCGCACCACCGACCCGGAGCTCATCCAGCCCTACACCGATATGCTGGACCTTTCCCTCGCCCACCCCGAGCAGTGGGTCTGGTACACCGCATGGGGGCTTTACCAGAACGATTCCGGCGACTGGGTAGGCGACCTCTGCTTCAAGGGCCTGCCCGAAAACGGCCAGCCGGAAATTGGCTACGGCCTGCTGCCGGAATATGAACATCAGGGCTACGCCACCGAGGCTGTCCGCGCCGCCTGCCGCTGGGCCTTCGAACAGCCCGGCGTCACCGCCGTCGAGGCCGAAACTGACCCCGGCAATACCGCCTCGCAGGCGGTGCTGCACCGGGTGGGGTTCGTGCCGACCGGGACAGTGGGCAAGGAAGGGCCGAGGTTTATTCTGCGCCAAAAGCCTTGACTCCATCGCCAAATCAGCGCTTTCCCCTTTACATCTCCCTCAACTTGTGCCATAATTTATTCTAATATAGCAGTTTGCGTTTTCAATGGTCTGGCAACATCCGCAAACTGCATATCGCAAATATGCTGTTACCCATAGGCATATCTGTGAAACTTGCGATTAAGGGAAGCTGCTCTCGGCGCGGCGATTCGGCGGCGCGGGGGCAGCAAGAGAGGGGTAATCTGCTATGAGCAAGATCATCATTCCGGAAAACTACACGCCCGCACTGAACCTGTACGACACCCAGCGCGCCATCGGCACCGTGAAGCGGCTGTTCGCCGACACCCTGTGCGCCACGCTGAATCTCTACCGCGTGTCGGCACCGCTCTTCGTCGAGGCTTCTACCGGCCTGAACGACGATTTGAACGGCGTCGAGCGGAAGGCCAAAGGCTCATTAAAATGCCGCACGCCAAGTTCAGCCGCCCTTGCTTTGGCATGAGTGCCGCCGTAAACACCGGCACAGCTTAACCCCGCAGCGGCAAACGCCTTTGCCAGCGACATGCCTACGCGCCCCGGGCCTGCAACGCCAAAAGATAAATCCATAACAACTCCTTTCTGCAAGGATTGACCGGAAGCATAAAAAAAGCGCACTCCGGGCAGAGTACGCCAAAATACGCATAAATGCACTATTCCGTCACGTCCCGGCAATTAAGTCCAAGCGTTTTACCGACCTTGTTTCTGCATCAATGCCCTTTATATGGTACAGCTCCTGCGGATGCTGCCCTAAGGCACCTGAATGCAGATAAATAATAGCACAACGGATTTTAAATAGCAAGTAAAATTTTTAATGCCGTGTTATAATAAAATAAAAAGGAGTGACGCCCATGCCATACGTTAATATTAAAATTACGCGCGAAGGCAACGTAACGCCGGAGCAGAAAAAACAGCTTATCGAAGGAGCAACGGAGCTTCTGCACCGCGTGCTGAACAAAAACACCGCCACCACGGTTGTGGTTATCGACGAAGTTGACACCGATAACTGGGGCATCGGCGGCGTGCCGGTAACGGAGATTAGGAAACAGAAGTAATAAAAAATGGCGCGGTGTAAATCGTGCCATTTTTTATTACCTTAATATGGGATTTGGTTTTTTTTATTTTTACTTTTTCATCTTTGTATTTACGTTAGTATATTTTTATTTACTTTTTCATTCATCTCATTTTTCATTTTGCTTTGCTCCTTTGCATGTACATTTAATATTTTATATTTACTTTATTATTCATCTTCATTCTTTTGACTGACCAAAAGAACGAAGCAAGAAAAGTCACGCGGCTAGCAAAAATTTACGGATTTTGTTGCCTGCGCAAAAAATCCGCACGCGTCCCGCTGCAACCAATAAAAATTTCCACGGAACTCGCTTCGCTCAGACACCGGGAAATTTTTATTGTTCTTTAGTAAATGCCGCTAAATTTTTAATGCCGCGCTTCGCCCAAATTCGTACTATGGCTGCTTTTTTGTTTTGCTTACACTGTTATCGAACTTTTCAGTAGCCTGCTATCTTACGATGCGTGCTAATCAATCAAAAGAAGTTGAAAAGTACGACGCTCGGCAACACGCGGCATCGGATTTTAGCAACATTTACTAAAGAACAACTGCAAAAATCGAACCTGAGCGAAGCGAATTTCGTATTTTTGTAGTTGTTATGCTAATTGTTGCGTAGCAAGCCGCGACAGCGGCGCAGCGGGAAAATCCGCCTAGCCGCGGAACTTTCTTGGTTCGTTCTTTGGTTACAAAGAATGAATATGAGCGAGAAAAGTAAATATAAAAAGTAATAACATACCTACAAAGACGAAAAAGTAAATGAGGTAATAAATATGAATAATGAACTAAACTCCAAATTCTTAAAACAAATCTGCGGCAACGCCGAAGCCGAATTTTGTTTATATAATCCTCGCAGCAAAAGCGGCATACAAACATGGGAAATAAAGGTACGAAACACCGATAACACCCGCAAAATTATCGTTGTGCGCGATTACGGCTATAAAATCGACCACGAAGAAATACAAATCCACCCCTTTAAAACCCGTGCGGAACGCAATGCCGAAATATTACGATTATATAAGGAAGAAGGAATATCACAAATCTTCCTCGGCAATTTGTTCAATATCAGCCAGCCTTCAATTTCACTTATCGTAAACGGAAAGGGTGTACCCGATAAGAAATAAATAAACAGGCTTTTACCTATATTTTAGGTGAAAGCCTGTTTGCTATCTTTACAGGTTTATATTTTTCTGTTATCATAATAAAGCAAATGTGCTGCCATTAAACGGTAGGCGGTTAGCCCTCCCCGCGGAGGGACTGTGACCCTCCGATAAAATAGAAATCCGGCATAAGCCGGAAATACTATGAAGGAGGGGATAGCATGAATGTTATTGAATTGTTAACCGTAATAGGTTACACTGTAACAATCTTTTCCTTTGGCTATGCCCTTGGGAGAGAACGACGCTATAAAAACAAGTAACCGCCACAGCCTTCGAAAACTTGTGACGGTTACTTCGTAACATGAACAAAATTTAAATCGGGCTGACCGTCTATCGGCAGCCGTTTGTGTTTCTATAAATATTATAGCAAAAGTGCGCAAAAAGTCAAATAAACTGAAATTTTGCCGTTTACCGTAAAATTCATAATTTTAAAATGAATTTTACCCGCAAAAAATTTGACTTACGTTGCCGTAAAGTGTTACAATAATAACAACATAAAACTTACCTTTAAATCGGTCCTGTGAGACTGTAAGGTAGACTTTTAGGTAACTTGTACTACAAGCCTTCCTATCCTCATGGGGACCGGAAGGCTTTTATTTTTGTAAGTAAGCGGCTTTAGCCCGCAAGTTATGCTTAAATTAACAAACAGGAGGTTTCTGCAATGGCAAAAGCAACAGTTTCTCTCGGCGGACGGGATATACTGGATTTGGATTCGCTTTCCGTTGAGGAATACGAACTCATCCTTAAAACCGCAGCTGAGATGAAAAGAATTATGAAGCGTGATATTAAAAAGGTTCCTTCGCTGCGTGGCAAATCTATCATCAACTTGTTCTATGAACCAAGTACGAGAACCCGCACTTCTTTTGAACTGGCAGGAAAATATCTTGGCGCGGACGTTGTAAACATTACTACTTCAAGCTCCAGTGTTGTAAAGGGTGAATGCCTGCGCGACACAATTCTTACCGTACAGTCCATGGCTTGTGATGCCATTGTAATGCGCCATCCTATCGAAGGTGCTGCAGCCTATGCTGCCGATGTTTCCAAAGCTGTCATCATCAACGCAGGAGACGGTGCCCATGCACATCCTTCTCAGGGACTGCTTGATATGTTTACCATCCGCGAGCAGGGCAAAGATTTTAAAGGCCTTAAAATGGCAATTGTCGGCGATATTTTATACAGCCGTGTTGCACGCACCAATATCGCTGCCTGGACGAAACTGGGCGCGGAAGTGCATGTTGCAGGCCCGATGACTTTAATTCCGCACGATATTGAAGCACTTGGTGTAAAAGTACATAAACGTGTTGAAGATGCTATTGAAGGCGCTGATGTTATCGACATTCTGCGTATTCAGCTTGAACGCCAGCAGAAAGGTTTGTTCCCGTCTGCACGCGAATATGCAAGAATTTTTGGCATTAACGAAAAACGCCTGGCACTGGCCAAACCTGATGTAACCGTGCTGCATCCGGGCCCGATGAACCGCGGCCTTGAAATTTCCTGGGATGTTGGTTACTGCGACAACGCCAAAATCAGGGACGAAGTACAAAACGGCGTTGCCGTGCGTATGGCATTGCTGTTCTTAACGCTGACAGGAGGGAAACAAATTGAAAACATTAATTAAAAACGGACGTGTGGTTGACCCTTCGCAAAATCTTGATGCAGTAATGGACGTGCTTATTGAAGACGGCGTTGTTGCTGCAATTGATAAAAATATCGAAGCAGCTGCCGATGAAGTTTATGATGCTTCCGGCCTTGTGGTTGCTCCTGGGCTTGTTGATGTGCATACGCATCTGCGCGAGCCGGGCCTTGAAGCAAAAGAAGATATTGTTACCGGCACCATGGCAGCAGCGGCAGGCGGCGTAACTACTATTGCCTGCATGCCTAACACCAAACCGGTTGTAGACAACAGCATCATCGTCAGCGGCATTAAAGAACGCGCTGCCCGCGAAGGTTATGTAAATGTAGAAGTTATCGGTGCCATCAGCAAGGGCGAACAGGGCAAGGAACTGGCAGAACTTGGTGATATGGCCGAAAAAGGCGCTATGGCTTTCAGCGACGACGGCCATTATGTAGAAAGCAGCCGCCTGTTTTTACTGGCTGCAAGATATGTAAGCGCTTTTGATAAAGTTTTGATTTCCCATTCTATCGAAGAAGAACTTAACCACGAAGGTTATATGCATGAAGGCGCTGTTTCCGCACGCATCGGCGTGCCCGGCATTCCGTATATCTCCGAAGATATCGCTGTTGCGCGTGACTGCATCATTTCCGAATATACCGGTGCGCATGTACATATTGCACATGTTGCTTCCAAAGGCGCGCTTGATATTATCCGCCGCGCCAAGGCAAGGGGAGTAAACGTAACCTGCGAAGTTACCGTTCACCACCTGACTTTAACGGATGAAGCATGCAGCACATATAGCACGGCTACAAGAGTTTCGCCGCCGCTGCGCAGCATGGACCACGTTGAAGCATGCCGCCAGGCATTGAAAGACGGTACTGCGGACGCTATTGTTACGGACCACGCTCCGCACGCACCGGAAGAAAAAGACGTTGAGTTCCGTTATGCACCAAACGGTTTTACCGGCCTTGAAACTTCTTTAGGTGTAATTTTAACCGAACTTTATCATACAGGGCTCTTCACAATTAATGAAATTATTGATAAAATGAGTACAGCGCCTGCGCATATTTTTGCATTAAATGCTGGAAGTTTAAAAGTTGGCTCTCCGGCGGATGTAACTGTTATCGACCTTAACAAGGAATGGACAGTTGATAATACGAAATTTTATACACGCGGCAACGTAACACCTTTCAATGGCAAGCATTGCAAAGGCAAAGCGGTTGCCACTATGGTAGCAGGTAAATTTGTTATGAGAGATGGTGTAGTATGCGGCAAATAGGCAGAAAGGGTAAACTTGTTTTAAAAGACGGCAGCGTTTACAGAGGTACTTTGTACGGCAAACGCAATGCTGTCGGCGAAGTTGTTTTTACAACTGGCATGAGCGGTTATCAGGAAACTTTGACTGACCCCTCGTTTTGCGACCAGATTGTTGTAATGACTTATCCTTTGGTAGGCAATTACGGCATCAATAAAGATTTTAACCAGGGCAGAAGGTGCTTCTTCCAGGGCTATGTTATCAGCGAGCTGTGCGACCACCCGAGCAACTGGAAAAACGAAAAATCTCTGGAAGATTTTCTTGACGAACAGGATGTTCCGGTACTGGTTGGCGTAGATACGCGTGCCATTACCAGAAAGCTGAGAAACTACGGCGTTTTGCAGGGCGTTATCGTTCCGGACGAAATGCCGCAGGAAGAAGTTGACAAACTGCTGGCGCTGCCGGAAGTTCATGACCAGGTAGCCAAAGTTACAACTCCGGAAATTTATACGATGGGCGAAGGCAAATACCATGTCGCTGTTATGGATTACGGCATTAAGCAGAACATCCTTAACTATCTGGCAAGCTTCGGCTGCCGCCTCACCGTGTTCCCGGCGTTTACAAGCGCGCAGGAAGTTCTTGCTTCCCAGCCGGACGGCATCTTCCTTTCCAACGGGCCGGGGGACCCGAAGGATTTGACTTCCGTTATCGAAGAAGTTAAAAAATTCATCGGCAAACGCCCGATTTTCGGTATTTGCCTCGGCCATCAGCTGATGGCGCTGGCAAACGGAGCCGATACATACAAAATGAAATTCGGTCACCGCGGCATTAATCATCCTGTTAAGGATTTGCTTGAACATAAAGTTATGATTACTTCCCAGAATCACGGTTATGCCGTTGATGAAAAATCACTGGAAGGCAAAAATATTGAAATTACAAATATTTCACTGAATGACCATACAATTGAAGGCGTGCGTTATCTTGACCATCCGACCTTTACCGTGCAGTACCATCCGGAAGCAAGCCCGGGGCCTGGCGGTCACGAATATTTGTTTGAACGTTTTATTAAAATGATGGGAGGCCGCTAATATGCCGAAACTGCAAAATGTAAAAAAAGTACTGGTTATCGGTTCCGGCCCGATTATTATCGGGCAGGCGGCAGAATTTGACTATTCCGGTACACAGGCCTGCCGCGCATTAAAAGAAGAAGGGCTTGAGGTTGTACTGGTAAACAGCAACCCGGCTACTATTATGACGGATGTGCATATTGCCGACCGTGTTTATGTTGAACCTGTTAATGTGGAATTTTTGGAAAGCGTTATTAAACGCGAACGCCCGGATGCTTTGCTGGCAACCCTGGGCGGGCAGGTTGGTTTGAACCTTGCCATTGACCTTGATAAACAGGGTATTTTGCGCGAATATAATGTTAAACTTCTGGGTACCCAGATTGAAAGCATTAAACGTGCGGAAGACCGTGAACTGTTTAAGGAAACGATGGAAAAAATTAACCAGCCGATTCCGGAAAGCACGATTGTTGAAACCGTTTCTGCAGCTAAGGAATTTGCGCGTGAAGTTGGTTATCCGCTTATTGTACGCCCGGCATATACTTTGGGCGGCACCGGCGGCGGTATTGCCAACAACGATGAAGAACTTGACGATATTGTAAGCAAGGGCCTTTTGTACAGCCTTATCGGCCAGGCCTTGATTGAACGCAGTGTTGCCGGCTGGAAAGAAATTGAATATGAAGTTCTGCGCGACGCTGACGATAACTGCATTACCGTTTGCTCCATGGAAAACCTTGACCCGGTTGGCGTGCATACAGGCGACTCCGTTGTTGCCGCACCGGCACAGACTTTGAGCGACCATGAAGTACAGATGCTGCGCCAGGCTTCTATCGACATTGTACGCGAACTCGGCGTACGCGGCGCCTGCAACGTACAGCTTGCACTCGACCCGAATTCCTACCGTTATTATGTAATCGAAGTTAACCCGCGTGTAAGCCGTTCTTCGGCGCTTGCTTCCAAGGCAACCGGTTATCCCATTGCCAAAGTGGCAACCAAAATTGCCGTTGGCTACACACTGGATGAAATTCAGAACGCCGTTACCCAAAAAACTACGGCATGCTTCGAGCCTTCGCTGGACTATGTTGTTTTGAAATTCCCGCGCTGGCCGTTTGATAAATTCGTTACCGCAGACCGTACTCTCGGTACGCAGATGAAAGCTACCGGCGAAGTAATGGCCATTGAAAGAAATCTGGAAGCAGCGCTTTTAAAAGCTGTACGCTCTTTGGAAATCGGCCTTATTCACCTTGAAATGCCGGAACTGAAAGCACTGAGCGATGAAGAAGTGCGCGAGCGTATTCATCTGATTGATGACCAGCGTCTGTTTGTTATTGCCGAAGCATTCCGCCGCGGCGTAACGATTGACGAAGTACACGATATTACCAAAATCGACAAATGGTTCCTGCAAAAAGTAATAAACATTGTTGAGATGGAAAACCGCATTAAAGCCGAACCAATGACGGCAGAATTAATGCTTGCCGCCAAGAAAAAAGGCTTTGCGGATGTTACCATTGCAGGCTATATCGGTAAAACATGGCAGGAAGTGCGTGAAATGCGCAAAGGCTGGGGTATTATCCCGACCTATAAGATGGTTGATACCTGCGCCGCAGAATTTGAAGCTGCAACTCCGTACTATTATTCCACTTATGCGGAAGAAGACGAAGTTGAAGTAAGTGATAAAAAGAAAGTTGCCGTACTTGGCAGCGGCCCGATCCGTATCGGCCAGGGCGTAGAATTTGACTACTGCTCCGTTCATTCTGTATGGGCGCTGAAAGAACTCGGCTATGAAACCATTATTATCAACAACAACCCTGAAACTGTAAGTACGGACTTTGACACCAGCGACCGCCTGTATTTTGAGCCGCTGACGATTGAGGACGTACTGAACATTCTCGATAAAGAAAAACCGGAAGGCGTTATTGTGCAGTTCGGCGGCCAGACTGCTATTAACCTTGCAGGTCCGCTGGAAAAAGCAGGCATTAAAATTTTGGGCAGCAGCGTGGAAAGCATTGACCGCGCCGAAGACCGCGAACGTTTTGATGAACTTTTAACTTCCTGCAACATTCCGCGCCCGAAAGGACATACTGTATTCGACACCGAAGGTGCTCTGAAAGCAGCTGCCGATGTTGGTTACCCGGTAATGGTGCGCCCGTCCTATGTACTCGGCGGCCGTGCCATGGAAATTGTTTATAATGACGATGAACTGAAATACTACATGACAAACGCCGTTAAGGCTTCGCACGAACATCCGGTACTTGTTGACCACTATCTGCAAGGTACGGAAGTTGAAGTTGACGCTATCTGCGATGGCAAGGACGTACTGATTCCCGGCATTATGGAACATATCGAACGCGCAGGCGTACACTCCGGCGACTCCATTGCCGTATATCCTCCGCGCACGCTGGCAGAATCGGTTATTAAAACTATTATTGATTACACCAACAGAATTTCCATCGGCCTTGAAGTACACGGCATGATTAACATTCAGTACATTGTACGCAATAACGAAGTGTTCGTTATCGAAGTTAACCCGCGTTCTTCCCGTACCGTGCCGTTCCTCAGCAAAGTTACCACCATTCAGATGGTTGACGTTGCAACCAAATGCGCAATGGGGCAGAGCATCCGCGAACAGGGTTACCGCCCGGGCCTGCAGCTCTTCCCGGATTACTATGCAGTTAAAGCACCGGTATTCTCCTTCAACAAGATGAGCAATGTTGATATTACCCTTGGGCCGGAAATGAAATCTACCGGTGAAGTAATGGCCATTGACTACCAGTATTCGCGCGCACTGTATAAAGCCTGCATTGCTGCCGGCATCAATGTGCCGCACGAAGGCGCTATTCTTATTACCGTGGCCGATATGGATAAAGAAGAAGCCTGCGAAATTGCAGCCGGTTTTGCAGACCTTGGTTATGAAATTGTAGCAACCGGCGGCACCGCGGAATATCTGAACAACCACGGTGTAAAAGTATACGCCACGGGAGCGGGCACGGAGCGGAT
>OGZH01002505.1_pt1 | contig 10151 bp, 11 predicted proteins | sample 1576741 | NCBI WGS metagenome assembly OGZH01 (sample SAMEA3541560, study PRJEB24748) | human gut metagenome | biome: human gut; feature: human-associated habitat; material: faeces | place: China | collected 2012 | reverse complement strand
ACAGCACCCGCACATGATGGGGCAGCCTGCCGCCGTGAACATTGTCCGCCCGTTCGCACAGGAGGTTGAACATCTGCGAAAAGGCCAGCGCCACAAGGAAATTGTAGGTGCTGTCGGTATCGCTGATGCAGAAGAAAGTAGCCGTCCGGCGATCTCCCATGCGGTCAAGCTCTAATTCGTCATAGGACATGATCTCCCGAAGCTGGGGAATATCAAAGGGAGCAAGCCGAGCGCCGCAGGAAATAAGTATGCTTTTCGCGGTCTTGCCGCTGCTTAGCTTGAATTTACGGTATTGCTTCACGGCGAAGCAATCCGGCTTGCGTTTGGCAAGGCCGTCAAACATATAATCCACGGCGTTTTTATAGTTTTCGTCATCCTCCTTGACCTCCATGCCGGAGATCATGTCCACCAGCGTATTCATATTCCGATCCTCGGCAGGCCCCTCGAAAATGATGTAGGCAATCAGGGCGCAGTACAAAAGCGTTTCCGCTTTCGTCCAGAACGGATCGCCCTCCTTACCCTCGCCTTTGGTGTTGGTGATCAGGGCGTTCACGAATTTCAGGATGTCGGCCTCGTTGCGGATATACGACAAAGGGTTGTAGTGCATGGACTTGGAAAAATCTATGCTGTTGAACACCTTGATCTGATAGCCTCGGCGCTGGAGAAAGGCCCCGACCTGCCCCAGCACACCGCCCTTGGGGTCTACCACCACATAAGAGGAATGAGCCTGCAAAAGCTGCGGCGTGAGCCAAAAGCGGGTCTTGCCGGAGCCAGAGGAGCCGATGCCGCAGAAATTGAGGTTGCGGGCGTTGGCGGGATTTTGGGGACGGGTATTCATGGTGAGCCGTTCCGTGGCGGTCAGCAGCATATTGTTTTCAAACTTAGGATCGACAAAGGGCTTGATGTCTTTTTCGTTGCCCCAGGAAGCGTTTTGTCAAGTACCTTTTTTGATTTATTGACGATTTTTCTGTAATATATTTTCACTTTTAGGCAAAGAAAAGCAGTAAACCTTTTTTGATTTACTGCTCTGTGTTAGTTTTATTAAATTCATGCTATAGGTGAATATGCTTTTAAATATATATAAAAATAACACTATAACTTAATCGTCATCATTTCTTTTTATAGCTTTATATACCAATCTAATTACAGGAATTGCAATCAAACAATATACAATTATTGTTGGAATTTTAGGCACATCAATCACCTCCTTAAAAAAGCTCAAATTTGCCAACTGCAAACAATACCAAAGAAACTACAAGTAATATAAAGCCTCGCTTTACTGAAAAACTATATAATTTTTCAGGGTTTCTTTTATCGTATTTTATTTTTATTTTTTCACCAATTTTTGTACTCATTGACACTTGTATCCTATTTTTAGATAAATAATTTTTCCCATCAACAGAATAACTGAAATAAGCCCATTTAGAATTTCCTCTTTTCACAGCTTCAGGATTAGGTTGCCAGATCGAAACAACTTCTCCAATAGTATAATCAGTATTATTCCTCAATACAAAGTTTCGCCCCAAGTCTACTGCTCCTAAAATCAAAAACAACATAGCAGCTATATAAATGAAATATTTTTCCATATCTTAGCCTCCTAATTCAAACTAATATCAAAGAATACTATTCTCTAATATTCTTTTTTCATCATAATTGCAACAGAAAAATTTATTGCAATTCCTATGATAATGAGTCCTACCAATACTATTCCTATTAAAATCATTGACATCGAATACTTACTGAAAAATTCCAACATCTTTGTAAGTAAGTATGATTTTTCTTTTAGAAAAGTAGATAAGGCAAATATAGTAAAGTATGTTATCACCATAATCAATCTGCCTTTTTCTGCACCATATTTAAGCATAAATGGAAGCTGAATAGCCGACATTAATACACTCGCTACCAATATAATAAGTGAAATCAAGACTATATTACCTATCGACATCTTATTTTGACCTACCAATAGAATAAATGAACATACTGAACCGATAAGCCCAAATGCAAATGCAAAAAATAATTTACTAAATACATAACTGCTCTTTTTAATAGGGAGCGAAAAAGCAAATTGTTCAAACTTTGATTTCGTATCATAACCGAAAGCGATGGCTGTTAAAATCAACGGTATCATTGCACAAATAAGCGGAATCATAAAAATCTCATTTTGATATATTCCATACACAGCAAGTGCGATGCTAATAGCAATCGTCAATAGTAGTGTCTTTTTTAATGTAGCTATATCTTTTAATATCAATGCAGTCATTATCTTTTATCTCCTTTCACAAAATAAATCATAATATCTTCAATAGACGGTTTTTGTAATGTTATTCCATTCGGAATAAGATTCCTTTTAACAAGCAGTTCCTGTCCAAATGAGTGTACTCTTCTTCCAATAATAGCTTCTTCATCAAGATTTTTAACTTCTTCATTAGATAAAGTACAAATACCATAGTTTTCCTTTAATTCATCCTTTGTTTCAACAAAAAGAACCTTACCATCATTGATAAAAGCGATATAGTCTGCAACTTTCTCTAAGTCCGACAAAATATGAGAAGAAATAAGAATTGTATGATTTTCATTTTGCATAAAGTCAAGAAGCAAGTCTAAAATTTCCTCCCTTACAATCGGATCTAACCCACTTGTAGCTTCATCCAATATAAGAAGCTCCGCATTATGAGATAAAGCTACTGCCATAGATAATTTCATTCTCATACCACGAGAGTAATTTTTAATCATCTGTTTTTCGGACAAATTAAATTTCTCTTTTAATTGATAGAAAAAATCTTTATTCCACTTTGAATAAACTCTTGAACAAAATTTTTCCAAATCAACAAGTGTCATCTCTTCTGGCACTAATAACTCATCAAACACAACACCAAGCTTATCTTTCAACTCAATACTGTTAGGATCATCAACACCTAAAATTTTCATTTCTCCTGAATCTCTATTCAATAGACCCAACAATAATTTTATCGTTGTACTTTTACCCGCTCCATTTTGACCTATATAGCCAACTATTGTTCCTTTAGGAATACTTAAATCTATCGGACCTAATGTAAAACCATCAAACTTTTTAACTAAGTTTTTAATTTCAATAGCGTAATTATTCATATTTTCCCTCCACATAACTTTTAAGCATCTGCACCAATTCATCATTGGCTATTCCTGCAATTTCTGAAAGCTCAACTACCTCTTGCAACTTTAATTCAATTCGCTTTAAATATTCTTCACGAATAAGTTCTTTGTTCTGAGCAGCAACAAAATTACCTTTCCCTTGCACTGAATTTATGAATCCGTCTAATTCTAATTCATCAAAAGCTCTTTTAGCGGTTAGCATACTTACCCTTAATTCTTTCGCTAAGAATCTTATCGAAGGTAGCTGTTCTCCTACTTTCAAATCTCCAGAAATAATTTGTGCTTTAATTTGATTTTTTATTTGCAAATATATTGGATCATCACTGGAATTATTTATCTGTATATTCATTTTTCACCACCTACTGTTCTTTGTGTTACAACTGTTATTATTATATCATAACAGTTGTAACTTTTCAATCTATAAAATATAGCTATATCCTTTCTAAAGTTTTCCTCTTTATATGTATTAGTTCTCTATCTTCTTGATGAAATTGCTCTATACAGGTCTTAACTTTTTCAGCCTGTTCTACTTCCTCTCGTATCTTTAATATTTGATTGTAAAGGTTATTTTTCTCTTTCTTCAAAGTGGCAACTTCTAATTTCCATTTGCTGATAGCTAAGGTCTTGTTTTCTCCTAAATTCTCTTTCAAATATTTCTTCGCACTTTCAAGTAAAATAATCTCTGCGGTATGCTCATTGTAGAAAGTATCTTGTTTGTTTTTCTTTAGCTTTGTATAGACTTTATAGGTATCTTTATGCTTCAAATATTTTTCGGCGTGGTCGATAAGCTGTACTTTACCATCTATTTTCTTTTCAGTATCTTTAATAGCTCTTGTGGTATTGTAAATTTTATCTCTTAAATCAAGTATATTTTCTTTCAGTTCGGATATGGAAGTGATGTTTTTCTCTTTTAAAAGCTGATAACTTTCAATATATTTTTCTAAGTCTGTATTATGGTTTTCTGCATTTTTACGGATAAGATTTTCAAGAACGGATAGCAAATTTTCTTTCGGTGTGAGGGTGGATTTTGTATTTTCGTTTTCTGTTTTTTCTTCTTTGCCTATTCCCCTTATCCAATTTAGTAATGCTTTTATTCGTCTTGATATTTCTCTTAAAATCATGTTTTGATGTTTGATTTCTCGGTTGATATTTCCTCTGTCTGTGGCTATTCCTTTTTTCTCCATTTGGGTAGCAGATACGCCTAAATGAATGGTCGGTATTTGTTCTATGCCCTGTCTTTGATAAGAACGGTGATCTACTTTTTCCTGTATGCTGTTTTCTTCCAAATATTTGTTAGTAATATCTGCCCATGCTTTTCGCCAATGCTCTGCTTTATCTTGCTCATTCCAATCCACAGTATTGATTTTTCTTGTTTTATAATTTCCATTTTTCAGCTTTACTTTTTCTCCGTTTTCATCAAGGATATATTCCTTTTTTGATTTTGCTCCCCATGTTGTATCTTCATTTAACGGTCGCATGGTAAGTAGGATATGTGCGTGTGGATTTCCGTCATTTCTATCGTGCAGAGCAATATCGGCACACATACCGACATCTACAAAATTTTCTTTTACATACTCTCTTACAAGCTCAATCTGTTTTTCTCTGTCTAATTCTTTAGGCAATGCAATTTCTATTTCTCTTGCAAGCTGTGAGTTTTTACTTTTTTCGATTTTCTCCACGCTATTCCATAATGTTCCTCTATCCGAAAATTCCTGTGGTGCATTTTGTGGTAATAGGATTTCGGTATGGGCTATTCCTCCTTTTCTTGTAAAGTCATGGACTATGCCGTCATATTCGTTTTTTATCTTTTCGCCACTACGATAGGCAGAAGCTGCTACTGCACTTTTGCCTTTACCTCTTGAGATAATCTTTATGCAAAGATGATATATCGCCATAGCTAAAAACCTCCTCTTTTTTTCTGATATGGATATGGTGGTGATGGATAAGACTTCCTAAAAAAATCGGATAGCTTTTATCCGATTTCTTTTGGGAAGTACACAAGGGGTAGGAAATTTATTTCCGTAGGGGAGTGTAGCTCCCCTGTATCAGCGTTCGCTGATATGCCCTCTGCTAAGAGCCTTCGGAGAACGCACGCACCTGTTAAGGTGTATATGTGCGCCCTTGTAAACAAGGGACTATTCCTATGTGTCGCTTTCTTCCTCTTGGTTTTCTGTATTTTGATTTTCCTTTTGTTCTCGCTTCTCTATGATTTTTAAGATTTTTTGATTGACTATTTCTTTTATATTCGGAAATGTGATTAGCTGATAAAATTCATCTTTAGTAAAATCCTTGCTTTCTGTAAAGATACTTTCAAAGACTGCTCCTTTTTCATAAAGGCGTCTATCTCTTTTCTTTCGTTCTTCCTGTTTCTGCTGACTGATGAGCTTTTTTCTTTTGTTTTGTAACTGCTTAATTTCTTCTTCTGCCATTAAAATTTTTTCATCTATGTTTTTCATTTTCTGTTTTCCTTTCTGATTTTTTAGTAAAAAGAAAACAATAAACCTTTTCGATTTACTACTTTCATTTTGTCTATTCTTTCCGTTCCGATTTCACTACCTTTAACAGCTTATCTTGAAATGTATCCTTGCTCTTTTTATCAAAATATATCTCTGTTACAAAGGTCTTTCCATTTATCTTTTTTATCATAACGCCATTCGGTTTTTGTGGCGTGGCTCGTTCTTCGTTGGTCTGTGTTTCACTGCTCTGTACTTTTTCATTTTCTGCCATTTAGTCCTCCTTTCGACTTACAAAAAAAGATTTCCTGTATTTAGGAAACCTCTTTTCATATTGGTTTATATTTGATTTTAGGTTGTGGCTTGCAGCTTTTTTCTTGCTCTGTATTCTCGTGCTTTTATCCGCTCATACTCTCTAAACTTTTCAAGATTTTTAGCTCGGTATTCTTTGGAATATGCCCTGTGATATGCTCTTGATTTTTCCTTTTTAGCTTCTTCAATTTCTTCCCTCATCTGTATCATTTCTTCTTCTGTCGGTTCTATCTCTTTTGTGAGTTCATTTTCAAATTTGCCGATATAGTTGAAATACACTTCTATTCGCTGAACGGCATATTTTGCTCTTTTAACATCTCGCTCATGCACAACGATTTTATTGATAAATTCATTGATAGCGGTAGGGGTAAGTTCTTCAAAATCCGAATAGCTTTCTGCAAGTTTAATAAAGTTCTTTGCTCTTTGGTTAGCATTTTCAAATTCGGATAAGCGTTCCTCTATTTTCTCCTGTTCCGTTTTTAAACTGTAATATTCTTCCGCATATTTTCTTGATAGTAATTCATAACGATTTGCCTCGATATTTCCCAGTGCATTATCCTCATAGAGTTTATTCATAACTCTTTCAATCTGTTCCATTCTGTCTGTGATTTGGGGGATACGCTTTTTCTGTTTTTTAATTTCTTCGGTTTGTTCTTTTGCAAGACTGTTTTTTACCAATGATTCAAATTCTTCTTTGTTCTCTAATGAAAACTTGGCTATCTTTCGCAAAACCTCTGTTAGATTTTCCATCACATCATCGACATCAATGCGATGTGGAGAATGGCATTTTGGGTGTTTTGCTTTGCCTTTGGCATATTCACTGCAATAGGTTACATGCTGTACTTTTCCGTTCTTGTGTATGGTGCGTATGTGCATTTTCGTTCCACAATCTTTGCAATACATCAGTCCTGATAATGCGTGAATTTCTCCATCTCCGTTCGGTCTTTTAACTGGTGCATTTTTTAATATCCGCTGTACATTTTCATAGGTAGCTCGGTCAATGATCGGCTCATGCACATTTTCTATAATCTGCCATTTGCTTTTATCTACATAGTGGTTTCTCTTATCTCTGTAATGTTTTTCAGTTTTGAAGTTGACTACATCACCACAATACTCCTGTCTTTTCAATATGCGTGTTAAGGTTGCTTTGTTCCAGTTATAGCGGTTTTCTTCATTGAGTGTTCTGCTTTTTGCTGTTCCTCTGTCTTGCTGTTTCATATAAAAGGTTGGGGTTAGTATCTCTTTGTTTTTCAAGTAGATGGCGATCTGATTTCTATTTTTCCCCTCCATAAATAGCTTAAAAATGAGTTTAACAACTTCGGCAGCTTCTATATCAACAATCCAAAAATCTTTGCTATTTGGGGCTTTGATATAGCCGTATGGAGCTTCTGTTGCGACAGGCTTTCCACTTGCTCCTTTGGTCTTAATTCCTGTCTTTACTTTCTTGCTAATATCCCTTGCATACCACTCCGACATGATATTGATAAAGGGAGCAAATTCCAATGTATTTTGGTCTTTACTGTCGATACCGTTGTTGATGGCAATAAAGCGTACATTGTTTCTACGGAATATCTCCATAGCGTTTCCTACTTGGAGATAATCTCGTCCCCATCTTGTCATATCTTTCATAATGACTATGCCAATTTTTCCGTTTTCCACATCGCTTATCATCTGTGTATAGGCACTACGATCAAAGAACCTACCGCTTTCATCATCATCGATATAGTGGCGAATATTCATCAGCTTGTGCTGTCTTGCATATCTCTCTAAAAATGCTTTCTGATTGACTATACTGTTGCTTTCGCCCCCGTCCCTATCCTCATCACCAACTGAAAGGCGGGAGTATAGCGCTGTGATTTTGATTGCATATTCCATCATAGCTTTATCCTCCTTTTTGTGTCTATATATCACTCCTGTTCAGTTAATATTATGCAACCCAGCGGGCCGTGCCGTACTCTGCATCGTGGCGAAATTTCTTTGCTTTTTTCGCCTTGCAGTAGATCAGCAGCCGGAAACCAACTGCGCCCACAATGCCGACAAGCCAATCCAGCGGGGCAAGGCTGGGGGCAAAGCTGGCAAAGGCCGCGCCGATGGTCTGGCCCAGCCCCAGCAGCTTTTCTCCGAAGCCCGCACCAGCGGCCAGACGGTACGCCGTGCCGATTTTCAGGCAAAACCAGCCGATGAACAGGTACGGGATATTCGGAAGAACATACTTCCTGATTTTATCTGTCGCCATGCACCGTCTCTTTTGTCAGTTCCCGCTGGGGCTGCTTTTTCACCTGTTCCTCTGCCCGCCGGAGCTGCTCCCGGATCGGTGTCTGCCGGGACTTGGCCCGTTTCAGCTCCAAACGGGAATACTCGGCAAAGCAGCCTGTGATGGCGTCGGCCTGCCGTGCCTTGAACAAAAGCAGATATTTTTCCTCTCCCACACGGCGGATGGCATAGTCCACGCCCCATTTCCGGGCCACCTTGTCAAACAGCTTAGGCGTGTCCACTTCAATGGCGTTGGTGTCCCCACCGTGGCCCATGAGCTTTCGCACACTCTGTTTGCCGTGGGGTGTCTGCGCCTTGCGGTGCTCCTTGGCGATCTTCCGGCCCACGGCGGCCACCACATAGGCCAGCGCACGGGCGGTCAGCTTGGACGCCTTGACGCTGACAGCGATGGTTTGCCGGGACACTTCATCTCCGACGATAGCTTACACCTCCTTTGCCCTCTGGCCACCGTGACCAGAAGCGGCCTATCTGTCCTCGCGGCTGGTAGGAAGCCGCAGCTTTTCCTCGTTCAGCGCCGAACGGTCTATGACCTCCTGATACGCCGCCATCTGCTCCCGGATATTCAGCTTGGGATAGGCAAAAATACGGTGCTCCGGGGGAATATCCTCCATCCCGTGATACCGTTCCACAAAGCTGCCGCCGTTATTGAACACATAGCCGCCGGGGGCGAAATGGCCGCCGTCATTGATCCGTGCGTCCCGCCCGTAGGCTTCAAAGTCGAAGTAGGGCAGCACATTATCTGGCACATCCAGCATTTCCATTTCCTCAATGTAGGCTCGGCCCAGCGCCTCTTCGCTGTCGATACCGGGGTAGAAGTCATAGCAATCCAGATTTTGCGCGAGATTGATCAGGTCATGGACGCTGCCTGTGTATTCGCCGCTGTCAATGACGGCTTCAAACTTTTCAATGTCGCTCTGGTCGAGGTCAGACAGCACATGGGCCAGATGGTTCAACTCGTCAATGCTTTCATACTCGCCCAAATGGTCATACAGGCCCAGCACATCACCGTCAAATGAGGTAATAAAGATTTCCTCATACCGTACCCCATCCACGCCGATGCGCTTCAAAAGGGCCTGCACCTCCTCCGTGGTGGCCGGGAATTTCAGCGTTTCGCCCACAAGCCGCCCCTCGTTGTATTTGCCGAGGTTGGTAATGTAGGCTTCAAACAGGGATGACATATCAGCGGCGGCCCTGACGCTTTACGGTCAGGATGCCGTCCAGCGTGGTTGCCGTGATCCCCAGCCGCTGGGCCACTTCCTCAATCTTACGCAATACCGGATCATTTTGCGGGTCCGATAATTCATGTGTCACGTAAGGATGTGTGATTTCGATCGCCTGGTAAGGACGTTCCAAATTATTCAGTAATTCCAGATTTGCCCCCTTATGTCCTGCCGGCACCAGAATAAACGCCAAAATATCCCGTTTATTATCTACATCCCGGTTCAAACGTCCCAGTGCTTCAACAAACACGTCCAAGCCCTTATTTTTAAACTCGTAACGTCCACTGGTGCCGATAATTAATGTGTCATCGTCCATATGGGTACCCAGAAGCTTATTGGCCACATTCAACATCAATGCACGCGCACGTTTGCGCTTACCGGTGAAAGCACTTCCCTGAGGAACGAAATCGTCCTCGAAACCGTTCATCAATACTACATCGGCGGCTTTATCAAGCAGTTCCTTACACTCGTTGTTGGTGATTTCGCTCACCGTCGTAAAGCAGTCAACGTGATGCGCAGTCTGCTTTTCAATCGAGTGCTTCGACTGCATATTCAGCTCCTGTGCCATCTGATCGCCGTTATAAGCAAACAGATAGTCATATAAAGGTTTATCGTTTCCGGCAATGCTACGGCCGATAGAAGTGGCATGGGTGGTGAAGATGGTTCCTATTTCGGGAACAGCCAATTGCAGATACAGTGCTCCCAGGCCGGTCATCCATTCATGTGCCTGATAAATGACCTTATCATTTTCAGTCAGGTT
>OGZH01002503.1_pt1 | contig 10152 bp, 4 predicted proteins | sample 1576741 | NCBI WGS metagenome assembly OGZH01 (sample SAMEA3541560, study PRJEB24748) | human gut metagenome | biome: human gut; feature: human-associated habitat; material: faeces | place: China | collected 2012 | reverse complement strand
GGGGCAAGGCCCCTTGCGTTCTCTTGGGGGATTTAAAGGGGGACATTCTCTCACGTGAGAGAATGTCCCCCTTTGCTCGCTTCCCTGCGTCAAGCGGGGAAAACCGCAGCCGTTTCGGGACGCAAAAAAGAAGGGACCACCGTTCGGTGGCCCCCAATTTTTTACAGCTTGCGGAAGCGCTCTGCAATGACCGCCGCCGCGTCAGCGGTCGACAGCGCACCGGTGTCAAGGTAAAGATCATACCCCTCCGGCGCGCCCCAGGTCTTGTGGGTGTAGCTCTCGTAATACTTGCGGCGCTGCTTGTCCATCTTGCGGATCAGGCGGATGGCTTGGTCGCGCGTGAGCTTTTCCTGCGCCATTTTGCGCTGGATGCGGTGCTCGTCCGGCGCGGCGACGAACACGGTGAGAAGCCTCACGTCTTCGCCGCGCAGCACATAGTCTGCGCAGCGCCCCACGAACACACACTCCTCGTGGCGGGCGATGCGGCGGATCTCGTGGCTTTGCAGGGCGAAGAGCACTTCGCTCGTCGGTTTGCCGCGCAGCACATGGTGGTTGCCCTCGTGCACGGTCTGGAAGAGGTAGGGGTTGGTCGCCTTTTCGTCCGAGGGGGAGAGCGTTTTTTCCGAAAGCTCGCCGTACTCGCACGCGAGGCGGATCAGCTCGCGCTCATAGACGCGGATGCCGAGGAGATCCGCTGTTTTCACGGCCACTTCATGGCCGCCGCTGCCGAACTGGCGGCTGATGCTGATGATGCGATTTCCCATAGTATGAATCTCCCTCCGCTTTTCTATTGTTTCAGCGCGTTGAGCGCCGGCTGGGGAATCGAGAATGCACGATCCGCCGGCGTGATGACGGCGGAGAGCGACACCGGAGCGTCGGAGAGGATGAGGTGCAGCGCGCCGCTGCACGAGATGTTGACGGACTGGAGCTCGCCCTGCTCGCTCACGCGGACGGAAATGCGTCCGGAGGAGAAGGTCACATTCTGTGCCTTGATATCCGGCGCGATGGCGGCGGCGAGCTCGCTCATCGCGTCGGAGTCGAGCGAAAGACCGTAGAGATAGCCGTCGCTCGCCTTATCGCAGCCCGCGCTGCCGTTCAGAATGGACTGGTAGCAGAGGTCAATGAGCGACGTGGCATCGACGAGCTGCTGGCTCGCGGTGTCGACACTGTTGCCGTCCGCGTCGCAGATCTTGCTGCCGGAGAAGTAGACGGCGAGGGTGTTTTTGCGGATGCTGCCGTAGCTCTGACCGTCGATGCTGCTGCGGTCGTACTGGAGCGTGCTGTTCAGCACGATCGGGCCGCAGTCGGCGGAAAGAGCAATGTCGGCGGACAGATCGTCCGCGGTCAGCTCGCCCCAGGCACCCAGCAGACGGAGCGCGTTGTCCGTCAGCGTGGAAGCGTCGTCATTGCTGCCCGAATGGATGGCGGTGAGCACATCGTCGGGGATCACCGGCGCGAGCGCGTCGGTGAAGTGCGCGGCGGCCTCCACGCGAAGATCTCCGGAGTTTTCCGCCGTGAAGCTTACGTCCATCAGCTCGCCGCTCTCGGCGGTGAGATCCACGCGGATCGCGGAAAGCGATGCGGCGTTCGCGATCTCGTCCGAGGTGAGAAGACGCAGCAGTGTGCTCGCGTCGTCGCCCTCGGCGGTGAGGGTGTAGCGCTTTTCCTGCCCGTCAACGGATTTCGTCACCGTGAGCGTGCGGCAGAGCTCGGCGGTCTCATCCATGAGCTCGGCGTAATTTGGGAATGCGCCGCCGACAGCGTAGGACTTGCCGTTTTCAAGGTAGATCGCGCCGTCTGCGTAGTAGAGCGCCGCGCCGTCGCGGTCGATACAGGTGATGGGAGCGCCGTCCTTCTTCGTGCGGGCGACGGAGGCATCCGCGCTCAGGCTGATTTTGCCATAGGAGGCGTCGACCGTGACGTCCATGGTCATCGGGTCCTCTTTGACACGCGCCTCGACAAGGCGGTAGGCTTCGAGGTCCTTCTTAAAGTCGGAGTGGAGGAAGAACGCCGCAGCCGCGCCGAGCAAGACTAAAATCGTGATGAGAATAGGGAGGAAGCGGCGGTGCCTGCGCTTTTTCGGCGCGGGCGGTACTGCGGGCTGCGTGAGCACGTTTTCACGTGCCTCGCGCTCCTCGCGAAGAAGCCGAAGTTCCTCTTCCGCGCGCGCAAGGCGCGCCTCGATGGAGCCGGGATCGGCTGCGGGAGCGGGTTCGGAAGTGGGAACGCTTTCTGCGCCCTCGACCGCGGCGGTGACGACCGGCGCAGCGGTCGCCGCTACTGCCACGGCGGCGGGGACTGCCGTAGATTCAGCGGACACAGGCGCATCCGCCTGAGTGGCATCTTCGACCGCTGTAGACGCGGGGGCACCCGTCTTGGCAGGGGCTTCGTCTGCTGTGGACGCATTGGCGTCCTCGCCGCGGACGATCTGCTCGGCCTGCGAGACGGCGCTCGCGCTGCGCGCCAGCGCTTCGGCGCGTCTGCGCGCTTTGCGCTTGTGGCGGTGGACGAGCAGAACGATGATAAGGATCAGAACAGCCAGCACGGCGAGCACGCCGAGCCAGATGCCCCAGACGTCGAGCGTCCGCACGGCGGCAAACTCAACGCTGTCGCCGCTCGTGGAGAAGGTGAGGTAGCTGCCCATCGTGCCGCAGTCGGCCTCCTGCCAGCTGCCGCCGTCTTCACGGGTGTAGATGCGCAGCTCCTTTTGCCCGTCGGGCGGGAGATAGCGCACGGTGTGCGTGTCCTGCCCGTCGTCGGCAAGGTCGATGCGCCACTGCTCAAGCACTTCGGCGTTGGCAACCATCGAAGGCATCTCGCCGCGGCTGAGGCAGGCAAAATAGCCCTTCACGCGGTCGAGCACAGTGCCGGACTGCACGTCGAACGCCGCGGGCGTGAGCGGCTGGGCGGTCACGGTGATGGCGTCGCCGTCGTTGTAGTTGCCCTCGACCAAGATGACAGCCTGTCCGCTCTCTCGCGTCTGTTCAGAGGCAAGGCCGGGGGTGTAGGCCTCGTAAACAGCGGTGACGACGGTGTCAAAGTGCAGATTCGTGAGGTCGGTGCGGTCCCAGTGGACGTGACAGCCGCTCTTGGCGGGCGGCTCGGGGATGTCGCTTTCGTCGATGGAGTCGCCGTAGTTGAAAGTGCGGCTGAGCACAGTTTTATCGTCAGCAACGAAGGTGAGCGTGAAGGACTTCATGCTCTCGGGCAGGTCGCTGAGTGCGAGCAGCTGAGAATAGCTGATGGGCTCGGCCCGTCCGGCGTAGCCCTGACGGTTGATGCCGGGGAGATCGTCGGAGACATAGTAGTTATGCTCAAATGTGCCCGTGTCGCTGCCGGAGATCGCACCCTGGTACTGCTGGCAGTCGGTGATGTCGACGAGCGAGTAGTTCCAGCGGACGCTGCTGCCGCTGCCGTCGACATTTTCCTGCACGCCGGAGCCGACGATGCCGCCGACATACTTCTTGCCGCTGAGCGTGCACTTGGAGAAGTTCCCGAGCACCGTCGCGCCGGTGAGACCGGCGATGCCGCCGGTATAGCTGCCGTTTTCGTTCGTGATGGTGCAGGACGACGTCTCACACGCAGTCAGATAGCCGAGGTCCATGCGGCCGACAATGCCGCCGACATAGCTGCGCTTGCCGGCCACATCGCCGGTGTTGACGCACTTCTGGATGATGGAGCGGTACTCATACTGCTTGCGGTAGATGTTCGAAAGATGGCCCGTGACATCGTCCTCGGGGTCGAGCGTGTATTCAATGGTCATGGAGCCTGTGATGCCGCCGGTATTCACATCGCCGTACACCGCGCCGCTGTTGCGGCAGGAAGAGACTTTACCGAACGTGACGGAATCGATGTCGACATCGGAGGTGTCGACAATGATGTCGCCCGTGCCGCCGCTGAGCGAGGAAATGGCGGAAAACAGCGTTCCTGTCAGCTCGTTGAACTTGTTGTTGATCGAACGAATATCATTTGCCAATGTGCCGACCGTGCCGCTGGCGGCGCTGTTGAGCATTGTGACCTGACTGCTCAGGCCGTTGATCGACGAGGTCAGCCCGCCAAGATCCGGTGCAGCGACAATCTGAGTCGAGCCGGTGACGGTGCCCGAGGCATTGCCCTCGTGGCTCGCGCCCGCGCCTGCGGCACTGCCGCCCCAGATGGTGGTGCTGTGACCGCTGTCGGAATGCTCGTGGTCGATGCCGCCGGCTGCGCCCTTGCCGCCGCCGATCAGAGTGTCGGAGGAATGGGAGCCGTCGCCGGTGATGACGCTGTCAATACTGGCGTTCAGCCGGACGTTGTTCAGCTCGTTGGCGGCGTTATCCACATAGCCGGACATGCTGTTCAGGCGCGAGGCAATCTCATTCGAGCCGCTTTCGGCATGGTTGGTTGCTGTGTTGACAAGACCGCTGAGCTCGTTGAGTTGTGTTTTGAGCTGCTGCAGCAGACCGTCGGAGATCTCCATGCGGATATAGGGCTCCATCTGGCCGGCGATGCCGCCGACGTCCTTTCGCCCGCAGATCGCGCCTTCATTGCTGCACGCGAGCACTTGTCCGCTGCTGCGGCCGACCACGCCGCCAATATTGTAGCCGATGTGCTGATAACCGACGGCGGCGTAGTTTGTGCTCGACGCGATCGCGCCGGAGGAATAGCCTGCAATACCGCCGGTGTCGGTGGCGGTGTTGAGCGTGTCGGCGCGGGAGAGCTTGGCGAGGTCGAGCGAGAATTCGAGGTTCAAATTGCTCAGGTCGATGGAGGGGTCGGTGCTCTCGATGTTTACATAGGCGCGGCCGCGGCAGGAGACGATGGAACCGAGGTTTTCGCCCACGATGCCGCCGGTCATGCTCTGGCCGAAGATCGCGCCCGAGGCGTCGCACGCGCGCACGATGCCCGTGGCGAGGTTGCTGCCCGCGATGCCGCCGACGCTGCGTTTGCCGGAAACGCTTCCGTTGAATGTGCAGCTTTCGATCGTGCCGTGGTTTTCACCCACGATGCCGCCGATATTTTCGCTGTCGCCAGACGGGGTGACCGTGCCCTCAACATTCAGGTTTTTGATGACGGCGTCCTTTTGCAGCACGCCGAAAAGACCGGCGGGGGAGACGCTCTGCGTGATGGAAAGGCCGCTGATGGTGTGGCCGTTGCCGTTGAACGTGCCGCCGAACGTCGGGATGGGGAGCTCGTCATCGTCGGTCAGCTCGATATCGTTGTCAAGCACAACGGTTTTACCGCGCGACCAGGAATCGAGCGTGCAGGAATGCGCGAGGGATCGTAAGTCTTCTGCGCTCTTGATGTGGATGGCGCCGTCCCCGTCTGCCAAGACCTGCGTGACAGGGAGAAGCGAGATGAGCAGCAGGCACGAGAGTGCAAGCGCGCAGAAGCGATAGAAATGATTAGTCTTCTTCATCGTCTTGCTCCTCATTTGCAGATCCGGAGATCAGATTCAGGTCAATGTCGCCCTCGACCGTGGCGTGCATGATGCCATGCACCGTACCATTGATGTTGCCGCGCACCATGCCGTTGACGGAGACCTTACCGTGACCCGATTTCTTTTCCGTGATGGACGGGACGGAGAACGAGGTCTTGTCGACGATGCCGCTGCCGATGAGCAAGATCTGCGGCAGGGCGAACATGACCATGATGATGGAGATGACCGTGCCGCGGCCAAGGCTCTCGCCGATGCCCGCGATGACGGGCTCAGATGTCATGCTGCCGATCAAAAAGCCGCAGATCGAGAGGATCGAGCCGGAGGTGATGATCGTCGGGAAGGCGAAGTTCAGCGTCTCGACAATGGCGTCGCGGTGGTGCATTTTGGATTTGAGCTCCTGATAGCGGCTGGCGATGACGATGGCGTAGTCGATATTCGCGCCCATCTGGATGGAAGAAACAATTAGATATCCTAAGAAGAAGATGTACTTGCCCGTGATGGTCGGGAACGAGAAGTTGAGCCAGATGCAGCCCTGAATCACGAGGATCAGCAGCACCGGCATACCGGCGGAGTTGAACGTGAAGAGCAGCACCAGCATAACCACGAGCACCGACACGATGCTGACGACCTTGTTATCCACGGCGAAGGACTTTTCGAATTCGTATTCGTTCGTCGATTCGCCCGCGAGGTAGACGTTTTCATCGGGGTAATACTTTTCGGCAATTTCGAGAATTTTGTCGGTGAAGGCGTAGGTCTCGTCGCTGCTTTCGGGCAGCGTGAGGTAGATGAGCATGCGGTCGTAATCCGTACCTTGAAGCTGGGCCTTGGCGCTGTTCATCTGGACCTCGGCATCCTGGAGCATCTGCGTCTGGTCGTCACTGAGCGTCACGATGCCGGAATCCACCTGCTCGCAGACAAAGAGGAACATATCGATGAGCGGGACTTTGTAGGTGGCGAGATTGCCCGCAAGCTTGCCGTATTCTGAATGCTGCGCGGCGTAGGCGGCGTAGACGACCTGCGCGGCCTCGTAATCGAGACCCGCGAGCTCGGCGAACTGGCGCGGCGTCAGCTTGTCGGCCAGCATGTAGCCGTCGAGTGCTTCGATGTTGGTAAGACCCATCGTGGAGTCGACCTCGTCGTACTGGCCGAGCTCGTCTAAGATGGCGGACTCCTTGTCGTAGTCGCCCGTGGGGACGATGAGCGCCAGCATGTTCTTCGAGGTGAAGTTATCCTCGATCATCTGCTGGGCAAACTGCGTCTCATTCTGCTTGGGGGCGGAGATGAGGCCATAGCCGTAGGCGTAGGGGCAGTCGGACGACAGGCGGTAGCCGATGACGGCCAGCACCACGAAGACGATGGGGATGATGTAGCGCGTGGCATAGTCGAGCTTGCCGACGAACGGGATCTTCGGCACGAAGCTGCGGTGCTGCGTGCGGTCGATCAGCGGGCCGAAAAGCATCAGAAGGCCTGGCATCACGATGAACGCCGCGAGCAGCGCGAACAAAATCGACTTGATGAGGCAAAGCGCCATATCGGGACCGAGCTTGAACCGCATGAAGAGCATCGCGACAAGACCGCCGATGGTCGTGAGGCTGCTCGCACCGATCTCGGGGATCGACTTGCTCAGCGAGACGATGACGGCCTCACGCAGCGGCAGCAGCCGGTGCTCCTCTTTAAATCGGTTGCAGAAGATGATGGCGTAGTCGATGGACAGCGCCAACTGCAAGATGCTTGTGACCGAGTTTGAAATGAACGAGATTTTGCCCATCAGGAAGTTCGTGCCCTGATTCAGCACAAGTGCGACCACGAACGTCAGAATGAGCACCGGCACCTCGCCATAGGTCTCGGACGTGAAGAGCAGCACGATGACAATGACGATGGCGACATACACCATGATGACGCTGATCTCGTGGTCAATGGTCTCCTGCTGCGTGTTGCCAAGGTCCGTGTCGACATATAGATCGTAGTCGGACAGGTATTCCTTCACGGCTTCGAGCGAGTCGAGGCAGGCCTCGTCATCCTCACTGTAGGCAAAGGTGATGGAATAGAGGGCGGAGAGGTTATTATAATGTGCGGTGGTCTCGTCGTAGTCCACGCTCTGCACGCCCTTGATCTCCTTGATCTTGGGCTCGAGCGCGGCGGCCTGCTCTGGTGTGATGTTGGCCACCATGACCTCGGCCGTGCCATAGGTCGTGAACTGCTCGTCCATGATGTCGAGCGCCTGCTTCGTCTCGGAATCAGACGGCAGGTAGTACGTCAGGTCGCTCTCGACCTCGACCCAGTTGCGGGAAAAGGCGGAGAATACGAGCAGAATGATCGTGAGCAGAAAGATGAGATTTCGCTTGTCGACGATGACCGTCGACAGCTTTTCCATAAAGCTGGAGCCGGTCTCCTTGGTTTCATTACTCATGGCGGTACGCATTGCCTCCTTTCTCGTGGGTGGGTCTTCGCTTCTTCATGCGCTCAAGGCCGCTTTTGATCGGCGGCTCGGGCGGGGCGAGCTGCACCACGTCGCCGAGCGAACAGTCGAGCTGGCGGCAGATGCGCACAAGCACCTCGAGCGAGACGAGCTCATTTTTCGAGAGCTTGGCGAGCGTGTTGGAGCTGATGCCGACCTCGCGCGCAAATTCCGTTTTATTTAAGCCCTTGTCGATGAGGAGCTTAAAAAGGTTGTTGTAGGTAACATACATGGTGGTACCTCCTGTTCAGTCGTCAACATTATATGAAAATATCCGGAAGAAGCAAGATTAAATTTGCAAAAGCAGATATTTTTTGAACACTCTTGACGAAGTGACAAAAAGCCCCCTGCACAGGTAAACAACGCGCAGAGGATTTGGCACGGGACTTTTGTTGATGTGGCTTGGCCATCAGAAAACACAGGCGCGGCCGGTGTGTTCGTGCTTGCAATAGGCGGAGCGGCGGCGTATAATCAGAACACATTGGCGGAAAAGCGTTAGCTGTCACAATGATGGTGACAGCGCTCGCACTGGCATTCGCTTTGCGCCGCACGAGAAGATAGAGAGACATGAGGAATCTGTTCATGCCGAATGAGACCAACGAAAAAATGGATCGCCCGTCAGGCTCCCTGCTCGAAAGCCTGACAGGCGTGCAGAAGGAGCGGCAGATGCTCGGTGCGCTGTGCGTCAACTACACGGCCGCCTACTGCTGTGATCTGATGGCCGACCGCATGGAGGTCATCAAGCAGAAGAACTTTTCCCACTGCGCACAGGAAAAAGGGAGAATGCGCGCCGCGCTCAGCTATTCCGAGTGGATTCGCCACGCCTTTGAGACCTTTGTCGTCAAAGGGACGGCGCCGGACTACCTCGAAGTGTTTGACGCGCAGAACGTGATGCGCCGCCTGCAAAGGGAGGAGAGCTTTGTCTACCGCCACCGCACGCTGCCGAACGGCGCGGGCATGGAGTATTTTGAGGGGACGGTCGTCCGCCTTTATGTTGATGAAAAAAGCTTTAAGGTCATCGTGGACTACCGCCCGATCGACGATATCATCGCAGAGGAGCGGGAGCGGCAGAGAAAACTTGAAAACGAGGTCGCAGCGCTGCGGAACATCCACGAGGCGCTCGGCTCGGGCGCGTGGAAGCTCAGCTATGACGAGCGCGGCGAGATGACTGACTGCTGCTGGTCGGATACGATGCGCCGCATGCTGGGCTTTACCTCGACAGAGGACTTTCCCAACGAGTTTTCAAGCTGGTCGGACCGGCTGCACCCGGCGGACCGGGATGAGACGCTGCGCGAGTACCGCGACACGGTGTACGACTACACGGGCGGGAAAACCTACGATGTGGAGTACCGCGTGCGTGCCAAGGATGATACCTACCACTGGTTCAGCGCGGCGGGACGCCTCTCGCGCCGCACGGACGGTTCGCCGATCGCCTTCGACGGCGTTTTCATCAACACGGATGAAAAGCATGAGACGAACGAGTGCCTCCATCGTGCCCTGCAGGAGACGGAAAACGCCAGAAATGAACTCCTGCTGGAGCACGAGGTCATCTCCGCGGTCAGCCGCGGCTACTTTTCCATTTGCAGCATTGATCTGATCGAAAATTTCTATGAGGAGATCTCCAACAGCGAGCATTCCGTCCACCGCCCCACGGGCCACGGCGGCCGGGCCAATTCGTTGGCGTTGCAACAGGATGCTTTTGCCGCTTATTGTTCTGCACTGGCTTACCGGTTGTCGGGAAAGAAAAGGTATGGAGAAAAAGCGTGTTATTTTATGAATGCATGGGCTACCATTAATAAGAAATATTCGGAACCGGATGGACCATTGGTGATGAGCTACTCCGGGTCGGCATTTTTAATGGCAGCTGAGTTAATGGATGATACGTCGGTATGGGACGCCGATGAGAAGCAGCTTTTTAAGGATTGGGTGACGTCCGTTTATCGGAAAGCGACAAATGAAATTCGTGAACGAAAGAATAATTGGGCAGATTGGGGACGTCTGGGCTCTTTGTTAGTCGCTTCTTTTTTGGATGATAAAGAGGAAATCGAACGTAATATCAAGTTGATTAAAGGTGATTTGGGTGATAAGATCGCAAGTGACGGTCATATGCCGGAAGAAGTTAGGCGTGGAAAGAATGGTCTTTGGTATACCTATTTCTCGTTGGCTCCTATGACTGCTTCTTTTTGGGTTACTTATAATTTGACGGGTGAGAATCTGTTCTTATGGGAACAAGAGGGAAAGTCGGTTAAAAAGGCATTGGACTATCTGCTTCGCT
>OGZH01002496.1_pt1 | contig 10167 bp, 15 predicted proteins | sample 1576741 | NCBI WGS metagenome assembly OGZH01 (sample SAMEA3541560, study PRJEB24748) | human gut metagenome | biome: human gut; feature: human-associated habitat; material: faeces | place: China | collected 2012 | reverse complement strand
GACTCGAAATCGTTTTGTCCTTAATCGGGCACGTGGGTTCGAATCCCACCATCTCCGCCAATAAAAGGCACCGGCTTAGGCTGGTGCCTTTTTTGCGGCAAAGATGGTGCGGATGAGAACAGGGCGGCGGCCCGCAGGCCGCAAGCAATCAGCCCTGCGGGCTGTTGCTTAGCCTGCGGGAGAATACCCACCATCTCCGCCAGAAGTCGCAGGTTCAAACGGATCAGCGACTTTTTCTTTTGCATCAAGCAGAGAAAGACAGTTTTTGCCTTATCACAGTATGCTTTATACGCGAACGATAAATCCATAATTACTTGGGGAGTTTGGATTCTCCCAAAAGGTTCGCAATGACCCCAGCAGACCCCTGTTTGCTTTTGTAATCGAGATGTGCGTAGATGTCAGCGGTGGTAGAAAAGGTGCTGTGCCCCAGCCATTCCTGAACCTGCTTCATGGATACGCCGTTCATCACCATCAGGCTGGCACAACTATGACGCAGGTCGTGGAAACGAATGTGGCGCAAATTGTTCTTTTCAAGCAGCTTCGGAAATGATGCTGTGAGATAGTGCGGAGAAATCAATGTCCCCATCTCATCTACGCAGATAAGCAGTAAGGCGCTCAGGGCAGACCAAACGGGTTTAGAGGGCTGTGATATTTTTATTCGGGCGTGACAGAACAGCCCACCAAAGCACCGTTTTTTTATTCGGTGGGCTTATCCAAATATAAAAGAAAGGGCCGATGCCTGTGATTACTCACAAGTTCATCGGCTCTGCGTCTTTGCGTCTGGCTCTTTGATAACGGTTATATGTAGTCCCTTTACATCAATCAAACTTTCCTGTTTGCATTTCGGGCTCTATCTGCCAGTTCCTTAACCTCATAACAAAGCTGTTCTAATTTATTGATTTTTTTTATTAAGCAGTTATCAGGTGTCAGTGTCAGAATCTCATTAATTCGATTACAGTAGTCTTTAGGACGAATAGAGAATCGTTCAATCCGTAGAACCGCCTTTTTCTCATTTAAGCAATATGTTTGATTCATAGCGAACAAAACTTGATTCAATGCTGATATAGAACGGAATAAATGACCGACTATATAGTATATATCATTATTCTGCGAGTAGCTTTTGGCAAGGTCACAGGAAAATTTTGCCTCAAATAAGAAGAAAGCTATCAATGCACTCTGCAAGCTGTCAGGATAACATTCGGCATATTCCTTTAATTTAGAGAAATCATTATCTTTCGAATAAAGGACTTTACATGATGCCAATTCGCCACGGTACATTACATTCAGATAGGCATGGGGATGCCCTGTCTGATAATGCATGGTTATATTTCCATTATCTGTTTGCGTGATGCACTCTTTCACCCGTGCAATATCCCTTAAAATAAAGTCCACATGGAAACTATTTACAACAAGCCATCCACCGCAATTAACCCAATTTCCCCATTCACCCTCCCTGCAAATCAAATGTTCTCTATGGGCATCGTCTAATTGTTGGGCGGTAATGTTTAACTCTTCAAAATCAACTTTCCCTTTTTCATAATAAATTCCTATATCAATATCGGAATTTTCTGTTGCTGTTCCCGTCGCTCTTGAACCTCCCAACACAATTCCTTTTATAAAATCATGCTTTTTTAACTCGCCTACAATATTTGCTATCGTTTTTCCACCATGTTTTCTGCTCCTTAGTTTTATATTACGCGTGTAGTAATTTGGAATTGAAACATATTGCTTATCTTAACCTCTGGTTGGTTTGACTGCCTTTGCGAATCAATTTCGGTTTCAACAATGCTTCAAGCTGATGTTCAATATAATCATATCGGAAAGAATGCTGCTTTTCAACACACCAAACACTTCGGTTACAATGTGTATAAAAAAGAGGCTACATTTCTGCAACCTCTGTTTTTTTAGTTCTGATATATTATTTTTCTTATGGCATATATCGAAAGACAATATTCGTTGGCAAGTTCATTAACCGAAACACCATTCCGATATTTCTCTATAATGACTTTATTGCGTTTGTCGATTTCCTTTCGAGAGCCAGTCAATTCACCCCAAGATTTATGCTGATCGTCTTTAGCGGGAATATAGATATATCCCGCTTGAATATACTTTTGCAGTTCCTCGACCAACATATCAGGGAGAATTGCGTGTGCATTGATATATTTCATGCAGGCTTCCTCCTTGATTGATAAAGTCAAGTAGCAAAGCCAGCTATATTTTAGCGACTATAAATACTCCTTGCAAGTGTCGCTTTTACCGTACTGGCTTTGCAAGGAGCCAAGCATGTGCTTCGTTAGGCATAAAATCACCTCACATTTTAATAGTTAATTATACCTAATTTTTTATATATGTCAACTTCTGAAGAAAAAGTATTTTAAAATCTTGTATATAGAAGTGAAATATCTCATAGTCGGCATTTTCACATCGTTTAATAACAGAGTTCTCATGTTCATCCATCCTTTGCTGCTTTGATTTTGTCAGCGTCAGAAGCAACATATTGTATGGATGGATTCTGGCTCCCGGAATCTCTCTCGCCCGTTCTCTCCAAAGGGCGTAAAATCTCTCCCGATTCTCTCCAAAAGGCAGATTTTTCTGCGTTTTGGAAAGTGGGTTCAAATGCCCACCATCTCCGCCAGAGGCGCAGATTCAAACGGATCAGCGGCAGAGTGCGGCAGCTGGTTTTGTTCTTCATCACATCACTGACCCCTGGGCAGCCATCTGCATTAATCAAAATGGTCATGTGCGTTCCTCTATCACCCACTGAAGTGCCTTTGCCGTACGCAAATCAGCGTCCTTAAAGTGTCCACCGCTGTTCCATTCAAGGGTGCAGTCTGCGCCACGCTCTGTAAGCCGGCTGTGCAGCGTGCGGATATTATCCCCTACCGCAGCCATGATGGTGTTTTTCGTGCGCTCTTCCTTGTCGCCAAGGCTCAGATAAACGTGCTGTGCCTGTATCGGGTGCCGCTGTTCAAACTTCATCCAGTCCGGAAACCACACAGAGGGCGAGGCGGCAGCGGTACCATAGAACAGATCAGTCTGGGTGGATGCCCACAATGCAAACAATCCCGCCAGCGAATAGCCGCCCAGAGTGATTTTGACATTTTCCGGGAGAGGATACTGCTGCTTCAGCGTGGGAATGACCTGCTCTGTCAGGAAGCGCAATGTCTTCCCGGCCTTACCGCCAAACCCTTGCTTTCCTCACACGGCAGGGGCTTCCCACGGAGAAAGTGCATCGTTCCAGCTTTCCACCGGGATAGCCGCAAACAGAAAATTCTGGCTGCTTTGAGCAATGGCCGCCACTTCATAATCCATACTTTGCAGCTCATGCTCACCTGTCATTTGGAGCAGCAGGTATTCTGCATCGTCTTCGCCGTAAATGCGGCAAGGTGTGTTCCCGATTTGCATTGTCTGTGCTGTCACTGCGGCATCCTCCCGAAAAAAATCGATAAGCCCAGTATAGCAATTGAAAAATCATTTTGCAATTCATAAGGCTTGCCAAAGTTATATCATCGAGTTTTTGATAGTTTCCAAAATGGTCTGGTCCGCCGGAAGCCACGGAACAGAATCAAGCTCCTCTTTAGTCAGCCAGCGTGCAGCCTCGGCTTCTTTCAGCACCAGTTTGCCGGAGACCACCTCACACCAGAAACAGTCCATGGAAAGATGAAAGGTCGGATAATCGTATTCAATGGTACCAATCAAATCGCCTACCTCAATCTCGGTATCCAGCTCTTCCCGGATCTCTCGTTTCAGTGCCTGCTGCGGGGTTTCACCCGGCTCGATTTTTCCGCCCGGAAACTCCCATCCGCCCTTATACTCGCCATAGCCACGGGCGGTGGCATAAATTTTATGTTTCGTCTGAATATCGTCGCAGATCACGGCTGCAACAACGCGAATCATTTTCATGAAAATCTCCTGAATTATTTTTCATAATAGAGTGGACAACCCAGTTTTCTCAATTTGGATTCGATTGCTCCTGTAGAACGTTTTAGAATCAAAGAAATTCGTTTGATGCTGTTCCCCTGCTGGTGGAGCCGCAGTAATTCACGTTCTTCTTTTTGCGACCATGCTGTTCCAGCGCGAGAATAACGCTCTGCCTTTTTGTTTCGAGGAAGAGACTTCAGATATTCAGCGGTAGATTCAATGGAGCAATGTTCCAATACGATTTTTAATGCTTCTTGAATTTCTTCCTGAGCACAACTATCATTTTCAGACAGAATCCAACCGGTTAAAGAATTAATACCTTTTGCAAGAGTTTCAATTATGGTGCGAGCCAGCATATCGTCCATAGTATGTTACCCCACGATCAATTTGTTGGTCTTTTTGAGGAACTTTGCAGGAATCGGGCGGTCCAGCTTCCATGTGATATTCATGGGACGGGAGCCCTCATGCTTCACATAGTTCACCGTGCCCAGATAGGTATACGCTCCTGCACCGCCAAAACGGGCATCTGCCTTGAACTCACGCACGAATAACAGCACACGGCTTCCTTTTTCCCGGTGATGGATGTAGCGCTGCCCGGTGGCAGAGTTTTCGGCGGTGGTGCTCTGGCTCTGCCAGTGGAACAGGCTTTCATTAATGGAATAATCCTTGTACATGGTGGTGGGAGAGTAATCCTTGTCCGCTTTGTTCAGGGTCACAAAGAATACGTCCAGCTGCTTTTCCGGCAGCCACTTCACGCCCTCGCGGACAGTGGCGGGCTTCAAAAAGTCCAGTGCTACCAGCAGCTGGTCGCGGGTATAGGTGCAGTGCAGGTCCAGCGGACAATCAAAGCCCACATCTACCGGCTCGTCAATAAAATCAATGCGGTCATATTGATACTGCAAAAGTGCCTGCAGCTCCCCCAGCAAAACGGGACTGTCTGAGAGAGCATACAGGTTATCGAGAACTTCTTCATCCTCCCAGCTTTCTGCGGTCTTGCCCCAGAGGGTCACATAGAACATTTGCAGCATCCGTTTCTCTACTGGCGATAGAGCCGCAAAGTCGGTGTTATCCAATTTTGGCAGAAGCCCCAGCAAAAAACGAATCCACCTGCGGGAATCGATGACCGCAAAGCGGGCAAGGGCTTTGGTTACGGTTTCTTCCAAAGGTTCTGCAAAATCAGATGCCGCCCCTGCGCGGACGCACAGCCTGCTGAAGCAGACCTTTTTGCTGTAAATCGCACGCGGGTCAAGATGGTAGTAGTCGAGAAAGTTCCCAAGTGTCAGGGGCAGACCAGTATCCTCGGTAAAGGCAGCCGCCCGCGCCACAAGCCCAGAGGTGCGGTCATAGGAGGCGCTGATATTATCCAGCACATATTTTGCGGCAATTTTCTCCAGCTGAATGTAGCAGCCCTTAGGCGCAGAGACAAAGCCCTCTTTGAGCTCCCGGCTGACGCTGCGGGTGGTGTTGGAGAGCAGTGCTGAGAATTTCTCCTCAAAATTATACTTTTTGTTGGCCTGCCCGATGAAATCCAGAACGGTCAGGCAATCCTTGTTTTCTGCTAGACGCAGACCGCGCCCCAGCTGCTGCAAAAACACAGTCAGCGACTCGGTAGGACGCAGGAACAGAACGGTGTTCACCTCGGGGATATCCACGCCCTCGTTGTAAATGTCCACCACAAAGAGGAATCGGAGCTCCCCGGAAACCAGCCGCTGTTTGGCGGCGTTGCGCTCCTCGTCAGGAGAGTCGCCGGTCAGTGCCATAGACGGGATGCCATGGGTATTAAAGTAGCGTGCCATAAATTGGGCATGGGCGATGGAAACGCAGAAGCCCAAACCCTTTACCTCGTCGATATCGGTGACATATTTCAGGATGGAGTTTACCACAAGGTCAGCGCGGCGCTCCGCCACCATGCCACTGAGGGTGTACAGGTTGGACAACTCGTTTTTATCGTAGCCGCCGGTACGCCATTTCAGGCTGCTCAGATCTGCGGTGTCGGTGACACCGAAATATTGGAAGGGACAGAGCAGTTTCCGGTCGATCGCTTCCGGCAGACGGATCTCGGCGGCAATGCGCCCGCCGAAATAGTCCAGAACGCTTTTGCCGTCCATACGTTCCGGGGTAGCGGTCAGTCCAAGCAGGATCTTCGGCTGGTAATATTCCAACAGCTTCTGATAAGTGGGTGCAGCTGCATGATGGAACTCGTCCACAACGATGTAATCGTAAAAATCTGCTGCCGTTTTGGCGGCAAGCTCCTGAGAATTGAAGGTCTGGATGGAAACAAACAGATGGTCGATGCTGTCGGCTTTGTGGCTGCCCACATACAGCTCGCCGAAATTGGCATCCTTCAGCACCGCCCGGAAGGTGTACAGGCTCTGCTTCAGGATTTCCTCCCGGTGTGCCACAAACAGCAGACGGCAGGGCTGCCCCGGATGCTGTTTGCAGAAGCGCTTGTAATCCAGTGCGGAGATCACAGTTTTGCCGGTGCCGGTAGCGGCGACCACCAAGTTGCGATTATACCCCCGAACGGTGCGCTCGGCATCCAGCCGGTCCAGGATTTCCTGTTGGTAGGAATAGGGCAGAATATCCAGGGTGTAGATTCCGCTGTGGTCGGTCTCGCTGTATTTTTCAGCCTTCAGGGCGCGGGTCAGCCGTTCCCGCTGCCCTTCATCGTAATATTCAAACTCGCTGGAATTCCAGTAGCTTTCAAAGGTGGCTGCGATCTTTTCGATGGTCTCCGGCAGGTCCTTTCGGGTCACCTTGACGTTCCATTCCAGACCGCTGGAAATTGCCGCATTGGACAGGCATACGCTGTGGTAAAGCCGGTGTCCCGGTAAAACACATAGGTCTTTGCGTGGAGCCGGGTACGCTTGGTGTCATAGCTGACCTTGATCTTCGTATTGGGCAGCGCGCGCAGCTCTTCAATGGCTTTTACATCCGTAGCGCCCATATAAGAGGTGGTGATGATGCGCAACTCACCGCCGTTTTGCGCAAACTGCCGCAGTTCGTCCATGATGAGGCGCAAGCCGCTCCACTTGATAAAGGAGACCAGCATATCAATGCGGTCGGCGGAGACAATCTCCTTTTTCAGCTCCGTGTACATCTGCGGCTCATGGATAGCACCGGTAAACAGGGAACTTTGCGCAATGGAGGTCTCCGGGCGGTCAAGGTCTTTTGCGCTTTTTCCTGTAGCAAGGCGCGGGTCGTTCTGCTGCAAAAGCGCAAGAAGCTGCTCTGCCCGCTGGTCAACACTGAGCGCGGCAAAGTCAGCTTCCTGTGTGGTGTTCTGGATGGTGGTCACGATCTGGTTTGCCAGCTGGATCTGCGCCTCGATGCCGCCGCCGTTGTCCTGCACGTTCTCAAGACCCTTTTGTACCACGTCGGTCAGATACTGCGCCAGTACCTTGGCAGCCTCCGCTGTGTCGATGGGCGCAGTGGACTTGCGGGCTTCCGGGATATCTGCGAGCTCGCGGTTCAGTGCGTTATTGATGACCTGTTCGTACAGACCGGGGTAGAGCATAGGTGCACTTCCTTACCGTTTTCTTTTATTATAGCGCTAGCTGAGCGGACATTCAATGACAGGGATCTTCCATCAGGCAGGCGTTGGTACGTTTGACGATTTTCCACGCATTGCAATCGGGCAGGTCCATCAATTTCAGATAGGCCATTTTATCACCCCATGGCGGCTTTCAGATAGTGCAGACGGTATTTCAGGTATTGGCGGATCGCAGACGCTCGTTTTTCACGCAACAGTGCGAGGGCTTTGCTGGTGGTCCAGTCTGCCCATCTCTGCCTGCATACAAGCCGGTCTGGATGGCGGCAGCGATACTTCCTGATCGAGCAGGATGACACCTATGGTCGTGACCCCTATGAAAGCCTGAAGATCAGCCATGACAATCTGGTCCGCATGGGCTATGCCGACTGGTTTTGACTGACAGCGAGCTCCCTCGTTTGTTTCAGATTACGGCCGGAGCTGCCTGCAGACTGGACAAATGCTACAGGCAGCAAAATTTCGATTACAACAAAAATGAGATAGGCACCCCCTTTCGGGAAAGGCTATCTCATTTTTCGTTTGGACTATTTTGCAACAGCCCCATATCATGTTCGTGCAATCGTAAATTTAAGCGTCACATTGGTACCACAGTTCTGCCATGCCCAGACGTGCAACATCGCCCTTACGGAACCCGGTCTCCTCGTACTTTCCGGTAATGCTGCCATCCAGAAGCCCCGCAGACAGATCCCGATAATCCCGAACGATCTGCTTATCCAAAGTCACTGCATCGTGTCCCACGGCCAGCTGTTCAAAAGAACTTTCCTGATTCCAGAGCTTTGTCATCGTGTGATTGCAGATATCCACCAGCCGCATATCATTTTCAGGCTGACGCTCCAGAATGATCGAGATATTCGCGCAATCTCCGCTGAAAAGGATATGATTTTCTGCATCCAGGAAGCAGGTACTGCCGGGGGTGTGCCCAGGTGTGAGAATCGCTTTGATGGTTCGACCACCCAGATCAATCACATCTCCGTCATTAACAGGGTGCCAGGGATAGCTGCCCTCAGTGGGATGGTTGGGTACCAATTTCAGCAGTTCTTCCTGATCCAGATCCGGGCAGCGAATAGGCCCACGAGACTGAATATAGAACCTGCGCATCTTGTTGTAATCTGTGGTGCCCATGAGCTTTTCCATATTCTTGTGATCTTCTTCGGCATGCTCCCCATCCAGCGGATTCACATAAACTGGAACGCCGGGAAACTCAAAGACACCGCCGTCATGGTCAAAGTGTGTATGCGTCAGCAGAATGATCAGAGGCTTATCCGTCAGTGCACGCACTTCCCCAGCGAGGTCGCCGATACCGCAGCCGGTATCCACCAGCGCGGCTTTCTCTTCACCCTCAATGAGGAAAGCGTTCACCAGACGAAATTCACTCAGGCACCATGTATGGGGCGCGATTTCGGTGATCTCATGTCGATACATAGACAAAACAGACTCCTTTCGTGTATGTGTTGATTCAGCCCTTGACTGCACCGGCCGTCAATCCGGCAATGAATTGGCGGTTTGCGGCCAGATAAACCAGAAGGATAGGAAGCAGTGCAATGGAAGCACCCGCTGTCATGATATGCCACTCAGCAGCAGCGTTGGCGGAGTAGCGCAGATTTGCAACAGCAACGCTCAGGGTCTTGAGGCCGGGATTGGCCATAGTGAACACCTGTGCCGTAACAAACTCATTCCAGGCCTGGCGGAAGGCAAACAGCGCGATCACTCCCAAAATGGGTTTGATGGCCGGAACGATGATCTGCCAGAAGATGCGGAAGGGGCCAGCGCCATCGATCGTGGCAGCCTCGTCCAGATCTTTGGGCACTCCATTGATGAAGCCGGAGATCATAAAAATGTTAGCCGCCTGGCCGCCGGTAAGCATCAGTGCCAGACCCACCATATTCTTGGTCAGTCCCAGCCGGCTCATGAGAGTATACAGAGGATACAGCGCCACCGAACCAACCGAGATGAACATACTGAGCAGATATGCCGTAGAGATCAGCTTTTTGCCCACAAAATCTCGGCGGCTGATCACATAGGCCGCCATGGAAGAGGTGATCAGTGTAAACACCACCGTCAGCAGTGCCAGCACCACGCTGTTCAGGAAATACTTGCCGAAGTCCAATTTCTGGAAAGCATAAACATAGTTGTTGAACTGCCAGTTCTCCGGCAAGAAATTTCCGCCCAATGTCAATTCTGCGTTGGTCTTGAAGGAGCCCAGCAGAGTGTAGACCACCGGATAAAGGGTAAAGATACACATGGAACCTACAAACAGCCATTTCAGGATCTGGCCGATCAGGTAAATCACATGATCTCTTTTTTCCGAGGGGCGCATATCCGACCATTTTAATTTTTTCCGTGCCATCTTCCGTTCCTCCTTATTCACCGGTCACTGCGTCTAGCCGCTTGGCGAGAATCAGATACAGGCCAGTGACACCACCGATGATCAACGCTGCCACCAAACTGCAGGCTGCGCCATAGCCAAACTCCTGCACCACAGAGGAACCTGCGGTGATGGGGAAGAACAGCTGATAGATATACAAGAACATCACGTTGGTCTGATTCATGGGTCCGCCTTCAGTCAGAACCATGATACTCTGATAATCCATAAAGGAAATCACCAGCGCCAACATCAGGATCATCTTCATGACGGGGGCCAGCAGAGGGATGGTAATGCGGAACAGGATCTGGGCTGCATTCGCACCATCCAGTTT
>OGZH01002495.1_pt1 | contig 10173 bp, 12 predicted proteins | sample 1576741 | NCBI WGS metagenome assembly OGZH01 (sample SAMEA3541560, study PRJEB24748) | human gut metagenome | biome: human gut; feature: human-associated habitat; material: faeces | place: China | collected 2012 | reverse complement strand
CGCGGCGACGCTGCTGAGATGGCAGTTCTGGAGCTCGTCTGATCGACTCTGACTGTTCAAACAGTGTAACAAAGGCTCTTTCCCTTCGGGGAAAGGGCCTTTTTTGCATCGTGTGGGCCGGGCAGCGGGGTGTTCCCAAAGCAAGTGTCCGCTGGGGTGGGACCCTGCTGCCGCAGGCAGTAGGGCGGGCGATGGAATGGTCTGCAACGACAGCGACCGCCGCCAGTGGCGGATGCAGGGAGCTGTTGTTGGGGCCGCGGCCAGCGATTTGTGAGTGCAGGCGCACGAAACAAATGCTGGGAGCCGCAACCCGTATTCACTTGCGAGGGAAAGCTGCCCGCTGGCCGTCACTGCTCGCTTTTAGGAGCAGCAGGCTCGTCCTTTTTAATGAGTGCGCTGACCTTTTCCACCAGTTCGGGGATCATGGTCAGGGCGCGGTCCACGGTGTTGTTGCCGTCAGAGAGCTGGATGGTGCGGACGCAGCCATCCTTGACCACCAGGAATGCCACGGGCTGGATGTTGACACCCGCGCCGGAGCCGCCGCCGAACAGATCCTTGTTGGCGGCGTTCTTGCCGTCGAAATCGGTGCCGGCAGAGGCAAAGCCGAAACTCACCTTGGACACCGGCAGGATGGTGGTGCCGTCATCGGTGGTGATGGGCTTGCCGACGATGGTGTTGGAATCCACCATCTGACGGATCTTGTCCATCGTAACGTTCATCAGGTTCTGAATGGGATGCTCAGCCATAAAATTCGGCCTCCTTACTTCTATATCAGGGAGCGGAACGCCGCTCCCACGGAACCACTTCCCTGCCCTGTACGGGCCGGGACGCGGACGCACCATACAAAAATATTATACCCGAGCTAGAGAAAAACGTCCAGTACCTTTTCGCGCCAGAACGCATACAGAACGCGCAGAAGCGTGAAAACGATGGCGTAGGCCCGGGCCGTGACCCGGAAGGAGACGTGATCCTTTACGGTGGGCTCGGCGCTGCCGAAATCCGGCAGGAGCCGGAGCTGCTCAAAGTCCAGATAGAGAAACCGATCCAGGAAGCCCAGCGTCGGGTAGAGCCAGGCGTTCAGCCTGCCATAGCTGCGGGCAGCCTCGGCGGGGTCATCACCCCGGACACCAAGGACAACGTCGATCCGGGTGAAGCGCAGGGAGCCGATGATGGCCCGGGTAAGCTTTCCCGCCCCTTTTAAGATGGTGCAGACGATCTGCAGGGTCAGCTTCGCCTTCTGGCGGGGCGGGGCTTCCTTTTTGGGCTCCTGTGCACTGGACGCTTTCTTCTTTTTTTCTTTTTTCTTTTTCTCCGGCTTTTCCGGCGCGGGATACCGGAACACCGGGAAGGTGATGCCCAGCGCACCGGCCTTTACCTGAAAGATGCCCTCCGCCCACTGCACATCGGCGCAGAAGGGGCAGAACATGAGCAGCAGACCCAGCACCAGAACCACCAGCAGCAGGATGCCCACTCCTTTTAAGAGGAACAGCAGCACCGTGCCGATACCAGCGAGAACACTCCACAGGACGTTCATTGGGCCGCCTCACTTTCCGTGCCCCGCACCGGGGGCAGATCTTCCAGACTGGACAGGCCGAAGCACCGCAGGAACACATCCGTGGTGCGGAAAGCCACCGGTCTGCCGGGCAGGTCGAGACGGCCCGCTTCTTCAATGAGCCCCTTTTCCAGCAGGCCCGACACACTGGAAGAGGAATCCACGCCGCGCACCTGTTCAATAAAGGCGCGGGAGACGGGCTGGTTGTAGGCGATGACGGTCAGGGTCTCCATGGCCGCCGGGCCCAGCGGGATGGAGCGGCGGGTGTCCAGCACACGGCGGACGCACTCCGCAAATTCCGTTTTGGTGGCCAGCTGCCAATGGGTGTTCAGGTGGAGCAGGCACAGGCCGCTGTCCTCTTTCTGGCAGCGCTCGTGCAGCGCTTCCAGCGCAGATTCCACGCTGGCGGTGGGCAGCTGCAGCGCCTGAGCCAGCTTGTCGGCCCCGATGGGCTCCGCGTAGGCAAAGAGCATTGCCTCCACTGCGGCACGAATTTGTTTCTGATTCATTGCTCCTCCTTTGTGCGGTCAATGCGGCCCCGGCGCATCTTCAGCTCGCCCTCCGGGCCAAGCGTCACACGGCCGCCGCGCACCAGCTCCAGCAGTGCCAGAAAGGTGGCCACGTTGGCCCCCCGGGTCTGGCGGCGGGAAAACAGCTGGTCCATCTTTTTTGCACCGCCTGCAATGAGCTGGCGCAGGATGTAGACCACCCGGCTGCTCACCGAGACCTGCGGGGCCGACACCAGCGGCTCGAACTGCTGCTGGGTGGGCACTTTGCGGACGGTGGTGCGCCCCATCAGGGCCTGCCAGCAGTCTGCCAGCACCTGCGGCGCGTGGAAGAGATCATAGGTGTTGTCCCATTCCAGCCGGGCCGGGGTGCGCACGAACACAGTGTGCTCCTCTCCCCGCTCCCGCAGACGGGCGGCCATCCGGCGGCACTGGTCATATTCAATGAGCTGGCCGGTGAGCTCCTGCTTCATCCGCTCACCCTCTTCACTGCGGGGCAGCAGCAGATAGCTCTTCATCTCCACCAGGTGGGCGGCCATCTCGATAAAGGCGCTGGAAATTTCAGGGTCGGTGCTCTCGGCCGATTCCACCGCGCGGGTGTACTGGTCGATGAGCTCCAGAATGGGGATGTTGTGCAGGTCCATCTTGTGCTTCTGCACCAGCGTGAGCAGCAGCTCCAGCGGGCCCTCAAAATCCTCCAGACGGAAGGTCAGTTCTTCTGCCACTCAGATCACCGTCCCGATGGCTGCATAATAAGCAGAATAGGCGATCTGGTCGATGTAGCCGGTGCCGAGATCCAGCAGATCCCAGACCACATCATTGAAGGTGCCCAGCACGCCATCCAGCACACCGGCCCAGACAGCCGCCAGCAGGATGACGAAGATGACGCGCTCGTACCGCATGATCTGAAAGTAGATGCGCTGGGGCAGCACCACCAGCAGGATGCGGCTGCCGTCCAGCGGCGGGATGGGGATGAGGTTGAACACCGCAAGGCCCACATCCATCATCACTAAGTATTGGAGGAAGCGGGCTGCGAAAACCGTGATCATGGTGGTAGGGGCCCAATAATACAGGATCTTCCACGCCACCATGCCGAGGTAGGCCAGCAGCAGGTTGGCCGCCGGGCCTGCCAGCGCGGTGAGGGCCATGCCCCACTTGGGGTTTTTGAAATTGCGGGGGTCAGTGGAAACAGGCTTTGCCCAGCCCACCCCGGCAAAGATCATGCAGAGGGTGCCCACGAGGTCAAAGTGGCGGAACGGGTTCAGGCTGATGCGGCCTTCCCGCTTTGCGGTGGGGTCGCCCAGCAGCCAGGCGGCCAGCGCGTGGCCCGCCTCATGGAACGGGATGGCGATCAGGGTCACCAGTGCCCGGATGAGATAATACATTCCTTGTGCGGTCATTCGTTTCTCCCTCGGTTGGATTTTATCCTATTGTACTATTTTTTCGCTTTTGGGGCAAGGGTTTGGCCCTGCAAGAAAAAAGTTGCGGAAAAATCAAATTTACTCTTGCTTTTTCTCCGCATCTCTGGTAGAATAGTCAAGCTGATTATTTTGAATTCCATACTTCACTGTAGGAGGTGCAAGTACCATGGCTAAGTGTGAATGCTGCGGCAAGGGTGTTACCTTTGGTATCAAGGTTTCCCACTCTCATCGCCGTTCCAACCGTACCTGGAAGCCGAATGTCCGTCGTGTCAAGGCGGTCGTGGAAGGCTCTCCCAAGTATATCTACGCATGCTCTCGCTGCCTGCGCGCTGGCAAGGTTACCCGCGCTGTCTAAGTAGCTGCATCTGCCGGTCACTTTGTCGAGTGGCCGGCTTTTTTGTTATCTTCTGGAGGGATCGACGATGGCTCTGCCAAATGACCCGATCATGCTGCTGAGCGTGATCAACCTGAAGCTGCGGGACTTCTACCCCACTCTGGACGCGCTGTGCGAGGATCTGGATGAGGACAAGGCCGCGCTGTGTGCCAGGCTTTCCGCTGTGGGGTACGCCTATGACCCCCAGCGCAATCAATTTGTGTGACAACAGGAGGATGCTGCCATGATCCAAGGGACGTATTATAAGGAATGGAGCCGGATGCTGGGCCGCAACATGGAGTTCAAGGTCTACGGCCATGCCGGTACGCCGGTGCTGGCTCTGCCCGCGCGGGGCGGCCGCTTTTACGACTGGGAAAACAACGGGATGCCCGATGCCATTGCCCCGCTGCTGAATGAGGGCAAGGTGCAGCTGTTCTGCGCCGACAGCATCGATGCCGAGAGCCTGCTGGCCGGTGACACGGCTCCCCGCCGCCGGGCCGAGATGCAGGAAAAGTATTTCAATTACCTGACAAGCGAGCTGGCTCCCCGCATCCTGACCCTGAACGGTGCCAAAAAGGACACCCTGCTCTGGGCGGTGGGCGTGGACACCGGCGCGTATCAGGCAGTGAACTGCCGCCTGCGCCGACCCGAGGTGTTCGCGGGTGCCATCGGCCTTTCCGGCCTGTACGATGTGCGCCGTTTCCTGGGCAATGCGGCAGATGACCTGGTCCTGCGCAATGCTCCCCTGGCCTATCTGGCAGAGGAGGGCCTTGTGGACAAAAAGCTGCTGGCAAAGGCTGAGGAGAATGCCCTTCTCCTCTGTGCCGGTCAGGGCAGCTACGAGGGCGACGCGCTGGTGGACACCCAGGCCATGGCCGATGCACTGACCGACTGCGGCCTGCCCGTACATCTGGAGGTATGGGGCAGCGATGTCTCCCACAACTGGTACTGGTGGGGCAAAGAGCTGAATCTCTTTGCCGCCCGTGTGTTCGGCTGATGGAGGTGCAGGATGCCTGAATTCATTCTTGGTGCGCGCGGCCACGATTTTGGCCGCCATGACCCCGAGACCCTCTTTTCCTCCATCGGGCAGGCAGGCTTTGCCTGCACCCAGCTGGCCTTTACCAAGGCGGTGGAGGGCGTAAAGAGCTATGCCGATGTGACCCCTGCGCTGGTGGAGCGTGCAAGGGCGGCTGCGGCAGCGTCCGGCGTGGGCATTGCCGTGGACGGCACCTATGTGGAGCTGAGCTATGCCGACGAGGACAAGCGCCGTGCCGAGGTGGCAAAGGCGCTGAGCCAGATCCCCGTTGCCCGGGCACTTGGGGCAGGCTGCATGGGCAGCGAGACCACCAACATGGCCAAACAGCCCGGTGTGACCCGGAAGGAGGCGCAGGAAGCGCTCCTGCGCAGTCTGGGTGAGATCCTGCCCGCCTGCGAGGAGCAGGGAGTGCTCTTTGCCGTGGAGTGCGTCTACTACCACGCCATGAATACCCCCGAGGCGGTACGGATGGTGCTGGACACCATGGCAAGCCCCAACCTGCGCGTCATCTGCGATTTTGCCAACTATGTGGGCCCGGAGGCTGCGTCTGTGGATGCACAGCGCCGCATCTGGGATAAGGTGGGCAGCTGGTACGGCGACAAGATCACGGCGGTCCACTTCAAGGGTCAGAACTTCCAGCCGGATGGAACGCTCTATTCCACCAGTCTGGAGGATTCCTGCGTGGACTACGCCGGCGGCTTTGAGATGCTGCGGCAGATGCCGCAGGCTTCCCTGCCCGTGCTGCGGGAGGAAGCTGTGCCCGCCCGCGCCGCAAGCGACCTTGCCTTTATGGGCAGATTTGCCTACTGATCGTTTTGGATGCTTCAAAGGCTCTGTTCCCCGTTTGGGGCGCAGAGCCTTTTGTTTTATCTTCTGTGTTCATAAAAAATTCACAACAATACCCCCCAGCCCTACTTGCAGAAACAGGACAGCCGTGCTATAATGCAGCTATGGAGTAAGATACCCCCAAGGGGTAATGAAAGGAGAATGGACCATGAGCGATGTGAACAAGATCCCGGAGGGCAGCTGCCCCCACTGCTCTCCCGCCCCGGCAGAAGAGCCCTGCTGTGCCCCGGCTGAGGGAAGCACCGGCTGCGGCTGCCGCCACAAGCAGCGCACCGAGGAGGAGTACAAGCACCTCATCACCCGGCTAAACCGCATCGAGGGCCAGATCCGGGGCATCCGGAGCATGGTGGAAAAGGACGTGTACTGCACGGATATTCTGGTGCAGGCCGCCGCCGCCAGAAGCGCCCTGAACGGCTTTACCCGGGAGCTGATCGACCAGCACCTGAGCACCTGCGTGGCTGAGGACCTGAAAAACGGCGGTGAGGAGAAGCTGCAGGAGTTTTTGTGGATCCTGAACAAGCTCGTTTGATGCCTTTCACGCAGCGTTTTTTTGATCGGAGGGAAACAATGGAACAATATACTGTTACGGGCATGAGCTGCGCGGCCTGCTCTGCCCGGGTGGAAAAGGCCGTAAAAGCTGTGCCCGGCGTGACCAGCTGCTCGGTGAGCCTGCTGACCAACTCCATGGGAGTGGAGGGCACCGCCAGCGCCCCGGCCATCGTCAAGGCAGTGCAGGAGGCCGGCTACGGCGCAAGCCCCAAGGCTGCTGCCGCCGAGACCTCCAGCGCCGAGCTGGACGCACTGGCCGACCACGAAACACCCAGACTGAAGAAACGGCTCATCGCATCACTGGTCTTTCTGGCAGTGCTGATGTATTTCTCGATGGGCCACATGATGTGGGGCTGGCCGCTCCCCCACTGGTTCGACGGCAACCACGTTGCCATGGGTCTGGTCCAGCTGCTGCTGGCGGGCATCGTAATGGTCATCAACCAGAAGTTCTTCATCAGCGGCTTCAAGGGCCTGCTCCACCGTGCCCCCAACATGGATACACTGGTGGCGCTGGGTTCTTCGGCCAGCTTTCTCTGGAGCACCTACGCCCTGTTCGCCATGACCCGCGCTCAGGTGGACGGCAACGATGCGCTTGTCATGCACTACATGATGGAGCTCTACTTTGAATCTGCCGCCATGATCCTGACCCTGATCACCGTGGGCAAGATGCTGGAGGCCCGCTCCAAGGGCAAGACCACCGACGCGCTCAAGAGCCTGATGAAGCTGGCCCCCCAGACCGCCACCCTGCTGCGGGAGGGGGCCGAAGTGACTGTGCCCATTGCACAGGTGAAAAAGGGGGATCTCTTTGTGGTGCGCCCCGGCGAGAACATCCCGGTGGACGGCCTTGTGCTGGAAGGTTCCAGCGCCGTGAATGAGAGCGCCCTGACCGGCGAGAGCATCCCGGTGGACAAGGCTGCGGGAGACAAGGTCAGCGCCGCCACCACCAACCAGTCCGGTTTCCTGAAGTGCGAAGCCACCCGTGTGGGCGAGGATACCACGCTGGCCCAGATCATCCGAATGGTCAGCGATGCCGCCGCCACCAAGGCCCCCATCGCCAAGATCGCCGATAAGGTCTCCGGCGTGTTCGTTCCGGCGGTGATCTCCATCGCCGCGGTGACCACGGCGGTGTGGCTGCTGCTGGGCCACCCGGTAGGCTACGCCCTGGCCCGGGGCATCTCCGTTCTGGTCATCAGCTGCCCCTGCGCCCTGGGCCTGGCCACTCCTGTGGCCATTATGGTGGGCAGCGGCCTGGGCGCCAAAAACGGCATCCTGTTCAAGACTGCCGCTTCCCTGGAGGAAACGGGCCGGGTGCAGATCGTGGCTCTGGACAAAACCGGCACCATCACCAGCGGTCAGCCCCGGGTGACGGATATCCTCCCGGCGGAGGGCGTCACGGAGCAGGAGCTGCTGACAAACGCCTTGGCCCTGGAGCAGAAAAGCGAGCATCCCCTGGCCCGGGCGGTGCTGGACCGGGCGGCGGGGCTGACGGCCCCGGAGGTGTCGGATTTCCAGGCCCTGCCCGGCAACGGCCTGACGGCTGTGCTGGAGGGGAAGACCCTCTGGGGCGGCAGCGCCGCCTTTACAGAGAAGCGCGCCGCCGTTTCTCCGGACCTGCAGGCTAAGACCGAGGAGCTGTCCCGGCAGGGGAAAACGCCCCTGTTCTTCGGGGCGGAGGACCGGCTCCTGGGCGTCATTGCCGTGGCGGACGTCATCAAGGAGGACAGCCCCCGGGCGGTCCGGGAGCTGCGGAATATGGGCATCCGCGTGGTGATGCTCACCGGCGATAACCGGCGCACCGCTCAGGCCATCGGGGCCCAGGCGGGGGTGGATCAGGTCATCGCCGGGGTGCTGCCGGAGGGCAAGGAGGCCGCCATCCGCCGGCTGATGCAGCAGGGCAAGGTGGCCATGGTAGGCGACGGCATCAACGACGCCCCGGCCCTGACCCGGGCCGACACCGGCATCGCCATCGGCGCGGGAGCCGACGTGGCCACCGACGCGGCGGACGTGGTGCTGATGAACAGCAGTCTGCTGGACGTGCCCGCCGCCATCCGGCTTAGCCGGGCCACCCTGCGGAACATCCACGAGAACCTGTTCTGGGCGTTTTTCTACAACGCCATCGGCATTCCTCTGGCCGCCGGGGTGTTCATCCCCCTGGGCCTGACCCTGAACCCCATGTTCGGCGCCGCCGCCATGAGCCTTTCCAGCTTCTGCGTGGTGTCCAACGCCCTGCGGCTGAATCTGTTCATGTTTTGTCTTTCCCATTTTCGTCTCCTCCTATCGCATCAGAATCTTGTTGCGTATTCCATAATTTTTGCCTGTGTCATATCTTCCGGTTCCTTCACTTCACCGGTCAGTTTTCCGTTACACATAACACAAATTCTGTCTGACATTCCAAGAAGTTCTGACATCTCGGAAGAAATCATAATGATCGCTTTGCCCTGTTTTGCCAGGTCGCACATGATCTCATAAATCTCATGTTTTGCACCTACGTCGATACCACGGGTAGGTTCATCCATGATCAGAACATCCGGGTCATTGGCTAACCATCTTGCAACGATTACTTTCTGCTGGTTACCTCCGGACAGATTGGAAATATGTTCTTTCATGCTCGGAGTCTTGATACTTAATTTTTTAATGCTGCTTGTTACGATCTCATTGATCTTTTTGTGATTTAAAACAAATCCTGCATTCAGATATTTATTGTAGATAGATACACCTACATTATCTTTGATAGACAGGCATCCGAAAATACCGTTTTCTCTTCGATCCTCAGTGATCAGTCCGATTCCGGCATTCATCGCATCGATTGGATGTTTGATCTTTACTTTTTTGCCATGCATATAGATCTCACCGGATGCAATACCACGGATACCGAAGATTCCTTCCATCAATTCTGTTCTCTGTGCACCTACCAGTCCACCAAATCCAAGGATTTCTCCTTTGTGGAGCTGAAAACTTACATTCTGGAATGATTTTGCATGGATGGAGCAAAGATTTTTTACTTCCATAACCACTTCATCACCCGGTTTGTTTTCTCTCGGTGGATATACATTTGTCAGCTCACGGCCAACCATCTTTGTGATGATCTGATCTGTGGTCATCTCTGCTGCCGGCCAGGTTCCAACATATGTACCATCCCGCATGACTGTGATATCATCAGCGATTCGTTTGATCTCATCCATCTTATGTGAAATGTAGACCATTGCCACACCTTTGTCTCTTAAATCATTCATGATGCGGAACAATGCTTCTACTTCATTATCAGAAAGAGATGATGTCGGCTCATCAAAGATGATAACCTTTGCCTGTTGGGAAACTGCCTTTGCAATCTCAACGGACTGCATCTGACCTATGGATAAAGATCCAAGCTGTGCTTTCGGATCAAAGTCCATTTTTACTTCTTTTAACCATTTTGCAGTATCCTCATACATTTTCTTATGATCGATCACTTTTAATGGTCCACACTTTGTCGGGAATCTTCCCAGGTACATATTTTCTGCAACGCTTCTTGCCGGTACCGGCTGCAGTTCCTGATGTACCATGGCAATTCCTTTTTTCATTGCCTCATCCGGGTTATTAATCTCGACTTTTTCTCCGTCCAGAATAATCTCGCCGGCATCCATTTTATAAATACCAAACAGACATTTCATCAGGGTTGATTTTCCTGCACCATTTTCCCCCATCAGTGCATGGACGGTTCCCGGACGGAGTGATAACTGTACATTGTCAAGTGCTTTGACACCGGGGAAAGATTTGCATACACCCCTAAGCTCCAGTTTATACTCAGCCATGTTTCTCCTCCTTTATATCATTTGGCTTACTTCTCTGCCAATTATGTTCCTATTTCATATCTGTGCTATTTAGCACACTTCATTTTTCATAGAATATAT
>OGZH01002476.1_pt1 | contig 10222 bp, 7 predicted proteins | sample 1576741 | NCBI WGS metagenome assembly OGZH01 (sample SAMEA3541560, study PRJEB24748) | human gut metagenome | biome: human gut; feature: human-associated habitat; material: faeces | place: China | collected 2012 | reverse complement strand
ATCGTTCTATTGTTAAAGAACTTGGTTTGCGTAAGTAATCTACTTGCCGCGAAAAAATTGAAGAAGCCGTTTCTCATTATGAGGAACGGCTTTTTAGTTTCTCCCTTTTTCTATCGGATAGTCATATTTTCTTTGGTTATAATTGTGCTCATCTAAAGATTTTGTTATTTTTGCAACTTAATTATTATAATTTATCACCTTTGACAACTAAAATGCTTACAATATGGATACAAGTAAAATTGTAGGAGAGAAAATTAAGTCACTCCGCGAAGATAAATCAATAACCATAGAAGAATTGGCGCAGCGTTCTGGTTTGGCTATGGAACAGATTGAGCGTATCGAAAATAATATCGATATCCCTTCTCTTGCTCCGTTGATTAAGATTGCTCGTGTATTGGGGGTACGGCTGGGGACTTTCTTGGACGATCAGGACGAAGTGGGGCCGGTGGTATGCCGTAAAAAAGAGGCAAAAGACGCTATCAGCTTCTCCAATAATGCGATTCACTCACGCAAACACATGGAATACCATTCTTTGTCCAAATCGAAAGCCGACCGTCACATGGAGCCATTCATCATTGATGTAATGCCAACTGAAGATACCGACTTTGTTCTTTCTTCTCATGAGGGAGAGGAGTTTATCATGGTTATGGAGGGTATCATGGAAATCAGTTATGGAAAGAATACATACCTTCTGGAAGAAGGCGATAGTATTTATTATGACTCTATCGTTCCTCACCATGTACATGCTTACGAGGGACAGGCTGCAAAGATTCTGGCAGTAGTTTATACACCGATTTGATGTTATGTAAGAACCAAGATTTAAGTATATCGTATGCAATTATTTGACCGTACTTTGGGACAGTGGCTGGAACACTGGGCTGAAGAGACTCCTGATAAGGAATATATCGTATATTCCGACCGCAACCTCCGTTTCACCTGGAGCCAGTTCAATCACCGTGTGGATGATATGGCGAAAGGACCTTATATCGGCGTGACGGGATTCGAACCCACGGCCTCTTCGTCCCGAACGAAGCGCTCTACCAAACTGAGCCACACGCCGAACAACAAAATATATTTTACTACGAAAATTGCATTTATGCAAGTAAAATTTTTGTCGTTTTTGTATTGGCAACAAAAACCCCCATGAGCGGCCACTCATGGGGGTTTTGTCGTAACTTAACGATTAATACTTATTACTTTTGCCTAATCACAGTATATCAGATTTTTGGCAAAATACAACACTTTTAAGTATATTTATCATAAAAATTTAAACATCCCAAGCCGCCATATCTCCTGAAAAACTTTAGTGGCTGCCATGCATAGGAATACGCGGGTATCCGGCATGCGTCGTGTGCATGCCGATACCCCTGCGCATTCCTCAAGCGAAAGCGTGCATGGTGCCACTAATTTTTTTCTTTTTATTTTAAGACCATCCTTCTAAAGTTCTTCTTACCTTTTTTCAGCACCACACCATCACCGGCTAATTTCCCGCCGTCAATCTGTGCATGAATGTCAGTAATTTTTTCACCATCAATGGCAACACCACCCTGCTGAACGGCACGGCGCGCTTCCGAATTGGATGGCACCATTCCGGATTTATTCAACAGATTAAGAATACCGATTGTGCCATTTTCCAAATCTTCATCAGTTAATTCTACGGTAGGCATTTCTGCCGCGTTTCCGCTGCTAAACAGTGCTTTTGCGCTCTCCTGTGATTTCATGGCCTCTTCTTCTCCGTGAACCAGTTTGGTAAGCTCAAATGCAAGAATTTCTTTTGCTTTGTTTAACTGTGCGCCTTCCCAGTCGGACATCGCATCAATTTCCTCCAATGGAAGGAATGTAAGCATGCGGATGCACTTCAACACATCGCTGTCATCCACATTTCTCCAGTACTGGTAGAACTCAAACGGTGATGTTTTCTCCGGATCAAGCCAGACAGCTCCCTTTGCGGTTTTACCCATCTTTTTGCCCTCTGAGTTTAACAACAGCGTAATCGTCATAGCATGCGCATCTTTTCCTAATTTACGGCGAATCAATTCCGTACCGCCGAGCATGTTGCTCCACTGGTCATCGCCGCCAAACTGCATGTTACATCCATAATCCTGAAACAGTTTGTAAAAATCATAACTCTGCATAATCATGTAGTTAAATTCCAAAAAACTGAGACCTTTCTCCATCCTCTGCTTGTAGCACTCAGCGGAAAGCATACGGTTTACACTAAAATGCGCTCCTACATCACGAAGCACTTCAATATAGTTCAAATCCATGAGCCAGTCTGCATTGTTGACAAGAATTGCTTTTCCCTCAGAAAAATCAATAAAACGACTCATCTGTTTTTTGAAGCAGTCCACATTGTGCTGAATCGTCTCCGGTGTCATCATCTGACGCAAATCCGTTCTTCCGGATGGGTCACCAATCATCGCGGTACCGCCGCCTACTAACGCAATCGGTTTATTGCCCGCCATCTGCAAACGTTTCATCAGGCAAAGTGCCATAAAATGTCCGACATGCAGACTGTCAGCGGTCGGGTCAAAACCAATGTAAAAAGTAGCCTTCCCATTATTTACCATGTCTCGAATTTCTTCTTCGTTTGTCACCTGAGCGATTAAGCCTCTGGCAACTAATTCTTCATATACCTGCATTTTTTCCTCCATTCTAAAGCTGCCGCTTTTTATAATAAAAAAATCTCTCACCCTATTCAAAGGACGAGAGATATCATATCCCGTGTTACCACCTTTTTTCACAATCGACTCACATCAACTGCCTCATCAAGTACACCTGCCGGATGGCACGAATACTCCTGCACGATAACGTGTGCCGGGTTTCCCCTCTTCCGTCGGCACCTACCTGGTTTCAATGCCGAAGCTCCAAGATGTATTCCAAATAAGCGATTTCCCATGCCTCTCACCAGCCGGCTATTCTCTGTTGGCTCTTTCTTACTCGTACTTCTTCTCTTCTTTGCCTATGTGGGTATCTTAATATATCAAAACATTTTTGTCAAGAACACTTTTTGTAAAAGAACTGACACATATCCTTCTTATAATAAAGCATGATTTCTTGACAAACATTAGGAAATGTGCGATTATGAAAGAACTTGGCGTCATGTTTAAAGTCATGCCGTCAAATAGTGAATGGAACAGAATGGAGGTTTTATCATGAAACGTACTTACATAAGAAGTTTGCTTGTGTTCGTATTTGCTTCTTTGTTTCTGACATTTTCCTTTGTCAGCACACCGGCAAAAGCTGCGGCTGCTGCTACTGAAGCACCATCTACGCACAAAGCGGTTTTGACTACAAATCGTGCCGCCGGCACAGCAAACTACACCGTAACCGGTCTGGATTTGACATCCGATACCGCACTTACGATTAATGCAGTCAATTCTTCCACAAAGAAAACTGCTTTTACAAAAAATGTCACTCTCGACGAGACGAACTGCAAAGAAGGCACTTTTACAGGAAGCATTACTTTGGCGGACTTAAAATATGCATTTGCCAATTATACAGTAACCGTAACAATTGGTACAAAAACATTGACCGCCGGCACTGCTGACTTTACGATTCATACAGCAAAAGCAGGTCTTTCCATCACAGGAAATACCGGTGCCGCTGTTCGTACTGCTGCCTTCGTATCAAAAGAAGCCACAGGCGGTGTTTTAGTTCCCGGTACCGGAAACCAGATTTCCATCCAGATTTGGAACAAAAACCGCGCAGAATCCACCGCAGTAACCGTAGGCAAAGCAATGGGATTGAATGCGAACCAGAACTGGTCTGTTGATGTTTCCAAATCCGGAAATTATTATGGCAAATGGGGCGCAAAGGCCGTTGTTACAAACAGCAATTGGAAAACACAGTATACTTTAGCTTCTACCGAATATAATGTTGTCCCTTCCTGCACTTCATTTGTTACAAAGAAAACAAAAGCATTGGAGAAGAAAAAGGCATTTGCCATTCAACTTAGCGGATTGACTAACGTATTCGGTGTAAATGGTGTAACATTCCAGGTATTTAACAGCGATGGCAGACAGGTTGCTACACTTTCCGGCAAGAAAAAGACAGCTTCTTATTATAAAGAAGTTACGATGAAAACCTTAAAATACAATTTGGATTTATTTACAATTAAAGCGGTTGTGATCGATTCCAACAATAAAACTTATACGCTTGCACAGACAACAAAAGCTGACCAGCGTATGAAAAAGGGAACTCTTACCGTTACTAAAAAGAAAAATGCAACCTGCATCTATAAATTGTCCGGAGCTTATGTTCCCGGCAATATCAAAAAGGTTGAATTTGATATTTACCGGATTAAAAACGGTAAAAAGAAAAAGCTTGGCACATACAAAGCAAAAGCTTCTTCCAATAAAAAGACCTACACCGTAACAGTAAAAAATGAAGCAAAAGGAACTTACGAGGTTCGTGCATTTGCGACATCCGCATGGAAAAGCAGACTGTTGCTGAAAAAGAAAAAGTTCAAACTGAAAAAGTCAGACCTTGGTAAAAACGGCTGGTATTATGAAAAATATAAGGGAAAGAAATACAAATTCTATTATATTAACAATGAAAAACAGACCGACCTTACTAAGATTTTGAAACTGAAAAAAAGCAGTTCCTCTCATCAGAACAAGTTTTACATCGAAGTAAACCGTGCCGCATGTGTTGTTACGATTTACATGTACAACGATGAGACAAACAAATACGATATTCCGGTTAAAACGTGTTCTGTATGTGTCGGCAGTGACATCTGGACCGTTGCCGGTACCGGTGGCCTCCATGAGAAGTCAGCATATACTCCAATAGGTACATATTCGGTATGCACAAACGGCCAGTCCGTAAAATATACGATGAAACCGATGCATGAGCCGGATGGCAGTACTGTATATGCACGCTGGGCAACCCACATTGTCGGCAATGTTTATTTCCACTCGATTGCCGTCGGCACACAGTCTCATTATGCACTGCCTGCTGTCACCTACAACAAGCTTGGCAGACCTGCTTCTGCCGGATGTATCCGTATGGCAGTAGCGGATGCGAAGTGGATTTACGATTATACTTCAACCGGCAATACCATTAAAATCGTAAAGGGAAGCACAAAGAAACCGGGTCCTCTCGGCAAAGCAAAGACCATCAAAGTGAAAGGTGGCATCAACTACGACCCAACAGATCCCGGTGTACCGGATTCCCGCAAGAAAAAAGATTATAAAGCAAAACGAATCAGTGGATATCTGACAAAAAAAGGTAAAAAAATCGGATACTAAAAAAGATAAAAGAAAAGCTGTAAATTGGTGAATTTCATCAGTTTACAGCTTTTTTAATATCTGTTATTTTTCTTTCTTTATGTTTTCCCTATCCCGGTTCATAAACGATTTGGCAAATTGAATATAAAGCCAAAACAGAATTGGCAGTAAAATGCTGGAACCAATACACATTTTAAACAATTCCGGTGCCGCCTTTGATGTGGTGATTCCTGCAATCAAAGTTACAATATACAACGCAACTAAAAAGATTACACCAATAATTGCTGCAATACGCACACCCTTCGGATATGAACTTTCAAATTTTTCTTTTTTCTCTTCTGCCATCTTACCATTCCTCCTTATCTGCTCCAATTTTCTTCATATGCTGCTTAATTTCCTTTTCATAACCGTTCTCCGATAAATGAAAAAAATGCTCGGATTCCACCTCATCCGGCAGATACTGCTGTCTTACATAATGATTTTCGTAATCATGGGAATACTGGTACCCGATACCATGTCCGAGTTTTGCCGCACTTTTATAATGGGCATCCATCAAATGCGCCGGAATCCGGTAATTCGGATGCGTTTTAACATAATCCATGGCATCATCAATTGCAACAATTGCTGAATTGCTCTTCGGTGCACATGCCACATAAAGCGCCGCCTGTGAAAGCACAATTCTTGCCTCCGGCATACCAAGACGCTCAACTGCCTGTGCCGCCGCGGTCGCCACGACAAGAGCCTGTGGGTCAGCATTTGAAACATCCTCCGCCGCACAAATCATGATTCGTCTGGCAATAAATTTGATGTCCTCACCGGCATACAGCATTCTCGCCAGATAATAAACTACGGCATCCGGGTCAGAGCCCCGCATACTTTTAATAAATGCCGAAATGGTATCGTAATGATTATCCCCTGTTTTATCATAGCGGAGTACACGTTTTTGAATACATTCCTCGGCAACTTCCATCGTAATATGAATTTTGCCATCTGCACCTCTCTCGGTTGTCAAAACACCAAGTTCAATCGCATTTAAAGCACTTCTGGCATCACCACCGCTGATGTCCGCAAGAAATTCCAAAGCGTCTTTTTCGATGACTGCATCAAAACTGCCAAGTCCCTTTTCTTTATCTGTCACTGCACGCAGCAAAAGTTCCTTGATTTCATCTTTTTCCAATGCCTTTAATTCAAAAATAATCGAGCGGGACAAAAGCGCACCATTTACTTCAAAATACGGATTTTCCGTTGTTGCACCAATCAAGACAATGGTACCGTCTTCAACAAACGGAAGCAAATAGTCCTGCTGGCTTTTATTAAAGCGGTGAATCTCGTCAATAAACAAAATCGTCTTGCGCCCATAAGCCCCCCAGTTTTCTTTTGCTTTTTCAACAACTTCTTCCATGTCTTTTTTACCGGCTGATGTCGCATTAATCTGGAGAAATGCTGCACTTGTCGTATTCGCAATTACTTTCGCTAACGTCGTTTTTCCGGTTCCCGGCGGTCCATAAAAAATCAGCGAACTTAATTTATCTGCCTGAATTGCCCGGTACAATAATTTATCTTTTCCGATAATATGTTTCTGTCCCACAACCTCGTCCAAGGTAGTCGGACGGAGTCTTGAAGCAAGCGGCGATTCGGTCTCTTTTTTCTGCTCGCTCATATAATCTAATAAATTCATGATTCCTTTCCTTCCTGCCGTTTATCCATCTGTATAACTTCGTCTCCATGGAAACCATAACACAGTTTTTCGCCCCGTTCAAGTTTAGCTTTCGCAGCTGTTTTCTCCGTCAATGCCGTTTCAAATGAATCAATTTTCTCCTCCGGCACCAAAAACCGAAACACAACCTCATTTCCATATTCACACGATAACTCGTGAATCTCGTTGGTTCTTGCTAAATATTGGATTTTTCCAACCTCGTTATAATCCACTGTAACGGTCAGCGGGTAACCGGTCTCTTTTTCTAAAAGTACACAGTGATTTAATCCCTCTTTCATCGCACCGGAATACGCTCTTACAAGCCCCCCAGTACCAAGAAGAGTTCCTCCAAAATATCTTGTGACGACTGCCACAACATTATAAATTCCCTGTCCATCCAAAATATCCAACATCGGTCGGCCGGCCGTTCCTGATGGTTCCCCGTCATCGCTGCAGCGCACCGTATCCTTATTTTCACCTAAAATATAGGCAAAGCAGTTATGTCTGGCATCATAATATTTTTTCCGCATCGCGGTAATTTTTTCAAGTGCTTCTTCTTCCGTTGTGACCGGAAAAATGTTCGCAATAAAACGGGATTTCTTTTCTATAATTTCCCCTTGTCCACCTTCGTAGAGTATCTTAGATGCTGTTTCCATCCGTTTCGTTCCTTTCTCTTACTTCGTTCCTACTCCTTACTATTATAGTAATTGCCCTTTCCCTTTTCAAGAGTTTTTGTTATACTAAAAAGAAAAGGAAACATTCAGGAAGGAAAGGACCGCACATGAATTTTAGTCATAAGGGAATCCAGAATCGAAAACATCAGCTTGAATCCGCAGCCACTCACCGTCTGCACAAATTACAGCTTATGGGAATTCGTCTTACTCTCATCGGGCTTATTTTTATCAGCCTTTTTGCCGGAAGTTTCCTGATTGGGATGTACACAAGCATCTTATCTTCGACACCGGATGTGAACTCTATCCAGATTGTTCCAAAGGGCTATACAACGACAATTGTGGACAGTGAGGGAAATCCGATTCAGTCCTTAGTCGGGAAAGATGCCAACCGTGAATATGTTACATTGGATAAAATTCCTGAAAATCTTCAAAATGCCTTTATTGCCATTGAGGACGAGCGTTTCCGTAAGCATAACGGCGTGGATACACAGGGCGTTTTGCGTGCACTGACTATTGGCATAAAAAATAAGGGCGATTTTACACAAGGTGCCAGTACGATTACACAGCAGTTATTGAAAAACCAGGTATTTGAGGGCGGCGAGGAAAATACACTCTTTGAAAAAATAAAGCGTAAGCTGCAGGAGCAGTTTCTTGCTTTGCAGACCGAAAAAAAATACAGTAAAAACCAAATTCTCGAGTATTACTTAAATACCATTAACCTCGGGCAAAATACACTTGGTGTACAGGCAGCATCCAAACGATATTTTAATAAAAATGTTTCTGACCTCACCCTTTCCGAGTGTGCGGTTCTTGCCGGCATTACGCAAAACCCATCAGCGTACAATCCGATTTCCCATCCGGCGAAAAACAGTCAGAAACGCACAACTGTTTTGACCTATATGAAAAATCAGGGATATATTTCCAGTAAAGAATACACCGATACTCTCCGTGACCCGGTTTATGACCGCATCCAAAAAGTGAACAAACAAACATTTTCAAGTTCTTCCATTACCTCGTATTTTACCGATGCTTTGATCGAGCAGGTAATTCAGGATTTGAAAGCCAAATGCGGCTACACGGAAACGCAGGCTTATAACGCACTGTACAGCCGCGGCCTGACGATTTACAGCACGCAGGACAAATCTATGCAAAAAACCGTCGATTCAATGATGAACAACAAAAAATATTATCCTGCGAACTCTCGATATGAACTAACTTATCAATTGATTGTTACGCACAAGGACGGAACGCAGATTACCTATTCCTTTTCCGATATGAAGAAATGGTTTAAAAGTAGAAAGAAGGAAGTTATATCCGGATTATATAAAAAGAAATCCACTGCCAGAAAACAAATCAAGCAGTTCCGAGCTGCTATGCTGACGAAAGATGATACCGTGCAGTCTGAGACGATTGACCTCGTAATTGAACCGCAGTCCTCCTTTGTTGTAATCGACCAGCATACCGGTGCCGTAAAAGCGCTTGTCGGCGGTCGCGGTGATAAAAACGCAAGCCGCACACTGAACCGTGCAACGGATTCGGTGCGCCAGCCCGGCTCAACCTTTAAGATTTTATCGACATACCTGCCGGCACTTGACACTGCCGGCATGACGCTGGCAACCGTACAGGATGACGCCCCTTATTACTATCCGGGTACAAAACGGAAAGTGAAAAACTGGTACGGAAACTCCTACCGCGGACTTACTTCCCTGCGTGAAGCAATGGCGCAATCCATGAATGTAGTTGCCGTCAAAACATTGAAGGATGTAAGTCCTAAAACCGGATATGATTATTTATTAAATTTAGGTTTTACTACTTTGGTTGACAACTATACCAGTCAGGATGGAAACACCTATACGGATATTTCTCTCCCACTTGCTCTTGGAGGATTGACTAAAGGCGTTACCAACTTAGAATTAACGAACGGCTTTGCTACCATTGCCAATCAGGGACTTTATCATCCCGCCTTCTTTTATACAAAAATTGTCGACCATGACGGAAATGTGTTACTCGACAACACAACGAATACGGATACCAAACAGGTCATGAAAGAATCGACTGCATGGCTCCTTACCAGTGCAATGGAAGACGTCATTTCAAAAGGAACCGGCAGCCGCTTAAAATTCAAAAAAATCAATATGCCACAGGCAGGAAAAACCGGTACTTCCACCGGCAACCGTGACTTGTGGTTTGTCGGCTACACACCGTATCTCACAGCCGGCATCTGGGGCGGTTATGATTCCGGGCAAAAGCAAACATCTCTTACCTATCAGAAAGATTTGTGGCGTGACACGATGGAGAAGTTAAATCAAAATTACACAAAAGTTTCATTCAAGAAACCGGACTCTATCACAACCGCTGTTATTTGTACAAAATGCGGAAAACTTGCAATCAACGGTATTTGCGACAAGGCTGTTGGCGGCTCCTGCATAAAAAAAGAATACTTTGATAAAGAGTCCGTACCAAAGGAGAAATGCGACTGCCATGTGCGTTGCAAAATCTGCAAAGCCTCCGGACATCTTGCCGGCGACGGCTGCCCATCCTCACAGATTTATACAGCCGTTTACCTGCAAAAAAATGAGTCCACGCAAACCGCAGACTCATCGTTAAGCATTCCCCGCTAT
>OGZH01002466.1_pt1 | contig 10255 bp, 7 predicted proteins | sample 1576741 | NCBI WGS metagenome assembly OGZH01 (sample SAMEA3541560, study PRJEB24748) | human gut metagenome | biome: human gut; feature: human-associated habitat; material: faeces | place: China | collected 2012 | reverse complement strand
AAGAAGAGTTTAATAGGCGGTTGGAGAAGACGTTTGAAACGGCAAGTGAAAATCTTTATGGGGGAAAGATCGGCGAATTTGACAGTTTCTCAGGAGTTGAGCAGTTGTATAACTACGGAAACCAACCTTGTTTGCATAATGCATGGTTATTTAATTATTCGGGAAAGCCGTGGTTGACGCAGAAATATACGCGTGATATCTGTAATGTTTTCTATGGAACGGAACCAACCCATGGATACGGATACGGGCAGGACGAGGATCAAGGGCAACTTGGTGCATGGTATGTATTGGCTGCTATGGGATTGTTTGATGTGCAGGGAGGGACGAATAAGGTGCCGACAATGCAAATCGGTAGTCCTCTGTTTGATAAAGTGACGATTCATCTGAATAGGAAATATTATCGGGGAGATACTTTCATTATCAAAACCTATGCTAATTCTGAGAAAGCATATTATGTACAAGATGCGGCGTTTAACGGAAAATCATTACAGAAATGTTTTATAGGTTTAAAAGATATTTTATTAGCTCCAAACTGATGGCGGAACGATTTGACTGGACGGCAGAACAAGTGAAGTTTGCCCCACAGGTTTATTTTTTAAGCCGTACGGTAGGTGCTTTGCTGGGTGCTTTCTTGTTAGCCCGTATTGCTGAAATGAAATATTTCCGTGTGAATATTGTTGCCTGTATTTTCTCTTTGCTTATTCTGGCCTTTGTGAAAAACGATATGGTAAATCTGATTTGTATCGGTGCTGTCGGCTTCTTTGCCTCATCCGTATTTTCTATCATTTATTCGATGGCTTTGCAGGCAAGACCGGAAAAAGCAAACCAAATTTCAGGGTTGATGATTACTGCTGTTGCCGGTGGCGGAGTAGTTACTCCAGTTATTGGGTTTGCGATTGGAACAGTAGGTGTTATCGGAGGCGTTTTTGTCACTTTAGCTTGTGTGTGTTATTTGACTTATTGTGCTTTTGGGGTGAAGACCGCGAAAGCGTAGTATTATTGCGGAGAAGATGCTATCTTCGCCCGAATCCTACTTAGCGACTGCGGAGTTATCCACAAGTAAGACGCAATATGTTTTAAAGGTACATATTGCAATAATTCCGGAGTCTCTTTGATAAGGTTGAGATAGCGTTCTTTAGCCCGTGGGCTTCCCGAGCTGATAAGCCAGTTCTCCTGTTGAAGAAACTGGTGATCCATGAGGCGGAGCCCCAAATTAGCGAGTCCGATGGATGAGGCGAATAGCTGATTCAGAGCTGTTCGGGAAATACAATAGGCCACACTGTCACACATGACCTCAATATTTATTAATGAGTAGGCATTATCTACATAGCCCCAGACGGAGAAAGCAGCTTCTCCGTCTGAAGCAAACCAGATGGTAGTATCCACTCCGTCTTTATGATAATAGGCTCGCCATATTCCTGTCTTGATAAAATAAAGATTACAGTTCTTTGTTCCCTCGCGTACTATTAAATCTCTCTTTTTGAAATGTACCTCTTCCATATAGTTCAGTAGAGACTGTACATCGGTTTCAGATACCTTGTATCTATCGCAAAGTTTTTCAATGAATGTTCTCATATTGCAAAGATACTTATCGTCGGCAGACAATGAAACGATCTTTCAAATAAATTCCGAAAATATAGAAAGTGGTTAATAACTCTGCCAATGGTACGGCTAGCCAGATACCCGGGATGGGCCGGATGCAATACCGGAGGGAGCGCAAAGAATCCGATCAACATAAATACGACTCCCCGGAGAAGAGTGATAATTGTTGCTCGCTGACCTCTTTCGACACTCTGATAATAACCAATGCCAATCATGTTGACGGCAAAGAAAATGAATCCTACTCCGAAATAAGGAAGCCCGTTTACTGCTATATCGAATGCAGCGTAGCTGCGGTCAATGAATAACGAAACGATGTCTTGGCAGCATAGTACGGTAAGAATGAAAAAGCTAATACCGCAGATTAAAGCGGTCCGAATGGCGAGATGCAGTGTCTTTCGTACACGCTCGGGTTGTCCGGCTCCGAAGTTATAGCTGATAATCGGCTGTGCGGATTGTGCAATGGCATTATAGACCATGAAGATGATAGGGAAGAAGTAACAGGCAATACTGAATGCTGCCACTCCGTCTTCACCGAGATGGCGGATGAAAACGTAGTTCCCCAGAAACATCATACAGGCAATGGAGGCTTCACTGATAAAAGCAGAACTTCCCAGTTTAATCATATAACCGATGTTGCGAAGAGTCAGTAACAGACTTTTGATACTTAACTTTATCCGGCATAGATGGAGGGTACGAGAGAAATGGAGGAGGTAAATCAGTGTCATCAACCCTCCCACAACAGTCCCCAGACTGGTGGCAAAAGCTGCTCCCATTATTCCCCAACCAAATTCGAAGATGAATATATAATCCAGTATGATATTGAGTATGGCTGCAACCGCATTACACATCATGGCATAGGTGGGTGAACCGTCCAGACGGATGCAGAACATACCTATATTTAAGACTTCGTAGAATACGAGAAAAGGAATGTACCATGCCATATATTCTACAGCTAACGGCAACAATCGGTCCGAACTACCTAATAATCTGGCTAATGGCTCTATAAAATAAAGGCACAGAGCAGACAGGATAAGTATGAGCAATGCAGAAAAAGCAATTGCTTGAGTGATATTAATACTTGCTACTTTGCGTTTTCCCTGAGATAAATGAATGGAAGCCACCACCGAAGCTCCCACTCCGAACATCAGTCCGATACCCGCTGCGATCATAAAAAGCGGTGCAGTGATATTTACTGCCGCCAGCGCGTCACTGCCAATTCCTTTTCCTACAAATATCCCGTCCGTAATAACGAACAGTGCCGAGAATACCATCCCAAGTACCGTAGGAATTAGTAACTTACGGAACAACGTGGAGATGTTCATACTGCCGAAATCAATACTATCTTTCATAACTTTCTACCTTTGTCGTTGAAAATGGCGACAAAGGTAGGGTTATGGGAGGAGATAAAAATTACCATTTGGTAATTTTTATCTCTATATTTAATAGGGAAAAGAATCTCTTATGTATATTCTATCAATTATTTGAGCATGTTGAAATCCTTTATTCCAAAAACTTCAGTGGATATTTCACCCAACCAACCGCTTTTACTATTAACACCCACTTGTACTTTGATAAAATCAACGTACTTCAGGTTTGCATCCTTACCGTCGAAAGTTACAGCATGGGATATCTTGAAATGATTGTCAGACGGTCCGGCATTATAGTTGTCATCATCTGTCAGACGATCAATGGCGCTGAAATTATCAGCATATCCCCATTCATAACTATCATTTACCCAATAAGTACCATTACCGGATTGATCGTAATTACGCTCTTTCAGGCGAGTACCTCGCAAAGTATATTGTTTTTCCTTTACCCAGGCGGGATAATAATAATCTTGCCGGTGAAAAGCACCCAGATAATCAATAGACCCACTTTGACCATGATTGTCTGTCCATGGGGTGGGAAGCTGAATACCAGTTGGTTTATGATAGGTGACGGCATAGTCCTGCCAGGTTTCGGCTTTCCCATATTCGGATCCGCGCAATTCATACCAAGTGTCATTAGGTAACCCATCACCATTTTCGTCCTGCATTACCCATACAATTCCCGGTTCTGACGAACCATCAAAAGCGTTTCCTGTAATAGCAATGTTGTAATCTCCATCATTCACGATACTATGGTCGAATCCAACGATGATGTATCCACCGAATCCGCCTAGGGAAACATAAGCCGTCTGATTGATTCGTTCTTCTGCATAGGTGCAGGCTTCTGCCATAGTTGTTGTGGTATGATTCTCATTGATGAATTGACCGGGAGCCGGTAAATATTCATATACTCTGTTCATTGACGCAGAACTTGTGGCGCTAATCTTCCGCTGGTATGTTCCTGCGGGAGGGCAAACATTGATTTTTAATGTTTGCGTAGCGAGTATATATGAGTTCCTCATTTCTACCTTTACTGTGTGTTCTCCCTGCTGCTCGGATGTAAACAGATAAGTATCATTTTCTCCGGATTGCACTTGTTCATTGTCCACGGTCCATGTATAGACTGCATCCAGTGCATTATTCACGTCAACCGGTTTGATACGGATAGTTCTGCCGGCTGACATGTTATATTCCGTTTGCAGGAATGTCCAGTTGAAATCTACTTGATCCGGTGAACAAACTTCTACTTTGAAAGTTACTTCGTCATCGCCATCTTCATTGTGAGTAGCAAAACGAACTTGATATTCGCCAAGCTCGATTGTGGGGAGAGTACAGGTTAATTCGTTCGAAATATCTTCACCGTTTATTTGCCAGGAGTAACTGGTTTCCAGAAAAGAATCTACTATAGGTGTAATGGTTAGTTCAGAGCCTTGAAGCACTTTGAAACCTTTGTCGGCATCCGCAATAGAGATAGTAGGTACATCAAGTTGAAAGACATCGATACGTATCTCCTTTTCTGTTGTCCCTCCGGCATTGGTGGCAGAAATCAGAATGAAATACCTGCCTGCTTCATCGGCTGAAAATGTCAGGGTGGAAGTGGTACAGATACTCTTTCCATCTATTGTCCAGTTAAAGGTCGTTTCCGAATCGGTATTTTCATAAATGGGAGCGATGGTTATCTCCCGACCAATTTTTGTTTTATAGATGGAGGATTCTTCTTTCAAGGTAATGACAGGAGCGGAAAGAAGAGGAGAGTCCTCCTCTTCTTTCACGCATGATATTAATGCTAACAGAACAAATAAAAAAAGTATAATATGTTTCATTAGAATCTCACTGCTACATCATCATAAGCAAAATAGGCAGGTTGGCTGAAACCATATCCGTTATCATTACTTCCAGTGACATTAAAGTCTATTTTGACCACTTTGCCTAATGCGGATAAATCCCATTTTGTCCATTCAAGTATATTACCCTCGGCTCCAACCAAATAAAATTCCGGACGTGTAGCTACTTCTTTTCCATCTTCATCATAACCGATAGCAACCAGTTTCACCCAATCATCTTTGCCTGCGGGTGCGGTCAAACCGTTACCGTTGGCCACACAGTTGGCTAGGTAGGTCGTCATAGTCACATACATGTGGTCAACTACACGAGCAACTCCGTCTCCAAAGTAAATATAGGGTAATGGACCGTTGGCATATCCGGAATTGTCTGCATAGCCGTAATGTACGCAGAAGTTTTTGGAACCATTATGTCCTCCAAAACCAGTTTTTGCATCCTGATAATAAACGGCTAGTTGGTGCTGGAAGTCTCCATGAGTAAGATCCATATCCAGATAATTGGAAATTGCGTGTCCGCCACCCCAGTATTGGTAATCACCCCATCCGTTAGGAAGTTCGGAAGCAAGAAAAGTGTTGTTTGCATCACTCCAGTTATAGAGTTGGTTATTCTTAGGATAAAGTAGTGGGCCACCATATTGTTGGCTGTCAATTAATGATGACCAGTTTCTTTCTCCTACCATGTTAGCATCACCTTTATAATCAACATCCTCGAATGTCAAGAAGTGTGCTTCACGCACTGCTCTTAATTGCATTTTTATTACTTTACCGAAAGCTTTGGACGGAGTGACAAGTATTTTAAGTTCACCATCTTTGACATCATCACCTGAAACTGCCGGAGCTGTGATTCTTAAGTCTTTATCATTAAGAACCGCTGTCCATCCTTGCGGAATAGCAATTAATGTTGCGTCGTCTATATTGGCAGTTGTAAGAAGATACGTCCTTGTTTCATTAGACGAGAACAAGGTATAATCCCTATTGGCAATGTCAAATGTATATGTTTCCCCTTTGGGCAATGTGAACGACGTTCCATCTGCAAGAGTAACTAGTACATGATTGTCATTAACTGTAACAGATTTGAAGAAAGAGTCTCCGTCTTGTCCTTCCGCTTTCACAGGTTTGCCGTCTGTTCCGTTAATGCGTTTGGCTCCTTCGCCTGTATCAACGGTCCAGTATCCGTCACTGTCAACTCCCATAACTGGAGTTGTACCTGTCACTTTTAACTTGTTAGTTGCATCCGGCAGCCATTCTGTAGTACCGTTGGTAGTAATGGTCCAGTAATATATTCCGTCTTCGTCAGCTTTCACTCCAATCACAGGAGCATCTGTACCATTCTTTCCATTTTTGATAGATACGGTGCTTCCATCACTGAAAGTTAATGTGTAGCCATCAGATGTCTGTTCCGTGTTGGTGATTACTTTCCCTTGATTTAATGCGTCTACCAAACTCTGTAAAGTTGTAATTTCAGAGTTCATTTTCTTGACTGTTGTTTCTAGTGTTTCTACTCGTCCGTCAAGATCATTGACTTTATCCCAGAGATCATCGTCATTGTAGCAACTGCATACCGTAATGATAGTGAGCAGTAAAAATAGAATTTTCTTCATTGCTTTTGTTTTTAATTAGTAATAGTGATATGAATTATTGAATCGCTTTTAGTTTCTTATCTGTAAAGGCAATATGTGCCGGAATGTCCCCCGTGATGACTGACCATTTCTTTTTTCCATCCCGGGAGAAACAGTATAATGTGCCGGGAGTCACATAGTCTTTGGCATCGGTGACGAAGAATTCACCTGTTTCCGGATTGATTGCTATTCCATAAGGTATCTTGATAGATTTTTCCGTACCATCTGTAATAAAATTGCGGGTATCAGTTTTCTTTGTTTTTGTATTATAGATAGCGTAAGAGACTGTCCAACTGTTGGTGTAATAACTCCATTCTGTACTGTATACATACAGTGAATCTCTGCAAATAGCCATTTCTGTATTGGGAAGAAGCGGTAATTCTTCGATTACTTTATCGGTATTGGAATCTATTACAAATGTTTCGGAGTAAGTGTCATAATAATCTCCCCGGGATGAGACATAAATATTTCCGTATTGGTCTAATTCCATTCTATGCAAATTGATTCCCACATCAATGGTTTTGATAACTTTGAATGTGTTCAAGTCGATGACGGATACCGTGCGGTCATAATTAGGTACGCGATACCCGCCGGAGTTGGCTACATAGAGTTTGTTGCCCACAATCACCATTTCTTCCGGCTGGTAGCCGACCACACAGGTGTCCTTGACAGTCAGTGTGGTAGTGTCAACACGTGCTACATACCCCAGTCTGGCGTTGGGATCTATTTTGACAGGGCCTGCATACGAACTGACGTATGCATATTTATCTTTAAAGACGATATAACGGCAATTAGGTATGGAAATTTGCGTGATGTGTTTTGCTGTTTCTACATTCATCACTTCTACGAAATGAGAACAGTTGATGATGGCATATAACTTATTTCCATAGATTTGGATATCATTTCCCACATCCCCCAATTCTTGTACGACTCCCGGGTTCCGTTCCGCATAGATATTCTTATGATAGATACCGGTTTCGTAATCAAAGTAATCAAGGGTAGCCTTGTTGCTTCCCATATTTCCTTCATTGAGTAGAAAAAAACCTTTGACAGAGGTGCCGCTTACTCCGGGAGTAACTTGGTTGGGAGTTGACGGAATAATGCGTTCATCTTCGCGACAAGAAGTCGACAGAAGAACAAAACAGATAATGATGGATAGAACAGATATTCTCATAACATGACGTTTAATTTGATTTTAAAACTTGTACCGGGCATAGGATAGCATTGCACTACTTCATATTGCTGATTGAAGATATTATTAATTTCTGCCGTTACACGTATTCCCGTTTTCCCCCATTGAAAAGTTTTGGATAGGGAAAAATCATGGGTATACCAAGGCTGTGCGTAGTTCTCCGGGATATTGGCGACTGCTTCATAACGTTCACCTGTATAAATGAAACTATAGTTGCAAGACCATGTTTGATAACTTCCATTGAGGATGATGGAACCTCCATGCCAAGGTATATAAGGAATCTGGCCTCCATACCATTCACTGGTAGGATCGGTAAAATCCTGTGCCTTTTGATAGGTGTAATTGAATAGAGTGCTAAGTTCCACCTTTCCGAAACCCCATTCTCCTCGTATGGCTGCGTCTAATCCCCGAATTTCCACATGTCCGAGATTAATCATAGTCCAACGGAACTGGTTGGAGGTAGGCATGGCAATGATTTTATCATCTACTTCATTATAGTAACCATCTATTTGTAAGTCCAGGCTTTTCAGCCAATGGTTATTCCAGGTGTGAGAGAAAGTGATACCCACATCGTATTGGGTGGTATATTCTGGTTTTAAGTCCTTATTGCCTATAAAAGTATAATACAAATCATTGAGAGTTGGCATGCGAAAGACTTTCTTATAAAAGGCTCGTACATTCAGAGGGAGCTTGGTCAATGGTTGCCAGGTGGCTATGACAGACGGAGTGTATTTGTTTTTGGTGCCTGCATTGGCTCCTTTGGTACGTGTATTGTCGTCGACATGAGTATATAACAGGCTCGCCTGCAACATGAGGCGGTTGAAGTCAAAGGACGTGGCAGCAGAAGTCAGGATTGTATTACGGGTTGGATAGACAAAATCTATGAGATCGGCCCGTAATGTATTCCATTGAAAATCGTTGGATAATGACATACTCCACCAGGGATAGATGGTGAATAAATGGGCGGCCGAAGCATAGATTTCTTGCTGTCGGTAGTGATTGTCTACATACATGGTGGTGACATCCAGTCTGGGATCGGATAAATAGTGGAGATAGTCATAAGCATATTTTCCGTTGGCTAGCAGACTGTACCAAGGCTTAAAATAGTTTTGAAAAGAGCCTTGCACAAACAGATTGGTATCCCACTGCCGGTCCTGATGGCGAAATTTACCCGGTTCTTCTCTTACCGCAGCTCCGGGGTATCCCCGTTCCGAATTGTATAGGTATGCTTTGGCTTTCCATTCTCCTTTGGGGATTTTTCCGAAGAATGCATTCTCCAAACGTAACATTCTTACGTCTCCATTTTGACGGACAGCTGTTGTGTCGTAACCATCTTTCTTGGCGTATGTGAATTTATATCGTCCTGATGTATACATATACTCCGTACTGATGGAACTGCTTATTCGTTCGTTGAAACGATGTTCCCAAAGTAGTGACGGATTGATGGTAGAGAATGAACCGCCTTTCACCCCGATGTTCAGGTTGTTTTTCTTTTCCCCTTTGAATAGGGGTTTTCGTGTCTGCATATATATGGCACTTGCGGAACTATAATCTTTGGCAGGTTGGAAGATGGCACTTTTTTGACCATTATATAGTGAAATGACTTCCATATTATCTAATGAAAAACGGCCTAGATCGACGACTCCATTTTGCGCATTTCCTAATTCAATACCATCGTAGAATACTCCGACATGATGACTGCCCATACTTCGTATATTGACGGTTTTTAGTCCTCCAATACCTCCGTAATCTTTTATCTGTACTCCGGAAAAGTAGCGCAAAGCATCGGCAACGGAGTAAACATTGAGCTTCTCAAGTTCTTTGCCGGACAGAATCTGTACAGGAGACATCTTTTTTTGCATCCGATTACTGTAGATAGTAACTTCTTTGAGTTTGAGAAGTGTATCAGACAGAGAAGTCTGATGCCGAACCTTGGATTGGGAAATGGCCGGTAATGTGGTAAATAAAGATAGAATCAAACATAATATCCACCGTAAATGGATACAATGCTTATTGTATGAATGGACTTGAATAGAAAGCATGTCTTTTATTTTATAGGTATAAAAAATCCGTTTGTTCAGATCTGAATTCAATCTACACAAACGGACATATAGCTATTATACCAAATAAAAGATAATTGCTTATTTTCTATTTGACTACTACCCGAAATCCCGCAGGTGTAAATCAGAGCATCAAGGCAGGTCTTCTGACTCATCCCATTTTGCAACGCCTTCCCAGATAAACTATCCAGTGACTTTCGTGTTGCAATTTTGCTCTCTGATTACAAGGAGCGGAGATTTACAGCAGCAGGTTCTGTTGCCGGTTTACACGGCATTCCCTTTTAATTCCTTAACAACGCAAAAGTTGTTCAAGGAAACCTTAACGGCACAAAGTTAGAAAGTTTTTATTAATTAGTTTGTTTTATTCTAAAAAAATATCCCATTGACCAATAACAAATATTCCGGCATCTGATCCTATTCTCTCCATTTGTTAGTAATCAATTGGATGGAAAAGGATATATTAATATGTTATCCCAACGACAGAATCAATATTTGTGCCGTCAATACTCGCAGAAACATGGTGAGCGGATAGACCGTAGCGTAGCCGACGGCAGGCGCATCACAGGAGGTCAGG
>OGZH01002457.1_pt1 | contig 10280 bp, 8 predicted proteins | sample 1576741 | NCBI WGS metagenome assembly OGZH01 (sample SAMEA3541560, study PRJEB24748) | human gut metagenome | biome: human gut; feature: human-associated habitat; material: faeces | place: China | collected 2012 | reverse complement strand
TGGCGGTCTCAAATGTGGCTGCTTCTGGCACCCATTCTTCTGGCCGCTGGGAGTATTGCGCTGACAGGTTTTCCAAACCTTCCATAATGGGAGCCAGCTTGTTCAGTTCCTTGCTCTGCTTCTGGTAAGCCTTGTTTGCCTGCTGCGCCCGCTGTTCCGCTACATCTGCCGCCGTCTGTACGGTTTCCAACTGCTCCTGCATCTCAGCCAAATCAGCCTGACGCTCCTGCTTAGCCGCTTCCAGCGCAGCCACCTCTTTGGTGCGCTCCTGCTTCTTAAAATCCGAGGGCAACCAGGCCACCCCGTACTGCTCCCCTACGCTCTGCCCAATGGCATTGATCTTTTGGGCGTCCTTTAAGGGGCTGATGCTTAGGGTGGTGCAAAAATAGTCAAAGCCCATTTCCTTGGCCAGCGCCGCCGTCTTTTCCAGTCGTTGGCGATAGCAGCGCATACAGCGGGCGCCCCCCTCCGGGCAGTCCTCATACCCCTTGGCAACAGCCGCAAAGGCCGCCGGTTCGTAGTCCCCGGCGATCAGCTGCACCGGGTGCACTGCCGGCTGGTGCGCAATCAGCCGCCGCTGCTCCGCCAAGCGCTTTTGGAACTCTCCCTCCGGGGCAATATTCGGATTATAATAAAAGACCGTGATCTGAAAATACTGCGACAGCCACTCCAGCGTGGCGCTGGAACAGGGGGCGCAGCAGCTATGCAGCAGCAGGGTGGGTACTCGCCCTGCCGCCGTTTGCTGCCGGATCACGGCCATACACATACGATCGTAATTGATTTTGTTCATGTTATTTGCTCAAATAGTAAGTAGGGTTCACCCGGGTGCCATTCAGCCGAATTTCAAAATGGCTATGGGGCCCGGTGGAATTGCCGGTAGAACCGCTCTTGGCGATCTGCTGACCCTTCTTCACCGTTTGGCCGGTGCCCACTAAAATAGACGAATTGTGGGCATATAGGGTCACCACGCTGCGGCCGTGGCTGTCTGTGCCGTGATAGATCATCACATAGTAGCCGTAGCTGTAATCCAGCCGCTTGACGGTAATCACCACCCCGGACTGGGCGGCCACAACCTTGGAGCCTACGCCGCAAGGGAAGTCCAGCCCACCGTGGTACTTGCCGCTGGAGTAATTGGGGAACCCGGCGCTGACAGTATAGTGCCCGGGCACCGGATAAGTCATATTCAGCGCCGCGTCCGAGTGGCTGTAAACCCCTTGGGCCTTGCCCCCGGCGGTGTTGTTCTTAGAGGTGGTGTGCTCCTTGTCCTTTTTGGACAGGGTGGTCACCTCGTCTGCATTCTTCAAACCGCTGATCAGGGCGTTGATCTCGCTTTCCACCTGCTGCTGCAGCTTTTCGTCCTCGTTACGGTACTCGGTGTACATTCGGTTCTTCGCTGTCAGCTGAGCCAAGAGCGCGTCGCTCTCTGCCCGGTCCTGGGCCAGGGTCACCTTGCTGGCGGCAATGCCCTCCTGGTCACGCTCAATGGCGGCCTGCTTGGCTTTTAAGGTTTTGTTTTTTTCGTCCAGGTCTTTTTTGACCTTTTGGTACTGCGCTTTTTGCTGGTTCAGGCCGTTTTGCTTGGAGCAGATCTCCTCCATCTTGCCATTGACCTCTTGCAGCAGCTCCGTGTCGCTCTTGGACACGGCCTTGATCATCTCATACCGGGTAAGGAAGCCGGAAATATCCTTGCACCCCAGCAGCGCGGTGATAATGCTGTACTCACCGCTTATGTACATCACCCGCAGCCGGTAGCAATAGGCCTGATAGGTGGCCTCAAACCGGTCGTTAAGCTTGTTCAGTTCCTTTTGGCTGGCGTCCACCTCCTTTTGCAGGGCGTCCAGCTGCTTTTTGTTGGCAGCAATCTGGGGCTTTAACGTGTCAATGGCCTTTTGGCTCTCGTCCACCTGGGCTTGCAGCACCGTCAGTCGGTCGTTCATGGCGCCGATTTTTTGATCTAAAGTGTCCACATAATCCTGGGTCACCTTGGAGCTTTTGCCCAGCTCCGCCAGCTTCTTTTCGCTTTCTTCTATGCTTTTTTGCAGCTCTTTTTGCTGCTGCTCCAGGCTCTTTTTGGCCTGGTCCTTTTTGGCGTTCTCCGCCGCCTTGTCCGTGGTGGTCTCCGCCGCCGTGGTGCTCTCCGCGGTCTCCGCACCCCAGGCGCTGCCCCCGGGCAGAGCGCACAATAGAGCGCACGCCAGCACCAACGCCAGGAGCTTTTGGCTGTATTTTTTCATATTCTGTTCCATCTCCTTGACGCATTAGGGCAAATAAATTTCCGGGTTCACGCAGTCGTTATACGACGCGGTGGGGGTGCGCACTTCAAAGTGGCAGTGCGGGCCGGTGGAGTTACCGGTGGAGCCGCTGTAAGCAATCAGCTGGCCACGGTGCACATGTGTGCCGGCAGATACCACCCGCCGACTGTTATGGGCGTACAGGGTATACACCGAATTGCCGACACTGTCCGTCTTGTCGTGGGCGATCACAATGTAGCGCCCGTAGCTGCGGTAGCTGCCGTCGCTGTTCGTCAGATCGGCCGACACGATTACCGTGCCGCTCTCTGCCGCCACAACGCGGGAGCCGCTGGCACATGCAAAATCGCAGCCGGAGTGCCCGGCGTAGCCATGGAACGCCGTGGTAATGCGGGTTTGGCTGGGCACCGGATAGGTTAGGCGCAGCCGCTTGCTCTCCGTGGTAGTGTGCTTCTTTGTGGTGGAAGCCGTCGTGCCGGCGCTCTCGCCGTGCTTTGTGGTGGTATGCTTCTTTGTTGTGGTCGTGGTTGTTGTGGTTGTATATTTCTTTGCCGCTTCTTCAATTTGGCGGTCGATCTCATCCAGATCGTTTTGGGTCACATCCCGGTACTCGGTATAGGCCTTGGTCTTATCCGTCAACTGCTTGAGCAGCCGGTTGGCCTCTGTCTGCTGGTCGGTAAGCACCTGCCGCCGGGTGGTCAGATCTTTCTGATCCGCCTGCAAGGTGGTCACCGTCTGTTCCAGCTCCGTTTGGCTGGCGGCCAATGCCGTCTTTTTGGTTTGCAGGTCTTTTTGCCGGGCGGTCAGGTCCGTTTTGGCCTGTTCCAGCCGGGTGCCTTCTGTCTGTACGGACCGGAGCAGCGCCGTGTCCTGCTTGGCAACCCTTGCCACCATCTCGTAGCGGGTGAGCAGCTGGCCGATGTCCGTGCTGCCCAGCAGGAACGCCAACACATTGGTCTCGCCGCTGATATACATGGCCCGCAGCCGCTGGCAGTAGCGCTGATAATTCTGCTGAAACTGGGCGTCCAGCACAGTGATCTGCTGCTTGGTGTCTGTAATCTGCTGCTGCAGCGCCGCCTGATCCTGCCGATTTTTCTTCTGCTGCTTTTGCAGCACGGTAATGCGGTTCTCCGCCGTGTCCACCTTTTGCTCCGTCAGCTTTAACTGGCTGCGCAGGTAGCCGATCTTCTGATCCAGGGCGTCCAGGTACGCCTGGGTGTCCTTGCTTTGCTTGCCCAGGGTCTCCAAGGTTTTTTCCGTTTGGCGCAGCTTCATTTCCAGGTAGGATTGCTGCTCCTCCGGCGTCATTTGGCTGTTGAGCCCGGTGTCCGCTGCCGGCACAGCCGCCGGGGTGGAGAACACGGCAGGTAAAAACAGACAGAAAGCCAGCAAAACAGCCAAAACTTGTTTTCCATGTCTTTGCCGCTTCACTGGCTTCACTTCCTTTGTGGTCTATTCTTGTTGTATGGCACGGCGGCAGCCCACGGTGGGGCACCGTCGCCGTTTCTATTTACAGATAATTCAGCGGGTTCACTCGGGAGCCGTTGACGCGCACTTCAAAGTGGCAGTGCGGGCCGGTGGAGTTGCCGGTGGAGCCGCTCTTGGCCACCACCTGACCGGCGCTGACCTTCTCGCCCACGCTCACCAAAATTTGACTGTTGTGGGCATACAGGGTGGACAGGCCGTCCCCGTGGTCAATGATCAAATACCGACCATAGCTGTAATTCAGGTACTTAACCAAAATCACCGTGCCACTGGCGGCTGCATACACATTGGAGCCGGTGGATACCGGGAAGTCAATACCCCCGTGGTAACGACCGCTGGAGTAGTTGGGATACCCGGCAGAAATGGAGCGGCTGTCCGTAGGATAGCGCAGCTGTCCACTGCCGGAACCGTGAGAACCGCTGATGCTGCCGGAGCCGTGAGAACCGGCGGCGGCAATGGCGGCGCTGATATCATTTTGCACCTGCTGCAACTGCTTTTGATCCGTCTCAATGGCTTCCTGATACTCGGAGCTCTGCTTGGAGAGCTTGCGCATTTGGGCATTGCACTCTGCGGCCTCGCTGTCCAGATCCGCCTTGGTGGAAGAAATATCGTTAATATTCTTCTGGAGGGCAGCTTTGTCCGTCTCCAGGCTCTTTTTGTCCGCGTTCAGCTGGTTGCGTTTTTCCTCCAGCTTCTGCTTTTGCGCCTCGATCTCCTCCATCTTCTTCATCAGGCTGTCCAAGGTGGCGCTGTCCTGCTGGGAGACGGACTTGATCATCTCCGACCGGGTCAAAAGACTGGACAGGTCAGAGCAGGTGAGCAGCACTTCCAAAGTGGAGGCACTGCCGCTGATATACATAGCCCGCAGCCGCTGACAATACTCGGCGTATGTAGCGTCAAATTCCTTTTGCTTTTGGTCAATTTGACGCTGGGTCTCCTCAATATCCGCGGCGGTTTTTTCAATCTTCGCCTGGGTGGCGTCAATCTCCGATTGCAGGGCGGACTTGTCGCTCTCCAAATTGGAGATCTTGTCCTGCAACAGGCTTATTTTTTCCTGCAGGGTGTTGATATATTCCTGCGTATCTTTCTTTTGTTTGGACAAGCTGTTCAGCTTGCTTTGGGTGCTGTTGATTCGGGACTGAATTTTGCTTTTTTCGCTCTCCAGCTCCGAGCGGGACTTGGCCTCTGCCACAAAGGCGGAGCTTACCCCGGCGGTCAGCACCAACACAAGGCTGCAAAGCAGGCAAAACAGCCGCCGCAACCAAATTTTGGATTTAGACTGCACTAATCTCACTACCTTCCTTATTCAGGTACTTGCGCATGGTGATCATGGAGCCGCCTACACCGCTAACAATACCGATGGCAACAAAGATGCCCAGCATTTGCAGCGCATAGGGGGCAAAGGGCAGCGCAGACAGGGACAGGCTTCTCAGCAGGTCGCCGAACTGGCGCACCGCCAGCTCGTACAGGCCCCATACCAGCCCCAGCGACACAGCGCCGGACACGATACCAAGGATCATACCCTCTACCACGAAGGGCAGGCGCACAAAGCTGTTGGTGGCGCCCACGCTCTTCATAATGCTGATCTCCAACCGGCGGGAATACACCGTCAACTTAATGGTGTTGGAGATAATGAACAGAGAGATGGCAAACAGCACGCCGATGATCACAATGGAGATCACCGTAATGCCCTGCCGAATGGACACCAGCTTTTGCGCCAGGTCCTTGTTCTCTCGAATGGTGTCTACATTTTGCAGCCCCTTTAGCCCTTTGACCGTTTGATCAAACTGGCCAAGATCGGCTACCGTTACCTTGTAGGCATTGGGCAGCGGAATATCCGAACTGATCTGGGTAAAGAACTTGGCCTGGGCGTCCTCCATGGTTTCCAGCTGCTGTGCCCACGCCTTTTCCTTGGGCACATACTCCAGCTCCTTCACATTGCCCAGAGCCTTGATCTCCTGGCCCATGGTGTCAATGGCGGCCTGGTTCGCGTCATCCTTAATATAGACCATGATCACGTTCTCCTCCTCAATGCGGGAGAGCAGGGAGTCCATATTCAAAAAAATCATAGATGCAGAGCCGATGAGCACCAAACAGCTCATCAATACGCAAATGGACGCGATGGACATCATCCGATTGGTCCAGGTGTTGCGAAAGCCCTCTTTAATTAAATATCTTAAACTTGCGCCGGTCATTCTGCCGCACCTCCGTTCTCATCCTCCGGGGTGGCCGCTGCCTGCGCCGGGGTCTCGTCCGCCAGGGACTCTAAGTTGTCAAACACATCCTCGTCTGTCCGGGCGTCTGCCGTCTTGGACAGGTCAATGGAAGTGCCCTCTTCGTAAAAGAACATATCCGTTTCTTTGCGGGGCTCGCTGCTCTCAAACCGGGCGTGGGTGGGATCCGGGGTGTCGGAGACCACTTCGCCGTTCTTGATCACGATTACCCGCCGCTGGAAAGAGCGCACCAGATCGTGCTCATGGGTCACCATGATCACGGTGGTGCCGGCGTTGTTAATTTTGGTGAGCAGCTCCACGATCTCGTGGCTCATCTCCGGGTCCACATTGCCGGTAGGCTCGTCCGCGATGATGACCTTGGGATTGTTCACCAACGCGCGCGCCAGGGACACACGCTGCTGCTCGCCGCCGGACAGCTCATTGGGCATGGAGCGCGCCTTTTGGCTCAGCCCCACCAGTTGAAGGATATAAGGCACCCGCTTGCGAATGTCCTTCTCCTTAGCGCCGATCACCCGCATGGCAAAGGCCACATTGTCATACACCGTCATCTTGGGGATCAGGCGGAAGTCCTGGAACACAATACCCATGGTGCGGCGGTAATAGGGCACCTGCCGCTTCTTCAATGTGGCGGAGGAATACTCGTTAAAGATCACCTCGCCCTCCGTGGGCTTTTCCTCGTGCATAATGAGCTTCAAAAAGGTGGACTTGCCGGCGCCGGAGGAGCCAACCACAAACACGAACTCGCCGTCCTCAATCTTAATATTCACATGATTGAGGGCGTGGGTGTCCGTAGAGTCGTACACCTTTGATACATTTCTGAATTCAATCACAATTTTTACCTCTTTTAACTTGGCGCCGCAGGCTAAGGGTAACACTACGGCACTATATAGTTAATTATAATATATAGCAAATCAAGGGATAAATCAACCCCTTACTTGTTATTATTTTGTAAAAGATGTGACAGAATTGTTAAAATTTGGGCGAAACACACCGATCCGATCCACCGATATCGGCCCGCTTTTGTCCAAACAAAAAAAGCGGCACCAAAAGGTGCCGCAAATGCCGTTAATATTTTATGGGACTGGAATCCAGATACTTATTGACCATCAGCGCCACTTTGAACACAATGGCGTCGTCAAACTCCCGCAGATCCAAACCGGTGAGCTTTTTGATTTTCTCCAGCCGGTACACCAATGTATTTCGGTGGACAAACAGCTTTCTGGAAGTCTCGGACACATTCAGGTTGTTCTCAAAGAACTTTTGAATGGTAAAGAGGGTTTCCTGATCCAGACTGTCAATGGAGCCCCGCTTAAACACCTCTTTCAGGAACATATCGCACAGGGTGGTGGGCAGCTGGTAAATCAGCCGGGCAATACCCAAATTCTCGTAGCTGATAATGGACTTCTCCGTGTCAAACACCTTGCCCACTTCCAGCGCAACCTGGGCCTCCTTAAAGGAATGGGCCAGGTCCTTAATGCCGGTAACCCGGGTGCCAATACCCACAACGGCGTTGCAGTAAAACTCGGTGGAAAGGGTGTCGCAAATGGAGCGAGCCAGCTTTTCCAAATCCTTGCTGTCCACATTGGGGCGCACTTCCTTCACCAAGGCAATGTCCTTCTCGTTAATGTCAATCACCAGATCCTTGGTCTTGTCCGGGAAAAAGTTTTGAATCACATCATAGACGGACACATCCGTATCCTGCGTCACTCGAATAAGAAAGACCACGCGAGAAGCGTCATTATTGAAATGCAGCTCGTGGGATTTGATATAAATATCGCCGGGCAGGATATTGTCCAGGATCACGTTCTTTACAAAATTGGAACGATCGAATTTCTCGTCGTTATTCTGCTTGATTTGGTCCAGCGACACGGCGATAATATCCGCATAATGCTTGCTCATATCGTCCGTACCGTCCACAAATACCGCATAATCCGGGTGCACGGAGTTGCCAAAGGCCTTATATGTGCAGTTATCCACACAGATTTGTGCCCCGCTGAACACGCCGGCAGAGATAATGCCCTTGCGTGCCTCGCCGATCTGGCCCAGCTCACTGCAAGCGATCACGGTACCGCTCTCGTCCACCACACCGATGGTACGGTCCAGCACCTCACGCATTTGGTTTATAATGCCTTGAAACAGTCTGTTGGGCATCAGGATCCAACCCCTTTGTCAATTCTTTATCAAATAAAAGGGATAAAATTGCACAAATTCAATCACCCTTTATTGGTCATATTATACAATGCCTTTAATCAAATTGCAACCTTTCGACAAAAATTTTTATTATTTTTTGTGCGACTTGCATAAACGACCGACTTTTTCACACCAAAACCACAATATGTTGTTGCCGCGCAGTTCTTAACACCTATTGTACGGTGTCTTTTGCCAACAGCGCCACCTCCGCCGGGGTCAATGCACGACAGTCCCCGGGCGCCAGCGTTGGATCCAGTTCCAACGCGCCCATGGCGGTGCGGTGCAGGGCAGTGACGGTGCAGCCCACCCGGGCAAACATGCGCTTGACCTGATGATAAATACCCTGCCGCAGCACCACCTGCGCCCGAGGCGGATGGGCAGATAAAATCGTCAGCTGCGCCGGCTGCAGTACCTTGCCGTCCATCTCCATCCCCCCGGCAAAGGCCGCGGCAGCCGTAGGGGGCACCGGTTTGTCCAGAGTGGCGATATAAGTCTTTGGAATATGGCTGCGGGGGCTGAGAATGCGGTGGGCAAAGGCGCCGTCGTCTGTCAGCAACACAAAGCCGGTGGTGTCCTTATCCAGCCGCCCGGCGGGGAACAGCCCTTTGCGCCTCAGTGCCGAAGGCACCAAATCCAGTACCGTCGGCTCTCCCTTGCCGTCCGTGGCAGAGAGCACCCCTGTGGGTTTGTTGAGCATCAAATACACAAAAGCCCGGCAGGCAATGGGTTCGCCTGCCAGGCAAATCTCTTGGGTGTCCGGGTCTGCCTGCTGCCCGGCGCGAGCCACTACGCCGTCCACAGTCACCTGCCCCTTTTGCAACAGCGTTTTGACCCGGCTGCGAGGCTCATTCAACTCCCGGGCCAGTATTTTTTCGATCCGTTCGCTCATTTGCGTTTTTCCAATCCCAGCATAAAGCCGTCCTTGGCAGAGGTGTTGCACAGATCTGCACCGATCACTCTGCCGTTACTGACCAACAGATCCGCCACGATGCCTTGGTCGTAGCCGGTGTAGTTGGTAATCTCATATGTATATAGCTGTACCTGCTTGCCCTTATAAGGGGTCAGGTCGTAGCCCTGCTGCTGTTGCAGGGCGTTGTACTCGGTATAGACCGCGTCCCAGTTGCGCGGCACGGTAATGGTCTTTTGGTTGCTGTCGCCGACTTGCCAACCCATATCGGTCAGCAGCCGGGCACCTGCCTGCACATCCGCACAGGTCAGTCCCGCAGGCTCTGCCGCAGAGGGTGCCGCGTCTCCGGTCTTGACATGATTGGCCAGGAAGGTGAGCAACACCACCAGCACCCCGGCGGCCACTAAAATCAGGCCGAACACCGTCTTAGGGTTCAGCTTTACCGTCATCACTTTCATACTCTACCACCTCATAACAAAGTATGCGGCGGCAGGGCAAATTAGGACTGTTCTGTTAAATAAAATAGGGGCGCAGTTCTTCCAGAAGCGCCGGGTCGGCCAGCACTTGCAGGCGGGTACCTGCCGGAGTGTAATCCTCTGCCAGCACCTTACCCTCCCGGTGGAGCCGATCCGTCAGATCGCCCCGATCAAAGGGAATACAAAGTGCCGCTCTCGCCCACTGCCCTGGCAGCAGCCGGTCAATCTCTGCCAGTAGCTGCGGCAGTCCTTCGCCGGTGCGGGCACTGATTCGCACGCTGGTGCCCAGCAGCGGGAAGCGCTCTTCCTCCGGTACCCGGTCGCATTTGTTTAGTACATGAAGCAGAGGCTTGCCCCCGCAGCCCAGGCTGTCCAGCACCTGGGCAGTCACCTGCATTTGGCTGTTGCAGGCCGGGTCGGAAGCGTCACACACATCCAGAATGACATCTGCCCAGGCTGCCTCTGCCAAAGTGGAGCGAAAGGCGTCCACCAACTCATGGGGCAGCCGCTGCACCAGACCCACCGTATCCACCAGCATCACTTGACGACCGGAGGGCAGTACCAGCCGCCGGGCGGTGGGGTCCAAGGTGGCAAACAGTTGGTCTGCTACCAGCACGCCCGCGTCCGTTAAAGCATTCATTAAAGTGGACTTACCCGCATTGGTATAGCCCACCAGCGCTACCGTCAGCGCCCGGTTCTTTTGGCGGCGCAGATGCATCCGATCCCGCCGCTCCTGCAC
>OGZH01002455.1_pt1 | contig 10284 bp, 6 predicted proteins | sample 1576741 | NCBI WGS metagenome assembly OGZH01 (sample SAMEA3541560, study PRJEB24748) | human gut metagenome | biome: human gut; feature: human-associated habitat; material: faeces | place: China | collected 2012 | reverse complement strand
GTGGACGGCGTGACCCGGCCCCTGCCGAAGCCCTTTATCGTGCTGGCAACGGAAAACCCGGTGGGTTCTGCGGGTACGCAGATGCTGCCCGCATCCCAGCTGGATCGTTTCATGCTCCAACTGAGCATGGGCTATCCCAATCGGGCCAGCACGGCGGCACTGCTGAAGGATCGCCATCATGTGGACCCGCTCTCTGCCTGCCAGACAGTGACTTCCCCTGCCGAGCTGGAAAAGCTCATTGCAGAGGTCAGCAATATCCATGTGGCAGACCGAATTTATGACTATATTGCAGAGCTGGTGGATCTGACCCGCTCCAACGCCTATGTGACCCTGGGTGTCAGTCCCCGTGGCGCTTTGGCTGTGACCCGTGCGGCCAAGGCCAACGCCTACTTAGAGGGCCGGGACTATGTGATCCCTGACGATGTGTGCGCCGTGTTCCCGGATGTGTGCGTCCACCGTCTGATCCTCAACTCCAAGGCGCGGCTCCAGGACTATACAGCGGCACTGATCCTGCAAAATGTACTTACCTCCGTCCAGAAGCCGGATGTCCGGGAATTTTCCAGCAAATGAGAAAAACGATCTTAGGCAGCGCCCTGTGTTATCTGATCCTGCTGCTGGCGTTGGCGGCGCTGCTTCTTACAAGCGGCTCCTTCTGGGCGCTGGCCGGACTCTGCTTGCTGCTCCTGCTGCCCCTGGCCTCCTGGGCGGTCAATTTCTATGTCCGCAGGCACCTGCAGGCGGACATTCTGACCCCGGCCACAGCGGCAAAACGCACGGCAGTCAGCTGTCGGGTGCGTATCCGCAACGGAGCGTTTCTGCCCGTAATGCGCTATGGCTGTCAGGTCTCTATCCGCAATGATCTCACTGAGGAAGATCAGACAGTGACGCTGACCGGCAGCATCGGAGCCAAGGGTGAAAGCAGCCAAACCATCCTGCTGCAAAGCAGCTTCTGCGGCAGAGTGTATGTGCAGATCAGCCGGTTTACCCTGCTGGACTATCTGGGCCTGCTTCCCATGAAGGCCCTCGTGAAAGCGGATGCCCGTCTGACCATCCTCCCGGACCTGTATCCAATGGAGGCGGACATGACCGCCCGACCGGCCTATGCCGACGACGGCACTTCCAATCGACGGGGTGAGGACCGCAGCGAGGTGTACCAGCTCCGGGAGTATCGCCCCGGCGATGACATCCGGCAAATTCACTGGAAGCTGTCCTCCAAGTTAGATGAGCTGATTCTGAAAGAGGCCAGCCAGCCGGAGAGCCGTTCCCTTTTGGTATTCTGGGATAAGCGCACCGGCGGTAACCCCCAGCAGATGGACGCACTGGCGGAGGTCGTGTCCTCCGCAGGCATGGCACTGCTGCAAAGTGGTGTACCCTATACCCTGTGCTGGACGGACCGGGACGATCTGCAGGTCCAGGACATTTCAGAGGAAAACCAGCTTTTGCAGGCTATCCCGGCTCTGGTAAAGACCAGGGGCAGCGCTGAGTGCCGCCTGCCCAAAACTGACGGTTACAGCCGAATTCTCTGTTTCGGCACAGCGCCGGAAGAACAGCTGCTCACGGACGGACGGGTGCATTTCATCCTCTGTACCGAAGAACAGTACCCCGGTGCGACCACCTTTGCCCCGCAGAATTATTCCGAGGCCATGCAGCGACTGGAGGTTTAACCCATCATGCGAAAAAATGAAAACGGACTCCAGTGGATTGTCACCGAAACGGCACAGAAAAAGCTGCACTTTCCCTGGGGCGCTTGGGTGGTCTGTGCCGTTCTGACGGTGGGCTTCTGCTTGCTTTTAACCGCTGCATTTCCCTCTGTTCCCTACCCATGGTGGGCCATGACAGCAGCTGCGATTTTGGTGCAGGCGGCGTTGCTGATAGTATACCAAACCAGAATCGGGAACTGGCTCGTTCCAGCGGGCATCGGCGTGTTGCTTCTTCTGAGCTTGGCACTGAACAAGTTTGTCCTACCCGGTTTTGGAACACTGGCAAATGATTTCCTGACCCTGCTGACGAAAAAGACCGGGAAGATCTATCTGGACCTTGCGGCAGCGGATGCCCAATTTCTGCCTCTGGCGGTAACGGTTCTGCTACTGGCAGTGTCGCTGCTTCTCAGCCGCAGCGCATGGAGCGGACGGATGCTGCTGGCCTTGCCGATTCTGCTGCCCTGCTATGCAGCCCTGTTGCTGGGCTTGTTTCCCATAGGCATCGGCGGTGGGCTGCTGATTATTGGCACGGTGCTGCTGATGGTGCAGCACACGGCAGAGGGAGAAGCCCTTGCAGGCGTTCCGGCACAGCTGATCTTGCCGGTCCTGTGTGCAGCGCTGTGTCTGCTGATTGGCCTGTCCTGCCAAGACAAGCTGAATACAGACATGGTCGAGACGATGCAAACCCAGCTTCACCAGCGGCACTACGACAGCGATACCAATTCCATGCCGGAAGGAAACCTCAAGAACTTACCCGCCTGGAATAAAAGCGACACCCCGGCGCTGGAAGTCACAATGGAGCAGCCGGAAAAGATGTATCTGCGTGGGCAGGTCTACGACACCTACACCGGCACCGGCTGGAAAGCAGCCGATACCGAAGAAACCGCCCAATATGAGGACCTTTTCTATTGGCTCCATGAGGCGGGTTTCTACGGCCAGAGTCAGATTGCACTGGCGGATGGCTATACGGAGACGGCCACACCGCTGTCCATGACTATACGAAATCTCTCCGCCTGTTCCGCCCACGGCTACTACCCCTACGCCGTCTACGGCAGCGAAACGCTGGCAGCGGACCGCATCGGGGACACGAATCTGCCCCCGGCAGAGAGCCTGTATTATCTGAAAGGCAGCGTCCCGGACTGGTATCAGATCCAGCGGAACCTCTCCACAGCCCAGAGCCGGGAAAACATCGAGACCTATCTATCCAAGGAGCAGGCCTATGCCGACTATCTCCGGGCCGTGGACCTGCAAATGACTCAGGACAGCTGGGCCGTCCTCCAGCGGCAATTAAAGCTGGACACCCAGACCCGGACCATCAGCGACATCCGCACCATCATCTTTGACTATCTACGGGAAGCCATGACCTACGATGAGACTGCCCGGACCATGAACGGCAGCGGCGACTTCCTGCAATATACGCTGGAGCGCAGCGGACACGGCTACAGCGTCCATTACGCCACGGCAGCGGTGCTGATGCTGCGCTACATGGGCGTTCCGGCCCGCTATGTGGAGGGGTATTACCTCTCGGCAGAGGATGCCGCCCGCTACAAGGCCGGTGAGACCATTACCCTGACGGAAGAAAACGCCCACGCCTGGGCGGAACACTATGTCAGCGGTGTCGGCTTTGTGCCGTTCGAGGTGACTCCCGGCTACATAGACGACGAGGAACTGTCCCTGGGCGGCGACAGCCCGGATGAGAATACCTATGAGAACAACACCCAGCAATTTGTAGAGGTGGAGCAGCCAGAGGAGATCAACGAGCACAAGCAGGACCGATTTACCTTCTCACTGAATGCCCACTACCTACTGCTTCTTCCCTTGCTGCTGATCTTGCTGCTGGCCGGGTGCATTTTCCATCGCCGCAGGGTGTTTCGGAAGAAGATGGCCGCTATCGACGCCGCAAACGACCGGCAGGCCATTGCCATGCGCTATGGCTATGCCGTTTGCCTGCTGCGCCACAGTACGGTGCAGTTCTCGGAGGATGCTGCGGAGGCCGCAGAACTGAATCAAAAGGCGCTGTTCAGCACCCAGGAGATGACCCCGGAGCAGCGCAAGCAGGTTGACTCATTTGCCGTGCGTGTACTGGATGCCTGCAAGGGCAGCTGGACAACCTGGGAGAAAATACGGTACCGGCTATGGAACTGCCTGTATTGAAAAAAAGGAGGAAGGAAAATGCACAAAAGAGTAATGGCTCTGCTGCTGAGTCTGGTGCTTCTGCTCTCTGCCGCCATGCCGGTCACGGCGATGGCCGCAGAGGGGTACGCCGGTAGCTTTGTGCTTGTGGCTATGAACGCCAACAGCACCATCGTGGAGCCGACCCGTATCCAGTATAAATCTGGGCAAACCATTCAACAGGCGCTGGCGGATTCAGATATTGACTTTGTCGGCCTGGAAAACGGATTCGTCTATGAGATCAACGGCGTTTCCGCCAATTACCTGCTCTATTATGACAAGGGTGGCTATAAGCTGGACGCTCCGGCTTCTTCCGTCAAGGCCCTTTGTTTCCATGTATCTTCGACTTATTCGGACGCAGCTATCCAGCTGATTATCCAAATGGCGGATTACCTGGACATGACCAACCATGTGCAGAATTATCCGGCAGCGGCCAGTGCCTACGCAGCGGCGCTGAAGGGCCTGCGGACGGCAACTGCCGACTCGGCAGGACCATTGCTGAAAAACCTGAAAGACGCCATTGCCGAATATGCGGCCCTTCTGGACGGGACCAAATACACCGTCTCCGCCACAGCAACCCAAAACGGCAATGCGGTGGAGGCACCGATCCTCTCCCTTACGGATGTCTATGGCAATGTTACCACCGGCACCGGCAGCGTCCAGGTCATCGCCGGTGACTATAAGTTCCGTGTGTCCGACGGCGGATATAACCGCACAGAGGGAACGCTGACGGTTTCCGCCGACGCCCAGGTCTCTGCGACCCTGCCCTACGGCGAGTGGTTCGGCAATATCCGGCTGCTGGATGCCGATCAAGAACCCTACCGCGCTGCACAAAACCGTGCAAACCACACGGCGCAGTATTGGATCGAGGATACAGCCAATGCTCTGAGCAGCGTGTATCTGAATGCGGCGATGGGCAATGTCCCGAATACCAAGACCACCAAGCTCCGCACCATCTATACCGGCACCAACGGCAAGGATATGTCGGGCATATCCCGCAGCTGGAACAGCACAGCCACATCCCTTACTTATCTGTTGACCTCTGGCATGGAGGGCAAGACCTTCGCGCTGGAAGCACAGTATACAGGCTCGGACGGCTACACGCAGATTCAGTCCTACGATGTCACCGTGACCCGTGTGCCCACGCTGAAGGCTCTGGCAGCCACGGCGGAGGGGACCAAGCTGCCCCTGGAGTTTGCGCCCAACACCCGGGAGTACAGCCTAAAAACCGTGTCCTCCACTGTGGATATTGACGCCGCACCATTTGGTGAGGATTATACCGTCACCGGAACCGGGGCGGTGCAGCTGACCGGAGACACGCAGGATCACATGATTCAGGTAGCAGCGCCCAACGGGGAGCAGAGCACCTATACCCTCCACATTCAGAAGGTAGCTTCCGTACCGGTGACGCTGGCTGTGCCTTCCGGAACAACGGTGCAGGTGATCAATGGAGCAGGCTCCGAGATTGCCCCGGTGGACGGGATCTATCACCTGGTCCCCGGCGAGAGCTATACCTGCATCGCCACGAAGAACACCTGGTATCATACGCAGATCACCTTCACGGCCTCCAGCGGACTGAATGTGTCCGTCCCGGAGCCTGTCACCACCGACTGGCTGACCGATCTGGCATTCTACAACGGCACCTATGCTTCCAGCCGGATCGCCTACGCCGCCGACAAGACCTTCACGGCGGAAGACCACACCTACAACTATACGGTGTCCGACTGCAACAGCTCCGTTGCCATGCAGGCCACGGCAACCGGAACCGTGACGGCGCTGTATCGGACCCAAAGCACCGTGCCGGAGATTCATAATCTCGCACGGATGGAGACGATCACAACGCCTGTCAGCAAAACGGATCTTGCTCAGAGCCTGACCTACGCCGTGGCCAAGGCCGGTTACGGCCAGACGGTGACGATCCGCATTTCCAAGACAGAAAACGGCACTACCTACTATCAGGACTACGATATTCAGCTGCTGCGGCAGCTGCACCTGTCCAGCCTGACTATTGCCACAAAGGATGAGACACTGCCCTTTGTAACTCCAAAGGGCGCAACGGCCCGCTTTGATCGAGATACCACGGATTATTATGTTAAGGTAGACCGGGAGACCGCCGCTCTCTACCTCTCCGGCACCTATCCCAACAGCAGAACAGACACCGCCTGCTGCGGCGGGTACTATGCCAAGGTCAACGGCGTACGCTATGACACGCTGGCCGGCGCGGAAGCGGTCCTGAACACAGACCTTTATAATGAGGATATTTCGGTACAGGTCTGCCACGCAGATACCGGCAGCATTGAGCTGACCTATACCGTCCATGTTCAGAAAAGTGACCCCATCCAACTGACCATCCAAACGACCCCGGCGGATGCCACGGTGTTCCTGACCAACGATCTGAACGGCAAGCGCATCGTGGAGAAAAACGGCACCTACAGCCTGACCCCCGGTGCCAGCTATTCCTACACTACCACCTGCGCCGGGTACATCGGTCAAACAGTGGAGCACTATACCGCCCCCGACAAGGACGGTACACTGACCATTACGCTAAAGAAGGCTCCAGCCAACGACAAGCTCATCAATTTCGATTCTGCGTGGCCCCACTTACGCCAAAACAATGAGAATAACGGTGTGGTGGACTACAAGACGCCGGTCTACGCCAAGGATGCCGAGCTGTACTGGGCTACCTCCATTGGATCCGGCTACGATGTGAACGCCTGCGGCTGCCCCATTTTGGTGGACGGTGCCATCTACACCTACTCCGGCTCCCGCATTTACAAGGTGGATGCTATCTCCGGCGAAATTCTCATTGATAAGCCCATGGATCACAACTCCAGCTTCGCCATCAACCCGCCCACCTACGCCAACGGCATGATTTTCGTGGGCCTGTCTGACGGCACGATCCAGGCGTTCGACGCCAATACCCTGGACTCCCTATGGATCTATCGGGACTCCATCGGCGGTCAGCCCAACAGCTCTATTGTCTATCACGATGGCTACATCTACACCGGTTTTTGGGTAGGCGAGATCAACGAGGCCCACTATGTGTGCCTGAGCGCCACCGACGAGGACCCCACGCAGACGATGGAAGAAAAGCTCCCCACTTGGTACTACACCAGCAAGGGCGGCTTCTATTGGGCCGGTGCCTATGTGTGCGACGACTTCCTGCTGATCGGCACGGATGACGGCGCTTCCGGCTACACCACCGGCAAGCCCAGTCTGCTGTCCTTTAACCCCAAGACCGGCGAACTGCTGTCCTCCTACAAGATGAATGTGACCGGCGACATCCGCAGCTCTATCACCCATTACAACGGCAAGTATTACTTCACCAGCAAGGGCGGCTACTTCTACGAGGCCACTGTGGACGAAAAGGGTACCATTGAGGATGTCCGCACCTTGAAGCTCTACAACTATGCGGACGATCCCGCCAATCCCGCCATGTCCACCTGCACACCCACCATTTACAATGGGCGGGCCTATATCGGCATCTCCGGCACGGCACAGTTCGGCGCATACAGTGGCCATAACCTTACGGTCATCGACATCCCCAACTGGGAGATCGCCTACACTGTGCGCACCCACGGCTATCCCCAGACCAGCGGTGTTCTGACCACGGCCTATATGGAGGAGACAGGCTGCGTCTATGTGTACTTCTTCGATAACTTCACCCCCGGCAAGCTCCGGGTGCTGGAGGACAAGCCCGGCCAAACCGAGGTGTCTCTGAAGACCATGGAGACCTACACGGCCAGCGGCCAGACGGAGACCTATACGACGCCCTACAACATCTTCACGCCCAGCGGCGCACAGGCCCAGTATGCCATTTGCAGCCCCATCATGGATGAGTACGGCACGATCTACTTCAAAAACGACTCCGCCTACCTGATGGCCGTGGGCAGCACCATTGAACGCATCGAGGTCACGAAGCTGCCGGACAAGACGACCTACAATGTAAAAGACACCTTCGACCCCACCGGTATGCAGGTAACGGCCTACTACGCCAACGGCATGACCCGCGATGTGACAAAGTATGTCACCTGGTCCGATAAGCCGCTGAAGGCCAGTGATACCGACTTCCAGATCACCTTCCCCTACGCCATGTACCAAAACCGAGAAAACAGCGACACCCTGGAGATGGAATACGGCGTCCATTGTGACAAGCCCATGACCACCCTGACCCTGACCATTGGGGACCAGACCGAGGTCAAATACGGTGATGTAAATGGGAATGGTAAAGTCGATTCCACGGATGCCGCCATTGTCTACCGTTATGCAAATGGAAAATATCAGTTGTCTGCGGATCAACTTTTGACAGCTGATGTAAATGGTGATGGTGTCGTGAACACGACGGATGCTGCATTGATCTACCGTGTAGCAAACGGAAAGCTGTCAAAGTTCCCGGTAGAACAATAAATCATAGTGGTACACGGAAATAACCCGGATATGAAATGACCTCCCCAGCTTGCCCACCGTGCGCATTGTACGGTGGGTAAGCCGCACTGACGGCAAAAAAACATTTCTGCAAGGAGAAGACGCCTATGAAAAAACATTCCATTGCGCTGCTGCTCCTGCTGGTGCTGCTGACCGGCTGCGGCGCAAAGACAGAGGAGGCACCATGGCAGACCGCCTACCGTGAAACGGGTAAATATCTACAAGAGCAAGATGCGCTTTCCGCAGGCTCTGTTGGCGGCGAGTGGGCGGTGATCGGCCTGAGCCGTGCCGGACTTCTCAGTGATGAGACTGCGCAGAGCTATGAGCAGACGGTAGAGGACTATGTCAAGCAAGCAGGTTCCGTGCGGCTGCACCACGCGAAATCCACTGAGAACTCCCGCGCCATCTTGGGCCTGACGGCTGCCGGATATAATGCCGCCAACATGGCGGGCGTTGATCTGACGGCGGGCCTAACCGACATGGCCTATCTGCGGGCACAGGGTACCAACGGCCCCATCTGGGCGCTGATCGCGCTGGACTGCCATGGCTACGATATTCCCCAGTGCGCCGATGGCGAGGAGCAGACCACCTGCGAGGGACTGGTGGCGGAGATTCTCTCCTATCAGTGCAGCGACGGCGGCTGGGCGTTGATGGGCGACGAATCCGATGTGGACATGACCGCCATGGCCCTGACATCTCTGGCCCCTTATCAGGAGGAGACAGACATCAAGGCGGCAGTTGACGCGCCGCTGACCTATCTGTCCGATGCCCAGCAGGCCGATGGCGGCTTCATGAGCTGGGGCGCGGCCAACAGCGAGTCCTGCGCACAGGTCATCGTGGCTCTGACGGCGCTGGGCATTGATTCCGCAGCGGACAGCCGCTTCGTAAAAAACGGCGCGTCCCCGCTGGACGGCCTGTGCGCCTTTGCCTGCGAGGGCGGCGGCTTCCGTCACAGCGATGAGGTATGGCTACCGAGCAGGGCTTCTACGCACTGGCCGCCTGCGACCGCTTCCGGCAGGGCCAGACACGCCTGTTCGACATGACGGATATTGAGGTGAAGTGATATGCGGCGATCCAAACCTCTGTGCACATTGCTTCTGGCACTGCTCCTGCTGACCTGTGCCGGAGGGAAAACCGGCTCCTGTAGACCAGGCGTTGCTGCTCTCCGCCCGAAAGCTCGAACGGCATCTTGTAGTGCTTGGCTTCCAGCCCGACCAGTTGCAGTACTTCGTCGATACGGCGTCGGATTTCCGCTTCGGCTCGCCAGCCTGTGGCCCGCATCACGTAGTAGAGGTTCTGGAACACGTTGCGGTCGGTCAACAACTGATAGTCCTGGAAGACGATGCCGATCTTCCGGCGCAGATAGGGTATCTGCCGGCGGCGCAGTTTCCGCAGATCGAAACCCACGACGCACCCTTCGCCGACCAAGAGCTGGACATCCGCATACAATGTTTTCAGCAAGGTACTCTTCCCGCTCCCCACGCGGCCGATCAGATAGACGAACTCGCCCTCTTCGACCGAGAAGTCGACCTCCGAAAGTACCAGCTCGCCCGAGCGCACCAGCCGTTCGGCCGACTGCCTGCCGAACGGATTTTCTGCATGATAGATCGCGACGTCCCGCAACTCGATAACGCGTTTTCCGCTCATAAACAGCTTCCTTAGTTAAAACAAGGTCAAAGATAATGTTTTTTCGCGGGATCAGGGATGTTTCTCCGCAAAAAAAGCGCCGCCTTCGTTCCGCGTGCCGGCCGGCATGCATTCGGCGATAATGCGGATAAATTTGCTTTTGTCCCCGATTTGTATTATCTTTGCATTGTATTTCAATGGAACTTTCCCGCGAAAGTCCCGTCCGAGAAGAGGGGATGACCGGTTTTGACAGCAGGTAGAGTTCGATTGTAAGCACGTCGAGCGCTGTGCGGCAGCTCGTAAATCCCGACGCTCAACGTACAAATGGCAACAAAAGCTATGCACCCTCTGCCTCATTTTC
>OGZH01002454.1_pt1 | contig 10287 bp, 9 predicted proteins | sample 1576741 | NCBI WGS metagenome assembly OGZH01 (sample SAMEA3541560, study PRJEB24748) | human gut metagenome | biome: human gut; feature: human-associated habitat; material: faeces | place: China | collected 2012 | reverse complement strand
CAATTAATATGTGGGAGGCGATGAAGGGAATTTTAAAACCGCATGTAAAAAACAGGTGCACCCATATGGGGTGTGTTCTGCACTGGAATGCAAAAGAACAGACTTTTGAGTGTCCCTGTCACGGTTCCTGCTTTGACGCGTCCGGGGAAGTTTTAGAAAATCCGGCACGTCATAAACTGGAAAACAAATCTGATGTTTTTTAAAAAATACAAGTGGATAATTAGTAACGGAAAAGGTTGATATTCTAACAAAAAGTGCTATGATTATATCCGGCTGAAAATTGAAATTTCAGAGAAGCCTCTGAAGAAAAGGATATTTTATGAAGTACTTGAGACAATTTATGATCATTCTGTTGTTTTCATTTCTGGGAGAGCTGTTAAAATATGTGCTCCCGTTTCCGGTACCGGCAAGTATTTATGGGCTGGTTCTCTTATTTATTGCACTGGAAACAAGGATCCTTCCACTTGCAGCAGTCAAAGATGCCGGAAAGTTCATGATCGAAATCATGCCGTTAATGTTTATTCCGGCCGGTGCAGGACTCATTGATGCATGGGATGCACTACGCCCGATCTGTGTGCAGATCGTGATGATCATGGTGGTATCAACGATCGTGGTTATGATCGTGTCCGGTCATGTGACACAATTTGTGATGCGCAGGGGGAAAAGGAAAGGAGAGCAGCAATGAAAGAGTTTTTATGTGATTCCGTATTTTTTGGTGTTGCGATCAGCATTTTGGCATATGAGCTGGGTGTATTTTTGAAGAAAAAATTAAAACTGGCAGTATTCAATCCACTTCTGATCTCGATCGTTGCCGTGATCGTTTTTCTGGTTGCGTTCCATATTCCATATGAGAGTTATAATGAGGGCGCAAAATACTTAAGTTACCTTCTGACTCCGGCAACGGTTTGTTTAGCGATCCCGCTTTATGAGCAGTTCGAACTGCTGAAACAGAATGTTGCGGCGATTTTTGCAGGATTGATTTCCGGTGTTCTGACGAGTGTGATCTGTGTTCTGGTCTTGTCGCTGTTATTCCACTTTGACCATGCACAGTATGTCACGCTTCTCCCGAAGTCGATCACAACGGCGATCGGAATGGGAATCTCGGAGGAACTTGGCGGTTATGTCACAATCACGGTTGCGGTCATCATTATCACCGGTATCATCGGAAATGTGTTAGCGGAAACGATCTGCCGTGTTTTCAAAATTGAAGAGCCGGTGGCAAAGGGAATTGCGATCGGATCATCCTCACATGCACTTGGAACAGCAAAGGCATTGGAACTTGGAGAGATCGAAGGTGCCATGAGCAGCCTTTCCATTGCAGTGGCAGGTATTCTGACGGTAATCGCTGCACCGATATTTGCGACGCTGTTGTAAATATGGGGGTAGCCATGACAGATGTGCAATTTAGCAGTCAAAAACTGAAAACTATATTTGCCACCCGAATCCTGGTAGAAAAATAATGCGAAATGTGAAATCTCAGAAATGGTATTTCACATTTTTTTTTGTATTTCATATCATAATATGAAAAAGTTATGGTTGGAAATAAAGATATGTATTGTCAGAACAAAATTGTGCATACGATACAGGCAGGCGATTCCCTGTATAAATTATCGAGACAGTATCACACGACAGTGACGGAACTGATTCTTGGAAATCCGGGAGTCAATCCATATAATCTCCAGATCGGGATGAAGCTTTTTATCTGCCCGGGAGAGGGATATGTGCCTCCGCAGAATCCGGGAGGCGGAAACATGGGAGGAGGAACAGGAAACGCTGGAAGTGGAAACATGGGAGGAGGAACAGGAAACACCGGAAGCGGGAATATGAGCGGCGGCACAGGCAGCATGGGCGGAAACATGGGAGGAGGAACGGGAAATGCCGGAGGCAGCAACGAGACCGAATCAGAGCGTGAGGATTCCATCCTCCGTCTCAACGAGGATATGCGTCTTGCATGGTTAAATCATGTTTACTGGACGAGAATGTACCTGATGAGTGCAGTCGCAGACAATGCAGACCAGCAGGCGGTGGAAGAACGGCTGCTTGAGACCGCAGACGAGATCACGGATGTATTTGCAAGGTATCTTCCGATCGCAACGACCAGACAGCTCCGCAATCTTCTGACGGAGCATATTGAGATCGCCGGACAGATCATTCAGGCATTGAAGGCAAAAAATATGTCTGATTATGATGCGCTGGTGAAGGAGTGGTACCGCAATGCCAATCAGATGGCAGCTCTTTTTGCGAATTACAATCCGTACTTTGAGAGCAGGGAAACCAGAAATATGCTGTTAAATCATCTGGATCTGACCAGGGAGGAGATCGAGCACCAGGTCAATGGAGAGTATGAGCAGAGCATTGATGTGTTCCGGGACGTAGAGCAGCAGGCACTTGCGTTGGCGGATTACTTTGCGAGAGGACTGCTGGCAAGATAAAACATATAGATTGAAGCCTTCTGCTAAATGCAATTCAACGGATCATTCATTCGTTAAAGCAGATAGAACAGCTGCAGAAAAAGCCCCATGCGGTAGAGTACGTTTTCAGACCGCATGGTGGAACAGCAGAAATACACAGGGGTATTCCGGACGATTCGAAAAATGCCAAAAGTAACGGAATCGCAAGATTTGCAATAAAAACAGCAATTAACTTGAATTGCCAGTAAAAAAATGTACATGCTATAATGCAATTATCAAGATTAAGGGGGAAAAAGATATGCCAATGCAGATGGGTTTCCGCTGGTATGGCGAGGGTAATGACAAGATCAGCCTTGCTGATATCAAACAGATTCCAGGTGTGACGAGCATCGTGTGGGCACTGCATCATAAACTGCCGGGAGAAGTGTGGACGGTAGAAGAGATTGCAGAAGTGCAGAAACAGCTTGAGCCATATGGTTTTAATATGGACGTTGTGGAATCTGTTAATGTACATGATGATATCAAGATCGGACTTCCAAGCCGTGACCAGTATATTGAAAACTACATCCAGACAATTAAGAACCTTTCCAAATTCGGTGTCAAGGTTATCTGCTATAATTTTATGCCGATCTTTGACTGGACGCGCACGGATTTATTTCATCCGGTAGGAGATGGTTCGACAGCACTTTATTACGAAGCAGGCAAGATCCATGATGATCCGAAAGAAATGGCAGACTATATTTTAAATAATTTACATGGAATGACATTTCCAGGCTGGGAGCCGGAACGTATGGAGAAACTGGACGAGCTCTTTGCAGCTTACAAGCCGGTGACAAAAGAAGTATTGTGGGAAAACTTAAAATATTTTCTTGAGGCGCTTATGCCGACCTGTAAAGAATGCGATATCAAAATGGCAATCCACATGGATGATCCGCCATGGGATATTTTCGGACTTCCGCGTCTTCTGACCTGTGAAGAAAATATTGACCGTTTCTTAAAGATGGTTGACAGCCCGTACAACTGTCTGACACTGTGCTCAGGGTCTTTGAATGCCGACCCGAGAAACAATGTGGCAGATATTGTCCGCAAGCATTGTGACCGCATTGCATTTGCGCACATCCGCAATGTAAAACATTTTCCGAATGGAGATTTTTCGGAGGCTTCTCATCGTGACTGTGATGGGGATACCGGAATCCTTGACATTTTAAAAGCATACCATGACTGCGGATTTGAGGGTTATATCCGTCCGGATCATGGACGCCACCTCTGGGGTGAAAAGCCGGGCAATGTTCGTCCGGGGTATGGCTTATACGACCGCGCACTGGGTATTATGTATATGCTCGGCGTGTGGGATATGCTCGATAAGCTGGATGGAAATAAATAAGTATAAAATATGCATAATTAGGGACTGCCGTATGGCAGTCCCTTGTATTATGGAAAAGTCCGTGGCATATGCCGCGGATTTTTGTATGCTTATCTCTGGTTATCAAAAGGGCATTATTTGCCAGTCAAAAAATCTGAAGTTACCTTTTGACACCTGAATCCGCATCAGTAAAAATCATGCGTTTCTTTTTCACGGGTCCGGAAGCTGCGTGGAGAGATGCCATATTCTTTCACAAACGCTTTGTAAAAAACAGAATAATCACAAAAGCCGCACTGTTCGGCAACTTCTTTCAATGGAAAGCCGGAATTGATCAGATTTTTAGATTCGATCAGTCTCCGCTGGGTAACGATTTTGTAAAAGCCGGTGTCAAGCTGCTTTTTAAAAAGCTGGCTTACTGTCGACTGGCTTACCATAAACTGCGCTGAAATAGATGCGAGGCTGAGGTCTTCGGATAAATGCAATTCAATGTAGTTGAGAATCTGGTCTAACAGGCCTGTATTCTCCGGTTTGGGGATGTCTGACTGCGGATGGTCGTTCATACGGTAAAACAGACAGAACAACTGCAGAAAAAGCCCCATGCGGTAGAGCTCGCTTCCAAGACGCATGGTGGAACCCTCGTACAACAGTGCAGCCAGAAGCTGGTCGATCTGGTTTAAGAGTGTTCCTTCCGGGCGGATGACATAGGGGAGCTGCTTTTGTGGTGCATATTGGGAGGAGCCTGTATCCGCAAAGAAGTTCTGCTTACAGGTCTCAAAAAAATCGTTGTTGATCCAGAGTACGGTTCTCTGATAGGGTTCCCGAAGCTGCTCTAAAAATAAAGGGCGGTGGCTGGTGCCGGGGGGAACGAGGATGATATCATTTTTGCGGATCTGGTAACGGGTGTTTCCAATGAGATATTGCAAGTTTCCACTGCGGCAGAAAAGAAGTTCGTAAAACTCGTGGCTGTGGAGGGTTACATAGTCTTTCGTGTAACTGGTATCCTCATGCACATCCAGATAGGGGCTGTCCATTTCCAGTTCCTGGTATCCGATCAATTCCCCACCGGCAGTCAGGATGCCATCGAGCGTGGAAATATACGGAGGCTTCATCGAATCCTTATGTTCCATTAAAAAACGTTTCATTTGGCTATATTTCATAAAAACTCCTGTTCTGATTTGTTATATTTATACAATCCTACAAATATTATAGCACAATAAATGTAAGATATGCAATGTATTTTAGTATAAATGCAATTTAAATTGCAATAAAGCAAATGTATCATAAGGATATCGGTTCTTGTGAAATGTACAGACACAAAACCAATGCGCGCGTACAAATACCAGAAGGAGAAAAATTTATGAATGAAAGAAATGTAAGACCCTTTTCAAAAAGGGATGAGATCGGATATGTGTTTGGAGATATGGCGGGCAGTTTTGTCAATTTATTTGTAGACGCATATTTTTTGACGTTTTGTACTTATGTGCTGGGAATCAGTCCGGCGTGGATGGGTTCCCTGTTCCTTGCAGCGAGACTCTGGGATGCAGTAAATGACCCGATCATGGGTTCTTTTCCGGACCGTTGGATGCTTGGAAAATCAGGAGATAAATTCAAACCGTGGATTAAAATTTTTATGATACCGCTAGCGTTGTCAGGTGTGCTTTGTTTTTCCAAAGTGCCGTTTGAAGGTGTTGCACTTCATGCGTGGGTCGCTTTTGTGTATGTCTTATATGGAATGAGCTATACCGGAACTTCCATGCCGTTTGGTGCGATGGCAAGTGTGGTCAGCACAGATCCGATTGACCGGAGTAAACTCTCAAGGGCAAGAAGTCTTGGCGGAACATTTGTGGGAATTGCAGCGTTATCCTTTGTGCCGGTAGTCTGTTTTGACAGCGAAAGCAACATTATCCCGGAAAGATTTACACTTCTGGCAGTTATTTTTGGAATTTTAAGTGTGGTCTGCTACTGCCTGCTGTTACATTTAACGACAGAGCGTGTGCGTGAGGAAAAGAAACAGAATACAGAAAAGTTCAATTATGGAAATGTGTTGAAAGCAGTCGTAAAAAATAGGCCACTGATCGGTGTCATGGTTGCAACCATTGGAAGTATGCTCTATATCACCGGTTCAAACCAGATTAGAAGTTATGTATTCAAAGAGTACTATGGAAATACCTCTGCAATGACTCTGCTTAGTCTTGCAAGTGTGCCGATCATTATCATCTGTTTCCCGCTTGTGCCAAAACTGGTTGCAAAGTTTGGAAAGAAAACGACATTGATGTTTGGCGTAATCAGCAGTACCGTGCTCAGTGTAATCATTTTTGCCGTAAAAATACCAAACGTTTATGTTTATTCGGTACTGAATGTACTGGCAATGATCGGACAGACCGTATTTACCATGCTGATCTGGGCGCTTGTCACAGACTGTCTGGATTACAGTGAGTGGAAGTTCCATGAGAGAAGTGATGGCTCGATGTATTCCCTTTATACGTTCAGCCGTAAAATCGGTTCCACCATTGCTTCCGCAGGTGTTTCCTTCGGACTCCAGGCGATCGGATATATTTCTGGAAATAATGTGGTGCAGTCAGATGCAACCATAAACAATATCTACATGTTAGTGGCATTGATCCCGGTGCTGACCTGTGTGCTGGAACTCATTGGTATCGGCGCAATCTTTAATCTGGATAAGGAACAGACCAAAGAAATGTATGCGGAATTAAAACAAAGACGTGAATAGTAAAGAGGAGATTAGATTGAAAAAAATTGATATTCATCTTCATCTGACATTACAGCAGTATCCGAAAACAGATACCATGTTCCTTTCCAGTGCGGCACAGATGCTGCCGCACTTAGAGGAACTTGGAATTGAACAGGGAATCGTGTTATCTTCCGGCGAACAGGAAAATGAGCAGATCCTGGTTGCAGCAAATGAGGAGTGTAAACGCATCTGTGAACAGTTCCCCAAGAAGTTCCACTGGATGTGCAATGTGGATGCAAAAAACCAGACAGATGTGTATAAACGGATCTTAGCCTGTAAAGAGAGCGGTGCGGTCGGAATCGGGGAACTGATGGTAAACCAGAGGCTGGATGCTCCATTTTTACAGAGTGTATTTGAGGTGGCAGAAGAATTAAAATTACCTGTTCTTTTTCACATGAGTCCGAAAGAGGGCTTTCAGTATGGGGTTGTGGACGGGCCGGGGCTCCCGCTGCTGGAGGAAAATTTAAAGCGTTATAAAGGATTAAAGTTCATCGGGCACAGTCAGCCATTCTGGCATGAAATTTCAAAAGATGCACCGGCGACCCCAAAGGAACGGATGAAATGGGGAGAGGGAGCTGTATGTCCCGGCGGCAGACTGCCATATCTGTTTGAAACCTATGAAAATTTATATGGAGATCTGTCCGCAAACAGTGGCGGATGTGCAATCATGCGTGACGAAGAATTTGGGCTGGCTTTTCTGGAAAAATATCAGGACCGGTTGCTGTTTGGAACAGATATGGCAAATTGTGAAATGACATTTCCGCTTGGAAACTGGCTGGATGAGCAGGAACACGCAGGAAGACTCAGCCGGAGTGCCTATGAAAAAATCTGCCGTACAAATGCAGAAAAATTATTTCACTTATAAGAAAAAAGAGGGATAGCCGAAAACATACCACATCCCTCAAAAACAGGAGGAAACATATGAGAACAAGAATATTACCTAGAATGTTAAATGATGAGGTGGAAGAATATCTTTCCAGAAATGACATTATCATTGTACCGGTCGGAACGGTAGAGATGCACGGGGGATTTCCACTGGATTCAGAAACCACCATCAGTGAGGCATTTGCACTGGAGATGGCAGAGGCGTGTGACGGGCTGGTATTGACAGGACTTCCGTATTTTTACGCAGGCGCAACGGCAAGCGGCAGGGGAACCGTCCAGGTGAGTGTGCGGGAAGGAATCGACTATTTGATGGCGGTGGCAAACAGCCTGTTGCGCCAGGGATTCAAACGCCAGATCTACATCAGTTTTCACGGCCCGGCACATATGACATGCAGTCCGATGGTGCGGGATTTCTTTGATGAGACCGGAGTGCCGATTTTATATATGGACCTCACCATGCAGATGATGAAAAATGCAAGGGATATTTTTACATCAATGGACAGTTTCCACGCAATTACAGTGGGAGCTTATCAGAAAATGAACCGATTAAGTGACGTGCCGCTCACAACGGAGTATGCGCATAACGAGCCGCAGTCCTGTGCCGGATTTGAGGATATTTTCGGACTGGCATATCAGAGTGCTGCGATCGGTTATTATTTTGGCGAGAAAAAAGACCACATGAGTACACCGGTCATTGCAGATGAAGCAGCGAGGGAAACACTTGCAAAAGAGGGTGTGGAAATCATTGAAAAATTGGTGGAGCGCATGGATATGAACCATATCGTAGCACAGATGAGGGAATTGGAGCATTATAACAGCGAAGTTGCAAAAAAATGCCCATGGGTTCCCTCTAACACTAAAACAGAGCGGTAGATTCTACTGCGGTTTCTGCGCATAAAGTTCCTTATATTCTTTGGGTGAGATGCCATACTCTTTTTTGAATGCACGAAAAAAACTGGTGTAATCTTTAAATCCGTACATCAGGTAGATTTTTGTGATATTTTCATTGCTGAGAATGGCATCCCTGCACATGGACAGCCTTTTTTTGGTAATATACTGATGGATGGAGATCCCGAAGTTATCCTTAAAAATATGGGAAATATGGTATTTGCTCACAAAAAAAGCTTTGGAGAGGCTGTCTAAGGAGAGATCCTCATCCAGATGGGACTCAATGTATTGCAGGATGCCGTCATACAGACCAGAGGCATCTTTGCGGGCTGCAGGATGTTCTGCCTCATAGACAGCCCGGTTGATGTGGAGCATCAGATCGTTCACGCAGAGCTCGATCTTGGCAGCTTTTCCAAAACGGTCCGCATGGATCTCCTCGATCAGCCGGAAAATCTTTGCGGAAAGCGCATTGAAAGCCACGACATCATAGTGATAAATAAAATGATGGGTATTCTGTGCATGTTCGATCAGATAAACATAGTCTTTGGACAATTCTTTCAGTTTCTGACAGTAATCCTGACTGATCCAGAAAACAAAACGCTGATAGGGAAGTGTTTCCCCCACACTGGACACATGGTGGTGAATACCCGGGGGAATGAAGACCATATCCCCCGGTTTCAGATGATGATGTTCCTTTTCAATGGAGATCGTTACATTTCCCTCCAGAAAAAAATAGAATTCATAGTAATCGTGGGTGTGATCTGTCACGCCATAAAAGTGGTTGTCATTATAATAGTAAATTTCAAAATCTTTGGACAGCATATACTGTCGTTCATTAAAAGGAGACTGTAACTGTCTGCGCATGGTAAAATCCTCTGAAATATTTCAAATATAAGGAAAAAGTGACGATCTGATATAAAAAATTTACCACAGAATCGCAATTTTTGCAATGTGAACAACAAGCAACTCTATTGGATGTCTTAAGGGGATTCACTTATAATAAACATATCAAAAAACGTTGAACAATGGAGAAAGGAAAAGCTATGGAATTAAGTACACTTGGTTTAAAAGACAGGGCACAGTGGGAAGCAAAGGGATATCAGCTTCCGCAGTTTGACCGTGCAGCAGTAACAGAGGCAACCAGAGAAAATCCGTGCTGGATTCACTTTGGTGCAGGAAATATTTTCCGTGCATTTCAGGCAAATGTAATGCAGAATATCTTAAACAGAGGGGAAATGGAAACAGGCCTGATCGTAGCGGAAGGTTTTGATTATGAGATCATTGAAAAAATGAACCGTCCGCATGATGATTATTCCATTCTTGTCACATTAAAGGCAGATGGAAGCGTCGAAAAAACAGTTGTCGGTTCTGTTGTGGAGTCCTGTATCCTCGATTCGGAAAACGAGGGCGAGTATGGCAGATTAAAAGAGATTTTCTGCAAACAGTCCTTGCAGATGGTATCCTTTACCATCACAGAAAAGGGATACAGTCTGGTAAACGGAAAAGGAGAACTGCTTCCGGCAGTCGCTGCCGATTTTGCAGCCGGCCCGGAGAAACCTGCAAGCTATATCGGAAAAGTTGCATCTCTTTTATACACACGTTTTAAAAACGGACAGCTTCCGATCGCCATGGTATCCATGGACAATTGCTCCCATAACGGGGATAAATTATATGCGGCAATCCATACATTTGCCGAAAAGTGGGCAGAAAACGGTCTGGCAGAGAAAGAGTTTGTAAGCTATGTTAATGACAGGGAAAAGGTTTCGTTCCCATGGTCTATGATCGATAAGATCACGCCGAGACCGGATGCTTCCGTGGAAGAGATCTTAAAGAAAGATGAGATCGATGGGCTTGATCCGGTCGTTACATCCAAAAACACCTATGTAGCTCCATTTGTGAATGCAGAGGAATGTGAATATTTAGTGATTGAGGACTGGTTCCCGAACGGACGCCCGGAGCTGGAAAAGGGCGGCATCATGTTTACCGAC
>OGZH01002453.1_pt1 | contig 10287 bp, 8 predicted proteins | sample 1576741 | NCBI WGS metagenome assembly OGZH01 (sample SAMEA3541560, study PRJEB24748) | human gut metagenome | biome: human gut; feature: human-associated habitat; material: faeces | place: China | collected 2012 | reverse complement strand
ATAATGTTTTTTTCATTTTGGCATAGTATTCGCTATATACTTGTCGAATATAAAATCGGCTCATTCAGGACGAAATACGCGAACTCAGCAGTTGACAAAAAGAATCCCGAAAGTTGAACTTTCGGGATTCTTTCTTTTATGTCAGGATGTGCGAGAGCGTCTCCATCAGCCGCCCTGCCCCGATGGGCTTGGCAATGTGGGCGTTCATGCCCGCGCGGATGGTCTTTTGCTTGTCCTCTTCAAAGGCGTTGGCCGTCATCGCCACGATGGGCACGTTGGCAACGTCGCTTGGCAGCGTGCGGATCTGGCGCGTGGCGGCCTAGCCGTCCATCTTCGGCATCTGGATGTCCATGAGCACCAGATCGAATTCGCCCTGCTTCGAGTCCTGCAAACGCTCGACGGCGACGTCGCCGTCGTCCGCGGTATCGACCGTGAAACCCGCGTCCTGCAAAATTGCCTGCGCGATCTCCCGGTTGAGAAGATTGTCCTCAACCAGAAGGACCTTTTTGCCCTCAAAGCGGTACGGCGACGCGGGCGTCTCCTCCTTTTTCACGCGGTAGGGCTGCGAGAGCACGTCGCGCAGCTCGGACATGAACAGCGGCTTGGAGCAGAACGCCGTCACACCTGCCTCGCGCGCCTCCTGCTCGATGTCCGCCCAGTCATAGGCCGTCAGAATGATGATAGGCTTGCTCTCGCCGATGAGCTTGCGGATGCGGCGCACGGTCTCGATGCCGTTGAGGTCGGGCATCATCCAGTCGATGATGTACGCGCCGAACTCGTCTCCCTGTTCCACGGCGACCCTGGTGCGCAGCACCGCCTCCTTGCCCGAGAGCGTCCACTCCGAGCGCATGCCGATCTCCTGCACCATGCGGCTCACGCTGATGGCGGTGTCGGAATCGTCGTCCGCCACAAGCACGCGCACGCCCTGAAGCTGCGGAACGACCTCGTACTTGGCGGAGTTGCCGAGCACCTTGAACGGGATCGACACGGTGTACTCTCTGCCCTTGCCCTCTTCACTCTCGACACTGATGGTACCGCCCATCATGTCGACGATGTTCTTGCTGATGGCCATGCCGAGACCTGTGCCCTGAATGCCGCTGACCGTAGCGCTCTCCTCGCGGGTGAATGCCTCGCACAGGTGCTTCTGGAACTCCTTGCTCATGCCGATGCCGCTGTCCTTGACGTGGAACTCATAGGTCGCGTAGCCGTTGGAAAAGCCTGGCTTCTGGATGATGCGGACGATGGTCTGTCCGCCGTTTTTCGTGTACTTGACCGCGTTGCTCAAAAGATTTAAGAGCACCTGATTGAGCCGCAGCTTGTCACAGAGGATGTCCTCATTGTCCACATCCACCGCGTCGATGAAAAACTCAATATTTTTCGACACAATGTTCGCGTTGACGATCGTGCGCAGATCGTGCATCACGTCGGGCAGATGGACTTCCTTTTCCTCGATCTTCACCCGCCCGCTCTCGATGCGGCTCATGTCCAGAACGTCGTTGATGAGCGAGAGAAGATGCTGGCCCGAGGTCAAGATCTTCAGATAATCCTGCACGAGCTCGGGCTCGTCCACATGCGCCCCCGCCAGCGCCGTGAAGCCGATGATGGCGTTCATGGGCGTGCGGATATCGTGCGACATATTGTTGAGAAACGTCGTCTTCGCGCGGTTCGCGCGTTCGGCGGCGTTCAGCGCGTCGACGAGCAGCTCACGCTGCCGGTATTCCTTCGTCAGCGCCATGCCGATCAAAATGAGCGAAAACGCCATGGAGTAAAACGGCAGCTCGGGGAAGACATACTGTAAACTCATCACGCAGACCGGCAGCGCGTAGGTCACAAAGTACAGCGAGCGTTTTCGTCCCCTGATGCTGCCGCGCAGCATCGCGGCAAACAGCAGCACATACAGGACAAAGGCGATCGTGCTTGGCAGCATATTCGCCTTTCCTCGAATATACTCTCCCTGTGCCGTCACGGTGTAAATGATCCCCGTCCAGTGGTCGGCCGCCACCAGCACGATCGTCGCCGCATAGACCCAGAAGAGGACCCAGCGGAACGATCACAGCCGCTCGGGCCGCATATTGCGCGCCACATACTGCGCAAGCGAGATGACTGCGAGCACCATCGTGAGGTAATACAAATCGAGGATCACCATTCATCCCCCACGGCGCGCAGGGAACGGACTTGTTATGCACCAGTCCCCACGCGGCGTCCGCCGTGGCAAACAGCAGCGCCGTGGTGTTGAGCACAAAATAGCTCTTGTCGCTGAATCGCTTTGTGATCGCCGCACTCATCCAGATCACGGCAATGATCATAAAGCAGGACATCGTCATCTGATGGTAGATCGAACTTGTCACTCGCTTACTTCGCCCCTGCTTTCTCTTTTGGAATCAAAATCTTTACATTTCTTAACTATACCGCCCTTTTGTCCATAAAGCAAATCTTTTTGCAAAATCATGCAGAAAAACGTCGAAATACATCCATTTATTTTTTCATTTGCATCCTGCGCGCTTTTGCTTTATGCTGTTTTTATAGGGACGCTTCGCATTAGATACGTCCCAAGCAGTAAACAATCCACCGCAGGAGGATCAAAATATGAAAGCAAAGGTTTATTTTTCCAAGCAGATCACGCCGGAAAAGGTCGTGGAGCTCTACAAGGCCGTGGGTCTCGAGCTGCCCGGTAAGGTCGCCGTCAAGGTGCACTCCGGCGAACCGGGCAACCAGAACTTTCTGACGCCCGAGTTCTGGCAGCCGATGGTCGAGACCGTACACGGCACCATCGTTGAGTGCAACACCGCCTATCCCGGCGAGCGCAACACGACCGACGCCCACCGCCGCACGATGATCAAACACGGCTGGAGCAAGCTCTTCAATGTCGACATTCTCGATGCCGAGGGTCCCGATCTTGAGCTCCCCATCCCGAACGGCAAGCGCATCCAGAAGAATCTGGTCGGCAAGGATATCAAAAATTATGATTCCATGCTCGTTCTTTCCCACTTCAAGGGCCACCCGATGGGCGGCTTCGGCGGCGCGCTCAAACAGCTCTCCATCGGATGCGCGTCCAGCGCAGGCAAGGCGAACATTCACGGCGCGGGCAAGCCCGAAGAGATGTGGACGACCGAGCAGAATGCCTTCCTTGAGTCCATGGCCGACGCGGCGGAGTCCGTCGTCAAGCTTTTCGACGGCAAGATCGTCTACATCAACGTGATGAAGAACATGTCCGTCGACTGCGACTGCTGCGCCGTGGCGGAGGACCCGTGTATGAAAGATATCGGCATTCTCGCCTCCCTTGACCCCATCGCCATCGACCAGGCGTGCCTCGACCTTGTCTACGCGTCCGACGATCCGGGCCGCGACCACCTCGTTGAGCGCATCGAGAGCCTCAACGGCGTCCACACCGTGGAGGCCGCCGCCGAGCTCGGCTTCGGTTCGAGAGAGTATGAGCTGATCGAGCTCTAAGAAAAATCGCAACGAAAAAGGCGATGGCCGCACGGCCATCGCCTTTTCTTTCGCTTCTTTACTTGATGAACCAGATGTCCATATCGACGTTGCCCTTGATGCCGTCCACGCTGCCCTTGGATGAATACTGCCACATGGCAAAATCGTAGTAGAACGAGGGCGCGTCCACATCGTAGCGCGCGTACCACAGCGGGTAATCCATGACCTCGCTGAGGTCATACTTGACATAACCCGCGTAGTCGGTGATGTAGATCATCGAGTCGTAGCCCGCGTCCTTGATGATCTTGCAGAAGGCGTTCGCCGCAGCGCAGAGCACGCCGGTCTCGATGCCGTAGGTGCGCGCCTCCCTCTTGCCGATGACCTCCCAGTCGAAGACGACGGGGCCGGTAATGTTGTGTCCGCGCAGCTTGTCGAGCACGTGATAGGCCTCCTCCTGCGCCTCTGCCACGCTCACAGCCTGCGAGAAGAAGTAAGCGCCCACCTGAAGGCCCGCTCTCGCCGCGCCGTCGGCATACTCGTCAAACTTCGTGTCGTCATAGATCGCGCCCACAGTGTAGCCGCGGCCGCCCACGCGCGCGATGACAAAGTCCACATCAGTGCGCGCGACCGCGTTCCAGTCCACATCGCCCTGATACTGCGACACGTCGATACCGACGCGCGTGCGCACGCTGGGATCGTTGTAGGTCATGATGCTGCCGTTCTTGACGAACGCAGACTGATTATAGGTGTTCGTCGGCACACCCTCGAGCACATCAAGCGTGTAGTCCTTGTAGTAGATCTTCTGCTTCTGGTCGAGCGAGCTGAGCTGATAGATGCGGTAAACGATCGTCGCCACCTCCGCGCGCGTGATGCTGCTGTTGGGGTAGAAATACGTCAGGTCGCCGACCTTCGTGCCGATGAACACACCCGCTTCATAGAGCGCCGTCACATAGCCGTCGTTCACGTCGGCAAAGGGAGAGGTCGTGTTGGATGCGCCATAGCCCAGCGCCTTGGCCGCAAAGCGCGCCACATCGAGGCGACTGATGCCGTTGTCAAGCTGATAGCCGCTGTAATTCTGCGCGGCAAAGCCCATGGAATAGGCGTAGGTCGCGTAGCCGCTTGCCCAGTGCGCCGTGCTGGGCTTCTGCTCCTTGTGGCCGGTCGAGAGCAGCACGAGCTTGAGCATTTCGCCCGTGCTCGTGGGACGGTTGGGGGCAAACGTGCCGTCGCCGTTGCCGCCGACGATGCCCTGCTCGCTCAGCTCCATGACATAGTTATAGAACCAGTCGGACTTGTTGACGTCGGTATAGGTCTTGCCGGTGTAGCTCGTCGCCGTCCACTGCGCCGTGACGACCGCGTTGCCGTTCACGATGCTGTTTTCCGTGATGGTCTTGCCGTCGCTCGTCTGGAAGCCGGCAAAGCCGTAGCCGAGCTTTTCCGCTTTGGGGAAGCTACCGTAGGTCTTGCCGATCTCGTAGACGGCAAAGTCCGTCTCGTAGGACGTACCGCTTTCCATATTGATGATGAGATACGCAAACTCGTTCTCCGCCGCGCGGGTGCCGTCATCTAAATAAATGGCAGCCTCCTGCAGGCGTCGCTCGGCAAGGCCCGCCTGGGCCTGTCCGCCGGAATGGCACCATTCGCCGAACGCATGCGCCACTTCAAGGCGCGTCGCGTCCTTCTCGCCGCGGGCGATCTTGACCAAGTCGCTCGTGCCGCTCATCCAACCGGTGCCGAAATTGTAGCTGAAGCAGATCAGCGCGTCGAACTGCCCCTGCGTGGGCGTGACGTCGTAGCGGTCAAAAAAGTCGTTGAGCTTGGCCTCATACGCCTCGACCTTGCTCATCAGAAGAAGCTCCGCCTCTTCGCGCGTGATGCCCTCGGGATAATCCTCGGCACCGCACTCCGTGCCGTAGCCGATGTACCACTTGCCGCCGGAGGAATACTTCTCCGCGCGGAAGCCCTCTTCCTCTTCGATCTGCGCAATGGCCGCGTCGCCCGCGCGCATCAGCCGATTGCTCGCCATCGCGGCGGGCACGCAGAGCTGCATGGCAAGGCACAGCGCCAGAAGCATGGCCAGTAGCGTTCTCTTTCTCATGTTCTGCTTCATCTCGTTTCTCTCCTTTTGCCGGGATCGGGCGAAAACGCCCACTCTCTATAATGTTTTTCCATGATACCACAGGTTTACATAAGAATCAACCAAAAAGCGCAAAAAATGCCGTCCCGTGTCGAATCGGGCGGCATTTTCGTTATAGCAGCGCGTCGAAGAGCGCGTCCATATTATCGTCGGAATACTCGACTTCCGCGCTGTACAGCCGGCAGAGCTCGATCTGATCCTCCACCGTGAACTCGCCGTGCAGCAAAAGGTGCAGCGCACCAAGCGAGAAAAGCAGCCGGACAGACAGCACGGCGAACGCCGCCTTGCTGCTCACGTCCCCGTCGTCGAGCGCCGTCGGCACGTGACGATAGAGGAAGTAGACGAGCAGCTGCTCATACTCCGTCTCGCGTCCTTTCATGTGCGCGGCAAAATCGTCGAGCGGCAACTCATCTGCGTGCTCGCGCAGCGCTTCCAAAATGCCCGTCCACACCTCGTCCATACGCTCGAGCGAGAGATAAAATTCTGCCCACTGCGCAAGCGGGACGTCCGGCACGTGTGCACCGCAGGCCGATAAAATCTGCTCTATTCGCTGATTGATCGGTTCCTCGCGGTTCTGTGCGATGGCGAAAAGATGGCCGCGCAGCGTGAGCAGCGCCGTCCCCTCTTCATCAAGCTCGCCTTCGCCCGTCACGACGAGCGTTGTCTTCTCCGGCTTGGTCAAAATGAGCCGCGCGGCCTCCTCGCAGCAGAGGCCAACGCCGATCTCCGTGCGCTCCGAAAAAAAGCTGCGGTAGCGCGGGTGGTCGGTGCAGATCTGGCAGAGCATGTCCTCCCCGCCGTATAAAATGAGATCGCAGAGGTTTTTGCCGTTCAAAAACGGGCAGCGCTCCTGCTCGCCGAGGAGAAAGTGCGGCATCTCGCCGCTGCGGTCGATACATTTATGCAGGCGCTCGCCCATCTCGCCGCCGATCTGATCGTAGGCGGCGAGGGAATCCTCGTCCACGTCGATCTCCCAGCCGATGCAGCAGTTGTGTCGGCAGCGGTCGGCGATGCAATGGAAAAGCGGATAATAGTCCGGATAAGCGTTCTGCACGGCGGAGTCCTCCTATAGTCGGTGCTGCGCGGTCATAAATCGCGCGTTGCTTCATTATAAATCTCGCAGGCGCGCATTGCAATGAATTTTCTCCTTGCCGCCGCGAAAGAGATATGATATAGTAAAATATATGCGGGCATGATGAAATTGGCAGACATGCGAGATTTAGGTTCTCGTGCCGCAAGGCGTTGGGGTTCAAGTCCCCATGCCCGCACCAAAATGAACGACCCTACCCAATTCGAACAAGTTGATGAGACTTGCGGATCGGGTAGGGTCGTTTTGTATCTCAAAATCCTTAGTATGACAGCGTTTTTTAAAGATATCACGCCAAAGCGAATATGAGACCGCTCAAATTCAAACCTCTTCAAATCGAAGTAGAAATCGCAAAAGCCTGGCGATTCGAACACCGATGTCTCATTTGGCGTTTTTGTTGAAGTTCTCTTCCATCTGGCATGGCGTCAGATTTTTCAATGTTCGATGTGGCCTTTTGGTATTATAAAACTCAATATAGGAAGCGACACTGGCTTGAAATGCTCTATCGGAAGTAATATTTCTTCGGTAGAGCTCTTCTTTTTTCAGTGATGCGAAAAACGACTCTGCTACCGCATTGTCATGTGGCTCACCCGGGCGTGAAAAAGACTGCGTTACATTGTGCTCATGCAAGAGTTTCTGGAACCGATGAGATGTATATTGCGCGCCGCGATCACTATGAAAAATAAGTCCGGCTGGGGGATTTCGTTCCTCATAAGCCATCTTAAACGCGGCCGTGATGAGTTGGGTACTGTTCTTCTTTGAAATCTTATATGCAATCACTTTGCGTGAGAAAAGATCAATGATCACGCAGACATAGAGATAGTGATCTCTGAGTTTAAAACAGCTAACATCGCTGACCCACCTCTGATTTGGCTGATCAGCAGTAAATTGCTGCTGCAGGAGATTTTTCTTTCTCTCCGGCTCACGCAGCTTCAGATATTCCTTCTTTGCTGTCATCCGAACGCTGCGCAGTCCCATTTCACTCATGAGCCGTGAAACATACTCCTTACTGACTTGATGACCACGTTGAACAAGGATCGTTTGAATTTTCTCCGCGCCCAGCACCTGCTGATATTCATCGAACACATCGCGGATCAGTTGGCAATACTCTTGTCGGCGTTTCTCAAACCAGGCATTTTCACGCTTGTTTCGTAACATATGGTTGTAAAATGTACCACGGTCGACATCCAGCGCTTCGCATATTGTGTGGACCTCATATTTCCCATAAAACGGTTCCAGCGCGTACAGCCGTTCCTTTAATGGCGCAGATACCAAGCAATCGGCGGACTTCAGAATCGTGATGACATTTTGCAATTTTTCAACTTTACGTTGGAGCAATGTGTATTCTTGATAGGAAAACTTTAATGGCTTTCCAGCACTGTCTGTAGGAAAAGATTTGAGCCACCGATATAAGGTGCTGCGCGGGATAGCGAGCTCATTGGAAAGAGCGGCGACACTTTCCCCTTGCTGGCAGCGTGCGACAATGGATAGTTTTTCTTCGTTTGAATATTTCATAGTAATATCCTCCTTTATTATCAGGTTAGGATATCACGGAAAATGAAGCGAGAAAACTTGCAAGACTTCGGTGCTAATGTGATGTGTGAGATTAGCACCAATGGAAAAAGGTCGCTATAAGCAAGGACACAGCTTCGGCAAAAAGTTTCTCCGATGCGTCGACGGTTAAGGCCTCTAAATGGGTACCGAACATCACCTTCACACCGTCCTACGGCAGCCCGTATGGATTCCCGTCCAACGCGCCCGCGTCCTACTGGAACACGCCGATGGACTACACGGACGAAGCGGCTGTCTGGGCGATGCTGACCGCGCCGATGACGGTGGTCAAGGGCGACGGCCGCACGCAGGTGCGCATCCGCAAAGAGCCGGACAGCAAGAGCGCCGCCATCGGCATCCTGACCCGCGCGACGCAAGGCATCCGCGTGATTGAGACGCTGGACAACGGCTGGTCGCTGATTGAGTGCTACTCCTCCTCCTTCGCGGACAACACGGTGAAGGCGTGGAACCTGCTGGTGCAGGGCTACGTCGAAACGAACACCCTGACGACCGTGGAGTGGGAGAGCAACGACAAGTACGGCTTAGTGGTGGACAAGCTGACGCAGCGCCTGTATGTCTACGAGGACGGGCACCTGATTTCGACCCTGCTTGTCTCCACCGGACTTGCGAACGCGAAGCAGCCGTTTAACGAGACGCGCTCCGGCGAGTACATCATCGGCAGCTTCACGGGCGAATTCACCAGCGGCAACCTCTACTGCGGCATGGGGCTGCGCTACAACGACGGCGACCTGCTTCACGAAGTGCCGCACACCAAGCGCGCCGACGGCTCAAAGTCATACGCCTACAACGAACCCAAGCTCGGCACGCGCGCCAGCCACGGCTGCATCCGCGTTCAGCGCCTGCGCAACACGGAGGGACTGAACATGAAGTGGCTGTGGGACAACCGGAAGCATCTGGGTCGCATGGTCATCTGGGAGGACTGGCAGGGGCGGCAGATTCCGATTCCGGACGACGACACCGTGCTGTACTACAACCCCAACGGCGGCTCGTACTACCACCGCGCCGCCACCTGCTACTCTGTGACGAAGGACAACGTGACGTTTGAATCCTTCACCTATGCGCAGCTGGACGAAGAACCGTACAGCAAGCTGGATTTCTGCCCGTACTGTGCGCCCGCGATGCGCAAGGCGGACATTGAAGCCATCAACGCCCAGTACGTCTTCGGCGGCGACCACGACCCGATTCTCACCGCCGCGCGTCAGCCCTATTTCGACTATATCGCCAGTCTCGATCCGCCGGAAGCGACCGAGACCCCGGCGCCATGAGGTAACGCATGAACATCGTCGATTACGTCATCATCGGCATCATTGGCATTTCCGTGCTGTTCGGGCTGTATCGCGGCTTCATCGCCAGCGTGCTGAACATGGGGTGCGGGCTGATGTCGTTCCTCGCGTCCTTCTGGGTCAGCCCGAAGCTCGCCGCCGCCGTGCAGTCCAACCAGTCTTTTCTCAACATGCTGCTGCCCTACACGGACGCCGCCAGCCGCATCGGCGACCTTGAAACCGCCATCACGAACGTCGCGACGCTCACCAGCCAGAGCATCAACAGCATTCTGGAGAAGGTGAACCTGCCCGCGCCGCTGGACACGCTGCTGCGCGTGAATCTGGAGAACAACGTGTACGCCTCGTCGGGGCTGTCCACCGTCTCCGATTACGTCAGCCAGACGATTTTGCAGGCAAGCATCAACATCATCTGCTTCCTCGTCAGCTTTTTGGTGCTGTACATTGTCCTCGCCATCGTGCTGAACCTGCTCAAGGCGGTGTTCCGCTTTCCCATCCTCAAGCAGCTCAACGGCTTGGCGGGCGGCGCGTTCGGCTTCCTCCGCGGATTGCTCGTCTGCCTCGTCCTCTTCACGCTCGTTCCCCTCGTGCAGACGGTCATCCCGCTGGACATGGTGAACGACCTGATTGCCCAGTCAACCCTCGCGCCGATTTTCTCCAACGGCAACCTGATTCTCGCCATCATGAACGGCAAATTGTAAAATTTTTTGCGGAAGAAGGAAACGAAACGGCGTTGACGAACGTCTAATTACATGGGGGAGGCGCAAGGGGCGTTGCCCCTT
>OGZH01002449.1_pt1 | contig 10289 bp, 8 predicted proteins | sample 1576741 | NCBI WGS metagenome assembly OGZH01 (sample SAMEA3541560, study PRJEB24748) | human gut metagenome | biome: human gut; feature: human-associated habitat; material: faeces | place: China | collected 2012 | reverse complement strand
ACTCCTCCTACCGACACTTTCACCTGCATTTTGCCTGCCACGTTCCGGTAAGGGATACGGGTATAAAATGCAGCCTGGCTGATTCCTGCCGCTCCCAACAACAATAACACGAGACCTAAAAACCTTTTCATTTTCCTTCTGCAAATTTCGTTAAATTACTTACCAATTCCGAGTATTTATTGATAGTCGCCGGTTCTGCCTGGCCAAGTGCCAATTTCATGTACTCCAATGCCCATTTACGGGTGTCAGCCGGAGCGTTTTTTACAAAAATTTCCAGCAAGGCATCCAAGTTCAAACGCAACCAACTGTCCGTCATGGTACTTACGTGGTCTTTATATATCCCCATGATTTTTTCAAAATCTTCGCCGCGGGCAGTAACCATAATTACCGGCACCAGCGATTTTCCGCGCAGGCGGCGGCACACTTCAAAGCCGTCCACTTTAGGCATCATAACATCCAAAAGCACCATAGCAATATCCGGCTCATGCTCGTCAAACAGGCGCAAAGCCTCCTCGCCGTCAAGCGCAACTACCGGTTCAAAACCTTCTTTGCGCGCATAGTTGGATAGAATGGAAGTAATTTGTTTATTATCATCAGCAATCAGCATTTTTGCCACTGCCATCACCTCTCTGCACAAAACTTACCTATATTATACATATTTTTGCGCAGAAATTTAACCCTTACCTCAGCCCAAAGGCGGCAGTTTTTTTACTTTTTGCTTTAATTGCTGATATAATATTAGCAGTAAAATGTGGCTAAAAAACCACAAAATAAAATATTTTTGCCATAATTTTGCCACAAGCACACTGTACAATAAAGACAAGCTAAAAAGCATAACAAATAAGCATAAATTAAAGGAGTGACCTGATATGTTGAAAAGCAAATTATTCAAATCCTTAGTAGTTGCAGGTTTAATCACTGCCATCAGCGTACCGGTTTTTGCGGCAGGCCAAACCGAACAGGTTCAGCCCACCATGCGCGATAAAGTAGAAAAAATTCTGAGCGAAGGCGATACCGATGCACGCCGCCCGATGCCTCTGCGCCGCGGCACTCCGCTTACCCCCGAACAGCGCGCCGAGCGTGATGCTGCAAGGCTGGCATGGATGGAAATGACCCCGCAGCAGAAATTTGAACAGCGCCAGAAATGGCATGATGAATTTTTAAGCAAACTGCCGGCAGAAAAACGCGAAGCTATCGAAAAAAGTGAAGCCGAAGCCAGAGCAAAATGGGCCAGCATGAGCGAAGAACAAAAACAGAATGCACTGAAAGATATGTTCCGCGGCCCGCGCGGCAACTTCCGCGGACTGCACTGCGGCTGGGGCCTGGGTTATGGCCGCCACCATGGCGAAGGACGCTATGACCGCGACCGCCACTATGACCGCTACCACCACGACGGCCACTGCGACTGGGGCGATGAATGCCCGTTCTACAACGAGGATAAATAAGCCCATAAACAACCAGACAGCACAATAAAATAACCTAACAGCAGATTTGAAACATCCATAAACCTTTCCCCTTCTAACCAAAAACCGGCATCATAACGATGCCGGTTTTGTTGTTTTACTATTTATTTATACTTTCCTCAATACCCAAAAACTTCTTTTGCCTCTTTCATGTTGGCAACGGGGTCAACGGTGAAGGGGCAGCGTTTGGCGCAGGCGCCGCAGGCAATGCAGTCGCCGGCGTGGGCTTTAAGCGCCGCATAGTGCTCGCGTACTGTTTCCGGTACTTCGCCCTGCGCTTTGGCAAGGTTCAAAAACTTGGTTACGTTTGCCACATCAATGCCTTTGGGGCACGGCGCGCAATGGCCGCAGTACATGCAGTGCCCTTCCCAGCTGATTTTTGGGAAGCTTGCAAAAACTTCTGCATAGTCTTTTTCGGCTTTGCTTGCTTTTTCGTAATCAAGCGAGGCTTTTAATTCCTCCATGGTACGTGCGCCGCTCATAACGGCCGCTACCGCCGGGCGTGTCAGTGCATAATGCAGGCACTGCACCGCCGTCAGCGCCTTGCCTGCCGGGCTGTACTCGCTCAAAAGGTCACCGCCGCCAAAGGCTTTCATAACGGTAATGCCCACTCCCAAACGCTGGCAGGTTTCGTAAAGTTCCGCACGTTTGGGGTCAAGGTTCAGCAAAGGCTTTTTATAGCTTTCTTCCGCCCACAGTTTTTCCACATCATCCGTGCCGGGCAGCAAATCATAGCAGGGGTTTACGCTGAACATCAGCACTTCCACCTTGCCGCTTTTTACGGCTTCCAGCGCCGCCAGCGGGTTATGGCTGCTTACGCCGATGTGCTTAATTTTGCCTTCGGCTTTCAGTTCCAGCGCATAGTCCAGAACGCCGCCGCTTTCAATCGTGCGCCAAAGTTCCGGCGAATCTACATAATGAATCATGCCGATGTCGATGTAATCCGTGTTCAAATTTTTCAGCATAGTTTCAAACGCAGCTTTTACACTTGTAATATTGCGCACAGCCTTATACTGTCCGTCCTTCCATTCCGTGCATAAATGCGCCTGATAAATAAAATCTTTGCGGCGGCTGCCAAGTGCAGCTGCAATATTTTTGTGCATCTCCGGGTTGGGGCTGTATAAATCCATGCAGTTTACGCCCGCTGCCAGAGCCAGTTTAAACATTTCCTGCGTAAAAGCGGCGTCTTTGCCGTTAAAGCCTTCGCAGCCAAGGCCTATTTCACTTACTTTCAATCCTGTTTTGCCAAGTTCACGGTATTTCATGCCGGTTCCTCCTTTAAAGCATTTCTCCATATAATTATTGTAGTTAAAAATTTTTAAACGCGCAAGTTGAAGCATACTCCCGCCTGCACTTCATGCCAAAAACGCATGTTGGCGCATAACAATTAAGCATTAGACGCCATGCCCTGCGCTTTTTATAATTAAACTATACAAATAAAACGGAGGGATACCTATGAAAAAATTACTTTTGCTGTTAAGCGCTGCGCTGACGGCACTTGCCGTTTCCGCCTGCGGCGCTTCCGCACCCGCAGCACAGCCTGCACAACAAAATACTGCCGCAGCAGATGGCCACAAAGCCGTGCTTGTTATTGACGGAAGCCGCCTGCCCGTTACGCTGCGCAATGAACCGAGCGCCAACGATTTATACAGCCGCCTGCCGGTAACGCTTTCGTTCAAGGATTTTTCCGGCATGGAAAAAATTGCCTACTTCGATAAGCGCCTTGACGAAACAGGGCAAAAGGTTGGCTGCCATCCCCTTGCGGGCGATTTGTGCGTTTATCAGCCGTGGGGCAATTTAAGCATTTTTTATGTTGATTTTAAAGACGACAGCAACTTAATCCCCATCGGCAGGCTGGAAAGCGGGCTTGATATTGTTAAAGCCTACGACAGTTTTACCGCAACGCTTGAAAAAGCAGAATAACTGCTTGCAACAGCAGAAACCGCGCGCCCCAACGTATTCCACCTGCTGGAGCTGTATGCCGATGACAACGCTTACCGCGCCCACATTGACGGGCCGTATTTTCAGGAATATAATAAAGCCGTACAAACAATGGTTACGGATAAAGTACTTATCGTCAACAAGCCGCAGGCAGTAATGCTCAGCGGCAAAAATTTAAAATAAGCTGGTGACCCTATGAAAAAATTTATTGCCCTTTGCCTTTTGGCCTTTAACATAGCCGCATCCGCACTGGCTGCGGAAATACCCTATATCGAACGCGTGCAGCCGGAATACCGTGCGGCGGCAGAAGGTTATCTTATTGAAGCCACATCGCCGCAGGACGTAGAGCGGCGCGTAAAAAACTATGTTCCTGCCCAAAGCAGCATTACCTTTGAAACCGTTAACGCCAAAAGCCTTTACGGCGCAGCGAATGTGCCGCTTTATATTTACCGCCCCGCCAAAAGCAGCGATGCCAAACTGCCGGTAGTGTACTACGCCCACGGCGGCGGTTATTTGTTCAGAATTTCGCTTGACGACCGCGAACGCTACCAGAACATTGCCAACGCCTTAAACGCTGCCGTTATTACGCCGCGCTACCGCCTTTCGGTAGAAGCGCCCTTTCCCGCGGCACTTGAGGACGCCTACAGCGGCTTAATGTACGTTAAAGAAAACGCAGACAAACTCGGGCTTGATGCCGGAAGAATTATTTTAATGGGCGACAGCGCCGGGGGCAACCTTGCCGCAAGCCTTGCACTGTACAACCGCGATAACGCCAACCTCCCCATTAAAGGGCAGGTTTTAATTTACCCGATGCTTGATTACCGCACCGCAACGGAAAGCTCTCCCTACCATGCGCAGCAGACCGGTTATATTTGCTGGCCGCGCAGCAGCAACAAGTATGCGTGGGAGGTTCTGCGCGGCGGGCAAAAGCTCAGCGGCAAAATGTTGGGTTATTATTCGCCCACCTTTGCGGAAGATTTTGCCAACCTGCCGCCTGCGTTTATTTATGTCGGCGGGCTTGACTTATTTGTTAATGAAGACATTGACTACGCCGCAAAACTTACGGAAGCAAATGTCGATACCGAGCTGCACGTAATTCCCGGCTTATACCACGCTTTTGAAATTGCCGCTCCCGAAGCCGAACAGAGCAAAATTTTCTGGCAGCGTGTGTATGCCTTCAGCGCAGAAAAACTGGCGGAATGACTTAAACGTAAATTTAAAAATGACCATACCAAAAGCATCGTTCCCTTTGCAGAGCGGTGCTTTTAAATTTTACATACTGCTCGCCATAAACCAATTGTAAATTGCCAGGCGCAGTGCTACACTTAAAGCAAAGTTCAGCAACAGCCAAAAAAAGCAGAAATGTACGCAGAACAGAAATGAGGGGCGGAAAAAGATGGGACGTTTTTTCAGCGATAAAGTAGAAACAGCGATACGCTATATTTATTACGACCTTGGCGCACAGCGCGGGCAGGAGGGATTCCGCCTATTGCAGGAGGCATGCCGCGAGGGCGACGCCGACGCTTACTGCCTGCTGGCGCGCTGTCTGTACGGGCAGGAATACACCTGGCTGGGGCATGATTTTCCGGTAGACGAGGACGCCGCGGACGAGCTGATATACCAATCGGTAATGATGGGCAGTGCGCTGGGTACGCTTATCGCCATGCGCTGCGGCGTAATGAATAAAGAGCTGGCAGAAGCCATGCCGCTGGCAAGCTTAAAAACCGCCTACGATATTATTTTAGAAAAGGCGAAAGCAGGCGATGCCTTTTGCCAGATGGTTATCGGCAACGTTTATTACTGGTACGATTTTTTAATGATAGAAGACATCAACCCCGAGGATTTTGACAGCGACGAGGCTTTTGAAAGCTTCATTCACGAAAATATGCTGAAATGCGAATACTGGTACAAAAGCGCGCTCGACGGCGGCGTGGCAACCGCTGGTGCGAACCTTATGCTGATGTACATCGACGGTATTGAAGGCGTACTGCCGCCGCAGCCGGAAAAAGCCAAAGAGCTGGACCGCATTTACGCCGCCAAGGGCTACCCCAACTACCAGTATTTTTACGCTTGCGATTTGTTCGATGAAGATAAACACGAGGAAGCCTATCCCCTGTTCTGCAAGGCAGCGGAGGCCGGTGAACCGCGCGCTTACTTTTTTGTGGGCAATTATTACGAAAACGGCGTTGCCGCACCGCACGACGATGCGAAAGCCGCAGAGTATTACCAAAAAGCTATCGACTCCAACATTCCCGTTAAGGCGGGCTGCTACAACCGCCTGGGCGCGATGTATTTTGACGGTCGCGGCGTGGAACAGGATTACGACAAAGCCTTCCGCCTGCTGAAATGGGCGGACGACAGCGGCAAAACCAGCAACTGGGGCGCGTATTACCTGGGTTACTGCTATACCTACGGAGAGGGCACGGAACGGGACTATGTGCTGGCGCGCAAGTATTTAGAAGCGGTGGATTGGGACTGCCAGGATGCGTTTTTTCTGCTGGGCTGGCTGTACTGCAACGGCGAGGGCGGTCCGGAGGACATCGCCAAAGGCGTTAGCTACCTGCAAAAAGCCAAGGACCTTCCGGAAGCGCAGGAGGAATTAAGCCATTACAAAAAGAACTTTTTTGGCAAATGGGTGCGCCGCGACAAAACCGAAACCGTGCTGCGCGGCTTGCTGCGCCTGCAATCCATGTTCGGCAGCAATAAAAAAGAAGCGCCGCAGCTGCCCCAGCCAAGCACCACGTTCGACTGGATACTGACTATCCGCAGCCGTTTAAACAGCGAGGACACCCCCACGCCTGCTTACGGGCAGGTTGAAAAAGCGCTGCGCAGCCTTACCACCGAACCGGAACAGCTTATTATCCTGTGGCAGCAAAACCCCAACAACGCCGATGCGTACTGGTTTATCCGCTGCTCCGTTTACGCAAGGAGCAAAGACAACGACATTTATCTTATTGAAGTAGCTTTTCCGCACAACGGCGAAACAGAATTTTGGCAAAAAACCGTTAAGTATTTAACCGATGCGCTGCCGTATTTTGATGCCGCTTACCATCATAAAATAATTGATTTTACCGGCTTTGAAAAGCAGGAAGAATAAACCATTTTATTGATGAAAACTATTCAACTTTTACGGTTGATAAGTATTATAAACAGCCTGTTAATAATTCCTGCTTGTAGTGCTCAAAACCCTTCCGAAAGTCTTTTAGAAGATGTTCTTGAAGATTTATCTGTTAATAACGGAACTGATAACTCTGTTAATACTCCTGATTGGGAAAATGAATTGGAAGAACTTTCCAATCGTATGCAAGAACCAGTTAATTTGAATGTTGCTACCCGTGAACAACTCGAACAGTTTCCTTTCCTTAGTGATATTCAGATTGAACATCTGTTGGCCTACATCTATATACATGGACAGATGAAAACCATCTATGAACTCCAACTGGTAGAAGAGATGGATAAACAAACAATCCAGTATTTACTACCTTTCGTCTGTATAAAAGCTATTAACAATGAAGCTGCTTTTCGGTGGAAAAGTCTGTTGAAAAGCGCAGCGAAGTATGGAAAGAATGAGCTGTTAACTCGCTTTGATATACCATTTTATAAGCGGAAAGGTTATGAACATACCTATTTAGGACCTTCTGTTTATAACTCTGTGAAATACAGTTTCCGATACAGTGACCGACTTTATGCAGGAGTCGTTGCCGAGAAAGATGCCGGAGAACCTTTTGGAGCTTTACACAATCGTTATGGCTACGATTATTATTCCTTTTATCTGTTATTAAAAGATTGTGGACGATTAAAAGCATTAGCTGTTGGTAACTATCGGCTTAGTTTCGGACAAGGATTAGTGATTAGCACTGATTATCTGATGGGAAAAACAGTCTATGCCTCTTCCTTCAACAATCGCAGTGGGGGGATAAAGAAACACTCTTCCAGCGATGAATACAATTATTTTCGGGGAGTGGCTGCCACTGTTGCTTTATCTAAAGATTGGGATCTTTCCGGTTTCTATTCACACCGCTCATTAGATGGAACAATCACTAACGGAGCAATTACCTCCATCTATAAAACCGGATTACACAGAAGTCAAAAGGAAGCAGATAAAAAGAACCTGTTTACCATGCAATTAACAGGTGGAAACGTGAGTTATCAACACAACCGTATCCAATTGGGTATCACCGGTATTTACTACCTTTTCAATCGACCATACGAACCGGAATTAACAGGTTATTCCAAATACAATCTTCATGGAAATAACTTCTATAATCTGGGAATAGATTATGCTTACCGTTGGCATCGTTTTTCTTTTCAAGGAGAAACGGCAATCGGAAAACAAGGTTGGGCTTCTTTGAACCGTTTGCAATATTCACCGGTTCAAAACACTCAAATCATGTTGATACACCGGTTTTATTCTTATAACTATTGGGCCATGTTCGCCCATTCTTTCGGTGAAGGAAGTACGACACAAAATGAACAGGGATATTATATCGGCTTGGAAACTTCTCCTTTTGCTTATTGGAAGTTTTTCGCCTCATTCGATTTATTTTCCTTTCCGTGGAAAAAATACAGAGTAAATAAACCCTCTCGCGGAACAGACGGATTGCTTCAAGCCACTTTCACTCCGCGCAGCCATCTATCCATGTATCTAAAGTACCGCTATAAACGCAAAGAAAGGGATTGGACAGGTAGTAAAGGAACACTAACACTTCCTATTTTTCACCATCAACTTCGCTACCGTTTGAACTATTCTTTAGGAGATGTGTTAAGCAGTCGTACAACTTTAGATTATAATCATTTTCATTCTCAGGACAGAGCTGCTAATATAGGATATCAGGTTACACAAATGATATCCTCCCAACTGCCTTGGGCCAGGCTGTTTGCTGACGTTCAGGGCAGTTACTTTTTTACAGACGATTATGATTCGCGTGTATATGCTTCGGAAAGCGGATTGCTTTATACGTTTTACACACCGTCCTTCCAAGGTCGTGGATTTCGCTGTAGCGTCCGTCTCAGATATGAACTGAATAAGCACTGGTTGTTCATAACCAAGTTTGGCGAAACAGTCTATTTAGATCGGAATGAGATCGGTTCAGGCAATGATTTGATCTGTGGAAATAAAAAAGGAGATGTACAAATGCAACTGCGTATTAAGTTTTAATGTATATTTGTCTGCCAGAAATAACAGAAGAATACGATATTAAATGGATGACAGGGCTACTTTTGACAAAATGTTTAATGAATGGTATGCACAGTTTGTATATTTTGCATATTATTTTATAAATGACGCTGAGGTATGCAGAGATATCGTAAGTGATGCTTTTGAGTATTTGTGGCGTAATTATGAAAAGATAGAAGAGGCGACGGCTAAAACTTATCTTTATACAATCATTCGTACACGTTGCATTGACTATCTTCGCAAGCAAAATATCCATGAAGAATATGTAGAGTTTACTTCGCAATTAACTGATAAAATGATAGAAAGCGATTCGCAACATTCTGATTCTCGTGTTTTGCGTATTCGTAAAGCTATGGAAAAGTTGACTCCTTATAATTATCATATATTGGAAGCATGCTATATTCATAATAAGAAATATAAAGAAGTGGCCGAAGAATTGAATGTAAGTGTTGCGGCTATTCATAAGAATATAGTAAAGGCTTTGCGTATTCTTCGTGAAGAATTAGGCCAAAAAGGTAACCAAAATGAATTTTAAAACGTATATTATATATCTAATGAATAATCTATGGATGAAAATAATACATATATAAATAAGTCGGAAAAGGAAGCTTTGGAAATAATGGAAAATGTTTCTGATATTACTTCCGATCAATTGCAGGCATTAAGAGAGAATGAGGAATGCTTTCAGACCTGCAGTGATATTGCAGAAGCTGTAATAGGAATGCAAATGGAAAAAAATGCACTTTCTATTAATACACAGCAGGCTTTAGCTGATTTTCATCGAAAACATCTGGACAGGCGAAATAAAAAGCTCTATATTTTATGGACAAGTGTTGCAGGAGTAGCGGCAACAATCATTATTATACTGGTTTTACGTATGATGTCCTTTTCTCCGGAATCGGATATAGAAAGTATTAAAGTTTTTCAGGCAGACCACGCCCCGCAGCAAGTTACTTTGCAAGTTGCCGGTGAAGAAAAAGTTGAACCTTTGAAAAAAGCAGTGCAATCACTTCCCTCTTCTACGGTGAAATTATCACCGCAGAAGATTGCTTATAATACTATTCAGACTGAGAATAAGAAAATAAGAAATAAAAAAGTACAGATACATAGATTAAGTATACCGAGAGGAGAAACTTTTAAGGTAGTTTTATCCGACGGGACTGAAGTACTTTTAAATTCGGACAGTCGCTTGTCTTATCCTACGGTGTTTAAAGGAAAAGAAAGAGTTGTTTCTTTGGAAGGGGAAGCCTATTTTAATGTAACCAAAAATACTGAACATCCTTTTATAGTAAAAAGTGGAAATGTTCAGGTTCGAGTATTAGGAACAGAATTTAATATGTGTAGCTACACCCCCGACAATGTCCGTGTTACCTTAATCGAAGGAAAAGTTGCCGTCAGTGATACCTGTGGTTTACAAACTGTAGAAATGAAGCCGGGACAAAGTGCACAACTCGTTTCAGACGGAACATTTGCCGTTGATGAAGTTGATACGGAAACATTCTTGTATTGGAAGGAGGGATTCTTTTATTTCGACGATGTAGCATTGGTGGATATGATGAAAGAAATAGGTAAATGGTATAATATAGATATAGAATTTAGAAACAGTGAGATAATGAATCTGCGTATGCATTTTCTGGCAAACCGTCAACAGAAAGTTTCTGATTTGATTGAGTTGTTAAATCGTATGGAAAGAATTCATGTCTATTTAG
>OGZH01002444.1_pt1 | contig 10306 bp, 9 predicted proteins | sample 1576741 | NCBI WGS metagenome assembly OGZH01 (sample SAMEA3541560, study PRJEB24748) | human gut metagenome | biome: human gut; feature: human-associated habitat; material: faeces | place: China | collected 2012 | reverse complement strand
CCTCACGGGTCTTAGCATAGTTGATGATGTGGGTTTTCAGGACAGCAATTTCCGCGCGTTCCAGAAAGATATTTTGAAAACCATCGCGTCCGTCCGGTGTAGTTTCCCATGTTTTTTTGCTCTGCCCTGCGCCGTGTAAAAATACCAGCGGCAGTTTATGGGCATTAACTGGTTTCTGGTAAAAAACATAGGCGTGGTCGCCGTGCAGGGTTTGCCCCTGCGGGTTTAAAGGATTGGTGAAATCAAAGCTGCCGGGTGTGGTAACGGTGGTGCCGCCTGCAAAAAAGCTGCCCTGGTCCTGTAAAAGCACTGGTTTTTCAAAGGCGTAGGCGCTTGTGCTCAGCATCAGCGCAAGTACGGCTGCTGCAAGTGTTTTGGTTGTTTTGTGCTGCATAGTATTACCTCCTTTTTATTATCTTGTTATTACAGATGTTTGCCATAAAAGTCCTGCAATTTGGCAACAAACTGGTCAACATATTCGGGCACATAGTAAGTCTGGATATGTGTTGCGCCGTCAACGAGGAACAGCTCTTTATCTTTGGTGCCGGTAGCTTTTTCGTAGGCTTCTTTGCTCATGTACAGGGAATCGGCTTTGCTGCCTGCCATTAACAGCAGCGGCTGGTCGATAAGCTCAAGCTGGTCGGTAGCGTCCCATGCCATCAGCTCCATCAGGCTGCTGGTGGTATAGGCAAAGGTGGAGTTGGGATGACGGTGCGTGCGGCCGTAGTACATCATGCCTTCGCGGTACAGGTCGGTAGGGATTTTGGCAATATCTTCATCGCTGAGTGCGTCAAAATCAACGTTGCCGCTGATGGGGTATTCGCCTTTGGTAATTTCAACGGCACGGGCGTCGCTTGCTTCGTGCAGGCGCTGCTGTACGGTGTCAAGGCCGCTGTTCATATAGCCGTTGCGCCTTACTTCGCCGCTGTTGAACATGCTTAAAGTTGCAACTGCTTTAAAGCGTTTGTCGCTTTTGACAGCGTTAAGCGTATAACCGCCGCCGCCGCAGATGCCGAGCACGCCCATGCGGTCAGGGTCAACGCCGGGGTAAGTCATAATATAATCGGCCATGCCGTGGATGTCTTCGGTGCGGTAAAAGGGTTTGTCGGTGTGGCGCGGTTCGCCTTCGCTTGCGCCCTGATAAGCAGCGTCAGCCGTGATGGTAATGTAGCCGAGTGCGGCAAGGCGCTGGGCGTACAGGCCTGCAACCTGTTCTTTAACGCCGCCGTTGGGGTGGGCAACAACAATAGCGGGGTATTTTTTTGCCGGGTCATAGCCTGCCGGGGTGTAAACATTGGCGGCAATTTTCAGACCGTTCAGCTTGTAGCTTACGGGGTGGATGTTTACCTGCCCTTTTACGTTTTGGGTAATGGCATTGCGGTAAACAAGCCCCCAGGGGTTAGTGTTTGCAGGTCCGGCTGCAAAAGCTGCGCCTGCGCTTAATGCCATTATAAGGCCTGCGGTAAGTAAAGTTCTGCGTAATTTCATGGTAGCTGTTCCTTTCTTTATATCTGTTTATGTCCGTCCGTTATTTCAAAACATTATTTAAAACTGCCTGCGCATTGCTGCCGGTGTCGGTGCTTACGGTTTCATTCAGCACATCAACAGCTTCCTGTAACTGTTCCGGTGTAAGCCCGGTGTTCATGGCTGCGCGGAAGTGCGAAGTAAGCTGCGGATTTACGTTGCCGATGCCTGCCAGCGCGCCTACGGTCGCCAGTTCGCGCTGCTGCCAGGTAAGTACGTCGCGTGCAAAAATGTCATAAAACAAATGCTCGCGCAGGAAGGTGTTAATGATTGGCGCAAATTCGTTGGTTACAACGCGGCCGCTGATAGCGGTCTGGATTTCGGTGCCTTTGGCAAGGCGGTCAACGGAAGGGTCAAGCGGAGTGGCGTTCGGACCCATTTCGTCGTTAATGCCTGCGGCTTTGCGTTCCTGCACCAGGTTGTTCAGCGTGCTGAGTGCATTTAAGCTGCGAGGGAAGCCGGTGTAAGCATAAAGGTGCACCAAAACTTCTTTAGCCTGGTTTACGGTCATGCCGTTATCCAAAGCGGTGGCAAGAGATTTTTTCAGGTTCGGCAAATCGCCTTTGGCCATAAAGGCTGCCACCGTTACAATATTTGCCTGCTGCGTGTTTAAGGCTTTCAGTTCCGCTGCCTGCACGCCGGTGCTGATGCCTGCCGTTAACATAAGTGCCGTTAAAAGTGCCAGATATTTCTTTTTCATTGCCGTTCCTCCTTAGTCTTTCGGATAATCTTCATCGCTGACCGGTTCCAGCCAGGTTACGGTGCCGCCTGCTTCGGAAAGGGCGATATGCGTCATGGACATTTTTGCCGAGCCGCCGTGCCAGTGTTTAACGCCCGGCGGGCAGCGCACAATGTCGCCCGGTTTAAGCATTACAGGCTTTTTGCCCCATTCCTGCGTCCAGCCGGTGCCTTCGGTAACAATTAAGGTCTGGCCCATTTCGTGGATATGCCAGTAAGTGCGTGCGCCGGGGCTGAAGGTAACAGTGGCGGCATAACTTTTGGAAGGTGCCTGCGGCCCGTAAAGGGCAGCCGTTACAACTTCGCCGGTAAAATGCTTGTTTCCGGCAGATTTTACTTCCAGTTTCTGTGGACTCTTTACGGTTTGGTGCAGCGGTGCGCTTTCTGCCGCAAAGGCGGGAACTGCCATAGCCGTAATGGCGGCGGTAAGCGCCAGTGTTTTAAAAATCCTGTTCATAAAAGCTCCTTTCTTTCTGCGCAAAGCAGCAAATTATTTATATGATTTCTGGTAGATGCCGATAACGTCTTCTTTGGTAAGTGCAACGCGGTCGCAGGCGAACAGGCCGCCCATCGGGCCCATGGCGTTGTCTGCCATTTTGGGGAATTCATCAGGCGTAATGCCGTAGTCGCTCATTTTCAGGTCTGCCACGCCGCAGTCTTCCAAAAGTTTTTGCAGTACGGTTAAAAAATCTTCCGGTTTATCTGCGTTTTCCATGCCCATGGCTTTTGCCATGCGGATAAAGCGTTCATCACAGGCATGGTGGGCAATTACGTTGCCGAAATATGCGCGGCTTAACATAATCAGCCCTGCGCCGTGCGGAAGGTTGGGGTGGTAAGCGCTGAGCGCGTGTTCCAGCGAATGCTGGCTGCTGGTGGTGCCTACGCACATTACCGTGCCGGAAAGAATATTGCCGAAAGCAACGTGCGTTCTTGCTTCAATGTCATTGCCGTCTTTAACAGCGCGTGCCAGATAGCGGCCTACGTTTTCAATGGCGGTGATGGCGTACATATCGCTCATAAGGTTGGCAAATTTGGAGATATAACCTTCAAGGCTGTGGCTGAGCGCGTCAAAGCCCTGATAAGCAGTGTAATGTGCCGGTACGCTTTTCATCAGTTCCGGGTCTTCAATGCACAGTACGGGGAACAGGTCCGGCGTTTTCAGGCCGACTTTTTCGTTGGTTTCGGGGTTGGTAATAACGCAGCCGGCATCGGCTTCACTGCCGGTGCCTGCTGTGGTGCTGATGGCAACGATTGGCAGCGGTTTATTTTTTATGGGCTGCCCTTTGCCGGTGCCGCTTGCAATGTAATCCCATAAGTCGCCAGGGTTGGCTGCCATAACGGCAATGGCTTTGGCGCTGTCGATAACGCTGCCGCCGCCCAGTGCAACAATAAAATCTGCGCCCTGCGCTTTAACAAAGGCCGCGCCCTGCATAACGGTTTCTTTCAGCGGGTTGGGCTGAATTTTATCAAAAACGCTTGTGTCTACGTCTGCCTGCGCCAGTTGTTCTTCGGTGCGGCTTAAATAACCGTTGGCACGGGTTGATTTGCCGTTGGAAATAATAATAACGGCTTTTTTGCCTGGCAGCTGCTGTTTGCCAAGCTCATTTAAAGTGCCTGCGCCAAATAAAATTTTTGTCGGAACATACATGTTAAAATCCATTTTTTATGCCTCCCAAAATAAAATGTTTGCTTATTTGTGGTTATATGCTACAATCAACTTGTAAGTTTAAGTAAATTGTATAAGTTAAAGCGCACTTTAAGTCAATGGCAAAATTGTGAACTTTTTAAGGGAGTGATAAAAAATGTTTTATACTGTCGGTGAAATGGCTAAAATTTTAAATACCACGCCTTCCACTTTGCGCTACTATGATAAAGAAGGCCTGCTTCCGTTTGTTGAGCGCAGCGGAAGCGGCATCCGTATGTTTAAAGACAGCGACTATGAATGGCTGCTTGTTATCGACTGTTTAAAAAATACCGGCATGGGCATTAAAGATATCAAACGGTTTATCGAAATGGTTATTGCCGGTGACAGCACCATTAAAGAACGTTTGCAGATGATTATCCGCCAGCGCGAAAGCGTTAAGGAACAGATGGAAAAATTACAGCAGACAATGGACGTGCTGGATTATAAAGTATGGTATTACAGCACTGCCGATAAAGCAGGCACAACTTCGGTGCCGCGCAATATGCCGGAAGAACAGGTTCCGGAAAACCTGCGTGCAGCACGCCGCCGCTTAAAACTTACCCACGCGCGCGAAAGCGAAATGAATTAATAACCTTAAATAAAAAAGCAGAAACGTTTTTACAAGCGTTTCTGCTTTTTCTTTTACCGATAATTTATAGGAAACGGTACATGTTTTTGTATATAAAAACACAGACAAAATTATAATAGTTGTTAGAATTACACTGTTAGCGATGATACTAAAATTAATATTTTTGATATTGCTGGTACTAATGGCACCAAACTTTGGTACCATTGGCACTAAAAGTGGCACCAATGACTCTAAACTTTGGCACCAATGGCACCAATCTTTGGTGCCAATAATAATGAATTTACTGCCGTTGATACTAATTTTTTATTACATTAAAATTTGTGCCAGCAATTTTCTTTTAAAAAAGCTTTAATTATATCAATATTTTTGCTTTCGTAATATCTTACCAACAAAGCTTTAAATTCAGGTACGTCTTTTTCAGGTATTATCAATAGTCCTGCTCCATGAGCGATTAAGAAATGGTTGGCAAAAATTATGGAAGCTCTTTTGTTGCCGTCTGTGAAAATTTGTGTTTTCATACAATACAGGCATAGTTCTATTGCTGTGTCGATAATTACGCCCTTACTTTGTACTATATTGGCGATATGTTCTTTAACATTAATTTCTATCGGCAGTGGCGGAATATATTTTGTTCCTCCGATAGTAACGGGTACGGAGCGGATTTTACCTCCGTCATGGAAAAAGCCTTCGTTTACAAGCCGGGCTATATAGCAAAGCAGATAATAATCTGTTGGGGCTGTTATTACATCTTTATCCAAGATAAATTCCCAGGCGTGTTTAAGATTAACTATTTTTTGAATATCTGTCGGTGTCATGCCACTGACGATACCGTTGTCAATAACGGTTTCCGTTTGTGGAAACGTAGTTGTAACGCCTTCAAGAATTGCCTGATCATAAATATTGGCTTTCATATTGGCACGTGCAAAATCCAAATTAAGCTGTACCTGAGGAGAAAGTTCTTGTTCTGTATAACCAATTAGTGCCAGTTCTTTTTCTATTCTGCGCAGCTGTTTTCTTAAATCTCTTGCCTCGCGTGAGTAACGTAAAAGTGCTGCATATAAATCATCGGAAAAAACATCAACGTAAGTTGACGTTAGTTTACCGGCAATGCGCTTGCGGACATACAAATATTTATTTCCTGCCTTATTGGTTTTTATTTCCGGTGTGCCGTCATAAGGCAATAATTGAAGCCGTGCATGTAATTCGGCTTTGCTTCTTAAAAGCTGCTGTAAATTAACTAAATTTTGATTTTGCATAATGAGCTCCTGTATAGGGAATATTTTTGTGCGGTTTTTTATAAAAGTTCCCTATATAGAACATAAAAATAAAATAGGGAACTTTTTAAATGAATATTAACATATTGTTCCCTATTTTTCAATTGATAATATTAAATTTTATATATAAAAAAGTGATTTGTTTATTAATCTTCCGTTACTTTAAAATGCAGCGGTTTGCCGAAAGTTTTAAAGAACCATTTTAAGTGTGCGCGTATTTGGTGCAGTTCAATAACGGGGTTGCCGTGTTCTTTCAGTTCCAAAAAGGCGCCTTCGTTGTTTATTCCGGCGCGTGTAATGCTTAAAATACCGGTCTGCGTGTAATCAAGGCTTTCGGCCAGGGCTAAAAGCAGCGCCAGCCTGCTTACCGTCTGCCAGTTGTTTTCCGTAAGCATGGTCATATACAGCGGGTCGCGCGAAAAATAGCTTTTGGAAATACCGTTATGCCAGCCTGCAACGGCCGAAGCCAGCAGCTGCTCTTTATGCGTAAGCCCGAAAAGCTTCGCGTTTTGAATCATATAGGCGCTGTGGCGCGCATGGCTGTAAAAGTTAATGGTAATGCCGATGTCGTGCAGCAGCGCTGCCGTTTTAAGCAGGCGGCGGCAGTTTTTGCCAAGCCCGTGCAGCGGTTTCCAGGCATCAAACATGGCCAGCGCCAGATTGGTGATATGGTGGCTGTGCGTGAGGTCAGGCGTGTAAAGGTTTAAAATATTATCCGTGCTGCGGGCTAAGATATCTTCGGCAATAAGCGGTATGCCGCGTTCTTTGGAATAGTAATCGTAAAACAGCCCTTCGCGCAGGCCGCAGCCGCTGGTTATAAGCTGCTTGCTTCCGGTAACTTCAAAAAGCGCGTCAATAATGGCAGCGCCGGCAATGATGATATCGGCGCGGTCGCTGCTGAGGCCGGAAATTTTGCGGCGTTCTTCAAGCGTACTGTTTTTAAGGCGGTTAAAAATGCCGCGGAAAGCCTGTACCGTTAATTTATAGTTATGGATTTTGGTTGTAGGGTATTTGGTGGCGCGCTGGTGCATTTTGCCTATGGTACGCGCCGTGCCGCCTACGCCGATAAGCGGAAGCTTGGGCTGCTTCAGCCAGGGGTATTCCGTAAGGCGCGTGCGCAGAAAGAAGCTTAATTCGCCGTAAACGGAAGAACTTACGGTGTTGCGTGTATTAAAAAGTGCGGTGGTGTTTACTGCGCCGATAGGAACGGAAACGGATTCCAGTATTTTGCGGTCCTGAAACAGAATCAGCTCCGTGCTGCCGCCGCCCAGGTCGAAAATAATGCCGCTGTGGTAGGGAAGGGTGTTGATAACGCCGAGGTAACTGATATAGGCTTCGGTGTTGCCAGTTATAATGTGCAGGCTGATGCCAGTTTCCCGCTGCACGAGGCGCGTAAGCTCCGCACCGTTGCCCGCATTGCGGATGGCGGCCGTTGCCACGGCAATAATCCTGTCTGCGTGGTACAGTTTACACATATAGGCAAAACTTTTCATGGTTTCAATGGTGTCGCTAAACGCCTGCTGCGTAAGGTTGCCGTTTTTGTCAATTTTCTGGCTCAGGCGCAGGGCTTCTTTCTGGTTGTATACCATGTTGTAGGCGCCGTTTTTATAAATATGAGTTATAACAAGGCGCGCTGAGTTAGAACCGATATCTATAATAGCTATCCTCTGCAAAATACATACCTCCCGTCATTTTACATTCAGTAAAACCGCATAATAAATATATATTTACCGGAAAAAGTAAAAAATCCTGCAAAAAAACGCATAATTTGTAAAAATGATGGTAAGGCGCTGTAAAAAAATTGTTAAAGGCAAGGATTTAAGGGTGCTGTGTCGAATTAATATATAATGCTTTAATGAGGTGGTCATGTGAGAAAAAAACAATATAAAATTTTTGCAGCAATACATCTCGGCTCTGAGATGATAAGCATGCAGATTGTGCAGTACCGCAATTTAAACAACATGAAAGTTCTGGAGGAATGCAACCGCCGCGTACGCCTGGGCGAAGAAACCTTCAAAAACAAAATCATTCCGTTCAGCATGGTAAATGAAATTTGCGAGCTTTTGGTTGGCTTTAAACGCCTGATGACGGAATACGAAGTTGAAGAATACAGCATGCAGGCAACAACCGCAGTGCGCGAGGCTTTAAACCGCGTATTCCTTTTAGACCAGATTTATATCAGGACGGGTTTGAAAGTAACGGTTATTGACCTTCCGGAAGAAATTTATACCAAGTATGCTTCAATCCGCCGTACCATGAAGCTTGACGGCCTGACCGGCATTGATGAGAGCATGCTGATGATGGATATTTCCTCCGGCGGGCTTGGCATTACTTTTGTAAAAGATAATATTATACGCTATCAGCAGAACCTTAATATCGGCGTTATCCGCGTTAAGGAAAGTTTTAACCGCAATCAGCGCAGTTCAATGAAATTCAACCAGGCTCTTGCCGAATACCTTTCAAGTACGATGGGCGCGGTAAGGGACGCGTTGAAAAACGAGCAGATACATTATCTTGTGCTGACAGGCGCGGAATCGGAACTTCTGCTGCAAATGATGGGCGTTGAATTTAAAGCCGGCGTTATCCGCATTAAAACGGAACAGTTCATGCAGCTGTTTAAAACCGTGCATGAGCTGAACCTGCCGCAGATTATTAAAGTGTTTAAAATCAACGAAGATGTGGCGGAACTGGTTGTACCTACAATTTTGCTGTACGAGCAGCTTCTGGCACTGGTGCCGGTTCAGGAAATTATCCTTACGGATGACCGCTTTATTGACGGTATCTGTCTTTTGCACATCGGCCCGAAAGCCAGCAAAGATTATGCCGATGAGCTTGAACAGGAACAGCTCAGCCTTCTGTACAGCATCGGTGAGCGTTACCAGTATGACGAGGCACATTCGCGCCAGGTGGCCAAGCTTGCCCTTGCCATGTTCGATAAACTCGGCAAACACCACGGGCTTGACAGCCACAGCCGCATTCTTTTGCAGGCAACCGCGCTGCTGCACGATATCGGCAAATACGTATCGCTGCGCAGCCATTCGCTGTACAGCTATATGCTGATTATGTCGTGCGACATTTTAGGCTTCAGCGAAATGGACAAAAAAATAGTGGCGCTGGCAAGCTATTACCATGCGCACAGGCTGTTCAGCGGCAAACGCCATGCCGAAGTGGAAGAAATGTCGCCGGAAATTATGCCGCTGGTAGCAAAAATAGCCGCGCTGGTGCGTCTTGCCGATGCCATGGACCGCAGCTATAAGCAAAAAATCAAAAGCTGCCGCGTTAACGTTAAAAATGGCGTAATGAAGGTGGAAGCCGTTACACTTGAAGATTTGACGATAGAAGAATGGACTTTTGCCTCCAAGGCATCTTTCTTTGAAGAAGTTTACGGATTACAGGCAGTTTTGGAACGGGTGGACAGATAAATGGAAAAGAACGAAAAAATTAATCTTAATAAACCGGAATACTTTTTTAACCGCGAACTCAGCTGGTTAAAATTTAACCTGCGTGTGCTGCGCGAAGCCGGCGTAAAAACCACGCCGCTTTTGGAACGCTTGAAATTTGTTGCCATTACCGCGTCTAACCTTGATGAGTTTTTTATGGTGCGCGTGGCAGGCTTGTGGGACCAGTACGAAAATGGCATTAACAAACGCGACGCGGCGGGGCTTACCGTTAAAGCACAGCTTGAAGAAATAAGCAAAGCGGCTCATGACCAGATGAAGCTGTTAAACAAATATCTGCTTTCTCTGGTTAAGGAGCTGCGCGAGGAAGGCATTTACATTTGCCGCGTAAGCGAATTAAGCGAAAAAGGCCGCCGCTGGCTGGAGGCTTATTACCAGGAAGAAATTTTCCCGGTACTGACGCCAATGGCTGTTGACGCCTCGCGCCCGTTTCCGTTTTTGGCAAACAAAACGCTGAACCTTGCGGTAGAACTTACCAACCAGGAGGGCGAAGACAGCATGGGCATCGTGCAGGTGCCTTCCGTACTGCCGCGCCTTTTGGAAGTTCCCGGCGAGGAAAAACGCAGCTTTGTATTTTTGGAAGATGTTATTAACGAGCACTGCTCCGATTTGTACAGTGGCTGCAAAATTCTGGATGTTGTTCCGTTCCGCATTACGCGCGACGCCGATTTGGAATTTGACGAGGACGATATCGACAACCTGCTGAAAGAAGTGGAAAAATCTCTGCGCAAGCGTACGCGCGGCGCTTCCGTAAGGCTGGAAATTTACAATAAGGCCAACAGCCGCATCAGAAAATTCCTGTACGATAATCTGGACATTACCGAGCAGGAGGTTTATGAAATTAACGGGCCGCTTGACGCAACCTGCTTCTTTAAATTTGCTTCGCTGCCGGGCATGTGGCCCTGGCTGTATGAGCCATTTGTGCCGCAGCGCCCGCTGGAACTGCCGGATGACAGCGACATCTTTAAGGTTCTGCGTGAACGCGACGTGCTTTTGCACCACCCCTATGAAAGCTTTGACCCGGTAGTTAAATTTGTAA
>OGZH01002440.1_pt1 | contig 10320 bp, 7 predicted proteins | sample 1576741 | NCBI WGS metagenome assembly OGZH01 (sample SAMEA3541560, study PRJEB24748) | human gut metagenome | biome: human gut; feature: human-associated habitat; material: faeces | place: China | collected 2012 | reverse complement strand
TAAAATCGATATTTCTACAGATGATGTAATTACACCAAAGGCGGTAGAATACGACTATAAATTAATGTTTGAAGATAGAACAATTTCTGTTCTTACATATAACAAGGAAACGCTGCTGGCAGAGAAGATGCAGACATGCCATATCTTGTTACGGCAGAATGTCATGCGGACACCATGGCGGAAGGTTATCTTTCCGTGTTTTATTATGAAAAAGAGGAGTTCCTGGAAAAATGCCGTGCGGCATATCCTGATGCAGGGCTGACGGAACTGACACAGATTGAGATCGTAAGCCGCGATGCGGCAGAGTATGTGACAAAAATCAAAGTTGCGGGGGAAACATACGATGGAGAGCAGTTCCGCCATGCATTAGAGCTTCCATCTGCCTGCTTTACGATCACGGAAATAGACGATCATGTGCGTATCGTGGCAAGGGGCATGGGACATGGTTTTGGATTAAGCCAGAATACAGCAGAGAAACTTGCAAAAGAGGGATATGGTTATCGGGAGATTCTTGCTTATTTTTATAAGGGAGCAGTGATCGGGCAGGCTGGTAATTTATAGGAAAGAAATAAAAAAATAATCGTATAAACCATCCGGGATGTGGAAACACTATGGTTAAAAATAAATAATGGATGGTGAGAAATAATGAAAAAGAAAGGTTTTTTGGGGTACAGACAATATGTGATTGCGGGGCTGCTGATCGCTTTAGCGGCAGTTGGAACGACTGCGTTATACAGCAGCCGACAGGAAAAGGAACGGGAGCAGATGGAAGCCGAACTTGCAGAAGAAATGCAGAAACAGGCAGATGATATTGCAGCAGAGGAGAGTTCGGAGCAGTCTGCCGAGGCATCTGCACTGGTTCCTCCAAAACAGTCTTTAAATGAAATGGAGAATGAACTGGATGATCCTGCCGTAACGGCGGAACTTGCAGAAGAAAATAATGCAGCGGAAACGGAAGAAACAGAAGCAGCACAGAGCATTCAGACGACAGGCAAAGCACAGACACTTCATTTTTCGGAGGAGCTGCTCTGGCCGATGGAGGGAAACGTGATCATCAATTACAGCATGGATTCCACGGTTTATTTCCCGACGCTTGACCAGTATAAATATAATCCGGCAGTGATCATTGCAGGTGAGGTCAATGATAAAGTCTATGCAGTTGCCAAAGGCCAGATTAAGAGTATTGAAAATGATGAGGTGACAGGCTGTACAGTTACGGTCGATCTGGGTGATGGCTATGAGGCAGTTTACGGACAGTTAAAGGAGCTGAATTTTGCAAAGGGAGATTATGTGGAGGCCGGACATGTATTAGGATATGTTGGAGAGCCGACGAAATACTTCACGGTAGAGGGAAGCAATCTGTATTTTGAACTTGATAAAGATGGCACACCCGTGGATCCGGTAGCATATTTCGAATAAAAGAAAAAGCATTCTTCCTTGAATAAGACACAGTTCTATTTTATAATAAAATGGCATTCTTTTTAGAGAGAAAACGTGAAAAGAAATGTCTGTTGTGGAATGAGAGGAGGCAGTGCACATGGAATACGACGGATATGATGAAATTGTCCGCGCATGGATACAGGGAGTGTACGACAGCCGGGGAAACGATGCAAAACGGACATTGAAGTTTTGTTATGATATTGAACAGTATGCAATGAAAAAAAATGATCCAAAGCTGCTTGGATTTGCATACTATTACAGTGCAGAGACTTATTATCTGTTAAATGAAAGTGAAAAGTTTTTTTTCTGCATCAGCAAAGGCGTATCTTATCTGAATGAATCAAATCAGTGGGAACTTGTGGCGCGTGCATATAATCTGATGGCAATTACGGCGATCAATCGGGGAAATGAGCCGATCGCACTTGACTATTATCTGACTGGATTGAATTTCTGTACGAAATATCAGTTAAAACAGGAAGAAACCATGATAGATATAAATCTTGGAAATTTATATTTATCCTGTGGACAATATTTAGAGGCACAGAGATATTTTGAAAATTGTGGACAGCATGTAAAGGATTTTGTGAAAGATGATAAAAATTACCGCCTGATCACCTGTGTTTATATAGGAATGGGAACCGGTTTTTTGTATCGCGATATGCCGGAGCGTGCAGCACATTATGCAGAGCTTGTCTCGGATGAGTGCGCGGGCCGTATTGATGGCATTGAACTGCTCAGTTTTCGCTGTTTTAAGGCGGAGGTATGCCATGCAACCGGAAAGACGGCGGCGCGTGATGAATGCATCCGGTTGATCTGTGAGGAGATCAATGCAGATATTCCGATCATGGATATTTTTAGTGATCTTTATGAATTCAGCCAGCTTTTGCTTGAAATCGGAAATGATGATGCTTTTTTGCGGGTAATGGAAATTTTAGAGCCATTGACATGGCAGTCAAAGATCGTCAATCTTCAGAGGCAGATTATTTCCCTGAAAATTAAGTTTTACCGTATGCATAAGGATAATGATGCATATTTAGAGGCTGCGGGGCAGTACTACGAGTTGTCCGAGATCATGGAAAAAGAAAAACAGGCGATGATCGCAAATATGCTTGATGTGCGGGAATCTTTAGAGCGGGCGAACAAAAAAAGACGCGAGATGGAAGAAGCAAATATCCGGCTTTTGGAAAAGTCAGAGACGGATGCACTGACGCGCCTGGCAAACCGGTTCCGTCTTAATGATTATCTGGATCAGGTATTTGAGAAGGCATTATCAGAGCAGACGCCGCTTGCCATGGAGATCCTGGATATCGATTATTTTAAGCAGTATAATGATAACTACGGACATCAGGCAGGGGATGAGTGCATTAAGCGGATCGCAAAGCAGCTTGAGCTGATGCAGAATGATATGATATTCTGTGCGAGATATGGAGGGGATGAGTTTATCATTCTCTATCAGAATATGACGGAGGAAGCGGTCAGACATGCGGCGGAGGGATTGCGGCAGCGGATCATTGATCTTGGAATCCAACATGCATATTCTAAGGCAATGCCTATCGTGACAATCTCACAGGGAATCTGTTATGATATTCCGAAAGATGATACAAAGAGCTGGGATTTTCTGCATGCGGCAGATGCGATGCTTTATCAGGTTAAGAAAAAATCCAGAAATGATCTTGCACTGGGACACTTAGCAGATGTGAGTGACAAATAAAACAGGAAACATTTTATGAATGCGGCATAGAATATAACAGATAGAAACAAAAATCCGCAATCGAGTTTTTCACACGGAAAACCGGAAGTAAAAAGTGATGCAGTAGAATGGATAATATACATGATTGTCGATTGCTTTTAAATAAGAAGTAACACCCAGACCAAAAATCGGCGACGATTTTGTCGAAAGATGAGGTTTGGGGTACATAATTCCCGAAAATCCGCAGTTGATGCGAACTGTTGCGCGGGGGAATTTCTTGACAAAAGTACGGGCACCGTGTTATCATTCAGACTGTTGCGCTTATGGGGGCTGTTGATCAGCCCCTTGTTTTACGCGCGCCAATGGCGCACGTTTCTATAGAAAGGAAATATATGGAAACAGTTAGATTCGATCAGTTAGATTTATATCCGCAGGTATTGCGTGCGATAGCAGAAATGGGATTTGAAGAGGCAACACCGATCCAGAGTCAGGCAATTCCGGTTGTGATGTCCGGTGTGGATGTCATTGGACAGGCACAGACAGGAACCGGAAAGACGGCATCATTTGGAATCCCGGTACTGCATAAAGTAGATCCGAATAATAAAAAAACACAGGTTATCATCTTATCACCGACAAGAGAGCTTGCCATCCAGGTGGCGGATGAGATCCGTAAACTTGCAAAATATATGCACGGTGTAAAGATCCTTCCGGTGTACGGCGGACAGGAGATCAGCCGTCAGATCAAGGCATTGAAGGGTGGGGCACAGATTATTATCGGTACACCGGGACGTGTTATGGATCATCTGCGCAGAAAGACGATCCGCTGTGAGGCAGTGAACACGATCGTACTTGATGAGGCAGACGAGATGTTAAACATGGGATTCCGTGAGGATATTGAGACGATCTTAGAGTATATCCCGGAGGAAGGACGTCAGACGGTGTTATTTTCTGCGACCATGCCAAAGCCGATCTTAGATATCACCAAGAAATACCAGCACGATGCCGTGACGATCAAAGTGGTAAAAAAAGAGCTGACCGTTCCGAATATTGAGCAGTATTACTATGATGTAAAGAGAAAAGACAAGATAGAAGTTTTGACCAGACTCCTTGATTATTATAATCCAAAACTCTCTCTGGTGTTCTGTAACACAAAACGCATGGTGGACGAACTGACCGAGGAACTGCAGGGACGCGGTTATTTTGCAGAGGGACTGCACGGAGATATGAAGCAGACACAGCGTGACCGTGTGATGCGCGGTTTCCGTACCGGAAAAACAGAGATCCTGATCGCAACCGATGTTGCAGCGAGAGGTATCGATGTGGATGATGTGGAAGCGGTATTCAATTATGATATTCCACAGGATGACGAATATTATGTTCATCGTATCGGAAGAACCGGACGTGCCGGAAGAACCGGACGTGCGTTTACTTTCGTCAAAGGCAAAGAAGTATATAAATTAAAAGATATCATGCGTTACTGCAAGACCAAGATCGTTGCAATGCCGATCCCGTCCACGGATGATGTGGCACAGATCAAGGCTGAGAAGGTCATGGAAGAAATCGGAAGAATTATCGACGCCCGTAGCGTAGTTGATGACGTTGTTGGCCAGCGAGATGATCTTATTCTGATTGGTCGACAGGGTGTAGTTGGTATCCCACGTGAAGTCGCGCCAGGTGTTCCGATAACCCAATGCCAGCTCGATACCCTGGTTACGGACGTTACCCGACTGGATGATGATCTTGGAGAAACCCGTACCGCCCGAGATCTGCGGGTCGAAGGTCTGGTTCGACGTATGCGAATTGTAGTAGGTGAAATCGAGGTTGAAATGCTTGAGGAAACGCATCGTCAGACCCACCTCGAACGACTTGGTGCGCTCGGGCTTGAGGTGATAGGCGGGATACTGCGTCTGCGTGTTCCACGACAGGCCGCTTTCGTTCCACGAATAGAGCGGGTTGGCGATGTAACGCTCGAAGGCAACGCCCACCGAGGCGAACGAACCGCGCAACTTGATATAGGAGAGATTTTCAGGCATGTTGGGAATGAGCTGCGACAACACGACCGAAAGTCCGACCGAAGGATAGAAGAACGACTTGGCGTTCGAATGCGGACCCGCCAGTTGCGAAGGCCAGTCGTTGCGGCCCGTAAGGGTCAGGTAGTAGGTGCCCTTGTATCCCACCTCGGCCGAAGCGAAGATCGACTGCGTCTGCTCACGCCAGCCCTCCTGCTTACGGACGGTCTTGGTCGAATTACTCAAGTTCTGAATGTTGAAGACGTTGGCCAGCCCCTGCTTCTCGCCCGACGTACCGTCGGCAATGGGGCCGCGGATCTTCAGGGCGTCGTTCTTCATATCCGAGAACGAAGCACCGATGTTGGCCTGCAACGACCAGTCGTCACCGAACGTTTTATTGATATTGAGCAAAGCATCACCATAAACCTGGCGGTCCATCGTCTTGGTGACGCCGTAAAGGCCGTTGGCGGACTGCTCGGTGAGCTGCACGTTCGAGGAAGCATACATCTTTTCGGTGTAGGTGTTGTGCGAGTTGTCGATGCGGATGCGGCCTGAAACATTCAGCCAGTCGAGGATGTCGTACGACAGCGCCGCGTTGAGCATGTAACGATCCTTACGGTTCTCGCGCAGGTTGCGGTAGTTCGCCCAGTAGGGGTTCTGCATGGTGATGGAGCCGTCACCCATCGGCCAGTACTGTTTCGAAATCTTGTCTATGGGATCGTAGCGCTCATACATTTCGATATCCGCCCAGTCATCGCCGCGCGGGAAGAGGTAGGCTCCCGTCAGAGGGTTGTTGTAGGTTCCCTGATTGATCATGTTGCAGTCTTCCTGCAATATGTAGCTGGCTCCTACGTCCAGTCTCATCTTGTCGTTCAGAAAAGAGGAGGTGTTGCGGAACGTGAAGTTGTAACGGTCATAGCTGTTGTTGGGCACGATGCCGTTGGAATTGATGGCCGCGGCTGAAAAATAGGTCTGGTTCTTCTCCGTTCCGGTCGAAAGCGAAACGCTCTCGGAATTGGCTACGCCGGTACGGAAATAGTCTTCGCGGGGATCGTAGCCGTATCGGTTGGCGCGGTTGAGCCGCTTACCCCAGCTGTAACTGGCCACGTTGATCGGCGTAGTAAGGTTGCCCGTACCGTACCGGTTCTGGAACTCGGGAAGAACGAACGGAGTCATGATCTCAACACCGGCCGTCGCAGTGACGGAGAGCTGCCCCGCCTGTCCCTTTTTCGTTGTCACGACGATGGCGCCGTTGGCCGCGTCCGAGCCATACAATGCAGCTGCCGCAGCACCCGTCAGTACGGAAATCGACTCGATGTCCTCGGGGTTGATGTCCGCAATGGGATCGGTCGTACCCTGCGAACTGAACTCTGTGCCGCCCTCCTGGGCTTTGGTGAACATCGGCACGCCGTCGATCACGTAAAGCGCATTGGAGGTCTGCGAAATGGACTTCATACCGCGCATGATGACCTTCGAAGCGCCGCCGACGCCCGCCGACGAGGCGTTGATGTTCACACCAGCCACCTTACCGTTGAGCGAGTTGATGAAGTTGGCGTCCTTGTTGGCCGTGATGGCATCGGAATTCACCTGCTGCACGTTGTACGACAGGGCTTTCTCGGCACGTTTGATGCCCAGGGCCGTAACGACGACCTGCTCGACCTCGATGGACGAATTGGCCAGCGTGATGTCGAAAGTCGTACGCGAGCCGATGGGCACGACACGGGTTTCGTAGCCGATGAAGCTGACCGACAGTTCGGGGTTGTCGACCGAGGCGGGGACCGTCAGGGCGAAGTCTCCGTCGATGCCGGTGGTCGTTCCGACGGTCGTGCCCTTGATCAGAACGGTGGCTCCGATAATGCCCAGGCCGCCGGAATCCTTCACCACGCCCGAGATGGCCGACGGCCGCGCTGCGGCGACGCGCTTCGACAGCACGATGTTGGGAACCGTGATCTCATAGGTGATGTCCGTGTCCTTGAACAGCAGCGGCAGCACCTCGTTGAGAGGCTTCGAATCGGCCTTGATCGAGACGATGCGTTTCGTGTCGATTTCGTCCGTATAAAGGAAAAGATACTTGGTCTGCTTTTCGATTTCGTTCATGACGGTCTTCATCGGAACCTTCGTCATGTCGAACTTCACCGCGATTTTCTGCGTTTGGGCCACGGCGGGCGCACCGCACAGGAACACGGCGAGAATTAGAGTAATCAGGCATTTTATCTGCCTAATACTTAAATTTTTCATAAGTTTGCTGATTTAAGATCAATAGGTTAGCAATCGAATCACTGTTTATCTCCCGCCGGCGGACACGACCGTGTCCGGACGCGTCGGCGGTGCAGCATAAAAGTGTCTTGAGGCAGAGGCGGTTTATTCCATAGAGTCGGTTTAGATTTTAGTTATTTTTATGTGGATCGTATTCGTCTCGTCGTCGCGCGTATAGGAGAAGTTATTGGTGATCTGGAGCAGCTTCAGCGCATGGTCCACACCGTCCGACACGCGGATTTTGCCGTGGTACTTGAGTTCGGGCATATCCTCGGGATTGTCGATCGTGATCCGGACTCCGTAATAGTTCTCGAATTTGCGGATCACCTCCCCGAACGACAGCGTGTTCAGGTTCATCAGCCCGTCGACCCAGCGGAAGTCGTCCGGATCGGTTATCCGGTTGAGTTTGAGATGTCCGTCGACCAGGTCGATCTGATCGTTGGGCGAGAGAATGAAGGATTCGCCGCCGACGAGGCGGTTCGAGATTTTCAGCCGCCCTTCGAGCAGCGCCGCCGAGAAATCGGCGGTCCGGGCATCGGCCAGGATGTTGAATTTCGTACCCAGCACCTCGGCATCGCAGGCGAATGTTTCCACGATGAACGGACGGCTGGCGTCGTGTTCCACCTCGAACATGGCCTCGCCCGAAATCTTGACCCGGCGTGTCTTTCTGGAAAAGATCGAAGGGTATTCCAACTTGGCGCCCGAATTGAGCCATACGGTCGTCCCGTCGCTCAAGGTGACGGACATGCTCTGCCCGTTGGGCGCGGTAATGGCCATCATGTCCCGGGTACGGCGTTCGAGAATCCGGTCGGCCATATAGTGGCCCAACCCGGCGCATGCGAGCAGCACGGCCGCGGCCGCGGCACTCCATTGAGCCGCCCTCTTCCAGAGCGAAACGGTGCGTCTGCGGATACGGGGCTGCGCCTCTCCGGCCAGGATATTGAGGTTGGAAATATAATCGAGCCGATCGAGATACCGCTGGTTTTCCGTTGACGCGTCCAGCCAGTCGAGCACCTCGACGAGTTCCTCCTCCGAGGTCTCGTTTCTCAAGTATTTCTGCAATAAAAGATCGTCCATGTGTTCGTGTTATATAGTAATAACAAACACACGGAGGGGGTAAGTAGTAAAAAATGCAAGTTTTTTTGAAAAAAGATCGGAACGGACTCCTGACAGCCCTGCGGGGCGCTATTTCACCATCGGGACGAGAGTATCAGGGTGATCAGCACGGCCGGGAGGTAATCCTTCAGTTCGGAGCGCATCAGGTTGAGCGCCCGGCGGATTTCGAAATTGACATGGCTGACGGAAATTCCCAGTTCGGCGGCGATCTCGCTGTATGTCATATTTCTGATCCGGCTTAACAGGAATACGCTGCGGGTCATTTTCGGCATCTTGCGGACTGCCTGTTTCAGGATGGCGCGAATCTCTTCGGAGAAGAGCAGGTCGGGATCGCAGGCCGACAGCGAGCGCACGTCGGCCTGAAGCCGGCGCGTCAGCGTCGAATGCATGTCCTGTTCGGCCTTGCGGTGGCGGATTTGGGCGTTGAGGTGGTTCAGGCAGCGGTTTTTGACCGAAGTGAGGATATAAGCCGGCACATTGATGTCCGCCGGCAGGGTTTCATGCATTTCCCAAAAGGTCATAAAACTGTCCGACACCAGGTCTTCGGCGGTCTCCCGATCGCGGACATAGCGGTATGCCAGGGCGATAAAACGGGGCTTGAATTCGAAAAATAACTTCCCGAATTCCGTGGAGGAGATGCTGCCTGTCTTGACGTCTGCCATTTGAAGTCCCGTCTGTCCGGTACACGAAAATACCGGCGAACCCGATTCAGGATTCGCCCATCAAAAATTTCCCCCCCCCGATAAAAATCGGATTGGGAGTCATTGATAATGTTGTATTTACCAAATCATTCAATTTCCGGATGCTTTTGTCGGACAGGAAACCGTCGGTGGTTCCTATCATCGACAAAGATAGCAATAAAAGTGATAATTGAGCTGTTTGCGGTGAAATAGTTTTCCGATACGGAGTGGCCGAAACGGCCCGGACGACAACAAAAACGGCCCCGGAACCGCTTTGCGAAAAGAGCGGACGGATGATTTCGCCTATATATATTATCGGTATAGGACGTCGGCCGGATTTCCGCCGCGCCCGGAACGCCGTCCGAGGAGATTCCCGACGACCGGACATGCCCGGTTTGCGGCGTCGGCAAGAGCAATTCCGAAGAGGTCGAGGAGCAGCCCGGAAAGCGAGGCGCAGCCCCGAAAAGGAGCGCCCCGCGGCATTTCGGAGAGCCGTTTCAAAAAAATCGGGGGGGGTATATAACCTTCGCCGATTTTTGCTATTTTTGTCCGTCGCGCACGGTGCGCGGTCAAGAATCAAATCAATACAATGATGAAAAAAATCCTATTCCTGATGGCTGCAACGGCCATGATGTGGGGGTGTGATGCAGTAAAGGCACAGACCCTCGAACCCGAATTCGAAGGTGAAGTAATGGGAGTTTATCCCGACGGCTCCTCCAAACGGTTGGAAAAACACACAGTCCAGACCCGAACGGGCGGAAGCGTCCTGGTCGCGGGATTCGCCGTGAACAAAGCCAAAACAAAAATACTCATCGAAGGTGCACGTGCCAACGTCCGCTTCGACAACGCCCGTCCGATCGCACTGGTAGTGCGGGTCAAGGACAATGCCGCCGATCCGATGTCGATCGTGCGGATCTTCCGCATGAAACCCGCCAAGAAACGGCGCACAGCCATCATCGCAGCCGCAGGCACTTTCCACGTCACAAGCAACGACATGGATTATCTGTCCTTCTCGGCCCGTAAATACGGCGAAAGCTCCTACTACCTCACGCTCGACGAATCGCCAGTCGGCGAGTACGGCATCACGGTCTCGAACCCGAACAACATCGACGAAAAGATGGTGATTGTC
>OGZH01002439.1_pt1 | contig 10324 bp, 6 predicted proteins | sample 1576741 | NCBI WGS metagenome assembly OGZH01 (sample SAMEA3541560, study PRJEB24748) | human gut metagenome | biome: human gut; feature: human-associated habitat; material: faeces | place: China | collected 2012 | reverse complement strand
GTTGAAAATGTAGAGAATATGAAAGTGCTTGCTGAGCAGGGATATGGATTAAATTCTTTCATAAACAGATATGTAAAATATAAGTATTTTAATATAATAAAAATAATATGGTAATATGGAGCAATAATAAAAGGATATTTTTTAAGTATAGAATGTTGGTATAATATGTTTCTATGATAAAACTAGAGGATTAAGATAATAAGGGATTGATGTATGAATCAAAAAGATATTAAATTAGATAATAGCATATGTATTAGCAAAAATATAGAAAATAAAGATGAAGGGGCATCTTTAAAAGAGAAGTGTTCAGGTGTTGATACGGTGTTATCATCATTTTTGACAACTTTAAGTGTTATGAATGATTCAACTGTAATCAATAACGTTTCTAGTAGTTTGCAAAATGAACAAGCTATAATGAATAAATTGAAGTTGGATATTACGAGAGGGGAAGCGTATAGTGCGCTAGAAGAAATTATAGAATCATCTGAGATTTTGAAGTTTCAGGATAAACAAAAAGTGATTGGAAGAAATTTAACGGTTGTAGCGGATTATGCGAGAGATTTGAACGCTCAGTGGAAACCATTATTATCTATGGATGGAGTACTCCAAAGAAGTATACCAGCTGCAAATTTGGCAATTATGAGAACTGTACCTAATTATAAAGAGCTGATATTGCCGTATGGAAGTAAGAAAGTCTTAAGGTCGCTTACAAGGGATACTGCTAAGGAACTGATAAGGTCAAAGGATGTTTTTTTTGATCCAAAAGACAGAGGGTTTTATTGTAAAGAGAGTCCGGATAAAAAAATAACTGCAGATCAAATTACAGTGTTGGAAAGTTCTCAGGATCTTTTTGCGGATATATCATTAACAGATCTTATCTCATTTGAAAGTCAATTATATGACGATGAAATGTTAGCTTTACATCATCCTGTAGGGAAAAAGATTTTTGGAATTATAAAAAAATGGAATAAATTTATTAAGTTTGATGATATTACATATTATCATGCTAGAAGGGTGGAATCTGGTCATGACTATTATCTTGAGCAGGAGATGATGAAAGCTCCGATAAATGCACCGGCTCAGGGACGATATAATCAGATTGGAAAAAGTTGTTATTATATTGCTGAGACAAAAGAGGGCGCTATAAAAGAAATACTAAAACATTGTGGTGGACAAAACATAAAAATTCAAGTAGCAGGTATCAAACCGACAAAGAATGCAAAACTTATTGATCTCTCTCAGGAAGTAAAGAACAAAAACAATTTTATCGAGCATATTAGGTATTCTGTAGATAATGATGAAGGAAAAGTAAAAAAACGATATTTGTTACCTAATTTTGTTGCATCATGTTGTAAGGCTGTGGGAATTGAGGGAATAAAATATAAGAGTACTGGCTATGATTGTATTGTATTGTGGAAAGACGATTATTTTCAGTTTGTTGAGATGGATATTTGGAGCAACGATGTATAGCATGGGAATACTATAGGGGATAGATGATATTCACTAGTGGAGTCTGTGAAAAGTTTTCTGTAAATAGGATTTAGAGGTCTTCTATGATAAAAGGGCCTGAGGTGTCAGGTGTAAGTGAACATTCTGTGAATAATGCTTAGCTAAGTTTAATGCGTTTAAATATGCCTGTGTTGTACTAAAACAATTGAGGCAGTTGCGAGGATAACAAACAGTATATATTACTATTTGAGTTTATTTGCAGACAATAAATATGAACAGAAGTTTATAACTTACTAATGAGGAGAAAACAAAAGGAGATAGTTTTACTTATAATGGCGGCAGGAATCGGCTCAAGATTTGGAACTGGAATCAAACAGCTGGAGCCTGTAGATGATGGTCAGCATATTATTATGGACTATTCAATCCATGATGCCATAAAGGCAGGATTTAATCATGTAGTATTTATTATCCGTAAGGATATCGAGGGAAAATTTAGATCTGTTATAGGTGATCGGATTGCTGCCACTTGCGGGAAATCTGGTGTTACGGTTGATTATGCATTTCAGGATATTGAGGATATTTCCGGGGAGCTGCCGGCAGGCAGAACTAAGCCATGGGGAACAGGATAGGCCGTGCTTGCTGCTAAAGCCGTGCTGAAGACACCATTTGTCGTGATAAATGCAGATGATTATTATGGCAAGGAAGGCTTCAGACTGGTTCATGAGTATCTGGTGAACGGAGGACAGTCGTGTATGGCTGGATTCGTACTCAAGAATACATTGTCTGATAATGGTGGTGTGACCAGAGGCATTTGCAAGATGGACGATCAGAATAATCTGACAGATGAGGTGGAGACCAAGAATATCGTCAAGACTATGGATGGTGCAGAGACGGACGGCACAGCCATTGATACGGAGTCTCTGGTGTCCATGAACATGTGGGGATTGACGCCGGAATTCCTGGATATGTTGGAGGCAGGATTTGCGGAGTTCTTTGAGACGGAGGTCCCGACTGATCCACTTAAGGCAGAGTTCCTTATTCCTACATTTATAGGAGAACTTCTGGATGAGAAGAAGATGACGGTTAAGGTTCTCCAGACGAATGATACCTGGTATGGTATGACGTATAAGGAAGATGTTGAGGCTGTTAAGGAGAGCTTTAAGGGGATGATTGAGGACGGTGTGTATGAGAAGGATTTGTTTGGGGATTTGTAGATAGGATGTTTATATGGATGTGATGTGATTGCCAGCCCGGGAGGGCTGGCAATTTGTGGTTATGGAGAATGCAGGTGAGTGTTGAGAGTTTACGTTAATGCAAATGCGTGGTATAATATTTAAAATATGATTAAAAACTAAAAACAAGATTATATAAATATGAAATTATACAAACAATTAGAAATATTTAAGGGTATAACACAAACAATAATTGTATTGATTACGAATACTTTGACAACATTTATGATAATATGAGGAGGGGGAAAGTAGTTGGAAAATGAAAATCTAATTAGACTTATTGAACAGACTCCAGATATAAGAAAACGATTCAAAACAGAGTATATATCTTTGGGAAAACCAGCCGGAAAGCCTGCTATTCAGACTACATACCAAACGATTCATAATGATGAAAAATATTTGCTGTGGAAAGCAGAAATTGAAGCAGAACTGGAAAAACTTCCAGAGAGTAAAATAGTCCAAGATATAATCCATCTTTTTTCAAAAATGGGGAAAAACTTTAGTGATGATTTAACATTTGCTCAATTAGAAGCTAAATTAACAGTATTAGAAAAAATGCTATCTGAATCTATGGAGGAGAATTGTAAGATGGACAAACCACATAAATTATTTATATCACACAGTAGTAAAGATGCTGATTATGTTGAAGCATTTGTAGGATTGCTTGAAATTCTGGGGTTAAGAGATGAAGATATAATTTGTTCATCAGTTCCTCCGTACTGTATTCCGATTGATAATAAGGTATACGAGTGGCTTGTTAATGAATTTCATAATAGTGACCTTCATGTGATTTACGCTTTTTCAAAGAATTATTATAGTAGCGCAGCATCATTAAATGAAATGGGAGCAGCGTGGGCAATGAAGCATAAATGGACAGGTGTTTTACTGCCAGGATTTCAATTTAATCAGCTGGATGGATGTATTGATAAGACTCAGATCTCAATTAAATTGGATGATTCAGATAACAGAACATTAAAATATAGATTGGCTGAGTTTAAGGATGAACTTATAAAAGAATTTGAACTTCGTCCGATGTCTGAGGCAACATGGGAACGACATAGAGATAAATTTTTAGATAGAATAGCCAATATTACAGAAAAAAGGGCAGAAGAATGTAAAAGAGCAGAGGAGGAAGAACAACAATACGCGCCGGTAGTAGGGCAAGAAGATGTTGGTAGAATTCCAGTTGATTCAGCATTCCTTTTAGTATATGCAGCTGAGGGTAACGGACAAATATTCAAACTTGCTACGCTAGGTTCATCAGTTCAGGTTTTAGCTGATGGCAAACAGTTTATGGCTGATAATTCACAGAGAGAATCCGCTAGATGGCAAGAAGCTTTGGATAGGCTTATTACATGGGGCTGGGTTAAGCCTGTTGGTCTAAAAGGTGAGATATATGAAGTAACGGGAACAGGATATACGAAAGCAGACTGGTTGAAAGACGGCATGTGTATTGATACAAGTAAGGAACCGCTAGAAGAATTAAAACAGTTTGAAGTTTAAAAGGAAAGAGGTCTGTTAGAGGTACTAGGCGCAAGTGAACATTCTACAGGATACTATTAATTCTAGGATGAAGGCTGGGAAAATAGAAATGCGTGATGTATGACACAAGGACTGAGCGGGAAAGGAATTAAAAGCATTTCGTAGGTTATTATTGTAGCAATTTAAGATAATGAATGATAACGATAGAACTCATTTAATTATATAGTTGGAGAAAGGATAAATAGGATACTGTATGGGGGATAAATCAGTAGTTGATGTATTAGGTCGAGATTCAATAATACATGGATTGAAAGATGTTATATTCATGTTATCAGAGAATAGAGAAGGAAAAGTATTTGCGCTAGATGGTAAATGGGGATATGGAAAGTCTTATATTCTTGATATATTAGAAAAGGATTTATTGGTGGAACAGAGTGAGCAAACTGGAAGTTCCAGGTATTATGTTTTTAATTATAATTGTTGGAAGTACGATTATTACGATGAACCAGCTATAGCTATTGTGTCGGCCATGCTTGAGTCGATAAATAGGCAATTAGATGCACAAATTCAAGGTGTTTTAAAAGATTCTTGGAAATGTGCAAAGACTATAATTGGTAATGTTGCTGGTGAATTTGTTGAAAAGAATATCGGTGTAAATCCAGTTGAAATATACAAAGATATAAAAGAAAACGGAGATTCTCGAAAGGCATCGACGTATGAATTTGATTCTATGTTTGCTTTTAAAAAGACTTTGGATGATACAAGAGGGCAAATACAGAAATTAGCATCAGAGCAGACGGTGGTTCTTATAGTAGATGAATTAGATAGATGCATGCCACAGTATGCGATTAAAGTTTTAGAGAGACTGCATCATATATTTGATAATTTGGATAATGTGGTTGTATTGCTGGCAATCGATAGTTCTCAGCTAGAGCATTCGGTTAGAGAGATATATGGGGAAGATGTAGACACTGATAGATATTTAAAAAAATTTATAAATTTTAGTATTGCGCTTGATAAGGGACAAATTCAAGATACATTTTCAGAAAAATATAGTTTCTATTTTGACAGATTTGATCATACAGACGAAGCGATTGAAATGATAAAGGAAGTAATAAGTTTATGTAATTTAGATATTCGTAATCTGGAGAAAATTATTGAAAAGATTGATTTGATACATAGAATAGTGTGCAGTGAGACGGTTAACTCTGCGGTTTGTGTATTTGAAGTGATGTGGACTGTGCTTAGATTTAAGATAATTGAGGCTGATAATGTGGAGGAGAACAATGGTTTAAAATTAAGGAATTATTTAAGCCTGTATTGGATATGTAATTTGTCAAAAGTAGGATATTCAAATATAGATAGATGTCTTAGTAGTAGTATGCTGGATTTTCTTAAAGATTCATACATTATTTCTACTAAAAAAACTGCAGCTATAACGAATGATGGTGAGTTTAAAGAAGTTATAGACATGGTAAGTGGTTTAACATGGTATCTGTTTGATCAAGTGTGTTCAAAACATAAACATTTGATATACAATGGCGAGGAAGGTACAGAGGTCCTTGTTAAATTGTGTAGGCAGTTTTGTGAAAGAACCTTAGTGTTGTGGTAGGTAGTAATACAGGATTTGGGTAAATTGAAGATATTTTTGTGGCAAATGGTGAAATGAAGATTTATCTGAATTATTGTCCGTTTTCCATCTTAAAATTGGCGTATATTTTATATTCATAGTATGAATCTCCTTTTGTATTAATTTATTATGGGTTTGTGACTTCGCATATTTATAAAACATATTAAAACCTGACAATTAACTATATATTAGGTTAACATATACACTAACCAGAGCCAATATTGGTTATGAAAATGATTACAATAAATGCATTTCTAAATCTCTAAAAACTTATGCTTTACCGATCTTTATGTTATACTTATACCAAACACAATTTGTTTTGCATAAAGAGGTATAACATATGAAGATTCTTATCACCGGTGGAGCTGGTTTTATTGGCAGTAATTTTATACTTTATATGATGGATAGACATCCTGAGTATGAGTTTGTGTGCGTGGACAAACTCACATATGCGGGAAGTCTGGATACGATTAGACCTGTCTTGGGCAGGTCTAATTTTGTTTTTTATAAGGCGGATATATGCGATAGAGGTGAGATGTATCGTATATTTGAGGCGGAGAGGCCGGATGTGGTCGTGAATTTTGCAGCAGAGTCGCATGTAGACAGATCTATAGATAACCCGGAGGTGTTCCTTGATTCTAATATCAAGGGTGTGTCCGTGTTGATGGATGCATGTATGCGATATGATGTCGGCAGATTTCATCAGATTAGTACGGATGAGGTGTATGGAGATCTGCCCCTTGACAGGCCGGATCTGTTATTCACTGAAGAATCGCCGATTTGTCCGAGCTCGCCGTACAGCAGCTCGAAGGCGGCAGCAGATCTTTTGGTTATGGCTTATCATAGAACGTATGGCTTACCGGTTACCATCAGCCGGTGTTCAAATAATTATGGACCATACCAGTACCCTGAGAAACTTATCCCTTTGATGGTGACAAATGCATTGGCAGACAGACCGCTGCCTGTTTATGGACAGGGGATAAATGTCAGGGATTGGATACATGTGGATGACCATTGCCGTGCCATAGATGCGATATTGACTCAAGGAAAAGTTGGTGAGATATACAATGTGGGCGGTCAGTGTGAACGGACAAATATTGATATTGTCAGGATGATTTGCAGGGAATTGTGTAAGCCCGAGTCACTCATAACATTTGTCACCGATAGGAAAGGCCATGATTTGCGGTATTCTATTGATTCAACTAAGATTGAACAGACTCTTGGCTGGCGGCCGGAAGTGAATTTTGATGATGGAATACGGAGAACTATCAGGTGGTACGCAGATAGATTGAGGGGAATGTAGGATACGGGAGTGTGAAGGAATGAGTAAATATGTATATTTGTTTGAATTGGATTCTGTGCGCAAAACAGATGAGGAGATAATTGCGGGACAGGCTGCCTTGTACGATGAGATTGTGACAAATGGTAATATAGTTGTCTTGACTTATAATCAGATGGTGGATTCGAGGGGCTTTTTCAGCCTGCTAAAAAACGGAGAATACAAAGAGGCTTTGCTGAAATTGTTTGATAGTGGGGTTATCAAGATATCCCAGTATGGCGATATGCGTACTGTGTCCCAGTATTTGATGGATTCGATAGAGGATGACAAGCAATTTATATATTCCGCACTTCCATTGAAATATAGCCAGAAACGACTTACCGCAATTATGAAGAGGTGCCTTCTGTATTCTGATTTGTCTGAAATATATGAGTACGGTAAGCTGGCTTTGGCACTAAAGAAGAATGAGAATGGTGAGCAGTATAATGATGATTATAAGAACAGGCGAGATGAGCTCATAGATATATTTGTTGAAGTGGACAAGGATGGCGAGCACCAGACTAATCTATCCTGGGATGCTATGGATGAGATATTGGAGAACTTGTATAGCTTTATGGAAACCGTGATCAAATTGAGCATGATGCATGATATATACATAAGTCCAAGGGCTGATGGTGAGTTGGGCTGTTGGAAATTCAGTTCGATATTGGATAAGGTTATACGTTTATATGTTCCGAAAGATAATGTGGAGCTGTGGGGAAGTGCTCAAAAGATACTTGATAACATATATAAGCAAAATAAGAATGAAAATAATCGTTCAGTGTATATCAGAAAGCTTAAAAAATTGGTAGAAACAGGCACAAATGTCGAGGGGTGTCAATATGCACAGGCAATTGTTGATTTGTGTTATAACTATGCTTGCGAGAGCAGTATATCAAACGTGTCAAGGCATTATGATGTGAGGGATTTAGAAGATTGGGGTAGTGCCTGCCATGGTGAGAATACATTTGAATATGACTTTTCTAAGCGATTGAAGCGCACGTGGGATGGTGGAAGGAAACGTGATGAAAGATATCTTGTTGATGAGAAAAATGATTTTAAGACCTTCAAACTGGGAAAATATAGACCCCCAAAGATCGTTAATGCTGCAAGAATTGTAGGTTATGTCAAGGATAAACCAGAAATAGATAGGAATTATGTATTCTATTATGAGAATAACGCTAAGAAGGACAAGCATAGAAGAAAACTGAAACTTTTATGTGGAATATTGAAGAAAATAGTATTTGCTATTTTGTGTTTTCTAATAGTGATAAGTCCCGAACTGACAGGTGATTATTGGACCGCAAAAGCTATGCAAAATAGTTGGATAAAACCTGCTGTAGCATTTTGGAATTCGGTTCCTTCGGGTATTCAGACAATGGTTATGCTGATCATTACAGAGATCGTGACTTCGCTCATAGCTAAGATTCCTGGACTTGATGCTTTGTCATTATCAGAATCCTTAGCGGAAATCTGGCAACTGCTTAGGGATATGGTTCGGATTACCTTTAGAAAAAGTAAGGCATATGTGAATTCGGTCATGAAAGGATTAGATAACTCTGAACATTTTTGTGAAGGCGAAAAAATAAGATACACATTGACAAAAGAACTGAAGAGATATTTAAAGCTTTGTGAAGATAGGAATATAACAAATGAGGATTCGGAATCTAACTCTAACTCGTATCCTATAGTTCCCCTGGATACGTTAGAGTCCAGAAAACAGATTCTTCGTGATGAGGAACTATATAATCGAAAATATGGCGTTGTCTACAGAAGTGCATATAACATGATGGTGGTAGACCCGATACGCAAGGATGATAATGAACTTATGGCTTATGAGAGAGTCCTGCCAAATGGAAACGATGGTGTAGTGATTCTGGCGAAGCACAATGGAAAATATGTTTTGCTGGAACAGTTCAGACATGCAATCAGAAGAAGACAGTATGCATGCCCTCGTGGTTTTTCTGATCCAAATTGTACACCGATTGAAGATGTACGCCGTGAGATTAGAGAGGAACTGGGCGCCGATATAATAGGAGAGCCGATTGAACTCGGCCGTATAGCCGCCGACAGTGGCCTCACGGGGGGATGCGTCCATGTATTTTTGACCAATATAGGCGCCTACAAACAACGTTGCGGCCATGAAGGGATTATATCTACCATTGAGTTAACAAGGAAACAGATGGAGATATGGGTTAGTAAGAAGAAGATAGATGATGGATTTACGCTAGGGGCGTTGGAACTGGAGAGAAGCTGGTGTTTGAAGCGGAGAAGAGCCGGGGCGGAATTGTAATGTGTTATATGTAATATGGGAGAATGGTTACAAATATGATAAGATTTGCTATATAATATAAATTGAAAAAGGCGGAGAGATGTAAGTCTCTCTGTTTTTTTTGAGTTTTTCTATATTGTATAGACTTTGATATAGCTATATATTATAATATACATATTGTTGCAACTTAAGATTCAGAATAATAATATATTATAACTCACATATAAATACATTGGGAGGATAATACATTTTCAGATAATAGAATTATATGCGGAGAAGGTAGCAAAGAATGTCAAGAATTAGATGGATTCATTTTTCAGATTTACATCTTAATTTAACTGGAACAGAAATCAAAAGATTACGCAAAAATCTTTTGTGGTATTTGGACACTGTAGTTGGAAAAATTGATTATGCTTTTTTTACGGGGGACATTCGACATGCGCCAAGTGGAGATTTCCCTTCAAATGCTGGAAAAGAAATAGAAAATATATGTAATGCGATTGGCTTGCCAGAGAAACGTTTATTTATAGTGCCAGGGAATCATGATGTAGATAGAAATTGTCCTGAAAAAAATAAAGTTATTAATCGTATATTAAGTGGGGAAAACAGGTACAAGTCAGAAGATGGAATAATACTGGAAAAGGATATTGTTTGTTTATGCAAGGCCAAAGAAAGTTTTTATAAATTTGTTGACGGGGTCGACTCAAAGTGGATTTATAAAGAACAATTAACTGATACAAGGAATCCACACTTCTTAATAATAACGGATGATTTTAATGTGATTCATATTGATTCAACGTTGTTTTATAGTGAACAACACCAGAGAGATTTTGTTGTTGGAACATACCGAATACAGGAGTTGTTGGAAGAAGCGGATGCTAATAAAATGACAATTATAATGTCTCATTATTCTTTTGATTTCATTGAAGAAAATGAAAGAA
>OGZH01002438.1_pt1 | contig 10328 bp, 10 predicted proteins | sample 1576741 | NCBI WGS metagenome assembly OGZH01 (sample SAMEA3541560, study PRJEB24748) | human gut metagenome | biome: human gut; feature: human-associated habitat; material: faeces | place: China | collected 2012 | reverse complement strand
TACATCTCCATCTACATGTGGCTGCCCGTGAGCGACCTGTTCAGCTCGGTGCTGGCACGCATCCAAGTGCTGATGCTCACCCGTGACATCGAGGCGATGAGCGACCCGACTTTCATCCCGGACAGCTCGAACACGGTGTACATCATCTTTTTAATCATCGGGATATTCGGGTACTTCACCATACCGACCGTCGCCAACTGGATCATCATGGCGGGCGGGGTGAGCCACGCCAACCGTGCGATGAACCAGACCGCCACGAAGGTAGGCAACGTCGCCGCAGCGGGTGCGGGCGCAGCCGTGGGGAACATCGCCGGAAAAATCGTCAAGTAGCGGCGGATGTCCCAAGAAAATGAGTCATAACGAATAAAAACCGGAAACATGGAATTTAAAAGTTTGAAAAATATCGAAACAAGCTTCAGGCAGATACGGCTCTTCACGCTGGTATTCGCCTGCCTGTGCGCCGTGGTGACGGGCTTCGCCCTGTGGAAGTCGTACAGCTTCGCCGAGGCGCAGCGGCAGAAGATCTACGTGCTGGACAACGGCAAGAGCCTGATGCTGGCGCTCTCGCAGGACGTGCGGCAGAACCGCCCGGTGGAGGCACGGGAGCACGTGCGCCGCTTCCACGAGCTGTTCTTCACGCTCTCGCCCGACAAGTCGGCTATCGAGGGCAACATCAGGCGTTCGCTGCTGCTGGCGGACAAGAGCGCCTTCAACTACTACAAGGACCTCTCGGAAAAGGGGTATTACAACCGCATAATCAGCGGTAATATCAACCAGATGATAGAGATAGACAGCCTGCGGTGCGACTTCGACAAGTACCCGTACAGCGTGCGGACATTCGCCCGGCAGATCATCCTGCGGGAAAGCTCGGTTACGGAGCGCAGCCTTGTGACCCGCTGCCGCCTGCTGGATGCGGTCAGGAGCGACAACAACCCGCAGGGCTTCATCATCGAGGGCTTCGAGGTCACGGAGAACAAGGATTTGCAGACCCTCAAACGCTGACGGCTATGATAAGGAAATTCATCACAAAGGCGCAGGATTGGGCGGACGGGAAGCTCCGCCGCCTCGCCGGGCGTATCTCACCCGACATGCGTGTGGCAATCATCCTCGTGATGCTGGCGGCGTTCGGCGCACTGTCGGTCTATATGACCGTCGCCTCCATCTACCGCATCGGCAGGAACGACGGGAAGGAACTGGGGATAGAGCATGTCAGGCGCCTGCAATTGCCCAATGACAGTATTATCAACCCTTTTGAAAGCGGACGGCATGGGACTGGCGGAGAGGTTGAGTGAGTGGCTGCTCCGCCGCCGGGAGCGGCAGGAGGAGCGGAACATGAGGCAGGTGACGGCGTATTTCGGGAGCCTGCTGAAAAAGAGGCGTGCGGATGCCGGCGCAATTCTCCAGTCCGTCAGGGACTACCGGGACTGCCCGGAGGTAACAAGGAAACAGGCGGAGCTGCTGCTGGAACACAGGTTCTTCCGGTACGTGTACCAGACGGGCTATCCCGAATGGCGGGCGGTCATGGACGCCCTGAAAGAGACCCGTTACGGGATGCGTGAGGGGGCGGCAATCCCCCGGAGCGTGAAGGAGGCGGCGGAAAGCCCGATGCTGCGTCTGGAGGCGCAATACAAGGTGCTGGAGCACGAGTACACGAGGCGCAACGCCCCGCAGCCGCTATCCCCCGAAGCGCAGGCGGAACGGGATGCGGCGCACCGGCTGCTGAACTGCTGCATGAGGGAGGGCGACCTCGACGCACTGAAAAGGCTTGCCCTGAAAGGCGAGAAACCGGACGACTCGGTGGCCATCCGCCACGGGCTGGCGGAAGGCTACCGCAGGCTCGAAGAACTGAGCCGGGAATGGAGCGAGGAGATGCGGGGCGACAACCACACCGTCATGGAACAGATCGAGTTGCGGGAGGCGGACGAGCGGGGAAAGCTGATGCGGCAAGCCGCCGCCCTTTACGAGAGGAAGACGGGCGGCAGACTGCCCGGCGACTATCTGGAAGCGGCGAAGGCGGAACGGGCGCTGCTCCACGGGCTCGCCCGCCACGGTTGGGACGGTCAGCGGGAAGTACCGAAGGAGACGGTGGAGAAGTACGGGCTGACGGAGGATTTTGTCGGCATCGCCCGGCTAAGGTGGGACTACCACCTGAGCGAGGACAACGGCGACCTCTCCCGGGACTACCCGGAAGCCGCCATCGGACGCCACAACCGTGCCATCCGGGAGCGGGCGGCGAAAGAACTGGCAGGTCTGGAAGCGAGGCTGTTCCCCGAAAAGGCGGCAAGCCGGGAACGGAAGGCTGCGCACCTGCGGGCGGACAACCGGGCAAGCCCCACGGCATCGCTCAAACGGGAACGGAAGGAGCCGCCCGGCAAGCGACAAACCGGAGAGACAGGCAGAAGGAAGCCTCCGGGGAGAAGAATCAGAATGTAGGACAACCATAAATTTTTGACATGATGGAAGAACAGAACCAAGAAAAAGCAACGGCAACGCAGCACGTGACGGTGGCGGATGCCGCAGCCCCGGAGACGGGGAACGGAAAGAAGGAGGACAAGGGCGGCGGAAAAAAGGAGAAGAAGACAGCCAAGCCACTCACGCCGAAACAGTTGCAGCAACGGAAAAAGCTGATGGTATATCCGCTGATGGGCTTGCTGTTCCTCGGCTCGATGTGGCTGATATTCGCACCTTCGGAGGAGCGGGACGTGAACCGGGACACCGTGGGGGCGTTCAACGCCGACATCCCCCTGCCGGAGAACGACGGGATCATCGGCGACAAGCGGAAAGCCTACGAGCAGGCGCAGGCGGAAAGGCGGCAGGCGGAGAAGGTGCGCTCGCTGGAGGACTTCGCCTTCTCCGAAGAGAGCGATACGGACAGGGTGGAAATGGAACTGCCGGACAGCGAGCCTGAACGGGAACCGTTCAGGGACTACTCGGGCAACGGCGGCGGCCGCTCCTCCGTCGCCGCCTACCGGGACATCAACCGGAAACTCGGCTCGTTCTACGAGGAGCCGAAGGTGGACGAGGAAAAGGAGGAGCTGAAAAGGCAGGTGGAGGAGCTGACCGCCAAACTGGAAGAAAGGGAACGGCAGGCGGGCGGAATCGACGATCAGGTGGCACTGATGGAGAAGAGCTACGAGCTTGCCGCCAAGTACATGGGGCAGAACGGGCAGGCAGGACAAAACGGCGCAATCGTGCAAGTTCCCGTTACCGGACAGAATACCGGACAAGGGACGGGAAAGTCCGCCGTTGCGGTACAGGCGGCACGGCAGCAAACGGTGTCGGGGCTGCAACAGCCCCTAAGCGATGCGGAGTTCATGCGGGCGTACAGCCAGCCGAGAAACTACGGGTTCAATACGGCGGTCGGTAGCGGGTACGCTATGGGAAAGAACACCATACAGGCGTGCATCCACCAAGACCAGACGATTATGGACGGACAGACGGTGAAGCTCCGGCTGCTCGAACCGCTGCAAGCGGGAAACCTTGTGATTCCGCAGAATACCCTTGTTTCGGGTACGGGAAAGGTACAGGGGGAACGGCTGGATATTGTGGTGTCGTCCATCGAATACCGGGGGAACTTGTTGCCCGTGGAACTGGCGGTGTATGACAGTGACGGGCAGAAAGGCTTGTCCGTTCCTTCGTCACTGGAACAGGAAGCGGCAAAGGAAGCCCTTGCGAATATCGGCGGCGGACTGGGGACAAGCATTTCGTTCGCGCAGAGTGCCGGACAGCAGATCGCTATGGACTTGACAAGGGGCGTGATGCAAGGCGGCAGCCAGTATCTTGCCAAGAAGTTCCGAACGGTGAAGGTGCATCTGAAAGCGGGGTATGAATTGATGCTTTACGCCAAACAGCAATAACGGATAAACAGATTATAAAACCATAAAAAAGAAAAGACAATGAAAAAGATTTTTGGATTGGTTGCGCTCGTTATGGGCGCAGTAATGTGTGTGAACGCACAAGTGAATGACACGGTACGGACGGTTGCCGGAAATGACCTGTATCAAGGGATTACGCAAAAGTTACCCTATCGGCAGATGGTTACTCCGTTCGGGGTACAGGTGACGTTTGCAAAAACGGTACATATTATTTTCCCGTCAGCGGTGAAGTATGTGGATTTGGGTAGTAACTGGATTATTGCCGGAAAAGCGGACGGGGCGGAGAACGTGATCCGGGTGAAGGCTACGACCGAAGGGTTTCCGGGGGAAACGAATTTCTCGGTGATTTGTGAGGATGGAAGTTTTTACAGTTTCAATGCCAAATATGCGCATGAGCCGGAAATGCTGAACATCGAGATGAAAGACTTTTTGGAGAACGAGGACACAACAGACTTTTCGCATACCCGCATGAATATCTATTTCCGTGAACTGGGCAGCGAAAGCCCGCTGCTGGTAAAGCTGATTATGCAAAGCATCTATAAGGCGGACAAGCGGGAAATCAAGCATTTGGGTTGCAAACGCTTCGGGGTGCAGTTCCTTTTGAAATCCATCCACTCGCATAACGGGCTGTTCTATTTCCACACGGAAACAAGGAACAGGTCGAACGTGGCTTTCAACACGAACTTTATCAAGTTCAAGATTGTGGATAAGAAAGTACCGAAGCGCACCGCCATTCAGGAACGGTCGATAGATCCGGTACGCAGCTATAACGAGGTACTGGTAACGAACGGGAAAAGCAATGTGCGCACGGTGTATGTTGTTCCGCAATTCACCATACCGGACGACAAGATTCTGGTTATCGAACTGTTCGAGAAGAACGGCGGCAGGCATCAGACGATACGGGTGGAGAACGCCGACCTTGTGGCGGCGAAAGTGATTAACGAACTGAAAATCAAATAAAGGATATGAAAAGGGTATTGTTGATTATCATGCTCTTCGGGGTGTGCCTGCATTTTAACCAGGCACACGCCCAGAGATGCCTGCCCGGAATGAGGGGAATACAGTTCACGGGCGGACTTTCGGACGATCTGCGCTGGAAAAACGGTAACGGTTTCGGCTACCATGCCGGGATAGCGGTAAGCACTTACACGAGGAACGCCCATCATTGGGTGGTCGGTGCGGAGTATCTGGAAAAGCGGTATGACTACCGGGGCAACCTTTATCCGGTCAGCCAGTTCACGGGGGAAGGCGGGTATTACCTGAACTTTCTTTCGGATAGGAAGAAGACATTTTTTGTGGCACTGGGATTGTCCGCCCTTGCCGGGTATGAAACGGTGAACTGGGGCGAACAGATGATGCCGGACGGTTCACGGCTGACGGACGGGGATAATTTCATTTACGGGGGTGCGCTGACGCTGGAATTGTCCGCATACCTGACGGACAGGATTGTCTTGCTGGTAAACGGACGGCAAAGGATGCTGTTCGGGGGCGATTGTGGAAAATTCCACTCGCAGGTCGGCGTGGGAATTAGGTTTATGATTCGATGACTACTATAATATAATAATGTATATGAAGAAGATAATTTATCAAATGCTCGTGGGCTGCTACATAGTGGCCGCCCTCGTGCTTGTGTGTGCCTGTAATAGCCAGTTGGATATTCAGACGAGATACCCGTTCACGGTGGAAACGATGCCCGTCCCGAAAAAACTGAAGGTGAACGAAACGGCGGAAATCCGCTGTGAACTCAAACGGGATGGACGTTGGGAAGATACGGAGTACACGATACGGTGGTTCCTGTATGACGGGAAAGGCACATTGAAAACAGAGGATGGCACGGTGCTGCTGCCGAATGACCGTTACCCGCTGGAGAAAGAAACGTTCCGGCTGTATTTTACTTCGCAGTCGGACGATCAGAGCAGTTTGAAGGTGTGGGTGGAAGATTCGTTCGGGCAGACGGTGGAACTGGAGCTAAGTTTTAATAATGACAATTCGGAAGAATGACTAAAAAGGTAAACAATGAAAGACAATACAGTTCCGGGGGTGTATCTTCTTAATATAGATATGGGGTGCGAACAGGCGAAAGAGGAATTTAAGCGGATGGGATTTACAGACGGGGAAAAGCTGGACTTTCAACGGTTTACTCCGCAAGCCTTGTCCGTAACTCCGCTTTGGCTGGTTTGGCACGGGACGATACACAACAGCAATATGTTGCTGAAAAGTGATGAAGAACTGATACCGTTGGGTATCAGTTCAAAAACAGAGCTTCCTATCCGCAGGTTGAGTGAACTTGTCCGGGAACATAGCCAAAGAACAGGAAGGTATCGGGACGGAACGGAGAACGAGGATTATTCTCTGGAAAGATTGTGCCGGTTTGAACGCACGAGTGAGAAGTGCATGGCTGCCGTCCGGCAAGACGGCTGGGAACTGGCACACGTGCCGGAAGAGGTGAAAACGCCGGAAATGTGCCGTCTTGCACTTGATAACAGTGCAGATTTGGCTTATGAAAACTTGGAACTGTTGCACTATGTGCCGTTCCCGGATATTTGTCTGGAATATATCGAGGCGAATAACGGATGCGGTGATGTTGAACTGCCGGAAATATTGAGTGCCCTTGCACCGGGAGTCATTGACAGCCGGATAGCGGACTATGCCATCGAACAGGACGGGCGGTGTTTAGGTGTGCTGCCTGCCCATCTGCAAACCGTGGAAAGGGCTGAAAAGGCGGTAAAGGAAGCCGGAACGGAAGCCCTTGCGGGCGAAAAGGTACGTGCGGAACTGAAAACGGAAGGGTTGTACCGAAAATGTACGGAACATAGCTGGATGTCATTCGCCCTGCTTCCGAAAACGGAGCGTTCGCCGGAAATCTGCCTGCTGGCAGCAAAACTCTATCCCCAAGAAACAGCCCAACGTCCGGACTTGATACCGGAAAGCGTGAAAAACGGATGCAACGTGTATTCGCTCTGCAAAATGATGGAAGCAAGGACGGGGGAAAAGTTCACATACCAACAGATGACGGACTTCTACAACGGAAAACCGCTGAACGTGCGCCGGATGGAAATGCCGGACGGAGTACAGAAGGACAAGGCGGTGAAGTTCGACAAGGAAAAGCAGGACTTTTCTTTCTCGGCTATCCGGCAGGAACGGAAAAAAGGATTGCGAATATGATGGCTGGATGGTTAATCGCCTACGGTGCGGTTCTGCTTCTTTCTTTCGGGTGGAGTTGGTATGAAATGGCACACGCTCCCACTGACAGGGAATTGTGGGGGGAAGAGATTGAATAGCCAAGTATTCCGTATTACATAAAAAGGTCAGCCTTGACAGTAAGCAGGGCTGGCTTTTTTATTAGTATGTATGTCTAATTTTGTTTCAATCTTTTAATATTATACCATATCTTTGCTAACAGACACAAACAGAAACAATATGACGAACTATTTACAAGATTTCCGGCGGTGGGCAGAGGGTGCGGCAAAATGCGCAAATGGGATTAGACACTGAATATATAAAGGTTGAAAATTCGGATTGGGTAGAAAAATGCGGTTGTGACGGGCAGGATTTTTCCACCAACATCATGTGGTGTACCAATTTGGAAACCTTGCAGCGATGAGCTGATGTTTGGGCTGGTTGTAAAGTAAGACTGGTTGAAGCAACCGATAAGGAATCGGATATGTAGCCTTTGCGGGGTTCTATGGAAAATCAAGGTTATCAAAGTGGTTTCTTTTGCTTCTTTTCTTTTCCGCTACGGCTCACGAAAGAAAGAAGTGAAAAAATGGAGCGACTAAAAAAGGGGTGCTTAAAGCATCCCCTCGTCTGCATAACTGAGAAACTTGTCCTCGGTCAGTATGATATGGTCTAAAAGCTGTATGCCGATTGCCTCGCAGCCCTTTTTCAACTGGCTTGTCAGATTGTTGTCCGGTGTGCTTGCCACCGTCGAGCCGGACGGGTGGTTGTGAGAGAGAATGATTCCCGAAGCGTGAGAAACAAGGGCGGTCTGGAGAACGATGCGTATATCCACCACAGTACAGTCCATCCCGCTGCGTGAGATACACGAAACGCCCAGCAGCTTGCCTGCCCGGTTCAGGTACATTGCCCAGCACTCTTCATGGTGCTGCATACAATCTTCATATAAAGTCTTGAAGATGTCGTAAGACTCTTTGGAAGAGTGGATTTTAACTCTCTTGGATGCGTCAGCGTCCTTGTAACTTACGGTGATTTGAGGAAAAGACAGTGTATTCATAATGCAAAAATTAAAAGTGAAACATTTATTTTTTGCTTTGGGGCACGGGGAAAGAACGGACTTCATGCAAGACTTTTGCGGAGAATACAACCCGAAGGTGTGGAGATTGTCTGCAAAACCTGCAAGGTCAAGCCTTGCTACTTGTCCGTTTTTCCTCGTAGATTTGCTAAAAAATGAGTGTGGAGCTTGGCTAAAAATCCGGTTGAAAGAGTGGTTTCTTTGCTTCTTTTCTTTTCCGCTACGGCTCACGAAAGAAAGAAGTCCGGCAAAATATCCGGTAAAAAACAAAGGGCGGTAAAAAAAAAGTCCGGACGGATCGCTACCCGTCCCGAACTTCCGGCGATGAAACAAAAGAGTAGAAAGAAAGTAGCGGGCGGATTTCTCCGCCCTTACTCTCTGTTGGGTTAGGCTGCAATCCCTTCGAGTTGCGGTTGTTCTTCGGGTTGGGTGATTTCATGCCCTTTTGCCTTCGTCCTTTCCTGTACCAAAAGAACGGCTTTGCGTTCCTCAATGCGTTGGTGTCGTTTCTCGTACACTTCGTTATATCCGCTTTCGATGGCTGAAAGTTCTTCGGGCATGTGCTTACGGGCGAAGTCGAGCAAAAGGGATGCTTCGGTATTGTTGCCGTATGCGCTTCGGAAATTGGCTATCAGATAATCCCTGCGGATAATGGTCTTTATCCTGACGGTGAGATTTTCCACGATATTCATTTTGTCCTCGTCCGTGAGGTATTGTTTCCCTTCTTCAGTGATACCTACGGCAGCAAAATGTTCGCTCCGCAAATTGGAGAGCATGAAGAAATAAAGTATCTTTTCCTCGTCCGCACTGAACTTTCCGCCCGTTATGTCGGCTTCCATTATCTGCCGTTTGGTATCTTCAACCGTCCTTTCTACGGCTATCTCCTTGTTGCGCTCGTCCTGCTTCTCCAATTTCTGAACAGGTGAAAGGGTGGTTTCGGTGGGCGTTCCGTCCGCTTCGGTTGCGTTCTCCACATAACAGAAAGTAATCTCCTGTTTCCCTATCTTAGCGTAAACGGTGATTTCTCCCGCTTCGCTCCGCTCTGTGATTTCTTCCTCTTTCTCCATATAGTCCGCCCATTGCTGTTCGTAACGGGTGCGGGCTTCCTCGTAACGTTCGGGGTTGTTGAAATTTTCCTCTTTGGGTTCGTTGGGACTTGTGGGGAAAGCGGTATATCTTTCAAGGTTTTCGACCTCGTAACCTAAAGCGATTAACCGTTCTATCACTGTTTCGTTAGTGCTGTAACGGTCACGGCAAAGGGAAACATTGGGCTGTTGCCGTATGATTTGGACGGCTCTCTCCATGAGGAAAGATGCGTTCATTTCAGCCAGACAAGTGCGGTTGGCGCAATGTCCGCAGCCGCCATCGGCAAACAAAAGCAGGTTGTTCGTGTTGTAGGCGCACGTTGCACATTCGGTTTTGTCAAAGAAGTAATACCGTAAATCGGTGGTATAGTTGCTCTCTATCCGTTTGGCAACATCGGCAGCTTTCAGCCCCCGCCAACTGTTGTAGTTGTTCCCGTCCTGCAAATGTTTCTCGTACACTTCACGCTGTATATCTTCCCCGTAACGGCAGATTTCGGCTGCTACGCTGATGGTGATTTCGTCCGTTTCCAATAATTCAGCTATTTCGGGGATTAGGGCGGTGAATTTCAGACGTGTGCGGATATAGTTCTCGTTCTTACCGAAACGTACCGCCAATGTCGCTACGGTGTGCCTTCCCGTTTCAATCATGCGTTGGTAGGCGTTGGCTTCCTCTATGGGTGTCACGTCCTCACGCTGCAAGTTCTCGGCTATGGCTGCATCTTCGGCTGCATCGTCCGTCAGTTCCGAAACAATGACGGGTATCTGTTCCATTTCCGCAATGACGGATGCACGGTATCTGCGTTCACCGAAAACAATCTCGTAACGGTCTGTATCGGCTATCGGGCGCACGGTGATAGGCTGCAAAACTCCCTGCTGTTTGATGCTTTCCGCCAGTTCATACAGGGCGGGTTCGCTGAAATATTTACGGGGGTTAAAACTGCTCGGCTGAATGTTTGCCAATGATACCAATGTGATGTTTCTCTCTGCTGCTGATTGATTTACTGTTGCTTTCATAATTCTGTTATTTTTAAGTTGATTAAAATTCTGTTTGATAAAATGGTTTCTTTGCTATCTTTCTTTCACCGCTCCGGCTCACTGAAAGAAAGTAGCGGGCGG
>OGZH01002435.1_pt1 | contig 10338 bp, 7 predicted proteins | sample 1576741 | NCBI WGS metagenome assembly OGZH01 (sample SAMEA3541560, study PRJEB24748) | human gut metagenome | biome: human gut; feature: human-associated habitat; material: faeces | place: China | collected 2012 | reverse complement strand
CAGGTTGTCTGCCAGCGGCGAAAGGGTGAACAGCACGATGATCATGCCAAAGCCGCTGCCAGCTTCTGCCTGTTCCATACACTGGCAAAGCCGCGTTTTTCACGCAGATAGCGGATGGACGCCTCTGCCAGCATCAAATCAAGCTCCCCGCGCAGGCCGTTGTTTTTGCGGAAGCTGCGCTGGGCATTGTCCAGACTGCATTTTACATCATCTATATTTTCGTAAATATCTTTTGCCACCGCTAAGCTCCTTTCTGCACAGACTGATAAATATATAATCTGTTTTTTCAGGAAATTTTATCAGGGCAAAATTTATTATATTTTCCCATATTCCGCCGTTAAAATCAATAATAACCTAAAAAAAGCACAAAAATACCTGTTTTCTCCGATTAGCTTCTTTTTAAATCGGCCATAAAATGCGACAGCATGCCGCGGATGCGTTTTACCCCCTGCTTCTGCAAACGGTAAATATGCCCGAGGCTTACATGAATGCTGTCTGCCATATCGGCAGCACTGCGGTCTTCCAGATAAATACCCGTCAGCACCTGCTGTTCCTTGGCGGGCAGACGCTGCAAAGCCTGAGCCACCCTGTCTGTAATCATATTCAGCTCGGCTTCTTCAAACGGCGTCCTGCCGGAAGCAGCCAGCACATCAGCCCAGGCTACGCCTGCCGCATTGGTATCGTCCAGCGAAAAACTTTTTGCGCCATCCTCCACATGCAGAAAATCAAGCATTCTGCCGCGGATGCGGTGCACTGCAAATACGCTGAAGGCAATGCCGCGTTTATAATCATAACGCTCCGCCGCCTCCAGCAGCCCGAGCATGCCTTCCTGCACAAGCTCCATTGTCTGCTGTTCGGGCAGCTTAAACCCGGCCGCCGTTTTAAAAACCAGCGGCTGATAAGACGTCATCAATTTATTATACGCCTCTTGGTCACCTCCGGCATAGCGCTGCCAAAGCTCCGTTTCTTCCTCACGGGAAAGCAGCGGCGTTTTCTGCAGCTCTGCCAGATATTCTTTCAGCATGGGCATACCTTCCTTAAATATTAATTAAACATTCTTAAAATTTACTTAAAAAGTAACTTTATATTCAACGCCATACCAGTCTTCAGTGGTATCGTAATCTTTGTTGCGTTCATAGTTAATGCTCATATGGCGCGAAATATCATACTGGGCAAAAATGCTTTCATGTTCGCTGTCGGAACTTACCGTATAGCCGACAAGCAGATTATCCGTCAGATACTTGCTTACCAGAATATTATACTGGTCTTTTTCATCCTCGGTAAGCTCGCCTTCTTCACGCCCAAGGCTGTGCCCCGTACGCAGGCGTCCGGAATAAATCATAAATTCATTAAGCCCGAGCGTTTCCTTGAAGATTTCTTCCACGTCGCCCAGCACAGTCATTTCCAGGCCCACCGTCATCAGGTTCTGGAAGTCATCCTGCGTTACTCCCTGGTTTGTGCCGGTTACTTCGCGCTGCAAAGTCAGCATTTTTATAATCTGGTCTTTGGTCAGCGCCGGGTCACTGCGCAGAATCATTTCCATCTGCTCAAGCGGTCCCGTAACACGCAGGAAAATATCATAGCGCCTGAAGCGCGTAGTAGCATCAAGGTTTACCGTCGGCAGCACATCGCCGGGCACCGGCCATGCCACCGAAGCATTGTGAATTTCAAACGGCGTACGCAGATAGGTTATGGTTCCCTTATCCACCTTAATGTTGCCGTCTATATTAGTATACACTGTACTGCCGGTAACATGCAATCCTCCGGAAAGCCACAAATCGTACAAATATTTGTTGTAAAGGTGAATATCCGGACCAAGTATTACCTTAACATCCAGCCCGTAGTTGCTGCTGCCTTCTGAAAGTTCCGGTATCGTAGGCATATTGACAAGCACGTCGTCCAGACGGATATCTGCCTGAATATGCGGGCGGTAGCCAATGCCGCCGCGGCGGATGCCTTCTTCCGTATCGGTGCGGATAAAATAGCGCTGCGGAATAATGCCCGCCGTACCGTTAATGCGGCCCGAGAAAATTTCCGAAGCGATTTCCGCATCTTTAAAGACGGCATTGATGATATAGGTTTTATCTTCCTGTGCGCGCAGGGCATAGTTGCCGGAAGCAGTTACCGTGCCTTTGCCCATCTGCACCGAAAATTCATTCAGCTGAATGTCGTTGCCGGTAAAGTCAACGTCAAGATTAATATTGTCAAATACCGTATACGCATCCTTCAGTTTCATCGAACCGCCGTGAAGGGTTACTTCGCCGTAAACAAGCGGTTCTTCCAGCGTACCGGCCAGAGTTATCTGCCCAAGGGTTTCGCCAACGCCCCACTCAACCATCGGGGTTAAAAGGTGCAGCAGCCCAAGGCGCGCATTGTCAAGGTTAACCTTAATATTCATGGACGCTGCCGGATTGCGGCGCTGCTCCTGGCTGCGCAGCAAATCAAGCGGTATATCGCCGCTGGCGCTTAATTTGTAAATATCTTTGTTCAGCTGGGCATTTTCAAGACGCAGCGTATCGTTGGCAAGGCTCAGTTTTGCAGTCAGGGCATCAAAGCCGATGCCTTCAACATCGCCGTCAACAAGGTCTATATCAGCATTGCCCTGCGGATTTTCCAAACTGCCGTTCAAAGCAAGCGACATATCAACTTTACCGTTTAATTTTACCGGTGCATCCATCAAAGCCGTAATTATAGCCGGGTTTGCATGCTGCGCCGAAGCGCTGATATTCAGTTCATGCGTATGCAGGTTTACCCAGCCGCCGGCATTTACGGAACCCGAAGTTTCTTCCACGGCCGCTTTGCCGTTTGCTTCCGGAGCGCTTTCGGTAAGTTTCAGTTCGTCAAAACTTAAAATACCGTTTTGCAGGCGTCCTTTAAAGCGCATGGAATCATAACTCAAATCTTTAACTTTTATCTCGTAAACGCGCATATCGGCAAAAATACCGCTGCCCCTGCCGCGCGGGTTAATCTTCAGGTGGCCGTCTGCCAGCCCGTCAATATCAAGTTCCACGCGTGCCATTTTTAAAATTGAGCGCAAATTGCCGTAAATAAAATCGACATTGCCTGTTAATGTGCGTTCAACGGCATCCAGAGAAAGTTCGGCTGCAAACCTGCCGTCGGGCGACTGTTCAAACGACGCCTCCACACGGTTATTATGCCTGCCGTCCGCAGTAAGCGTACCAAGGATGTTTTTAAGTTCTTCGCCGTTAATAAACACCGCGTCACTGCTGATGCTGCCGTTAAATTCCGGATGCGTAAGCGTGCCGGTAAGGCTGCCCTGGGCGTTAACAAAGCCGTCAAGCGCTACGGTCTCGTCGCTGATGGGCAAAGCTCCCAAATCCATATCGGTTATATCAAGGGTAAAATTAAGGTTCTGTGCCGCATCCATAGTTCCGCTCAGCGAAGCCTCGGTGGAAAGCGCCTTAATATAGCCTTCGGTAAGGCGCAGGCTGCCGTCGGGCGCATAATAATAGCGTCCGCTGATTTTATCTATCAAGAAACCTTCGGCACTGCCGTCAGTCAAAAGCAGGCTGCCTTCAATTTCCGGCGAAGATATCGGGCCCATAACGCTTACTTCGTTATCAATGTTCCCTGTAAGTTTAACACCAGGCGCCGCAGCTGCCACCAATGGCTCAGCGCGGATGCCTTTGGTGCTTACGGTTACGCTTACCACAGGTTCGGCGCCGCCGATATCCACCATGCCGTTAATAAGGTTATACCCCTGTTCCATAGCAACGCGGTAATCTGTTAAGTGCAGTACACTGCCGGACATGTCAATTTTGCCGTGTGCTTCGGGGAATACCAGCCCTGCAATATGCACGTTTTTAACCTGCGTATTGGCGTAAAAATTAATGCCGCTCAAATCGCCGCCAAACTTAAATCCGGCGGTTGCCGTGCCGCTGCCGTTTTGCCCAACGGCCGTAAAGAAGCTGTCCAGCGGGAAATTAACCATTTTGCCGCTGCCGCTGAACGAACCGTCAAACATAACGCTGCCTGTCAGGTTCAGCGCGCCGCCGTCGCCCGCAAAAGCCGCAAACTTTTCAATTTCGCAGCTTTCACTGCCAACCAGCGCTTCAAAATCGACATCGCTCATCTGCAAATCACGCCAGCCAAGGCGGTCCATATTACCGGCAACGGTCAGATTTGTTTCACCTTTTACGCCGGTCTGCCCATGAATGGCAAGCAAACCGTCCAAATCAACCGTATCTTCCTTAAACCCTTCCAAAGCAAAATCCGTAATGCCGGAAGCGTTTAAAACGGCAAAAACTTCTCCATCTTTAATGTTGTATTCGCCGTCAAGGCGCAGATGGCCCTGAGCCACGTCCACACCGGCTTCATCAAGCATTATGCGGCTGTCCACAATGGTAAAGGGCAAATTCAGATTGGTAAATTCTTCGCCCTGCAAAGCAAGTTTTGCCGCTTTAATTTCACCCTTGCCCTGAATTCTTTCAAGGTCGTTAAAATCTACATCACAGTTTATCTGCGCCGTATTTCCGCCAACGGTAAGTGCTAAATCTTCAAGCTTTACCTCACGCCCGTCAGCCTCAATGCTGCCAGTCAGTTCAACAGGCAGCGGCTCTCCGCCAGGCAGTGCTTCCGCCGCAAGCTGAAGGCTGCCCCTGCCGCTTAAGCTTGTATTTTCGCCGTCGTTCTCCCAGATAAGGTTCAAGCCGTCAACTTCACCGGCAAGTTTCTGCACAGGTGCGTAAGCGGCAGCAAAACCACCAAAGTCCGTTAACGTAAATTTTTCTGTTTTTAAAGCCAGCCGCCCATGGGCATTGCTGTCTACCACACCGGCAATTTTTAATTCTTCGCCGCCGTAAGCCACGGTGCCGTCAACGGCAAAGTTTGGGTTGCCGCTGCCGTCAAGCGAAGCATTAACGCCAAAATTCCAGCTTCCGTGCGGAGTTTCTACCGATACGGTACCGTCTTCAATGGCAAGATAGCCGTAAAAAGGCGTTTCCGAAGAATCGGAAGGCTTTAAAAAGTTACGCAGGTTCCACTCATCTTTGGCGTTCATTTTTAAATACAGCTGTGGGCGCACCAGTTCTATGTCCGACAGCGCGCGTGCAGGCGCAGCAAGAGCCTGCAAAGGCGAAACGGAAAATCTCGCCTCCGGCACCTGCGCAATGCGCTCTCCGTCCGTGCCGCTTACCTGTAAACCGTAAGCAGTAAATTGCAGGCGTCCGTTCCAGTCAAAACGCTCTACCGTAACGGTACCGTTTATATAATTTTGCGACATGGTTTTTACAAGCTCCGGCACCTGCGCCAGATACTGCGGCGCAATAAATTTAACTGCCGCCGCATAAAGCGCTGCCGTCACTGCCAAAACCAGCAGGAATATTTTCCAAAATCTGTTCATATCTGCCTCCGCAGAAAAAATTATAATTTGACAGTTTATGTATTCTACGTTAAAAATAATCTTCCTGCTGTTTCAAAACAGAAAAAGCATTACACCTTAAATTTTACAAGATGTAATGCTTTTCAATACAAATTAGTTTAATTTTATTCTGCTGTCTGTTCAGCAGCTGCCGTATTTCCGTTTTCGGCAGCGGTGCTTGCAGCATTTTCAGCCGCAGGCTGTTCTGCATCAGCAGTATTTGCCGGTGCCTGTGCACTGTCATCAGCTGCGTTTTCAGTTTGAGCTGCTGCGTCAGTACCTGCACTCTGTGCATCAGCGGCTTGTGCAGCAGTATCTTCAACCGGTTCGGGGAAGGTTCTCGGTTCCGGTACGGGAACACCTACGCCCATGGAAGTATTGAGGGCTGCTTTAGAAGTGTTGTAGTTATAGAGAGCCTGGTAATAGTTGGTTTTGGCCTGCGTCAGGGCTTCCTGCGCATCCATAACGTCGATATTGGTACCAACGCCCGCCTGATAACGTACAACTGCAATATGGTAATCTTCTTCCGCACTTGCTACGGCAACCTGAGCTGTAGTAATGCGTTTTTCAGCTTCACGCATGCTTAAATAATCGGTACGTACTTCAAGTTCAACATTATCTTTTATCTGGCGCTGGGATTCCTTGGCCTGTACAAGTGCTTCCTGTGCCGCATGAATTTTCGACCACGTTACACCGCTGTCAAAAATGTTCATACTCGCAGTTACACCTACCTGCCATTCTTCGTTATCATCGCCAGGCCAACTCTCACTTGCCCATGAGTTGCTAGCGCTAGCATAAACTTTGGGCATATGCCCGCTGCGTGCAACAACCAGTGCTGCTTCTGCTGCGTCAACGCCGTATTCAGCCTGTTTCAGTTCAGGACGGTGCTGCTCGCTGTAAGCCAGGCAGTAAGCCATATCATTATCGTAAGGAACATACTGCAAGCTGTCTTTTAATTTCAGCGTGGTATTCAGCGGCGTGCCAATAATATTGTTTAAAGTTGCTTCTGCAACATCATATTCGTTAGAAGCGGTAATATAATCCTGCTTTGCATTGGCAAGCTCAACTTCACTGCGCAGTACGTCTGCACGCGCTACAATGCCTACATTGTACTGGGCAATAACATTATCCAGATGTGCCTGCAAACGGTCAACCGATTCCTGGCGCAGAGCTTTCATATTGGTTGCGTTAAGCATATTAAAATAACCGGTAGTTGCGGTTTCTTTCATTTCATTATAAGCCTGTTCTTCAGCGGAAAGCATGCTGCGGTAATTAGCCTTGGCCTGGCCAATCTGCCCCTGCAGTTCGCCGCCCGTAAAAATCGGCAGGCTGGCAGTAACGGAATTACTGTGACTGTTGCCTATTTGTTTATCTGAAATCCAGGTACCCATAGCAGTGTTAAATCTGCTCTGTGCCTCAGCATAACCACCACGTCCAGTACTGTGATTCAAACTAATACTGATGCCGCGCGCACTTTTAGCCGCACTGTAATCAGCCTTGGCTTCCTTGCGCTGCGATTCTGCAATTTTTACACTCGGATTGGTAAGCAGCGCCCTCTGGATGGTTTCTTCCAAATCCAGTTCCAAAGTAGCGGCAAAGACGGACTGGGAGCACAGCACGCTTAATGCAGCCGTCAGTGCCAGTACGTTTTTTGCTTTTTTATAACTGAACATTTCATTTACCTCCAATCATTGACTGATTAGTCAGTGCTTAAATTTTATATTTTTTAACCCCAAAAGTCAACTGTTTTTTCAAAAGTTAACAAACTTTTAAAAATAGGTACGCACACCAACATAGGTGTTGCTTTTGCTGCCATGGCGCAAATCGGTCTGCTCACCCAAAAGCGAGAAATTATCGTTAATTTTAAGCTCGCCGCCAAGTTTTACTTTGGTATCGTCAAAATCATATACCTGCGTATAAAGGCGGAAACGGTCGGCTATATTATAGCCAAGCCCCACGCCGAACTCGCCCTGCATGCTGCCCATGCTTACATCGGCGGCGTCAAACTGCTTGCCAAACTGTAAATCCAGCTTGTTACTGTCGCCAAGGTCATAGCCGCCCAGGTAAAAAAAAGTGTCATCCTGCGGGCGGAAGGTTACGCCCAGATTGCTGCGCCAGTCGCCGCCTTCTGCGCTGTGCGTAACGTCGGCACTTATTTCTGCCGTTTCCAGAACGCCCAGCATGCGGTTGGCTTTTTCGCTTGCCTCGCGTGCATTATGCAAAGTGGCTTTTAAATCATCTTCGGTCTGCGGGTCGCTGGCAACTTTTTCCAAAAGTTTGCTGGCTTCTTCAATTCTGGCACTTGTTTTGGCCATGTTCTCTACAATTACGGCAAAATTCTGCCCGGTATGCCCGGCATTAACCTCGCCGATAATATTCTGCATGCTGTCGGCCGTTGCGTTCATGCGCGCCGACATTTCGCTCAGCTGCTTAACCATGCTGTTAATCTGCTGCTGGTTGTCAACCGCCACATCAGCCATTACTTTGGTAAAAGTATTCATGTTGGCGCTGATGTCTTTCATATTGATGAAACCCTCACGCAGCGACTGCTGCACTTCCGGGTCGCCAAACACATTGTCAAGAGCATCGGCAATGTTTTCCAGTTTTTCAAGCGCATCGCCGGACGCACTCATAAAGGTGTCAAACCCGCCTCCGGGAACGCCTTTAACCCTGTCGCCGTCCTCCAGAAAAGCGCTTACCGCACGCGGCGGCGGCTGAATATCGACAAATTTTTCGCCTAAAATGCCGTCGGAATTAATGGAAAACGTCGATTCCTGCGGAATGCGTACATTGTCGTTAATTTCGGCGGTAACTTCAATGCCGTCCTCGTTAACGGCAAGGCCTTTAACGGTACCTACCTGCACACCGGCATAGCGCACCATGTTGCCCTCCATCAGCCCGGCAACCTGCGGGTAATCTATTGTGATGTCATATTTGTCACTGCCAAAGCTGAATGTTCCCAGAAAGGTTATCATCGCTGCCAAAATTGCGGCTCCGCCCAGGGTTATTGCGCCTACTTTAACTTCGCTGGAACTCATTTTATCACCTGCTCTTTAATCTCGCGCCCTTCTATAAAGGCCTTTACAATCGGGTTGGTGCTGTTTTTCATTTCTTCTGCCGTGCCTATGGCAACAATATGCCCTTCATAAAGCATTGCCACGCGGTCCGCCGCGTAAAACGCCGACTGCATGTCATGCGTTACCAGCACCGAAGTTACATGCAGCTGCTCCTGCGTCTTTTTTATAAGGCGGCTGATATTGCGGCTCATAATCGGGTCAAGCCCGGCTGTCGGTTCGTCATACAAAACTATTTCCGGGTTTACGGCAATGGCGCGGGCAAGCCCCACGCGCTTTTTCATGCCGCCGCTAAGTTCCGCCGGGTACAAATCCTGCGTACCGGGCAGGCCAACCAAATCAAGCATCTGCGTTACAATGCCCTGTATTTCTTCATTGCTTTTATCAGTATGCTGGCGCAGCCCGAAAGCGACGTTTTCGCCCACCGTTAAAAAGTCAAACAGCGCCGAATACTGAAACACCATGCCCATTTTCATGCGCAGGCGGTTCCAGCCGTCCTCATCAAGCCCGCTTACATCTTCACCCTGAATGAAAATCTGCCCTCCGTTCGGCTCCAGAAGCCCTATCATCGAGCGCAGCACCGTACTTTTGCCGGTGCCGGAAGGGCCAAGCACCGCCAGCGTTTCGCCCTTGTAAACGTCAAGGTCAATATTATCCAGCACCGTATGCGTGCCGAAGGTGATATTCAATTGGCGCAAACTGATAACCGCTTCTGCCATTTAATTTACCTCATACATACAGCACTGCCGATAAAAAGTAGTTGGCAATAAAAATTAAAATTATCGAAAGCACTACGGATTCCGTCGTGGCAAGGCCTACGCCTTCGGCACCCTGTTTGGCGCCCAGCCCCTTATGGCTTGCCACAATGGCGATGATGCCGCCGAAAACCATGCTTTTAAGCATGCCGCCGGTAACATCAAAAATATCGGCAAATACTTTAATGGAATTAACATATGTAAAATTACTGATGCCAGCGTAATAATGGGCAACCACCCAGCCGCCGATATTGCCGATGCCGTTGGCAAAAACAATGAGCACGGGCATCATCAGCACTGCCGCCAGAAAGCGCGGCACTACAAGGTATGTTATCGGGTTGGTGGCCATTACTTTTAAGGCGTCAATCTGTTCGGTTACCTTCATGGTGCCAAGCTCTGCCGCTATGGCTGCGCCTATGCGCCCGGCAACAACTACGCCGGTAAGCACGGGCACAAGCTCGCGCCCAAGCGCGATTGCCACTATGCCGCCAACGGAAGAAGCAGCGCCGAAACGCACAAATTCCGTTGCTGTCTGCAGGGCAAAAACCATGCCGGTAAAAAGTATCGTCATCAGCACAATGGGCAAAGAATCGGCACCGAGCCTTGACATCTGCCGTATGGTTTCCCTGGCATCTGCATTTTTAAGCCGCGCAGCCGTATCCAGAAACAGCTGCATTATGCGCCCTGTATCGTGGCACGACCTGATGACAAAACCGCCCACGGCCGCACATATTTTTTTCAGCATCGGCCTCTTCCTTTCCCAAAAAATTTAAGTTATTTTTATATAATTCAAGATAAAGCAAAAATTCCCTGCTTATTTTAAACCGGGCTTTTTAACGTTTTTGTAAATTTTTCAGCCGGTAACTTCAACCATAATGTCTGCCGTGCCGTCCACGATAAAATTCATGGTTGTTTTCTGCTTGGCAGGCGTGCCCGCAAGAGCCGCCGCAAAACCGGTATCCTGCTGCTGCGCCGCAATATCCGGGTCCGGCAGGGCCGCTATATCCACAATGATTTCGTTATTCTGGTCCGCATTGTTAATATCGGCAATAAAGTCTTTTAAAGTGCGGCGCTGCGGCTTTTTGGCAGCCGGTATGCCTTCTTCCTGCTGGCGTTTCATCAGTTCCTG
>OGZH01002431.1_pt1 | contig 10342 bp, 10 predicted proteins | sample 1576741 | NCBI WGS metagenome assembly OGZH01 (sample SAMEA3541560, study PRJEB24748) | human gut metagenome | biome: human gut; feature: human-associated habitat; material: faeces | place: China | collected 2012 | reverse complement strand
CCGGGACGAACTCCGCTCCCAGCTGCACCTGATACAGGGCCTCGCCGGTCATGCAGTCCACGATCTTGCCGCCGTTGTAGGCCAGCACACAGCCGCCCTTTTTGTCCAGCCCCAGCTCCTTTGCCAGCGGCAGAATGCCCGCCGTGGGGCGGCCGGAGGCCAGCACGATGGTCACGCCCTGTGCGGCGGCAGCATCCAGCGCCGCGCGGGTGCGGGGGGTAACGATCTTTTCGTCATTGGTCAGGGTACCGTCCAAATCCAGAGCCAGCACCCGGATATTCGATCTTGCCATGATTTTTATTCCTCGTTCTCAGGCAGGGGCTTCCCGCCGGATATTTTATTACTTACCCATCTATTTTACAATGCTTTCCCTTTTCTGTAAAGCAGGAAACCTGTTCCCCGCCCAGAGACAAGCAAAAAAGCCGCCCGGCGAGCAAAACCGGACGGCTGAGAAGGAAGAAAACGCGTTATTACAGGATGTCGATGTATTCCCCGGCCAGCGCCTTGTTCATGCTGCGGACGGCGCAGAACTTGCCGCACATGGAGCAGGTGTCGCTGTGGTCATCCTCGGGCAGGCGGGCATCCCGGATGGCCTTGGCGGTCTCGGGGTCCAGGGCGCAGGCGAACTGGGCATCCCAGTCCAGCACGCGGCGGGCATCGCCCATCTTATCGTCGATATCCCGGGCATGGGGGATGCCCTTGGCGATATCGGCCGCGTGGGCGGCGATCTTGGAGGCCACGATGCCCTGCTTCACATCGTCCACGTTGGGCAGAGCCAGATGCTCGGCGGGGGTGACATAGCACAGGAAGGCTGCACCGCTCATGGCGGCAACGGCACCGCCGATGGCGGCCGTGATGTGGTCATAACCGGGGGCAATGTCGGTGACGAGGGGTCCCAGCACATAGAAGGGAGCGCCCATGCAGATGCTCTTCTGCACCTCCATGTTGGCGGCCACCTGATTCAGGGGCACATGGCCCGGGCCCTCCACCATGACCTGCACGTTGTGTGCCCAGGCGCGCTTGGTCAGCTCGCCCAGACGCACCAGCTCTTCGATCTGGCAGACATCGGTGGCATCGGCCAGGCAGCCGGGGCGGCAGGCATCGCCCAGCGAGATGGTCACGTCGTGCTCGGCGCAGATCTCACAGATCTCGTCAAAGTGCTCGTAGAAGGGGTTCTCGTTGCCGGTCATGCTCATCCAGGCAAACACCAGCGAACCGCCGCGGCTCACGATGTTCATCTTGCGCTTGTGCTTGCGGATCTGCTCGATGGTCTTGCGGGTGATGCCGCAGTGCAGGGTGACAAAGTCCACGCCGTCCTCAGCGTGCAGGCGCACCACGTCGATGAAATCCTGCGCGGTCAGGGTGGCAAGGTCGCGCTGATAGTGGATGACGGAATCGTACACGGGCACAGTGCCGATCATCACGGGGCACTCATGGGTCAGCTTCTGGCGGAAGGGCTGGGTGTTGCCGTGGCTGGACAGATCCATGATGGCTTCCGCGCCCATGTTGACGGCGCTCATCACCTTTTCCATCTCCACGTTGTAATCCTTGCAGTCGCGGGAAACGCCCAGATTCACGTTGATCTTGGTGCGCAGCATGGAACCGATGCCCTCGGGGTTCAGGCAGGTGTGGTGCTTGTTGGCGGGAATGGTCACCTTGCCCTCAGCCACCAGCTGACGGATTTCCTCCGTGGTGCGGTATTCCTTTTTGGCCACGATCTCCATTTCCGGCGTGACGATGCCCTTGCGGGCAGCGTCCATCTGTGTGGTATAGTTCTGCATGGTACTTTCCTCCAAATGACAGTTTATCTCTGAACAGCAGGGTGCTGGTCATACAGGGGTAGGGGCAGGCAGCCGTCATTCAGAAAAAACAGTACGCTCTGGATGCCGGCACCTGCGCAAAATACGCTTTTCATGTTGGTTTTCTCCATGAATTTTGTAACGCGGCCCAAGGTGGTGCCCCCGGTTTGCCGCGGGATGATAGATTATTTTACGATCTGCTCCGCCAGTGCCTTCAGCTCCCTGCACTCGGCCTCGATGTCCTCCGCGCCGAAGATCGCGCTGACAAGGGCCACACCGTTCACGCCGGTGCCCTTAAGCTGGAGCAGGTTCTCCTTGTTGATGCCGCCAATGGCCACAACGGGGATGTCCACGGCATCACAGATGGCTTTCATCATGCCCTCGGGCAGAACGTCCACGTCCTCCTTGGTGTGGGTAGAGAAAGCTGCACCCACGCCCAGACAGTCGGCACCGTGCCGGACGGCCTCCAGGGCCTCCTCCACGCTGTGGACGGATACACCGATCATCATCTCATCGCCCACGCGCTGGCGCACCTGGGCAGCGGCCATATCCTCCTGCCCCACATGGATGCCCTCGGCATGGCAGCGGATGGCAATGTCCACGTTATCATTGATGAAAAAGGGCACATTGTATTTTTTGCACAGGTCGTGGAGCTCAAACGCCTCCTTCAGGAAGGCTTCCTCGTCCAGCTCCTTTTCCCGCAGCTGAACACAGGTCACGCCGCCCTTCAGGGCGCTCTCCACCTGCTGATAGAGGGTCTGACGGCCCACCCAGGCACGGTCGGTAACGGCATAGAGCCGCATATATTCTTCAGCGCACTTCATACTTGGCACCCTCTTCCAGCTGAGCCGGAGTCATATTGTAAATGGCATCAATGATGTAATTGCGGTAGGTGGCGTTGCCGTCCAGCGGGGTCAGCCGTGCATGGGCGATCTCGCCCGCAAGGCCCATGGCGCAGACGGCGGCAGCCGCAGCCTCCAGCGGCTGGCCGGGGTTGGCGGTGATAAATGCCGCCGTCAGGGCAGAGAGCTGGCAGCCCGTGCCGGTGATGGCACTCATCATCGGGTGGCCGTTGCGGATGCAGTAGGCTTTTGCCCCATCGGCCACGATGTCAATGGCACCGGTAATGGCCACAACGGCACCGGTCTTTGCGGCAAAAGCCTTGGCAAAGGCCACCGCGCCGTCCAGATTTTCCTCGGTGACCCTGTCGGCCACATCGGCATCCACACCCTTGGTGGTGCCCGCACCGGAAGCCAGTGTCTTTACCTCGGAGATATTGCCCCGGATGACCGTGAACCGCACCTCGTCCAGCAGGCGGTAGGCCGTCTCGGTGCGCAGGGCGGAAGCGCCCGCGCCCACAGGGTCCAGCACCACGGGGTGGCCCAGTGCATTGGCCTTTTTGCCTGCCTTGAGCATGGATTCAATGGTGCGGCTGTTCAGGGTGCCGATGTTGATGTTCAGCCCGCCGCAGATGGTGGTGATATCCTCCACCTCGGCGGCATCGTCGGCCATAATGGGCGAAGCACCGCAGGCCAGCACCATGTTGGCGCAGTCGTTCACGGTGACGTAGTTGGTGATATTATGAATAAGGGGGCTTTTGGTGCGGACATTGGCAAACTGCTCTGCAAACATGACGCACCCCCGTCAGGAAAGGCTGCTCTGCATGGAGCGCAGGGCACCGGAGTGCTGCAGGCTGTACACCAGCACGCCCGCAATGACCGCACCCACAGCGGTGGAGATGAGGAAGGGCACGATGTAGGCGTAGAACGCGATGTCACCGGCGCTCTTGCCCATCAGGCAGATGGCCACCGGGTAAGCGCACAGGCCGCCCAGAATGCTGGTGCCGAACACCTCGCCCACCAGGGTGGCGATCAGATTTTTGGTCTTTGCGTAGACCAGGCCGCAGAGCAGGGCACCGAACATGCTGCCCGGGAAGGCCATCAGGCTGCCCAGACCCAGGATATTGCGGAGCAGCGAGGCCACAAAGGCCACGCCCACGCCCCACCAGGGGCCCAGCAGCACGGCGCAGAGCACATTGACCATGTGCTGCACGGGGGCGCACTTGCTGCCGAACATCGGGAAGCTGAACACACTGCCCACCACGCACAGGGCGCAGAACATTCCAGCGAGAGCCAGCTTTTTCACAGAGAATTTTTTCATTGGTAACTCCTCTTTCTCAAAAAGCGGTCGAGGCTTGCTGGCCTCCTCTCACGCCGGAACACGGCTTCCCATCGCAGTTATTTCAAGGCTCAGGGCGCTCCCCCTCAGCCCGGAGCCGCCCGTTGCGGCGGCTTGCGGCAACAAAAAACAGGAGACACCACAGCGGTGCCTCCTGCAAAAAATCATTTTCCTATGACTTCCTACGGCGGCATTATCCGCATCAGGTCAAGGGTCGAAGTTTGGTTACTTCCTCTCAGCCCGCCTTACGAGCTCCCCTGTGTTTTGTTTTTCGTAGGGTATTGTACACCCGCCGGGGCAAAAAAGCAAGAATAAGTTTTTCTTTCGCCTTTTTGCCGCCTTTTTGCCAAATCGCTTTTACAATTTCCCGGATTATGTTATACTTGTACCAAATTCCGCAGCGCCCGGGGGAGCCATTCCCCGCTTTGGGGCACTGCCCGGCACAAAAGGAGATTGAAGTTATGGGTCTCATCAAAGCAGCCATGGGCGCGGCATCCGGCGTGATGGGCGACCAGTGGAAGGAATATTTTTATTGTGACGCTCTGCCTGCGGAGGTGCTGGCTGTCAAGGGCCAGAAACGGACCAATGGCCGCTCTGCCAACCGGCACGGCAGCGAAAACGTCATCTCGGACGGCTCTGTGATCGCCGTGGCCGACGGCCAGTGCGTGCTGATCGTGGAGCAGGGCAAGGTGGTGGACCTCTGTGCCGAACCCGGCGAGTACACCTACAGCACCGGCACCCAGCCCTCCCTGCTCAGCGGCGGGCTGAAGGACATCGACAGCGTGTTTGCCGAGCTGGGCAAGCGGTTCAGCTTTGGCGGGCAGGCCGGTTCCGACCAGCGCATCTACTATATCAATACCCGGGAGCTCACCGGCAACAAATACGGCACCCCCAACCCGGTGCCTTTCCGGGTGGTGGACCAGCGCGCCGGTATCGACATTGACATCGGCATCCGGTGCTTCGGCGAGTACAGCTACCGGGTGGTCAACCCCATCCTGTTTTACACCAATGTCTGCGGCAATGTGGAAAACGCCTACACCCGCGACGCGCTGGACGGCCAGCTCAAGACCGAGCTGATGACCGCCCTGCAGCCCGCCTTTGCCCGGATCAGCGAGCAGGGCATCCGCTACTCCGCCCTGCCCGGCCACACCGCCGAGCTGGCCGAGGCCCTGAATCAGGAGCTGAGCGCCAAGTGGAGCAGGCTGCGCGGCATCGAGATCGTCTCTCTGGGCGTTTCCGGTGCAAAACGTCTGCTTCCGTTATTTTATACCCAAGCTTTTGCAACACTTTTATTTTTTGCAGTGAATTTACGTGCCGCGCTTCGGCAACGGGCCTGCATAAAGCGTTTATGGCATCTGCACTTTTAAAACCGTAGCCTAAAATATGCACCTTTTTGCCTGTTTCAGCGTCGCATGCAGATATTTCCACGCCCGGCAGTACAGTTATTCCGTACCTTCTGCCAAGCGCAATACTTTCCTGCCAGCCTTCTGTTGTGTCATGTTCAGTAAATGCCAAAACCTTAATTCCAACAGCAGCAGCCTTTTGTAAAATAATCTCCCTGCTGTCGCTGCCGTCCGAAAATACAGAATGTATATGTAAATCTGCCTTCATTTCCGCACCTGTTTCCCATAGCTAACTTTATTTTTATCTTACAAATCTTTTTCCGTATCTGCAAGCTCTACAGAGCATTTTTAACCAAGGTTTTACTTTAGCGTATTTTGTTTGTTTTGTTTTTAATACTGCTTTATTTTTACTTAACTTAGCACAAAAAAAATACCGGAAACCGCATAAAGGCTTCCGGTATTATATTATTTCCGTTCTATACTTGTTGTTCCGGCAGTTATAAGTTTTTCTATGGCCTCCTGCGGCCATAAATCGCACGGCCAGGTAAAGGTTTCCGTTTTGCGCTTTTTAAAAATTCTGAATGGCTCGTCCGAGTTATCATACATATGCACAATATCGCACACGCTGATAAGTTCAGGCACCAGCCCCAGCGCTTTATGCCAGCGCGAAATAATTTTATCTTTTGGCACAGGATGCCCGCCCGACGCCACGCGCGAAAACACGCGGTACACATTAATTGCCGGGTCAACCGTTAAAACATAAATGCACCTTATAAAATAGCCCTGTTCTTTGGCGCGGTGCAGCAAATCAAGGTTGCGGCGTGTTGAAAGCACTGTTTCAAACGTAAAGCTCTGTTTCTGCGCCAGTGCTTTTTCACGCAGGCCTTCGGCAATTTTGGCCGCTTCCAAATCTTCGCACAGCAAATTCTTTTTTATTTCATCCGCATTAATATACGGCTGAATTATTTTGGCAAGCATGGTAACAGTTGTTTTGCCGCTGCCGTTGGGCCCGGCAAAAACAATTATTTCCGGCTTTTTATCATTGTTCATCTTCATACACTTTTCTGCCGTCAGGATATTCAAGATATGCGCAGCGTTTTTCTTTATCGTAACGTGCCACAGGTATGCCAAGCAGTTTTTTCTTAACACGCTCAAGCATTACCGCATTGCGGAAGCGTACGGTAAGTTCATCCGTATTATCAGTTTTGCGCTGTAATAAATCCAGCACTTCCTGTTCAATTTCTTCCATTTTAACCTCCGCACTTATTAACCGCGGGTTTGCCCGCTGCCGTTAATAAGGAATTTATACGAAGTAAGTTCCGGCAAAGCCATAGGCCCGCGCGCATGCAGTTTCTGCGTGCTGATGCCGATTTCCGCACCGAATCCGAACTCAAAGCCGTCCGTAAAACGTGTTGACGCGTTAACATATACCGCCGCCGCATCTACGCAGTCCTGGAATTTACGCGCCGCGTTGTAATCTTCCGTTACAATGCATTCGGAATGTTTGGTACCGTATTTGGCAATATGTTCCAGCGCTTCGTCAATACTTTCCACAATTTTAACGGAAAGGCGCAAATCGCCGTATTCCGTTGCCCAGTCTTCTTCCGTTGCAGGATGTACGCGTTCATCAAACTCCTGCGTTGCCGGGCAGCCAAAAACAGTTACGCCCGCTTTAAAATATTCGTCCAGCATCTGCGGCAAAAACTTACCGGCAACATCTTTATGCACCAAAAGCGTTTCCATGGCGTTGCATACGGAAGGGCGCTGCACTTTGGCATTAAAGGCAATTTTGCGCGCCATAGCGCAGTCTGCCGCTGCATCCACGTAAGTATGGCATACGCCGCTGCCGGTTTCAATAACGGGCACAGTGGCGTTTTGTACAACAGCATTAATTAAGCCTGCACCGCCGCGCGGAATTACTACATCAACAAAATCGTTAAGTTTAATTAACGCCGTCACCGCAGCACGGTCGGCAGTATCAATAAACTGAATTGCCCCCTGCGGTATGCCTGCTGCTTCAGCGGCTTCGGTAAGCACGCCTGCAACCGCCATATTAGACTGCATGGCTTCGCTGCCGCCCTTTAACACAACCGCATTGCCGGATTTTAAGCACAGGCCGATAGCGTCTGCCGTTACGTTGGGGCGTGCTTCATAAACAATGCCGATAACGCCGAGCGGCACACGTACTTTAGTAATTTTAAGCCCGTTGGCCAGCGTTTGCCCGCCCATAACATTGCCGACAGGGTCAGGCAAGGCCGCTACCTGGCACAAGCCTTCCGCCATGCCTTCAATACGTTCAGGCGTAAGGCGCAGCCTGTCCTGCATGGATTCTTTCATGCCGTTTTCTCTGGCAGCCTGCATATCCCTGTCATTGGCTTCAATAATAAAATCCGTTTTTGCCAGAAGCGCATCCGCCATAGCCAGCAGCGCCTTGTTTTTTACAGCTGCCGATACTACCCCCAGTGCGCACGCAGCTTTATGAGCCGCTTCTGCTTTAGCTCTTACCAGTTCAAATGTAGTCATCATGTCAGCCTCCTAATTTAAAATTACCAAATCGTCGCGGTGAATTACTTCATCAAAATTCTTGTGGCCAAGAATTTTTTCTATATGGTATGTTTTGCAGCCCTTTATCTTCTGCAATTCATCAGAAGAATAGTGGCATAAACCCCTTGCCAGTTCAAAACCGTCCTGCGTAACAACGCTTACAGTGTTGCCTGCTTCAAAATCACCTTCCACGCCGCTTATGCCAGCCGGCAAAATGCTGCATCCGCCAGCTTTTTTAATTGCTTTTACGCAGCCGTCATCAACAATAATTTTGCCCATAATGCGCGCACCGAACGCCAGCCAGCGTTTGCGGAACTGCAGACGGTTTTCTTTCGATGCAAACAGCGTGCCGATTTCTTCGCCGTTTAAAATACGCGCGATAACATCTTTTTCGCTGCCGCTGGCAATAACCATGTTAATGCCGGAGCTTGTGGCATTTTTGGCCGCCTGCAGCTTGGTAAACATGCCGCCTGTGCCAACGGAGCTGCCTGCACCGCCGGCCAGTGCTTCTACCTCAGGCGTAATTTCTTCAATCTGGCTGATGAGTTTTGCTTCCGGATGCGTCTGCGGGTTGGCCGTATAAAGACCTTCCACATCCGATAAAATTATAACCAGATCAGCGTCGGTAATTCCGGCAACCAACGCCGACATATTATCGTTATCGCCTATTTTCAGTTCATCCAGCGCAACTACATCATTTTCGTTAACAATGGGAATAACACCGTTTTTCAAAAGTTCCATAAAAGTGTTGCGCGCGTTGGTATAACGGTGGCGGTCAATGGCCTCCATACGCGTTAAAAGTACCTGCGCCACAATTTGCCCGTATTCGGCAAAAAACTTTTCGTAAGTGTGCATTAAAATGCCCTGACCTATTGCGGCAGCAGCCTGCTTTCCGGGTATGGTACGCGGTTTTTCGGGCAGCCCCAGCCTGTCCACCCCAACCGCAACCGCACCGGACGTTACCAGAATCATCTCGCGCCCCTGATTCTGCAAATCAGACATCTCGCGCGCCAGCCTGTCAATACGCCCAAAATCGCGTTTGCCGTTTTGATGGGTAATTGTGCTTGAACCTACCTTAACAACAACTCTTTTGGCTTTTTTTAAATCACTCCGCTGTAAAACCATACCCCTCACCCCATTTAATATTCTTTAAATTCAAATACCATGTCGCGTATACGCACAGTCTGTCCTTCGGTAATGCCTGCTTCCTTCAGGGCATCATCAATTTTCAGGCTTTTCCAGATAAGCTGGAAGCGGTACAACGCTTCATCATTGTCAAAATTCGTCATGGCAACAAGGCGCTCAATATTTTTGCCGCGCACCTCAAAATCAGTATCGTTACCGGGTACTACTTCAAAGCTGTCCGGGTCAATTTCTTCAATAAGCAGGTTTTCTTCCTCGTCTTCTTCCGGAACAAAATCCTGCAGCATTTCATAAGCCTTAAACATCAATGCCTGCAAACCGTCGCCAGTTGCTGCCGATACCGGCATAATTTCAAAGCCTTTTTCTTCAACGTATTTTTTTACGCGTTCAAAATTTTCCCTGCCTTCGGGCAAGTCCATTTTATTGGCAACAACAAGCTGCTTGCGGCGTGCCAGCTTGTCGCTGTATTCTTTCAGTTCAAAATTAATTTTTTCAAAATCGTCAATCGGGTCGCGCCCGTCCGTACCGGAAACATCAAGCACATGCAAAAGCACCTTTGTGCGTTCTACATGACGCAAAAAGTCATACCCAAGGCCAACGCCCTGATGCGCGCCTTCAATAAGGCCCGGAATATCCGCCAGCACAAAGCTGCGTTCGGCATCGATACGCACTACGCCAAGCACAGGGGTCAGCGTGGTAAAATGGTACGCCGCAATTTCCGGCCTTGCTGCCGATACCTGCGCAATAATGCTTGATTTGCCTACACTGGGATAGCCTACAAGCCCTACATCCGCCAAAAGTTTAAGCTCCAGCTTAACCCAGCGGTTTTCACCCGGTTCGCCTTTTTCGGCAAAAGTAGGCGCACGGTTGGTAGACGTTGCATAGCAGGCATTGCCTTTGCCGCCGCGCCCGCCTTTGGCAACAACATATTCCTGCCCGTCCTCAATAAGGTCAGCCAGGCGTACACCGGTTGCGTCGTCGCGCACCAGCGTGCCCATAGGCACCTTTACAATAACATCATCCGCCCTGTGCCCGGTGCAGTTGCTGTTGCCGCCCTGTCCACCGCGTTTTGCAACAAATTTGCGTTTATAGCGGAAGTCAATCAGCGTATTAAGGTTTTTATCGGCACGCAGAATAACGCTGCCGCCGCGTCCGCCGTTGCCGCCGTTAGGGCCGCCCTTTTCTACAAATTTTTCTCTGCGGAAGCTGCTCATGCCGTCGCCGCCGGCGCCTGCCTCCACATAAATTCTCGCTCTGTCAATAAACATTATAAAATCTCCTGTATCATATTTTAAGGCCTGTTAAAGCCATTTTATTATTATCTATTATTATACC
>OGZH01002428.1_pt1 | contig 10370 bp, 8 predicted proteins | sample 1576741 | NCBI WGS metagenome assembly OGZH01 (sample SAMEA3541560, study PRJEB24748) | human gut metagenome | biome: human gut; feature: human-associated habitat; material: faeces | place: China | collected 2012 | reverse complement strand
CCCAACATTAAAAGTGTTGTGCTCTACCTGCTGAGCTAGCGAATCAATCCTTATTTGCGAATCAGTTATTTCCTGATTGCGGGTGCAAAGGTAGTTACTTTTATTTAATTTGCAAGCATTCCGTAGAAAAAAGTTTCAATTATTTTTCCTCGTTATGGCTTGTTTCTTGATTATCAGTAGTTTCTACTTCATCATATTTTATCTTTTCTTTGTTGATAATAAAGCGTTGGTAGTAGGAGAGCATCAAAGTTGTTAGTGGCAAGGCGATAATCATGCCGAGCATTCCCATTAATGAACCCCAGATAGAAAGAGATAAAAGGATGATGGCAGGATTCAGTCCGGTAATCTTTCCCATGATTTTGGGGACAAGGAAGGTATCCTGTATGATTTGTACGATTGCAAAGACGGCTAATGCACATGCAATGATAATCCAGAAGTTCTGTCCGGTGTCGGCAGCTTTGAGGATTGCCAATAAAATGGTGGGAAGGAAACCGATGATTTGCAAGTAGGGAACCATATTCAATGCTCCGATGAAAAGTCCCAAAGCAATAGCCATGGGAAAATCGATAATTAGGAAACCAATGCTGAAAAGGATACCTACGCAAAAAGCAACCAAAGCCTGTCCACGGAAATATCTGTTCATACCATCCTGTACGTCGTGAACCAGGTTGGAGGCAAACGTACGGTATTTATTGGGTAGCAGATGCAACCATCCTTCAGCTATTGCTTCGTAATCCAATAATATAAAGATTACATATAATAATATAATGAAGGAGGCAAGGATGCTGAATAGAATGTTGAGAGATTCTGCAAGCAAAGTCCACACTCTGGGGACGGTATCCTTGATTGCCGCCAGGATATTCTCTTCACTTAATACACGGTTCAGTGCCTGAAGATCGATGTTCTCGTGGATAAATTCAGAAAGATTCTTAGGTACATTGTTACCGGCTCCATTGGTGAGGTAAGTCACCAACAAATCGTTCATTCTGCCTATTTCCGAAATCATCGGCGGCACTAATAGGTAGAATAAAGTGACTCCGATAACCGTAATGAGGAATAAGGAACAGAAGATGGAAATAATGCGGCTTTTTAATCGTAGCTTATACTGGAAGAATTTGACTAACGGATAGACCATATAAGCTATCAGCCACGCAATAAAGAAAGGTAATAACACTCCGCTAAGACGTTCCACGAGCATTAATATTCCTACAACTAACACACATCCGATGGAACCGCGTATAAAACTGTCGAATGTTATCTTTTTCCTTTCCATAATCTGTTTCTTTTATAGAGTTTATACTTTCTGCTCATCTTCCCCTCGTGCACGGAGATAACATTCCCTGCACAGAGGCTCATATTCGGCTGTTTCGCCTAAAAGAACCTGTTTCTCATTCTTGACTGTACGATGTGAGAAAGAAGCCAGCTGACCACATTTCACACAGATCGCATGAACTTTGGAGACTTCATCGGCAATGGCGCACAATTGTGGCATAGGTCCGAACGGATTTCCTTTGAAGTCCATATCCAATCCTGCAATGATAACACGGATTCCATTGTTGGCAAGCTGGTTGCATACATCAATCAAACCACTGTCGAAGAATTGTGCTTCATCAATACCTACTACATCTATCTCAGAAGTAAACAGTAAAATGCTGGCTGACGAATCGATGGGAGTGGAGGCGATAGAATGGCTGTCGTGAGAGACTACGTCTTCTTCTGAATAACGGGTGTCGATAGCAGGTTTGAATATCTCGACACGTTGTTTCGCGAATTTCGCTCTCTTCATTCTGCGAATCAATTCCTCTGTTTTTCCGGAGAACATAGAACCGCAGATTACTTCGATCCGGCCTCTTCTTCTAGTCTCCTGTATGTGGTCTTCTGAAAATAATACCATGAGATTTTGTGTTTTCTTGATTAAGTAAATATGTGGACAAAGGTAAGCAATTCAATGTGCAAGAACTGTTAAATTATCCATTATTTTAAGTTATTGCATAAATTATTCCTACATTCGCACCGTATAAACAATGGACTGACATGAAACAGAAGCTATTAACAGATATTGAGTTGGATGTTCATGAGTTGAAGTATCTCATGGATTCATTTACCAAGGAGCCGATTCCGACTTTGTCTGAACTGTTGAAGCGAAGCATTACACGGATGCAGGGACGTTTGGATGAACTGCAACAGGAGGTGGATGCTGTTCAGGTAATTTCTCCGTCAGCTGTGGAAGAGACAGCGGAAGAGGAGGATGAAGTTGCCGGGTCTGAAGAGGATTCCCCCGTGATTATACAATCTCTCGAATCGGTTGTTGTGAAAGAAGATGAGGAAGGAGAAGCCATTGTTGCGGAAGAGAAACCTGTCGTAATAGCGGCAGCTGCAGAGACAGCAGCAGCAGCAGAAGAAGAAGAAGAAGAAGAAGAAGAAGGGAAAAAAGAGGAACCAGCAATTGTTGAGGAGCCTGTTGTTGAAACTGTTGTGAAAGAGGAAGAACCTAAATCGGTAGTGTTGGGAGAAAGTCTCAAACTATCTGCTGGCTTGCGACATGCTATCAGCTTGAATGATTCTTTCCGTTTTTCTCGTGAACTGTTCGGAGGCAACACTGATTTGATGAATCGGGTTATCGAACAGATATCAGTAATGAGTTCCTACAAGACTGCAGTCGCATTTCTGTCCTCGAAAGTCGAATTGAATGAAGAAAAAGAGGCGGTGAACGACTTTTTGGAACTACTAAAGAAATTTTTTAATCAATCAGCATAAATCAAAAACAAGATGGGAAAGCTATATGTAGTGCCTACGCCGGTAGGGAATCTGGAGGACATGACTTTTCGGGCTATCAAAGTCCTGAAAGAGGTCGATCTGATTTTGGCGGAGGATACACGTACTTCCGGTATTTTGCTGAAACACTTTGAAATAAAGAATGCAATGCAATCTCACCACAAATTTAATGAACATAAAACGGTGGAAAGTGTTGTTAATAGAATAAAGGCAGGTGAAACGGTGGCACTAATTTCGGATGCCGGAACGCCTGGAATTTCCGATCCCGGATTTCTGGTTGTTCGTGAATGTGTGCGCAACGGCATTGAAGTGCAGTGTTTGCCGGGAGCAACCGCTTTTGTTCCGGCACTCGTTGCATCGGGATTGCCGAACGAGAAGTTCTGCTTCGAGGGGTTTCTCCCCCAGAAGAAAGGACGGCAGACACGACTGAAGACATTGGCGGAAGAACACCGCACGATGGTGTTTTATGAATCACCCCACCGTCTGTTGAAGACGTTAACGCAGTTTGCCGAATATTTCGGTGCTGAACGTCAGGCAACCGTGTCGCGTGAAATATCCAAACTCCACGAAGAAACAGTTCGGGGCAGTTTGGCTGAATTGATAGAACACTTTACCGCTACCGAACCGCGGGGCGAGATTGTGATAGTATTAGCAGGAATAGACGATTAAAATAACTTCATTTAAAAACGTAAAACGTAAACGTATGAAAAAGTTAGCAGTTTTATTTATGTGCGCAGCCATGTTGGCTTCGTGTGACTTTAAAGGTGGAAGCAAAGACCTTAAGGCTGAAAATGACTCTCTTTTAATGGAATTGACACAGCGTAACGCTGAATTGGATGATATGATGGGAACTTTCAATGAAGTGCAGGAAGGATTCCGTAAGATCAATGCTGCCGAAAGCCGTGTGGACTTGCAGCGTGGTACTATTACCGAAAATTCAGCCAGTGCCAAGCAACAGATTGCTTCTGACATTGAATTCATCTCCAAGCAAATGGAAGAAAACAAAGCTCAGATTGCAAAACTGGAAGCTCAGCTGAAAAACAGCAAGTACAACTCTACTCAGATGAAGAAAGCTGTAGAAGCTCTGACTGCTGAATTGAAAGCTAAACAACAACGTATCGAAGAACTTCAGACTGAACTGGCATCTAAGAACATTCGTATCCAGGAACTGGATGCAGCTGTCAGCGACCTGTCTGCTGCCAAAGAATCTTTGGCTGCCGAGAACGAAGCGAAAGCTAAAACCGTTGCCGAACAGGATAAGAGTCTGAATGCCGCATGGTTCGTATTCGGAACAAAATCAGAGTTGAAAGCCCAGAAGATTCTTCAGAGCGGTGACGTGCTGAAGAGCGCTGATTTCAACAAGGATTATTTTACTCAGATCGATATCCGTACAACAAAAGAAATCAAGTTGTACTCCAAACGTGCTGAGTTGTTGACTACTCATCCGACAGGTTCTTATGAACTGGTGAAAGATGACAAAGGTCAGCTGACTTTGAAAATTACTAATCCTGCCGAATTCTGGAGCGTATCCAGATACTTGGTTATTCAGGTAAAATAAGGTAGACATACCTGGTTAGAATTGCCAATGTGCTGATTCCTGAATTCAAGAAATTAGCACATTGGCTTTTTTATTTCTCATATTATATATATCACGGAGCCAATGAAATATAAAAATCTCTTTTTTGACCTGGATGACACCATCTGGGCTTTCTCACGAAATGCACGCGACACCTTTGAAGAAGTATATCAGAAATATTCATTTGACCGCTATTTTGACTCGTTCGATCATTATTACACACTGTATCAACGACGCAATACCGAACTCTGGCTTGAATATGGAGAGGGAAAGGTGACGAAGGAGGAACTGAACCGCCAGCGTTTCTTTTATCCCTTACAGGCAGTAGGAGTGGAGGATGAGGCTTTGGCTGAGCGTTTCTCGGAAGATTTCTTTGCCATTATTCCTACCAAAAGCGGTCTGATGCCCCATGCCAAAGAAGTGTTGGAGTATCTTGCGCCGCAATATAATCTGTATATCCTTTCCAATGGTTTCCGGGAGCTGCAGTCGCGTAAGATGCGTTCGGCAGGAGTAGATCGTTATTTTAAGAAGATCATTCTTTCGGAGGACCTTGGCGTATTAAAGCCTTGGCCCGAAATCTTTCATTTTGCTTTATCTGCCACCCAGTCTGAGTTACGCGAATCGTTAATGATCGGTGACAGTTGGGAAGCCGATATTACCGGAGCGCATGGGGTAGGGATGCATCAGGCTTTCTATGATGTGACGGAACGAACCGCTTTTCCTTTTCAGCCTACCTATCATATCCATTCACTGAAAGAATTAATGAATTTATTGTAGGTTTTATGGATTAAGTCGTATTTTTGTTGCATCTAATAAATGTATAAAATACGATAACATCATGGATAGTACGCTTCTGCCATTTGCCTTACTTTGTTTTACTTCGTTCTTTACGCTGACCAATCCTTTGGGGACAATGCCGGTCTTTCTGACCATGACACACGGAATGACAGATAAGGAGCGACAGACTATTGTGCGCCGTGCCACCATCGTGTCGTTTATAACGTTGATGGTGTTTGTCTTTGCCGGGCAGTTCCTTTTCAAATTCTTCGGTATCTCTACCAATGGCTTCCGTATTGCCGGTGGAGTAATTATCTTTAAGATTGGTTTTGATATGCTTCAGGCACGGTATACTCCGATGAAACTTAAAGACGAAGAGATTAAAACCTATGCCGATGACATCTCCATTACTCCTCTTGGAATTCCGATGTTGTGTGGTCCCGGGGCTATCGCTAACGCCATCGTTTTGATGCAGGACTCTCATACTTACGCCATGAAAGGTATATTGATCGGAACAATCGCTTTGATTTATCTGTTGACGTTCTTCATTCTCCGTGCTTCCACCCGACTGGTGAAAGTACTGGGAGAGACCGGAAATAATGTGATGATGCGTTTGATGGGATTGATTCTGATGGTAATTGCAGTGGAATGCTTTGTGAGTGGAGCGAAGCCGATATTGGCGGATATTGTGAGAGAAGGGCTGAGCGGTATCTGCAAGTAGAAGTCTGTATTGTGGGGAGGAACGGATAAGATTACACTCATGTGTAAATTCGGAAATGGAAAATAAAAAGCGAGCCCGTTTAACTGCTTAAAGTTAAACGGGCTCGTTATTAAAATAGTTTCAGTGTATTAGTAGCCTTCGTTTTGTTTCAGCTTACCGTTAGATACATTGATCTCGGAAACCGGAATAGGCATTACGGTACGATAGTCGTCATAGTTGATCGGACCGGCCGGAACCTGGGCATTCGTTACTGCCTTTTTGTTTCTCCATGTATCCCAGGCGTTATGACCTTCACCATAAAGTTCCAGTCTGCGTTCTGTCAGAATATCATCGATAGTAACAGAAGCAACGTCTTCATAGCCAGCTATTCTTTGCTTACGCAAGTCATTGATATAGCTGGCAGGATCAGCACCACCTGCTTTTAATGCAGCTTCTGCGGCGATCAGATATACTTCGGACAGGCGGATTACTTTCGGATTATTTACATATATTTCTCCGTCGCGTCCCGGATACTTCTGGATATACCAGCCTTCGTTATCTCCACCGTCGCTTTCTTCAGCAATCAGAGTACTGCGAACATCTTCCGGACGTTCTTGAAGGAAAGTTTTGAATCCCTCGGTGATACCGGCTTCAGCATAACCTTCGGCATGTGTGTAGAATCCGAGAGAGTTACGTTGTGCATTGTAGAGTGAGGTAATCAGGAACTCGAAAATGCTTTCACTACTTCCAACTTTGGTCCATACTGTTTCGTATTCATCTCTGGTGTACAGCTTGTATGGAGATTTTTCGATTACATATTTGGCGTCCTCAAGTGCTTTACTGTTCTCATTCATGTAGAGATATGCACGGGCTCTCAGTGCACGGGCTCCCCAATAGTCGATATGACCAGCAGTTACTACCTTGCTGGTTTCTGGGAGATTATCCAATGCAGTCTTCAAGTCATCCAGGATGGTTTCGTAAGTTTTCGCAATAGTAGCTCTTTCTGCTGTATATCCGGATTCGAAAACTTCTGTAGACAATACGATACCCGGATCGCTGGCCTGTGCATTACAAGGAAGTTTAGCGAACAAGCGGGCCAAGTCAAAGTGGAAAAGTGCCCGCAAAGCATACAATTCGCCTACCTGAACATCAACTTCAGCTCCTTCCAGACCGGATTTCTTAACTCCCTCCAAAACTTTGTTTATTCTTGCCAGAGAAAGATAAAAGCGTTTGTAGAAATAGTATGAATCAGAACTATTCTTAGTAGCCTGGTAGGCATATACATCAACTGTTTGCTTATTGCTACCGATGGCTTTGAAGTCGCTGCCTCTTTGGTCGGCGTACAAGAAGAAATCACCTGCGTAGCTGCCACGTGGATTAGTTCCCGCGTCTATAGAAGAAGTCTGAGACTCATAAACACCGTTAACTGCAAACTGTAAATCTTCAAGAGTCTTAATAGCACCTTCTGAAGGCCATTCACTGGAAGGCACTTTGTCGAAAGTATCGCATGAGGATACTGCCAACGTCAGTAATAGAATGGGTAAATATATTTTTTTCATTATTCAGTCTGTTTATAGATTATAATTTGATATTAATGCCGAATACACAGCTTCTCAATGCCGGTGTATCTGCTTGACGATAACCATTGATCGCTACATCCGGGTCAATGTTTTTAGTCTTCGACCACAACATAGCTAGATTGTTTGCTCTGAAGTAGATGCGGAAGTTGGAAATGTGCTTCTTCAATACCGGCAGAGTATATCCTACTGTCATTTCTCTCAGACGAATATTGTCAGTCGATTTGATTGTGCGGCTTGAGAATCTGTCCCAACGATAAGGGTTGGCATAGATAGGCATCGGGTTGTCTACTTTATCACCCGGATTTTTCCAGTAGTTTCCGGCTACATCTTCTGACAGGTTCATGGAACCGATTCTTACGCCATCATGATGAGAGAAATATCCCGGATAATCGAACATGTCACCACCAAACTGATAAGTGATCAGGAATGACAGGTCAAAGTCTTTGTATGTGAAAGTGTTGCTGAATCCACCGATAACATCAGGCAATGCTTTTCCTACAATTCCCTTACCTGCTTCGGAGTAGTCATTTACCACTCCCTTTGAGTGATCTTCAGGATCTAACCAGAATTCTCCCAAACCTGTTTCAGGATTTACACCTTTCCATTCGGGCAGATAGAATGTATACATTGACTCTCCCTCACGGTGCAGATACATTTCTCCGTCTCCATACTGGATATCTTTTCCTTCAGGAAGTTTGTCTACCAATGCACGTTGGTAAGTCAGGTTGAAGTTTGAAGTCCATGTAAAGTTCTTGTTGCTGATATTTTTAGAATTGAGTTCCAATTCGAAACCGTCGTTCTTCAATGCACCCAGATTTTCCCAACGGGAGTCAAAGCCGGTGATTAATGAAGTAGGTACTTCGAACAGCAAATCCGTAGTCTTCTTATTGTAATATTCCAGAGACAGATTTACGCGGTCGTACATATTCCATTCAATTCCCATATTGAAGTTCTTGGATTTTTCCCAGCTTAATTTGTCGTTTGCCATTCTTGACCAGTAAATAGCAGGAGCACTTCCGTATCCGGAACCTGTATACAGGTCCATGTAACCATAGTAATCTGAGGGCAAGTTACCGTTTGTACCATAAGATGCTTTGATCTTGAAGTCGGTAAATAACGGCATATCTTGCATAAATCCTTCTTTACTCATTCTCCATGCACCGGATACAGACCAGAAACTAGCCCAACGATTGTCTTCACTCAAACGTGACGAACCATCACGACGGAAACTGGCAGAAAGATAATACTTGTTATCATAGTTATAATTGCCACTTGCGAAATATGACATCATGCCGGCTCCCAAGGTTGAACTTGCAGCTTGGTCCGGTTGTCCGTTGGCCAATTCGGGATAGTGGCTTGAATAACGTTTGGCAACAGTTACAATCTGCAGCAGGTCTCTGTTTTCAACTTCGAAACCGGCCATCAAGTTCAGATTGTGCATATCTTTAAAAGTATCCGTGTAGTTTAATGTAGAAGAGCTGGTAGCTACGCGGCTTTCGAAGGTATAACGAGAACCCATTCCGCTGACGGAACCACCGTTAACACTGTTGCGATCCCAATATTCAAAGTGCTTGTTGTCTACATAGTCATAACCAAAGATAGAGTTAAGTGATAACTTATCACAGAATTTGATTGTTACATCTGCATTGGTCATGCTACGGAACATTTTGGTCTGAATCCACTCCAGAGCTGTATCGCTGTCTTTACCACCTAGCATCAGATGCGGGTTGGTAACTTTACCCCATGCTGCATTTTTATTATATGAACCATCTTCATTCTTTACCGGAGCAGTCGGGTCCATTGCGAATAAAATACCTATCGGAGAAGAAGTACCCATTCCTTGAGCCTGGTCTCCCTGATCGCGGAAACCATCTTGCGATGTAGCGGCTATCATTTGCTTGAGAGCTACGTTCAGCCAGTTATTTACTTTGTGATTAACGTTCAGACGACCGGAGATACGTTCGAAGTCACTACCAAGAACGATACCCTCGCTCTTATTGTAGCCAACTCCGGCATAGAACTGAGTCTTTGACGAACCGCCGTTGATAGATACCTGGTGATCTTGAGTGAAAGCAGTACGATAGATTTCTTTCTTCCAGTTCGTATTTACTTTACCGGATGGGTCATGGATAAAGTCAGCAACAGTAGCCGGTGAGTCGAGCAGAGGAATGAACATATCACCTCCGTTATCGATGTTGTTCAATGCTGCTTGTTTGCTATCTGTTATTCCGTAAGTAACCAGACAGTTGGCTAATGATTCGCGAGTGTAGTCAATCAAGTCGGCTGATCCCATCATATTGAAAGCATTTACAGCCATCTTGTTCCAGCCTACTTCACCTGAATAGCTGACATTCGTTTTTCCTTCTTTACCTTTCTTTGTGGTAATGATGATAACACCGTTTGCGGCACGTGAACCGTACAATGAAGCAGCAGCGGCATCTTTCAGAACAGTCATGCTCTCAATGTCTTCAGGATTCAGTGTACTCAATACGCTTTGAGTCTTACCGTAGTAGTTCATGTCGTCATCAGCCTTTGTTACGACACCGTCAATAACATACAACGGGCTTTTAGAAGCACTGATAGAACCGACACCGCGAATGTTGATTTCGGCCATAGATCCTGGGTCACCAGTTGCTGAGGCTGTGCGCACACCTGCCATTTTACCGGACAATGCCTTGTCAAAAGATTCTTTGGAACCGGAAACGATTTTATCTGCCTTAATGACAGCAGCTGATCCTGTGAATGAAGACTTCTTCGCAGTACCATAAGCCACAACAATAACCTCATCAAGATTTTGTGCATCTGATTTCAGTGTAACTTTCACCATTGGCTTGATTGCCACTTCTTGTGTTTGCATACCAATATACGAAATCTGCAAAGTCTTTGCAGAACTTGGTACGTTCGCCAAATTAAAATTACCATCGATGTCTGTGATTGTACCTTGAGTAGTACCTTTTACCAA
>OGZH01002419.1_pt1 | contig 10398 bp, 9 predicted proteins | sample 1576741 | NCBI WGS metagenome assembly OGZH01 (sample SAMEA3541560, study PRJEB24748) | human gut metagenome | biome: human gut; feature: human-associated habitat; material: faeces | place: China | collected 2012 | reverse complement strand
CATGTTGAAAGACCTTGCAAAGCAACTTGGATTAACAGAGGTTGGATTGTCTAAGTCTATAAATGGAAATCCGACCATCGGACGTTTAGAAGAAATCGCCAACGCCCTCGGTGTTCCTGTTACAGAGCTATTCGATAAGTCTTCTGACGAAGTAGTCGGAGCCGTCCGGATCGGTAAGGATACACATGTGATTAATAGTAAAGATGATATTAAGAAGTTAGCAGATAAATTATAAACCTAATAAAATAGGAGGTGATTATGTATAGTGATAGAGGTGAAGGAAAGTGCCCTCATTGTGGCGCGACAATCAAGGTTTCAGAATATAGGATGGGAGTTCCTGGAGGTAAAGAACGTGAGGAAGCGGTATGTCCTATATGTAAAACGGTATTGTTTAACGAAGTTACAGATGGTTGGTTTGACGTATCTGTTATTTCTACGGAACATTTGGTAGAACCTTATAAAAGCCGATACAATAAATAGCCATATATTAAAGTAAGCCGGATTTCTCCGGCTTACTTTCTTTGACACAGCTACAACTTTATTCACTGCTTTTGCAAAGCGTTGTAGTTTTCGTATACGCTGCCGAATACGGCAGGGATAACGATATTCTGTACGGTTTCGCTGTCGGCGGATATGCTGTAGCCAAGTGTTTTTGCGTAATTTGCTCTGTCGCTGTACGTTTCACCGCATATTGCACTGCGGCGGCACATAACAAGGACGGTAAGCAGTATAACGAAAAGAGCGGCAGGGATAACAAGCAAGCGGATAATTTTTCTGTGTTTCATTTTTCCTCCGTTATGTCCATTTATTGTCAGGGCGGTCGGTTGCGGGGACAGTCACTTGAAATTTACTAAAATCTATGCTGAAATATTCAGCAAAATGCTGAAATTTTAACGCAATCTTTAACACGTTTAAGTATTAATTGCAAAATTTCACTAAAATTATCCGCTTTCATTTGTGATTTGTAACAAATTCGAACGGAATTTACTTTATTCAAGGCTGAGATTCGGCTAAAATTTGTATAAATTGTACACAAAAAGGACAAAATTTAAATGCGTTTTATATGTGTTGGTGATTTTGCATAACGCAAGGCTTTGATATTTGGGTAATTAGGTACTATCATTTTCGGCTCGATTTTGTTAAAATATTAGCGTAAGGTTATTCTGCAATAAAACAGGAGGTCACACATAAATGGCAAGTTTATCTTTAAGAGGTATCTATAAGCGTTACCCCGGCGGCGTAGTAGCCGTTTCTGACTTTACTATGAACATCAAGGACAAGGAGTTCATTATCCTCGTTGGTCCTTCAGGTTGCGGTAAGTCAACAACATTAAGAATGATTGCAGGTCTTGAGGAAATTTCCGAGGGCGAGCTTTTCATCGGCGACAGACTCGTTAATGACGTAGCTCCTAAGGATCGTGATATTGCGATGGTTTTCCAGAACTACGCTCTGTATCCTCATATGACTGTTTTCGAGAACATGGCATTCGGCTTAAAGCTGAGAAAAGTGCCTAAGGATGAGATCAAGAAGCTTGTTGAAGAAGCTGCTAAGATCCTCGACATCGCACATCTTCTCGACAGAAAGCCCAAGGCTTTATCAGGTGGTCAGAGACAGCGTGTAGCTTTAGGTAGAGCTATCGTTCGTGATCCTCAGGTATTCTTACTTGACGAGCCTCTTTCAAACCTTGACGCTAAGCTCCGTGCACAGATGAGAACTGAGCTTTCAAAGCTTCACAAGAAGTTAGGTACTACATTCATCTACGTTACTCATGACCAGATCGAGGCTATGACGATGGGTGACAGAATCGTAGTTATGAAGGATGGTTACATCCAGCAGATCGACTCACCTATCAACCTGTATGAGAACCCCGTTAACAAGTTCGTTGCAGGCTTCATGGGTTCACCTCAGATGAACTTCATCAACGCTAAGCTTATCATGCTCAACGGCAAGTACACAGTTGAATTCGGTTCAGAAGATACAAAGACAACAAGAGGCAGAAAGTTCTATGTTGAACTGCCCGGTGCTAAGACAGATACAGAAGCTCTTAAGTACTATGTTGACAAGGAAGTTATCCTTGGTATCCGTCCCGAGAACATTCACGATGAAGAAATGTTCCTCTCCAACGCTAAGACAGGTATGATCGAAGCTACCGTAGACGTTACCGAAATGATGGGTGCTGAGTCTTACCTCTACCTCACATGCGAAGGTATCCCGCTGACAGCAAGAGTATCTCCCAGATGTACAGCTCGTCCTCAGGACGTTATCAAGCTTGCTCTTGATCCTAACAAGGTACACCTGTTCGATCCTAACGATGAACACTCAATCTTAGTTTAATTATTAAATAAGATTATTAATCCCCCGATTTTTGTCGGGGGATTTATTTTTGGCTAAGTGTGACAAAACTCTTGTATGCTTCTTGACAATGCAATTTTGCTAATGTATAATTTTTATTTGCAGTATGCGGATTTCGCTGTGCAATCGAAATCCGTATGCACGACGGCTATGCTGTCACGGAGGGTTACATAAGTGGGATTGAACAATAATAATTCTGTAGAAAAAAGCGGAGCTAAAGCAAGACGCAGCATTTATAATCTTGTTCTGATAGTCGTTGTCGGTGTGCTGTTCGTTACAGGATATACATATATTTTGCAAAAAATGTATAATGACAGTATACTGGATAATGCGATAGCAGAGGACAGTTCGCGCACCGACGCTATGCACAAGGGCGTATCGAATGCACTTACCAGAGAGGATTTTACCGAAATAAATACTGTGGACGATATGAATACCGAGCGTTACAAATTGCTTCAGACATATCTCAATCAGATACGCAATATGAACTCGACAAGATACTTCTATACAGCAAAGAGAAATACAGAGGGTAGGCTTATATATCTTGTGGACGGTCTTGACCTTGGCGCAGATGACTTTGCCTATCCCGGTACATATATTGAAGAAGAGATGATACCGTATATCGAAAGAGCGCTTTCGGGAGAAAATGTCTATTCGCAGGAGATAATCGATACAACGTGGGGTCATATTTTCACAGCGTGCTATCCCGTCAGAGCGAATGACGGAAGTAATGAGATCATCGGTGCGTTGTGTATCGAGACCGATATGGAGCCGACTTATGTATTTATCAGTGAACGTAATAATTTCGTTATGATAATCGGTGCTGTCGGGATAGTTGCGATAGTTATGTTGTTTTTCTGTGTCTGCATTTATATCAGGCATTACCGCAACCAGCAGAAAAAGCAACAGAAAATACTCGAAGAAGCGGCAGAGGCGGCATATTCAGCCAACAGGGCAAAGTCAACGTTCCTGTTCAATATATCTCACGATATCCGTACACCGATGAATGCCATAACAGGCTATGTCGAGCTTGCAAAGCACCATCTCAACGAGCCGGACAAGCTCAGCGAGTATATGGACAATATCAGCAATTGTGGGCAGAAACTGCTGTCGTTGCTCAATAATGTCCTTGACCTTGCCAGAATTGAAAACAACAAGACAGTTATCGAAAACACGATAAACGATATTGATGACTTGTTCACGTCCTGTATAACTATGTTTGAAAATTCCGCAGAGAAGAAAAAACTCACTATATCAATGCGTAAGAATATAAAATACAGGTACATCTATATTGATGAAACGCATTTCTCTGAAATCGTTATGAACATAATGAGTAATGCCATCAAATATACCGGAGCAGATGGGGAGATAACCTGTGCTATAAGGCAGGAGGACGGCGACAACGAGCAGATGTGCAATACGGTGTTCTCAATTACCGATACGGGCATAGGAATGTCTGAAGAATACATATCGCATATATTTGAGGCATTCTCGCGTGAACGGACTTCTACAGTCAGCGGTGTAGAGGGTGCAGGGCTCGGAATGGGCATTGTAAAGAAACTGGTCGATCTTATGGGCGGAGAGATAACCGTCAGCAGCGCAATAGGCGAAGGCTCGGCATTTACTGTGTCACTTCCTTGCAGAATATCGTCAGAAGAGGAAGCAAAGGCAAAACGTGCCGATACAGATATTGACAAGACTTCCCTTAAAGGCAGAAGAGTGCTTCTGACCGAGGATAATAATATAAATGCCGAAATAGCAACCGAATTGTTGTCTGATGAGGGCCTTATAATCGAACGAGCCAAAGACGGCGTTGACTGTGTGGAAATGCTGGAGAAAGCGCCCGATGATTACTATGATATTATCCTTATGGATATCCAGATGCCGATAATGAACGGCTATGAGGCCGCAGCCAAGATACGCAGGATAGACGACCGCAAAAAAGCCGATATACCGATAATAGCGCTCACTGCCAATGCGTTTTCCGAGGATAAGGACAATGCGATAAAGGCGGGAATGAACGACCATGTTCCGAAGCCTATCGATATGAATGTCCTGCTTCCTGCTATGCAGAAACTGATAACTGGAAAATAAACAAAAAGACTGTAAATCCGATTTTGGACTTGCAGTCTTTTATATTATTTTTATACGGTAAGCGTACCGTTTTCGCTGATTTCAAGCAACAGTATCTGTTCTTCCTTGCCGGTATCGGCATTTATATATACGAGCATCTGTCTGCCGTCAGGAGAGGTGCAGTGAAATTCATAGCAATAAAGCTCGTTTGTGCCTGCGGAAGGCACTACGGCAAGTGAGGTATCAGTAACTGTAAGCTCTGATGAGAGCTGTTTTCTTGCTTGCTCTGCGGTAATCTTCGGCTCGGGCAGATTACGCTTCTTGTGGTTTGTGATATATCCTCTGCCGTCAAAGCTGAGTATATCGCCGTTATCCATTGCCACGCCGACTTTGATAAGGTCGGTGTACATCGTTATATCGCCCTGTGTGCCTGCAAAGTTCACAAGGCAGACGTTGCCGTTTATCTCATAATAGGTGTCGGTTATGTGGTTTATGCCGAGCATTGAGAGATATTCTTCAGCCTTTGCGACAGCCTCAAGAGCGGTGACAGAACGAGTGGGAACACTTCTGCCGCAGAGCATATAGCTGAGATAACCTCCGTTTTTTGTCACGGCTATGGTGGTGCTGTCCTTTGTAAAGACGTAGGACGGCATTTTTCCCTGTTCATCATTTTTGTCATCGTGTGACAAGCCCACAGTGCCGCAGGCTTTCTCGGCTTTTTTCAGTGCGTCCGAAAGGGTGACTGCCGATGCGGATTTCAGCATTTCGGGATTTTTTTCGAGGATATGGTCGGAGAAGGGCCCGTCATATATAAGCGTCGGGTAGTTGTCATAGCCTTCTTCAAAATCGGTGAAACCCTCCGTTATATACGACGGCTCATCGATGTTTTTCGCTTCCTGCACCTCTGTTGCGGCTTTTTCAAAGGATAATTCGCCGTTTGTTATGCGCTGTTCCACCTTCCACATATTGTCGGCAAGGCGGTCGGCGTATTCACCGAGCGTTTTAAGCGATTTTCTGTCGTCCTCCGTCAGCGTTTCTCCGTCGGAATAACGCTTTGCAAGGCTCTTTGAGAAGTTGCCCACCTGCGACAGAAATTTATAGGTGTTTTCAAGATGAAGCTCGGATACCGGAAGCTCGGCAAGTGAGGCTTTGGCTGTGGATGCATCGCTCCACAGCTTTGACGAAAGCTGTGTCATCATCTCCGGTGTGCCTGCATACATACCCTTGTAAAGCGTGTTCTTGATGTTGTCGATTTCAGCCGACAGATCCTCGACATTTCGTGCCATACTCTGCTCAAAGCTCCTTTTATAACGGACGGAGCTGTTCATATTCAGTGTGGCAGATATGCCTGCGGCGACCGATACGGCGGTAAAAAAGCTGATTATCCGCACAAAACAACGTTTTGAAATATACATATTATGTTCTTCCTTTCATAAAATCGGCGGTAATGCGTATACAAGGTTATTTTTTCATAAAAATTTCAGAATATACCCTGTTTTTTTATCGCAAAATGGTGTATAATTAAAACGATTATAGACAAGCGGGCAACGCCCTATAGATAAGTGGGCGAAGTCCCAATGAAAAGGAGACGGAATTTTGATATATCTGGATAATGCCGCCACTACAAAGCCCTGCGAGCAGGCAATAAAAGCGGCTGAAGATGCCGCAAGAAGCTGTTTCGGCAATGTATCGTCACTGCACAGGCTCGGTATTGAGTCCGAAAAGCTGATGAACAGTGCAAAGAAAACGATTCTTAAAAAGCTGGGGCTGCAGGGAGAAATATATTTTACATCGGGTGCGACTGAAAGCAACAATCTTGCGATAAGAGGAGTCGCAGACGCTTATAAACGCAGAGGAAATAAAATAGTGACTACCGCTATGGAGCATCCGTCCGTAGCAAGAACGATGGATCATCTTGAAAAGCTGGGCTTTGAAATAGTCCGTTTGTCGCCTAAGGACGCTATTGATAATTTCGAGCAGTATATTGCGGATAATGTCACACAGGATACTATACTTGTATCGTGCATGGCTGTAAACAACGAGAACGGCTTTAAGGTCGATACCGAAAAGCTGTACAGACTCGTAAAAAATGCGAACAGCGAAACTATCGTTCATATAGACGGCGTACAGGGCTTTTGCAAGGTGACACTTAAGGGCGATCTTATCAGCCTTTCGGGACATAAGATACACGGCTTTAAGGGCATAGGAGCAATGTACTGTGCGGATAAGATAAGATTCACTCCGCTTGTATACGGCGGAGGACAGCAGAAAAATCTGCGTCCGGGAACAGAGCCTACTGAGCTTATAGCATCATTTGAGGCGGCTGTGAAGGCATACCCTGCCGACCTTACGCATTACAAGGAGCTGAACGGTTATCTGCGTGACAGGCTTTCGAAAATGGAGGACGTTTATATAAACAGTCCGGACAACAGCGTGTATAACATACTGAGTTTCTCTGTGCTTGGGGTGAGAAGCGAGATAATGCTTCATTCGCTCGAAGAAAAAGAGATATATGTGAGCAGCGGCTCTGCCTGCTCAAAGGGCAAGATAAGCTCGGTGCCCGACGCTTTCGGTATGAACAGCGAAAGAGCGGACAGCACTATAAGAGTCAGCTTTTCGATGGAAACAACAAAGGAAGACATTGACGCACTCTGCGATGAAATAGAAAACGGCATTTCACGGTTCAGACGTACAAAGAAAAGCCGCAGGAAAGGAAACATATAATGAACGAACTTATAATGGCAAAATACGGCGAGATAGCGCTGAAAGGGCTTAACAAAGGCACTTTTGAGGATATACTCGTAAAGAATATCAGAAGAAGACTGCGTCACTGCGGTAAATTTCATTACATGAGAAAGCAGTCTACCATATACATAGAGCCTGTGGGCGAATGCGACCTTGACGAAGTTATCGAAAAGCTGAAGGTAATATTCGGTATAGGCGCATTACAGCGCTGTGCGGTGTTTGAGAAGGATTTCGAGCAGATAAAGTCGCAGGGCGTACCTTATCTTGAAAATGCACTCAAAAACGCAAAAACGTTCAAGGTTGACGCAAAGCGTTCAGATAAATCGTTCCCTATGAAAACTCCCGAAATACAGGCGGAGCTTGGCGGCGCTATACTTGAAGCGTATCCTCATCTGTCTGTAGACGTTCATAATCCCGAAATTACTGTAATGTGCGAGATAAGGGACAAGGGTGCGTATGTCAGTGCCGAGCGTATAATCGGTGCGGGCGGTATGCCTGTAGGCAGCTCGGGCAAGGCTCTGCTTTTGCTGTCGGGCGGTATCGACAGCCCTGTTGCAGGCTATATGATGGCAAAGAGAGGTCTTATTGTGGACGGTATTCATTTTGTAAGCCCTCCGTATACATCCGAGCGTGCGCTGATGAAGGTTGAAACGCTCTGCGAAAAGCTGACAAGCTATTGCGGAGATATCAGATTCTACTGCGTTCCGTTTACGGAGATACAGGAAGCGCTGAGGGATAACTGCCCCGAAGAATTTTTCACAATAATTATGCGCAGGCTTATGGTGAAAATTGCCAATATAATTGCCGAAAGAAACGAGTATGGCGCACTTGTTACAGGCGAAAGCGTGGGACAGGTGGCAAGTCAGACATTAAAGGCTATACAGTGTACCGATGCCGCCGCAGAATATCCGGTATTCCGCCCTGTTATCGGTATGGATAAGAAGGAAATTATAGATATAGCACGAAAGATAGATACGTTTGAAACATCGACCCTGCCTTATGAGGACTGCTGTACGGTATTTACGCCGAAGCACCCCAAGACACGCCCTGTATTTGACGAGGTCATAAAGGCTGAGCAGTCGTTTGACTTTGCGCCTCTCATAGAAAAGGCTGTAGAGGGTACAACGGTAAAGCTGTTCAGGATTGAGAGCAAGGAAGAACAGGAATAAGCCTTGATTTTTAAAGGAGATGTGGCATTATGAGCCGTATCGGAGAGCTTCAGTTCGATATTGACAAAACTGCCGGAAATGTAGTACAATTATTAGTTAGCAAGGGAAAGAAAATAGCCTGTGCGGAGAGCTGTACGGGCGGTCTTATCAGCGCCGCAATAACTTCCGTAAGCGGTTCTTCAGCCGTAATGGATATGAGCATCTGCACCTATGCCATAAGCGCAAAGGAGCGGTTTATAGGCGTACCTGCCGCAATAATAGATAAATACGGTGTAGTCAGCGCCGAAACCGCAGCGGCTATGGCTGAAGGAGTAAGAAAGACGGCAGGAAGCGATATAGGAATATCGGTAACAGGCATAGCAGGCCCTACGGGAGCTGAGCCGGGCAAGCCTGTCGGTACTGTATATATTGGGCTGAGCGTGGCAGGAAACACGCAGGCACGGCTTGCTTTTACCGACCCAATGCTTGCAAAAGACGAAAATGCAAGAGAATATATAAGAAAAAACACGGTGCTTACCGCTTTGCAGTGGGTTGCCGAAAATATATAAATAGAGCAAGAGAAAACACACAAGCAAGGAGACTGTTATGGAAAGCGATAACAAATTTGAAAATGATACAGGCGGTATGTCTGTTGACGAGATAATCGCAGATATTGACAGAAAGACAGCAAACGCAGAGGCGCTTGAAGAGAACTCGGTAGGCGTTACGCCGGAGGGCGAAAATGAGATGTCAGACGAACAGGCCGCAGTCAGTGCGGACGAAGCCGATACCGCCGCCGAACATATACCGGTCGATGATGAAAGCACGATAGACGAGCTTTCAGGTGCCGATGAAATGTCGGACGGTCAGGAGGCACTTGAAGAAAAAAGCGCCGAATTAGCCGAAGAAGCAAACGTTGATGCGACAGCGAAAAAAGAGAAAAAGCCTAACTTCTTTTATCGCCTTGTAAGAGGCATTATCCCGTGGAAAGGCGACGATACCGGACTTGTAATAAGAAAAATCATATTTATAGTGGCATTTATAGTTTTTCTGGCGACAGCTATACCGCTTCTTGCGGATATACTTTCTATGTACAAGGACGAGCAGGTAAGTAAGGGTATTTCGCAGATGTATCAGCTTGATGCCAATACGGATGTTCCCGAAAATAACAAGGATATACTTCCCTCGTTCAAGAAACTTCTTGAAATAAATCCTGACACAGTGGGATATATAAAGATAGACGGCACTCTTGTGGATTATCCCGTTGTAAAGGGAACCGATAACGACTATTACCTTACCCATGACTTTTATAAGAACGAAAGCCGCAGCGGTACGGTAATGATGGATTACCGCAACAAAGTGACGGCTGACGGTCACTCGGGCAATCTGGTGCTGTACGGTCACAATATGGCGGTAGGCACATTCTTTGCACCGCTGAACGAATACTGGCGCACAATGTACGATTCGTATGACGAGCCGAGCAAGTCTTTCTACAAAGAGCATCCCGTTATAAGATTCGATACATTATACGAGCAGGCGGAGTGGAAGGTTTTCGGCTTCGGCATATTCAATGTTGCCGAGTCAAGAGGAGAAGTGTATGAATATAATCAGAAGCTCGATTTCACCTCCGAAGACGATTTCAACGATTATATCATAAATATAATGGACAGAAGCGATATTTTCACCGATGTCGATTTAAAATACGGCGATGATATTCTTACGCTTTCAACGTGTTGCTGGCCTTACGAGGGCAGTGGCGACACGGTAAGACTTGCGATATTCGCAAGGAAGATAAGGAAAGGTGAAAGCGACAGCGTTGATGTGGAAAAGGCTGTGGGAAATCCTTATGTAAGGCGCTGGCAGTGGGTATACGACAAAGTAAGCGGAGGATATGACTGGTTCCAAAGCACATGGGACAGAAGAAAGCTGTTAAGCTACGATGCGGAAGACGCAAAGCGTGACAACTATTCCTTCCCGGATAAGACAGACTGACACTAAGCCCGGTCACATTAAATATAAGGAGCATAAATGACAACATACATGGAAAAGTATCCACGCCGTAACGGTGTGGCTGCAAAAA